>ERZ1026864.272-NODE-272-length-35055-cov-8.555971_pt1 | contig 35055 bp, 33 predicted proteins | sample MGYA00380162_ERZ1026864 | MGnify/ENA primary metagenome ERZ1026864 (study PRJEB33269, sample SAMEA4719798) | human gut metagenome | biome: human-associated habitat; feature: organic feature; material: feces | place: Cameroon | collected 2013-10 ... | reverse complement strand
GAGCCTGGTTTCCAGCGATATCTCTACCCTGGAACGGGTCTATGCCATGACTTTATGTAGCCTTCCTGTTTGGATTTTTCTTTCAATATGGGCTTTTATCACTCACGGACTGCCTGGAAGAGATCAACTGATCCAGTCCTTCTTTGTAGCGCTTTTCTCCGGAACCGCTGCTACTGTCCTGTTCTTTAAAGCCACTGACATGGTAAAACACAACCATAAGTGGCTGGCAGTGATCGAAGCTACTCAGTCCGGAGAAGTGATCTTCACACTCTTAGGCGGTATCCTGTTTTTAAAAGATCCTGTTCCTTCCGCAATCGGACTGGCTGGTATTGCCATTATCGTAGCAGGCATGACCGGAAACAGTTTATGCCAGTAAACAAAAAGCTGACTCTGCTAAAAAACAGGTCAGCTTTTTGCCATTTTTAATTACATTGTATCCATCTTTACTTTATTTATCAGTTTTTTGTATACATGCTCCACAAACCATGGTTCCGTGGACTTTCCCAGTGCTTCTTCCGGAGAAAACCAGGCTACTCCACTGTTTTCGTCTGCTTTTACGGAAACATTCTCTTTCGGATCTGCTTCTAACAGGTATGTTACATTTAAGTGCAGATGGCTGGATACGTATTTACCCTTTTTTACATGACCATCGACAGTAAGTGATTCCAGGGAAAAGATCTCTTCTGATACAGGATAAACATTGGAAATACCTGCTTCTTCTTTCACTTCCCGGATGGCAACCGACAACAGATCTGTCTCCCCGTCTGCATGGCCTCCCAGCCAGGACCAGGAATGATAGATGTTATGATACACCATAAGGACTTTGCTCCTGTCTTTGTTTACCACCCAGGCAGAAGCGGTTATATGAGCGATCTTATTTTCCCTTAGAAATGCATCTTTCTCATTTTTAATCCAGTTTAAGATCAGTGGCTGATCCATTTCTTCCTGCTCATTATAGGGTCTGTATTTTTCTATTGCATCTGTTAACTGCTGTCTGGTCATTCCGCTTCTCTCCCTGTAACTTCTTATCTTTTTTAACTGCACAGCATGCTGCTTATAGCAGCCCCGGCAGCCGCTTCTTCCTTATAAGCAGACAGTACCAATTTGTTTTGAAATAATTCTTCCAGCATTTCACAAAATACAGGATTTTTTCTCACCCCATTGCCTGAACCGATGAGATTTTTGATCTGGATACCGGTTCCATTTTTGATCGTCCTGTACATCTGATATAATTCATCACCCATACCTTCCAGTATTCCATAGGTGAACGCTTCAGGAGTAAAATTGTCAGACGTTAAACCCTGGATGCTTCCGCTGCTTTTTGGATCTGTTCTTGTGCCGTCAAAGGTTGTCCTGATCTTAAGTTTTCTATCTTCAGAGATCCTGTTGCTCTGTTCTTTTCCTGTTTTTGCAAACTGTTCCATCACCGGATAAAGAGAGCTGTCTTCTCCTGTAACAGCCTTTACGACCCTTCTGAAAAACTGTTCCAGCAGTGCATAGGACTTTCCGCCGCATAAAGAAGATCCCACCAACAGGTATTTTCCATCCAGAAATGGCCTGGCTTCGATCCCCTTTTCTGCAAAATACTGATCTGAAAGGATCGAGATCTGGCCGCCTGTTCCCATATTGACCAGCAGGGTATTTTCTTCTTTTCCCGCTGCCCCGAGAAAACTGGCCTGATTATCTCCTATGGCAGTAGTTACCTGGCGATTTCTGTAAAGTCCCAGCTTTTCAATCCCTGTACATACTTCAGGAAGCCAGGTTTCCTTTACTCCCATTTTGCTTAATTTTTCTGTTTCAAATTTCATGTTCCGACCATCGAAAAATCCGAAGCCCGCTGCATTGCTTACATGTACCAGTGGCTTTTTCCGGCCAGTAAGACACATTCCAAAATAATCCATAATGGTGCAAAAACCAACTGCCCTTTCCGGAACCAGCCCATGTTTTAAATTGCAAATGTGAGTAACCAGTCCATATCCAGATGCTGCCTCCAGATCACATTTTTCTTTGATCTCCTGGACCAGAGAACACTGCCCTTTTTCACAAAGACTTCCTCTGCCATCCTGCCATGTATACAAAGGACTGACACATGTACCCGTCTGATCTATGTATACGATCCCATGCATCTGTCCGGTAAGACCGATCCGCTCTGTCTGCGGGTATTTATCTAAAAGATCATCCAACAGTTTTTCAGCCTTTTTAACGATCGCCCCGGCATCCTGGATCTTTTCCCATTCATTGGCAGTTGGCATAAAGCCGCCATTTTCTATGGTTTTTGCTTCCAGTAATTTTACCGTTTTTTCGTTTTCATACTCTAAAACTGCACCGCTGATGGTCGTTGTCCCAATATCGATCCCTATTATCTGCATCTTCTGTTCCCCATCTGTTTCGTGGTCATAAAAATGTACGGAACACTATTTATTCTACCCAGAACACTCTATTTTCTTTTCTCGGCGCTGCTTTTGGAAGATCGCCATCTGCATAGCCAACTACACAGTGGCCGATGCCTTCCCATTCGCCTTCTACACCCAGGTCCTTTAACAACTGCTTATACTCCGGCAGTTCAAATTCTTCTTTCGCCCTGTGGATCCAGATGCTTCCAAGATCTAAGGCTTTCGCTTCCAGCATCATATTGCCCATTACAAGACTTCCGTCATACACATGGGTCGGACAGTTTTTGTCAGCCAGCACAACAAGGACCGCCGGTGCACCATAAAAAGGATCAAATCCTTCCTCCCAGCCTCCGATCCTGCGGTTCATCTCTGACAGTTTATCCCTAAGTTCCTTATTGGTAACAGCAACAATGATCGCTGCCTGCTTTCCCATACCGCTTGCTGCATACAGACCAGCCTCTATGATCTGGTTTAAATCCTCTTTAGATGGCATATCCGGTTTAAACTTGCGGATGCTGCGGCGTTCTTTCATAACATTCATAATCTCGTTCATAACAATTCCTCCATCATTTCTGATATACTTTCTGTTTTATATAATATTATCTCACAAGACTTTATTTTTTCAATTTATTTATTTGATAAATCATCGATTTTTTCTTTTAATGACTGTATCTCTTCCAAAATAAGCACAATACATCCCACTACAAGGCCTGCTAAAAGGATAAGACCTCCTTAAATCCATTGATCTCCTCGATCAGCTTACTTACAGCTGTGGAATAAGGGATATTTCTTCTCCAGGCGATGACAGTGCTGGTTTTGATCTCAGGATACAGTTTTTTCTGGACCAGAAGGTCCGATCTCCAGTATCTGCCTGCCCCTTCCACGGAAACAGGATATCCAAGCCCATACAATGCCATTATCCCGGCATTGGTCCCAAGATTGCTTGTAAATGCAATATTTAACCGGTTAAAATCCTTTCCAAACCAATTGGCAAGCTCACTTTGGACTGTCAGCCGTTCCGGAAGGATCAAAGGCAGATCTATCAGATCCTCTTTTGTAATATATTCTTTCTCTGCAAGGGGATCATCCGGCTTTATTCCTACGATCCAATGATCACTTCCCTGGATCCGGATGTAATCCAGACCTTCTGTATTCACAGGTTCTAAAAACAGGCCGATATCCACCAGTCCACGGTTCATCATTTCAAAAACAGTATCTGCGGTACCTGTATGCATGGCAAAACGGACCATAGGATACTTTTCTTTATAGATCTTGCATATCCGGGCAAAGATCTCCACAGCCATAAATTCCCCACAGCCTACGGTGATCGTCCCTTCTACGATCCCGTCACTGCCTTTAAATTCACTGGCTATCTTATCTTCCAGATCCACCATTTCCAAAGCACGGCGTTTAAGAAGGATCCCCTCATTAGTAAGGGTGATCCCATGTCCGCCCCGGTCAAAAAGAGTCACTCCCAGTTCTGCCTCCAACGCAGCCAGCTGCCTGGAAAGCGTAGGCTGGGTAATATGCAGCTGTTTGGCAGCTTTGGTAAAACTTTGTTCCTTTGCCACTGTCAGGAAATAGCGCAATACTCTTAAATCCATATAAACTCCTCTTTTTATTCCTTCTATTTCTTTTGCCTTCGCCCATTTTTAATACCTACAATTATATCATTGAATGTTTTCATAAACAATGTTACTCTTAATCAGGCGGATTTTAATACAGGAGGTTTTTATGCAAAACAAAAGACAAGTTATAACAAAGGCATTCAAATGTGCATTTCCTCATACAATACCGATTTTTGCCGGCTTTTGCTTCCTTGGGATGACATATGGTATTTACATGAATGTATCCGGCTTCCGTTTTTGGTATCCTATGTTAATGAGCCTGACTATTTTCGGCGGCAGTCTGGAATTTTTAGCAGTCAGCATGCTGCTTGCGCCATTTGCCCCGGTACAGGCATTTATCATGGCATTGATGATCCAGGCACGCCATCTGTTTTACGGAATTGCCATGCTGGACAAGTTTAAAGGAATGGGCTGGAAAAAACCTTACCTGATTTTTGGAATGTGTGATGAAACATTCAGTATCAACTATACAGCGGACATACCTGCTGATGTTGACCGCAGCTGGTTTTATTTCTTTACCACACTTCTCAACCATTTTTATTGGTTCAGCGGAGCGACCATCGGCGGGCTTGTAGGCAGTTTGCTAAAATTTAACACCGATGGGCTGGATTTTGTCATGACAGCAATGTTTACAGTTATCTTCCTGGAACAATGGCTGAAAGAAAAACACCACATCAGCGAGTGGATCGGCCTTGGGGCAAGTATCGGCTGCCTGCTGATCTTCGGTGCAGATAATTTCCTGATCCCTACCATGATCTGTATTTTAGTTGCCTTAACAATTCTTAGAAAAACACTGGAACAAAGAAAAGAGGTGGATGCAGCATGACTTTATCACAACAGATCATTACCATTGCTATGTGCGTTCTCGGAACTATGCTGACACGTTTTCTGCCATTTGCAATCTTCAGTTCCAAACGTCCTACGCCGCCATACATTCAATATTTAGGAAAAGTACTGCCTGGCGCGATCTTTTCCATGCTGGTGATCTACTGCCTGCGACATGTTTCCTTACTGCAGGGCAGTCATGGGTTACCGGAGCTGATTGCAATTCTTCTGACAGTTGGACTGCACCTGTGGAAAAGACAAATGTTGTTGTCTATTGCAGGCGGTACGGTTTGCTATATGCTTCTTATCCAGTTTATCTTTTAAGAAAAACGCGCATATGAAATGCCCCATTTATTTCAGAAATAACCAAGGCCGGAGATCCACAACGGATTTCCGGCCTTATTTTTGTTTCTTTTTTGTCGTTTATTTCAGTTTACCATATTCTTCATCAGAAACAGGCTCGCACCACTCATTAGAGCCCTCAACACCTGGTACTTCAACAGCCAGATGGCTGAACCAGCTGTCCGGTGCCGCGCCATGCCAGTGCTTTACTTCTGCAGGAATATTGATGCAGTCGCCTGGTTTCATTTCAACGGCTTCTTTTCCCTCTTCCTGATAATATCCACGGCCTGCTACACAGACTAAAATCTGACCGCCACCGCTCTTTGCGTGATGGATATGCCAGTTGTTGCGGCAGCCTGGCTCAAAAGTTACATTAAAAATACCAACCTGGCTGGTAGATACAGGTTCCAGGAAACTCTTTCCGGAGAAATACTGGGCAAAACCGTCATTTGGCGCACCGATGGGGAATACCATTTCTTTTGCGTGGGCTCTCATTGCCTCATCTTCGTATGGAAGGTCGCCTTCATCATCTGTCCACACTTCCTTTGCCAGATTAAATACAGCCCAGCCCTTTGGCCAGCCTGCATAAAAAGCAACATGGGTGATAACGGCTGCGATCTCTTTCTGGGTTACGCCATGAGCCTTTGCATTCTGTAAATGGAATTTTAAAGAAGAGTCTGTGATACCGGATGCCATTAAAGCTACTACGGTTATGATACTTCTTGTTTTCAGATCAATGTCCTGATTATTCCAGTTTTCTCCGAAAAGGACATCATCATTATAATGTGCAAAATCAGGAGCAAAGGTTCCTAATGCATTTCTTCCTGCTGTCTGAACTACTTTTTTCATCTTTCTGTCTCTCCTTATCTGTATGATAAACTTTTAATTATAAGGACTTTACCCACTTTTCAATTTCCTGCTTGTTGGCTCTGTTTAAAAGCTTTCCTTCTACAATCTCAGCTCCCGGTGCAGATGGCTTTAATTCCTTTACTGTATTGCCAAAGCCGCTTCCGCCGGATGTTGCAAAGAGCACGATCTTTTTACCGGAAAAATCATATTTCTCCAGGAATGTATTTACAATGGTAGGTGCCACATACCACCAGATCGGAAATCCCAGGATAATGGTATCATATTCTTCAATATGAGCATCTGTATCTGTGATCTGTGGACGGATCTTCTTGTCGCTCATCTCCACGCTGCTTCTGGACTTCTTATTCATCCAGTTCAAATCGTCATTTGTATATAATTCCTTTGGTGTGATCTCATACAGCGCACAATCTCCTGCTTCTGCGATCATCTCTGCTATTTTTCTGGTTGTTCCGCTTGCACTGAAATATGCTACTAATGTTTTTTTCATGGCTAAAACCTCCTACTGTTGCTTAACAATGAAAAATAATAAAATGAAAAATGTGCAGGACCTTTTACTTTCATCCTGCACATTTATTATATAACTCTTTTTTCTATTATGTCTAATACTTATATTACATGGTTTTTTATGCTTAAAAAGCATTATTCTGAAACAAACTCATCTATCCCTCAAACACAGGATATTTTTTCTTATCAGCATCTGTTATTTTGCGGATCACCTTACAGGGGTTGCCTGCTGCGATCACACCATCCGGAATGTCCTTATTCACAACACTTCCTGCGCCAATGATCGTATTACTTCCAATGGTTACTCCCGGCAGCACCGATACATTGGTTCCGATCCAGACATTATCTCCTACTGTAATTGGCAGGGCAATTTCCAGTCCCCTACTTCTCTGTTCACTGTCAATGGCGTGTCCGGCTGTAGAAAATACGCAGTTGGGCGCAATAAATACATTATCCCCAAAGGTAACTTTTGCACAGTCAAGTATGGTAACATTATGGTTTGTATAAAATTTTTTTCCTATAGAAACATTAAAACCGTAATCACAGTAAAAGGGAGCTGTGATCACCGGATCTTTTCCCATGCTTCCAAGGATCTGTCCCAGTAATTTCTGCTGTTTTTCAGTATCTGATGGCCTGCAGTTATTGAACTCATAGCACAGATCCGCACAGCGCGTTCTTGCTTCTATGATCTCCTTATCGTAATTTGCATCATACAGATAGCCATTTTGCGCCTTTTCCCACTCAGTCATTGCTCTGTCTCCTATACCCTTTCATCATTTCTCTTCATATACAAAAGGGGATAGGGATTTCCTTCCTCATCCATATCTGTCCTTTTGTATGTTTCAAAGCCCATATGCTCATAAAAGCCAACTGCTTTCCTAATCCTTTTCCCCGTTCTTTCGGGGAAAGGAACAACATTTCCAGGCGGTGGTCTTCTATCCCCATAAATGCAGCTGGCTCACCTGAACCATTGACCGCAATAACCAGGCTCTATACACCGGCTAATGCCTGTGGGACATACTCTTTTATCTTCTCAATTTCTTTTTCAGAAAGAAATTGATGAGTTGCCCTCACCGACTCTTCCCACACCTTTAAAAGCTGTTCCATCAACAATTCTGTGCGCTCTTTTACTTCATATATTTTCATATTTACCATACATTTCAAAATGTACCTTATGTTCTGGAACTTCAGATAACTTACGGCCTTCCGGATGCACTGCCGGTACACCGATCGATAAGACCGCCTCCAGACAATATTCCTTTGGATAACCTAAAATATCTCTCAGATATTCTTCCGTAGTTCTTCCATCTGGCGCCTGTCTTAAACGTCCCTGGATCCAGCAGCTTCCAAGTCCCAGATCATGGGCCATGTTGTGCATGTTGGACATAACAATGGAACAGTCCTCTGTCCATACGTCTGTCTTTTCCGGATCCGCGATCACAACGATCGCAGCTGAGGCGCCTGCCAGCATTTTCGCAGAACCCACGCGGCACTCAGACATTTTTTCAAGTGTTTCTTTCTTCTGTACTACGATCAGTTCCCATGGACGGATATTTCGTCCGGATGGAGAAAGCAGACCTGCCTCAACGATGGCCTCCAATGCCTCCTTAGAAACTGCTTCCTCTTTATACTGTCTGATACTCCGTCTATGCTTTAAAAGATCTAAAAAATTCATCCATGCAACCTCCTGTAAACAATTTATCTGTTATTCTTCCTCAGGATAAGTAAGCCCCCATGACTTTCTAAACTCCGTCATCAGATCCATTACATCCTTCGTATAGTCCGGATACATACAGGAAACATCCCCGGCAATCGCCTTTTCCATATCAGAAAGCTCATAAGCCAGTGCATCCTCATGAGCGCCTGCCTTTATCACCTGGGTTTCTCCGCTTTCTGCGTCCACGATCTTCGCTTCCCAGGCTCTTGGATATTCCATAACCTCAATATAGCCCTTTTCACAGGATACCATACCCCGCTTTGGCTGCTTAGAGTGCAGGGACAGCATTACGGTAGCCATCTGGCCTTCTTTATTGCTTAAAAGCAATCCCGCCTGCTCATCTACCCCTGTAGGCGCCGCCTTCATCTGGGACAATAACTGATCTGGCTTGGAGTCCATAAACCACCGGATAAAGGAAAGAGCATACACGCCGATATCCAGCATGGCACCCCCAGCCAGGTTCCGGTTAAAGAAACGGTTTTCCATGTTATATTCTTTAAAACTTCCGAAATTCATGGTGATCAGATTTACTTTTCCCAGCTTTCCGGACTCCAAAATCTTCTTCAATTCTTTATAGACCGGCATATGGAAAATGGTCATGGCTTCGGCAACAATAACCCCCTTTTCCTTTGCCAGTTTCAAAGCTTCATCCAGTTCCTCACTATTTAAAGTAATAGATTTCTCCACCAGGATATGTTTCCCATTTTCAATGGCCTTTTTCATAAACTGGATATGGGTATTATGAGGCGTTGTAATATAGATCACATCTACTTCCGGATCTGTGAACATTTCATTAAAATCCGTATACACCTTTTTGATCCCGTACTTCTCTCCAAACTTTACAGCCTTTTCATAGGTCCTGTTTCCTACTGCATAAAGCTTTTTCCCATTTTTTTCCAGTGCCGTTGCCATTTCATTGGCGATCACGCCTGTTCCCAGTACAGCCCAGTGAATTTCTCTCATCCTGCACTCTCCTTTTCTGCGAAAAACATTTTGCCAGTCCTCTCTATTAGATCATTCCTTTTCTGGCTCTCCTGTTCAGTATAACCATAAATCCAAGGCAAAGCAATAGCTGCACTACAGATGACATAGGGGTTGCCAGTCCGATCTTAAATAAAGATGTATCTGGCCTGATACTCATCAGATACGATGCAGGCACACGAACTCCAAAAGCCCCGGCAATTCCCTGTAACATAACAAATTTGGTCTGTCCGATCCCATTATAAAATCCTGTATAACAAAAGAAAATTGCGGTAAACATACAGTCAATGGCATATGCCTTTAAATAATCAGCTGCAGCCAAAATAACCTGTTCATCAGATGAGAAGATCCCAGCCATCATATCTCCATGGAAATAAGAAATGAAAAACATTCCCACACCGATTACAAAAGAAACCGATGCCCCATAATAAAGAGCCTTCTTTGCCCGGTCCATCCGCCCCGCGCCATAATTCTGGGCTACAAAAGCAGACATAGACTGCATAAAAGCAGATGAAATAAGCATGATAAAAGCACAAACTTTCTCAGCCACTCCCACACCTGCAGAAGCAGTCACACCCATAGCATTTACGATCGCCAGGATAATAAGAAACGAAATACTTACCAGAAGATCCTGTAATGCGATCGGCGCTCCAAGGCCCGCCATTTTCTTAAGTAACGTCTTGTGGATCCGCACATTCTCCTTCTTAAACACAAAGGGCAGCTGTTTCTTTCTGATAAATCCAAAAGACACGACCACGCTGACTATCTGTGCAAAAACAGTAGCACAGGCTGCTCCCACAGTTCCCATATGGAAACCGGCACACAGCACTAAATCTCCTGCGATATTGCAGACACAGGCAATGGCAACTGTTAAAAGAGGGGTTCTGGAGTCTCCAATTCCTCTGAAAATACAGCCGATCAGGTTATAGGCAACGATCACCAGCATACCGCCACCACAGATCCGCACATAAGCAGCCGTCTTGTCAAAAGCCTCCTTTGGAGCATGCATGATACTGCTGATCTGAGGTGCAAAACACACCAGAAGAACCGTCATGACCAATGCAATACCAGCAAACATCACCATGGCCGTTCCCACTGCCTTTCCCCCTTCTTCCTTCTTTTCGCAGCCGATCAGCTGTCCTAAAAGCACCGTGGTTCCCATAGCAAAACTGCTGATCAGATTAGTCAAAGTCATCATGATCTGAGAACCTGTAGACACCGCCGATACATCCGCAGAAGACGCAAACTTTCCCACAACCAGGAGATCCACAGCGCCGTACATAGCCTGCAAAAACAACGCAAATAACACAGGCATAGCAAACAAAATAAGAGGCTGTAAGATCTTCCCTTCTGTAAATGTCGTATTTCTCTCCATTGTACATTTTCTCCTTTTTCACATTAAAAAAGCCGGATAAGAAGCAGGCATCTCAGCCCGCCATCTTATCCAGCTATTGTTTCTAAAGAACAACTTGCCCTCCGATGAACGCTCCACAGTATACTATAAAAATTTTCAAACGTCAACTGCCAGATCCACATCTTTGGCTCAAATCATTTCTATTAATCTCTGTCATTCAGATAACCTGGTTCATTATAAATAAGAGCCATAAACTCTACATCAGAGTCAGAATTATTCTCAATGCTGTGATACTGTCCTACTTCAATAATACAGCAGTCACCAGGGCCAACCTTGGTCACAGACTTGTCATTATCAATAAAATCTGCCTCGCCCTTTAAAATATAATATGGCTCAGTGTCATGTACATGCTGATGCCAGCCTACACTTGCACCTGGAGGAAGAACTACCTTTGCATACAATCTGCCGTGTCCTAACAGCTCCTCCTTAGATACAATATGATGAACATACGCTGTTCCCTTACCTCCGCCTAAATGTTCCACTTCCAGAACGTTGTCTTTACGAATCATGGTCATGCCCTCCTGTTGAATATAATCCTGAAGCAATTTGAAACACTTTACTGCTTATATTTTCTCATTATACTCCATTTCTCTCATTTTTCCAAGAACAGGACGCGATTTTTCTTTCGCGAATGTTTCATTTTGCAGCAACCATCTGCTCTTATTCCCTTTCCTGCGCAAACTTCTGAAATGCCTTGGCTGCCACACTTAAAGGATACTCGCTGTCCCGTATCATAAGAACATTCCTTTCCGGAAATGCCTCTTCCAGATCAATGGCAAATACAACACCTGCTTTTAAGTCTTCCGCTGCAATCTCCTCCGGTATAAAACCAATTCCCAGATTATGGCGCACTGCCGGAAGGATCAGATCCGTAGTGGCCAGTTCCAGATCCGGTGAAAATGTCAGGCCATACTGCAAAAAATAGGAATTCAGGAAATTACGGCTGATCGCCTCAGAAGTAAGGCTGATCCACGGCAGATCTGAAAGCTCCCGCAAAGAACATTTCCGCCCCTTTAACTGCTCAAATCTGGGGCCTCCGATCAAAATCTCCCGATAGCTGCGAAGCACTTTCATTTTCAATGGATCCCCCATATGCAAAGGAAGAGACGAAACCACTGCCATATCCACCTTACCATCACGAACTGCCTGGATTGAGTCCCTGGTACTGTTATTTAAGATCTGAAAATGGACCTTCGGGTACTTCCGGCTAAACTCCTCCATTGCCTGAAACAGATAACAATGAAGGGCTGTCTCTGTGGCACTGATCGAGATCGTACCCTTTTCCAGGCTCAGCCTGTCCTTCAGATCACTTTCCCCTTTAAAAAACTGGGCGCAGCCTGCTGAAACATACTCAAAAAACCGCTGTCCCTCTGCCGTCAGTTCCATCCCCATCTTGCTGCGGATAAATAACCGGCACCCCAGATCATCCTCCAGCTTATGTATGGTCCTTGTTACCGCCGGCTGACTGGTGTTAAGGGCAGATGCAGCCCTGGTCAGATTTCCATACTTTGCAACATAATAAAAAATCCTGTAGTATTCAAAATTAGATGTCATAGATCATGCCCTTTCTATCTACCCAGCTTCGACTCACGGACACGCGCTAACGCGCTCATCTGTCTGCTGACGCAGACGGTCCGTTCGTGAATGACGCAAGAAAAACAAATGTCGCCTTGCAGGCGCCGCTTGTTTTTCTTTTGCGCCTTTCCATACCATTCTGATATGAATATAATACATTTTTGCTATTTTACAACCCTTTTTATTCGTGGCATATTATATGTGAAAAAAATAACGTGCATTTGAAAGGGGCAACATCATGGAAAACAACACCGGCACATGTCTTGAAAAGCAGCCTTTATGTGAGGAAATGCTTACAAAAATGAACGCATACTGGCGGGCAGCCAACTACCTGTCTGCAGGACAGCTTTACCTGTTAGACAATCCGCTTTTAAAAAAGCCATTATCCCTTGACCAGATCAAGAAAAAGATCGTAGGTCACTGGGGAACTGTACCTGGCCAGAACTTTGTCTATGTACATTGCAACCGTGTGATCAAACGTTATGACCTGGACATGATCCTTTTATCCGGACCTGGACACGGCGGCAACTTCCTAATCGCCAATACCTACCTGGACGGAAGCTACAGCGAGATCTATCCAAACATCAGCCAGGACGAAGAAGGAATGCAGAAAATGTTCAAGCAGTTCTCCTTCCCATGCGGCGTGCCAAGCCACTGTGCTCCTGAAACTCCAGGTTCTATCAACGAAGGCGGCGAATTAGGTTACTCCATTGCCCACGCTTTCGGTGCTGTATTCGATAACCCGGATCTGATCGCTACCGTTGTAGTAGGTGACGGCGAAGCAGAAACCGGCCCACTGGCTACTTCCTGGCAGTCCAATAAATTTTTAAACCCTGTAACAGACGGTGCTGTTCTTCCTATCCTTCACTTAAACGGATACAAGATCAGCAACCCGACCATCTTCTCCCGTATCCCACATGATGAGATTGAAGATTTCTTCAAAGGCTGCGGCTGGAAACCATACTTCGTAGAAGGCGACGATCCAATGACCATGCACCGCAAGATGGCCGAAACCATGGATACCGTTATCGAAGAGATCAAAGCCATCCAGAAACATGCCCGTGAAACAGGAGATGCAGAGCGTCCAAAGTGGCCTATGATCGTTCTTCGTACACCAAAGGGCTGGACCGGACCAAAGGTAGTAGACGGCCAGAAGATCGAAGGTTCCTTCCGTGCTCATCAGGTGCCGATCTCCATGGAAAATCCGGAAGAACACTTAAAACTGTTAAACGACTGGTTAAGAAGCTACCACCCGGAAGAACTGTTTGACGAAAAAGGCCGTCTGATCCCGGAATTAGCCGAACTGGCTCCAAAGGGAAATGCAAGACTGGGCGCAAACCCACATGCAAACGGCGGACTTCTCTTAAAAGACCTGCGTCTGCCAGATTTCAGAACCTACGGAATTCCTGTAGAACCTGGAAAGACCAAAGCCCAGGATATGATCGAGCTGGGCGGATATATCCGTGACATCTTCCGCTTAAATGAGGACAACAAAAACTTCCGTATCTTCGGACCCGACGAAAGCATGTCCAACCGTCTTTACCGCGTATTTGAGGCAGAAAACCGTGACTGGAACGGTGAATTAAAAGATGACGATGACAAACTGGCAAGAGGCGGACGTATCATGGACAGTATGCTCAGTGAGCATATGTGTGAAGGATGGCTGGAAGGCTATCTGCTCACAGGACGTCACGGTTTCTTCGCAAGCTACGAAGCATTTATCCGTATCGTTGACTCCATGGCTGCACAGCATGCAAAATGGTTAAAAGTATGCAACCAGCTTTCCTGGAGACAGCCGATCGCTTCCTTAAACTTCATCCTGTCCTCCAACGTATGGCAGCAGGACCACAACGGTTACACCCATCAGGATCCAGGCTTCTTAGACCACATTGCAAACAAAAAAGCAGACGTAGTCCGCATGTATCTGCCACCAGATACCAACTGCCTGCTCTCCTGTTTTGACCACTGCATCCGCAGCAAAAACTATGTAAATGCCATCGTTGCATCTAAACATCCAAGCTGCCAGTGGCTGTCCATGGAACAGGCCGTAAAGCACTGCACCCAGGGTATCGGCATCTGGGAATGGGCAAGCAACGACTGCGGCGAAGAACCAGATCTGGTCATGGCCTGCTGCGGTGATACACCAACCCTGGAAACAATGGCTGCTGTCACCATTCTCCGTGACGAACTGCCAGAATTAAAGATCCGTGTTGTCAATGTAGTAGACCTGTTCAAACTGGAGTCCAACACCAAGCATCCACACGGCTTAAGCGATGCAGAATATGACGCGATCTTCACCAAAGATACCCCAGTCATCTTCGCATTCCACGGCTATCCAACCCTGATCCACGAACTCACCTACGGACGCAACAACCACAACGTATCCGTTCACGGCTATCAGGAAGAAGGTACCATCACCACTCCATTCGATATGCGTGTCCAGAACCAGTTAGACCGTTTCGACCTTGTAAAAGACGCCATCATGCATCTTCCACAGTTAGGAAACAGAGGTTCCTTCCTGATCCAGAAGATGAATGACAAACTGGTAGAACACAAACAGTACATTGCCGAATACGGCCAGGATCTGGAAGAGATCCGTAATTGGCAGTGGCACACTCCAGAAGACAAGTAAAATAGGGGGAGGCAATACACAGGCCGTCATCTTACTTGTCAATTGTCCACATCTTGAGCGCAGCTGTCCGAATGTAGCGGACGTAGTCCGATACAGGCGAACAGGTGCATGTCGAAAGCCAGTGGACAATGACAAGTAATATGTAAGGCCGTTTCTTACGAGAAAGAGTTACTCCCGGAACCATTTATTTCAATTTCTAACTCTCGCCACAAACCGCTCCATTTTCAAAGCGTCCTTCACCCCATCTGTCTCAATCCCAGAACTCACATCCACTCCAAATGGTCGCAGCCTTTCCACCGCATCCCTCACATTCTCCGGATCCAGCCCACCAGCCAGAAAATAAGGCCGTTTCACATTTTCCAGTAATTTCCAGTTAAATACCTTCCCATCACCGGCGCCGGCATCAAACAACACATAATCAGCTACAGGATTTTCTCCAACCTTCACATCTGCCTCCGACTTCACCTGAACCGCTTTTATGATCGCCTTGATCCCGTTATCCTCAGCTTCATCCAGAGTATTTTCTCCGCCTCTACCAATAAGTTCTCTCAGCCGCCAAATATACGCCTCATCTTCCACTCCATGAAGCTGCGCCATATCAACGATCCCTTCATTCAAAAGATCAGCCACTTTTTCCAACGGCTCATTCACAAACACACCTACAGCCTTCACCGCCGGATCCAGCATTTCCTTAAGCATTTTCGCATGCTCCTTAGAAACATATCTGCGACTCTTCTTCGCAAACACGAACCCAATATACTCCGGCTTGATCTCATTCACCGCCAGGATATCCTCCGGCCGCATCATTCCGCACAACTTCACTCTGGTCATCTGTTTATACTCCCGCTTTGTCAACACACATACTCATTCCAGCCACTAGATCAACCGTTTTCTAACCTCTCAAAGCCGCCAGTTTCGCCTTTTTATCCTCAGCCCGCATCAGTGCCTCTCCAATAAGAACTGCATCTGCCCCAATCTCCCGGAGCTTTCTCACATCATTCTCATCCCGTACACCACTTTCTGATACAAAAAGCACATCCTCCGGAATCATGCTGCGAAGCCGTCTACTATTTTCCGTATCCACAGAAAAATCCCTCAAATTCCGGTTATTTACACCGATCATCCTGGCCCCTGCTTCAACAGCCATTTCCACCTCTGCCTCATCATGAGCTTCCACCAGAGCAGAAAGTCCCAATTCATCACAGATACACCTGTATTCCTTTAACTGCTCCTTTGATAAAATAGAACAAATCAAAAGCACAGCCGAAGCTCCCAGAACCTTCGCCTCATAAATCATATATTCATCAACTGTAAAATCCTTCCTCAAGCAGGGAATTCCCACACTCTCAGCAATCTCTCTCAAATAAGCATCACTTCCCAAAAACCACTTTGGCTCCGTCAGCACCGAAATGCAGTCCGCTCCCGCTGCTTCATACTCCTTTGCGATCTTTAAATAAGGAAAATCCGGTGCGATCAGTCCCTTAGAAGGAGAAGCCTTCTTACACTCACAGATAAACGAGATCCCAGGCTTCTTAAGAGCCTTCTCAAATGCAAAACTGCCCAGCCTGCCCTCTCTTCCAAGATCAAAGGCCCGCCTTCTCATCTCATCCGCAGCCACTTTCTCTTTCCCATATGCCACCCGCTCCCTGGCATGATCTGCCAGCTGATCCAAAATCGTCATATTATTCCGCCTCTCCGTTACTATGTCCTCTAGGAGTCTTTTCTAGAGAACATTACTTACTTCAATCAGTTTCTCTAATGTATCCAGTGCCTTTCCAGAATCGATCAGTTCTGCTGCCAGGGCAATACCAGACTTCATATCCTCTGTCTCCCCTGCAATATACAAAGCAGCACCTGCATTCATCAGAACAGCATTTCTCTTATGACCCTTTTCACCTCTTAAAATAGACCGTGTGATCTCTGCATTTTCTGCCGGTGTTCCGCCCTTAAGGTCATCCTTTGTACACCGTTCAAAGCCAAACTCCTCAGGAGTAATAACAGAAGTTCTGTACCATCCATCTCTGATCTCGCAAATGGTAGTCGGAGCGCTTAAAGAGATCTCATCCAACTTATCCTGACCATAAATAACCATACCACGCTTAATTCCCAGACTTACCAGAACTCTTGCCAGAGGCTCAACCAGATATTCATCATACACACCTAATAACTGCATGGTCGGTGTTCCCGGGTTTGTCAGCGGTCCTAAAATATTAAATACGGTTCTAAATCCCAGCTCTTTCCGGATCGCACCAACATATTTCATGGAAGTATGATATTTCTGTGCAAAGAAGAAGCACATTCCCACTTCTTTTAATAATTTTCTGCAAAGATCCGGACTCTGCTCAATATTAACTCCCAGCGCCTCTAAACAGTCCGCTGTTCCGCACTTGGAAGAAGCCGCTCTGTTTCCGTGTTTTGCCACTTTTACACCGCCTGCTGCTGCAACCAGAGCCGCTGTAGTAGAAATGTTAAAGCTTCCTGCATTATCACCGCCAGTACCAACGATCTCAAACAGGTCCATATCTGTTTCCACTTTGGTAGCATGGTCTCTCATAGCAGCTGCACAGCCTGCGATCTCATCGGTCGTTTCTGCTCTGGCGCTTTTCGTAGAAAGAGCTGCCAGAAATGCCGCGTTCTGGGTAGGTGTAGTCTCTCCGCTCATGATCTCATTCATCACGGTATATGCTTCTTCATAACTTAAATCCTCTTTATTTACGATCTTTACAATAGCCTCTTTGATCATTGCTCTTTACCTCCTGATATTCTGCTCATTTTAAAAATTTCAAACCGTTCAAAACATTCTGTACTCTCTTTCCGCTCTCGTCATCCCCCTACTGACGCAGGAGAAAAGCTGAACGATCAAGGTTCCAGGAAATTCTGTATCATCCCTTTCCCATCCGGTGTCATAATGGACTCCGGATGAAACTGTACTCCATAGATCGGATACTCCACATGCTGTACCGCCATGATCTCCCCGTCATCGGTCACTGCTGTTACTTTCAGCACATCCGGCATTGACTCCGGATCCGCAGCCAGTGAATGATACCTTGCCACCGGCGCCTTCTTTGGGCATCCTTTAAACAGCAACGACTCTGTATCAAACGTCACCTCCGACTGTTTTCCATGCATCAGCTCCTTCGCATAAGTAACTGTAGCTCCAAAAGCAGCGCAGATGGCCTGATGGCCCAGGCAGACACCAAGAACCGGTATCTCTTTTCCCAACGTTTTTGCCACATCCACGATCACCCCTGCGTCCTCCGGTCTTCCAGGTCCCGGTGAAAGGATGATCCGTTCCGGTTTCAACTGCCGTATCTCTTCCACTGTCATTTCATCATTGCGGATCACCTTAATATCCGGGTTAATCTCACCGATCAGCTGATAAAGATTATAGGAAAAACTGTCATAATTATCGATTAATAAGATCATAATTCTTCCTCCTGTGCCATTTGGGATAAACAAAAAACGCCCCTGACAGAATACTACTACTCTGTCAAGGACGAATACAATTTCTCTAAAATATGATCCGCGGTGCCACCTTGATTCACGGTATAAGCCGAGCTCTTAGCAGGATACAACTATATCCCCGGCAAATGACGTCTGCCTGCAACGTCGCAGAATACTCAGCATATGCACCAGACAATATCCGGAACTTCGCTTTTGACTGCGCCCTCAGCGGTCCATTTGACAATGTGTTTCTTACCTGAATTCCACCACCTCAGGCTCTCTGTGAAGGCATCATAGCCGTTATCTCCGCTTCATCGGTTTGAAGTATTAAATTGGTTGGATTATAGCATAGCTTTTTTTGTAAGTCAATATGTCTATTTAAAAAATTTTGTCAACTTTTAATTTGCCTTTTCATACACACTGAACCCGTTTCTGCCGCCCTGCTTCACCTGATACAATGCAGTATCTGCATGACGGTACAGTTCCATAAACGTTGTTCCGTGTTCCGGTGAAAATGCCAGACCAACGCTAATGGTAATGCCATTTCCATCCATCTCCGGTATCTCAAGGCTTCTCACCTCGTCGATCAGCTTTTTCACCCTGTTTTCCGCAATACTTCCATTATTTATATTCCGGATCAGGACCATAAATTCATCACCGCCAATACGCCCTGCAATATCGTGCTCCCTGAACTGTCTTGCAAGAAGATGTCCGAATGTCTTTAATACCTTATCACCTACAATATGGCCATAGGTGTCATTGACCTGTTTAAAATAGTCCACATCCATAATGAGAAGGCCGTTACAGCTTTCTGCCTCCCCTTCTTCTAATGACCTTTCGATCAGCTCCTGCGTCGTTTTTTTATTGTAAAGCCCTGTCAGTGCATCTCTCTGTGCCCGTTTCAACAGTCTCGCCTTTTCCTGCCGGTTTTTATAAACAATAAAAAGGACCATGGCTGCTATCAACATTCCAAAGACAATGATAAAAATGATCTCATAATCCCTGATAAAGTCATAGGAAGCTTCCGCTGCCCTCACAGGAACAATATAACTGATCATCCAGTCATTCATCCCAAGAGGGGTATAGGCAATATAATAAAAGAGCTTTCTCCCGGCAGAAAAGCGGAATTCACGAATTCCCTCTTCTCCAGCCGCAAAATCTGTCTTAATGTCCTGGATTGCAGCTGTCCCGATCTGACAATTATCAAAATAATCAAATATATTGCCGGAAAATACCTCCTGTTCCTGCTCTGAATACACTCTGTCATAAGTGATCACGTTTCCATCTTTATCTGTGATCAGGCTGTAGCCATTTCCCCCAAACAGGTCATCAAACATCATGTGACTTAAAGCCGTAACATTATAAGAACCGCCTAAAACACCGGCAATCTCCCCATCCTTTAATACCGGGACTCCCAGGACCACTCTTACTTCTTTATCAACACTGCTCTCTATTGGGTCACTTAAGGTCTGCTGCCCGTTTACAGCCTCATTAAAATATCTGCGGTGGGATACATTTTTCACATCCCCGGTATCATAATGAGCCGTACCATCTGTTTCGATCAGTGCCACCCGGTCCAGATCTGTTTTATTGTGGATCGTAACCAGAGTATCCAGATTGATCTGAGAAAACAGTTCTTCTTCCTTTGCCATCTCTTCCGCGATCTCATTCAGATACTGGTAATGAATGCTTAAGATCGTCCGTAAATGCTGACTCTGGCGTGAAACATTGTTCATCATGGTCTGTCTGGAATTTCTCCCTACAGAAGACTGTACGCAGCCAAAAAATATCATGATCCCCAAAACCACGGACGAAATAAATAACCCAATGGCTATGGTATAGTTTTTGAAATGAGCCGATTTCTTTTTCACTTGTTCCCGCCCCCTCCCCTGTGTAAATTTTTATCTGCTCATAACCTCATATATAGCTTGATTATACCATATACCCTGAGGGGATGCTACCAGATTTGCCCCTGTTTCTATACGATTTGTATACGAAAAAATAACAAAAAAAATGAACCTGCCTTTCAGTTGACATTTCCTTTCTTCTGTAGTATAGTAGCCTTTGTTACGTTATTTATCTTTGTAAATAACGGTAATTATGAAGGTTAGTGGGGTAATTAAAAAACATGGATAAAACTAATTTAAAAAGCAGTAAAGAATGGACCATGCTCCTTTCCATGGTTCTCTTTTTAATACTGCTTTTTTTCATATCTTTCCGGATCGGACGCTATCACGTCACAGTAAATGAAGTGATACAGGTCTTTGCCTCTTTTTTCTCAGGAAAACCATCTGAACTTCCGGAAATGACCTGCACCGTTATATTAAAAATACGTACTCCCAGGATCATTGCAGCTATTTTAACTGGTGGCGCTTTAGCTGTATCCGGTGCTGTCTATCAGGGACTTTTCCGCAATCCTATGGTTTCTCCTGATATTTTAGGTGCTTCTGCAGGAGCAGGTTTTGGCGCTGCCATCGGTATTCTTTTTTCCTTTCCTCTGGTTCTGATCCAGGGAAATGCCTTTTTATTCGGCATTGGGGCTGTGATCTTATCCTGCCTCATCTGCCGCCTGGTCAACCGCGGAAAAGATGCCGTATTACTGCTGGTACTGGGAGGTATGGTGGTATCATCCCTGTTCTCCTCTCTCGTTACCCTGATCAAATATGTGGCTGATACGGAAAGCAAACTTCCAGAGATCACCTACTGGCTGATGGGAAGTTTTTCCACCATCGTTTCCAAAGATGTAAAAATGCTCCTTCTGCCTCTGTGTATCGGCCTTATCCCTCTTTTTTTACTGCGCTGGCAGTTAAATGCCATGGCCTTTGGGGATGAGGAGGCTCAGTCCATGGGATTAAATACAAAAAAACTGCGCCAGATCTACATAGCAGCAGCTACTCTTTTAACTGCAGGCTGCGTCGCCATCAGCGGCATGATCGGATGGATCGGGCTGATCATTCCTCATCTTGCACGCATTCTTGTAGGACCTAACTACAAATATCTGATACCGGCATCCTTCTTAACAGGAGGTATCTTCCTTTTGCTGGTAGACGATTTTGCCCGTTCCGTATTTACCATGGAACTTCCCTTAGGTATTCTTACCTCCCTGATCGGTGCGCCATTTTTCGTATATCTTCTTATTAAGAGCAGGAAAGAGTGAAAAAATGATCGATGTAAAACATATACAGGCCGGATACGGCAAAAAAATCGTTGTAAATGATGTTTCTTTTACCTTGGAACCGGGGGAAGTATTCTGCCTTCTTGGGCCAAACGGAGTGGGAAAGACCACCCTCTTTAAAACCATTCTTGGCTTTCTCCCAAGGATCTCCGGTGACATTTTCTTAGAAGGAAATGTCATGGTCCACAGCGACCGGAAACGTCTGGCACAATATATCGGCTATGTGCCCCAGGTACATGAACCCCCGTTTCCCTTTAAAGTAATGGATGTAGTCGTCATGGGTGGTCTTGCAAGGTCCGGTCTTTTCTCCGGTCCTACAAAAAAAGACCGGCTGCAGGCAGAAGCCATTTTAGACAGTCTGGAAATCTCCTATTTAAAAGATGCTGTGTATACAGAGATCAGCGGCGGTGAACGGCAGATGGTCCTCATCGCCAGAGCCCTGATGCAAAAGCCCCGTTATCTGATGATGGATGAACCTACTTCTAACCTGGATTATGGAAACCAGATGCGTGTTTTAAAGCAGATACGCCGTCTTTCTAAACAGGGGATCGGCGTGATCATGACCACCCATTTCCCGGATCATGCGTTCTTATGCTGTACAAAGGCAGCGATCCTGTCACGGACAAAGCCATTTCATGCCGGTCCTATAGAAGAGATCGTTACAGAAGCCAATCTGTATGATGCATACAAGACTCCTGTAAAAATAGCCGATATCCCGGCACCGGAAACAGCTTTAAAAAAAGTCACTGCCTGCGTTCCCATCCTGGAATAACAGGCTGTATATAAGGAGATATGAAAAATGGAATTTAGCAATGAAACGATCTTAAAGGGACTTGGCAGCAGGATCTGCGCTCTGTATGAACAGTCTGGCAGACCTGTACCCCTTTTAGAATATTACTCTTTTGAAGCAAAATGGTGTGTGGTATATGCAGGTGGATCTTATAAAGGCAGAGCCTTTAATTTCACGGCTGACCATGCGGTTTACGGTCCTGTGGATCCCACACCATTAGTAGCCTACAAAAAATACATCGGCCGCCCTCTCCCTCTTTTCATCCAGGCATTAGAGGAAAAAGATGATCTGCTCCACCGCTCGCTTTTAATGGCAGCCTTAAATGCATTTTCTGCCCCTCTTTATGAAAAAGAACGATTGGAGCCACTGGGCATCCATATGTATGGACCGGATCATCTGGATTTTATCCATCCGGAAGACAAAGTGACCATTGTAGGGGCCGGAGCCTATATGCGGGAGATCGCTGCTATCTGCGGCCATGTAGATGTGATTGATATGCGACCGGAAAGCGCTCTTTACACCCTTCATGTGGGAAAAGAAGTTTCCTGGGAGCCAAAAGGTGTTACCTTTCATGGACCGGAAGATACAGCCCGGCTGTTTGCTGCTTCCGATGTAGTTATCTTAACAGGAAGCACCATGGTAAACGGCACTTTAGTACCCTTATTAAAACAGGCCAGAAACTGCCGCGTCCGTGCTGTATTTGGCCCAAGCTCCCAGGTGATCCCGGAATATCTTAAAGAACTGGGGATCGACTGGATCTTTACGATCCTTACGCCTGCGGATGATCCGCAGACGATAAGATATACATTACATTGCGAAAGCAAAGAAAGTTGAGGAGGTTATTACCAAAATGAGAAAAACAAAAATGCTGATGTCAGGAGCAGCCATTGCAGTGATCAGTGCTGCCATCCTTATGTGTGGAGGCTGCCAGAACAGCCAGAAAGAAACCACAGCTGCTACAGCCCAGGTTGAGACTGCCGCACAGACAGAAGCAGAAAGCACCACAGAAGAAACCACAGCTGCTGAGGAAAAATCCAAAACTGACGGCAATACCGTTATTGATGCCGCAGACCGCGAAGTGGAGATCCCGGAAAAAGTAGAGCATGTTGCCATCACCTGCAACGGCGGTACCACACAGGAAGTAGCTATTCTTGGAAATGCTGACATGATCGTTGCACAGCCATCTATGAAGAAGTTCCCAATGCTTCTGAAAATGTACCCACAGTTTAAGGATGTTACAGACGGCGGCTCTTTCGATAAAGTAAATGTAGAAGAACTGATGAATACCAACCCGGATCTGGTCTTAGTAGGTGTCAGCTCCGAAAAGGGAAATGCACAGATCGAAGATGCAGGCATGAAGACCTACACCATGCTTATTGGCTGGGCTGGAGTTGACAGCTTAAAGCAGGAATTCTTAAACATGGGCAAGATCCTGGGCAATGAAGAAAAAGCCCAGCTGTTAGTAGATCACTGGAACACTACTTTAAGTAATCTGGATGAAATGCTGTCCAAGGTTCCGGAAAATGAGAGAAAAACTGTTTACTACACCGGTTCTGAGATCACCAAAGCAAACACCGGTGACTGGGGACGCAGCTGGATCGCAGGTTCCGGCGGTATCTTCGCTGTTCCGGAAGGTGTAAAAGGTGAGATCAGTGTAGAACAGGTTATGGAATGGAACCCGGATGTGATCGTTACACAGGGCGGAAACGGTACAGATGGACTTCTTAACAACGAAAGCGTTCAGGATATCACCGCCATTAAGAACAAAGAAGTTTACGAATGCCCCATCGGCGCTTTCTGGTGGGACCGTCCATCACCGGAGTCTACATTAGGTTTCCTGTGGCTGGCAAAAACACTGTATCCTGACTATACACAGGAAATCGACTTAAAACAGGAAGCAAAAGATTTCTTTCAAACATTCTATGAATATGACCTGACTGACGAAGATTACGAAAGTTTCTTCTTCCAGTAAAAAGTATCTGATATACAGAAACTGAAATACAAAAAAGCTGAGGTTCGCATAACATCTGACTGCTATGCTGCCTCAGCTTTTTATTTACTCTTTAATTCTCTTTCAGTGCTTCTATTGCCGCCTGCACCTGGTTATCTTCCTCAGGTGTGACTACGGACTGACTCTTTAAGTTTTCATCTAACTCTACTTCCACATCCGGGGTAATTCCCTTTCCATGAAGGTCAAAACCGCTTGGTGTATAGTAATGAGCCGTGGTGATCTTAATGGCGGATCCGTCACCTAAGGGGATCAGGTTCTGCACAATGCCCTTGCCATAGCTGGTGGTTCCCACAACTACAGCTTTCTTGTAATCCTTTAAAGCCCCTGTAAATACCTCAGAAGCGCTGGCAGAGTTCTCATTGACCAGGATCGCAATAGGAACATCTACTTCGTGTCCGTCAGCAGCTGTGTAGGTGTCTCCCTTTCCATTTTTATCTGCTGTATACACGATCAGGGTCTTTCCTTCGCCCTTTTCAAAGTCTTTCCTGTCATCTGGTAAAATGTAATCTACCATGGCAACAGCGCTGTCTAACATACCACCTGGATTGCTGCGAAGATCAATGATCATTTGCTTCATTCCCTGGTTTTCCAGTTCATCAATGGCTTTTTCAAACTGCTCCACTGTAACAGCGTCAAATTCACTTACTGCCACATAACCTGTATTGTCCGCAAGCATCTTTGACTCTACAGTAGGAACTTCGATCTTACGTCTGGTAATGGTCATATCCTCATAGGTATCAGACTCTGCCCTGTATACGGTGATCTGTACATCTGTGCCTTCCTTACCCTTGATATAATTACTTACCAGTACATCCAGGCTTTCCCCTGCTACCAGAGTATCCCCTACTTTGTATATGATATCCCCGGGTTTCATACCAGCCTCCAGAGCCGGTGAACCTTCAAATACCTTTACAACCGTACACAGCCCCGTCGTTTTATTCTGGCTGATCATAGCTCCGATCCCGGAATAGCTTCCGTCTGTGCTTTCCTGGATCGCTTTATAGTCCTCTGCTGTATAATACACGGAATATGGGTCATTTAAACCTGCCATCATTCCTCTGTAAATATACTCTTCCACCTCTGTGGCATCCTCATCGTATAAAAATACCTGGTCGATAATGCTCTGTATCATCTGCATTTTTGAGGATACCTTTTTCAGATCAGGTTTGCTTGCCTTTTCGCCGTCCGTGATACCCGGAGCACCATTTCCTGTACCGGAAGACTGCTCTGTACGGATCACTTTTCTGCCTGTAATATAAATACCGGCAGATACACCTACTACCAAAAGAACGGCCAATGCCATGATCAGGGCACCTACAAGGACCCCCGCCCAGAAGCGGCCGCCTTTTCGCCCTTTCTTTTTATCTATGCTGTCTGAGATCTCTTCTCTGTCCTGTTCTTCCACTGCTCCGCTCTCCTATCTGCCTGTGCCTTTTTCTTATTCACAGCCTATGCTGTTTTTTCCTGCAAAATGCCCTTCAAAGGACTGTCCCTTTCCTATGGGCTTACATATTTACTTGGATTTACATAACTTCCACCGGAACGGACTCCAAAATGTAAATGAGAACCGGTAGAATATCCTGTAGAGCCCACTCTTGCAATGGTCTGTCCCTTTTTCACCTTCTGTCCCTGGCTTGCAAGAAGCTGGGAGCAGTGCATGTAAACGGTGCTGACGCCGCCGCCATGGTCGATCATAATATAATTTCCCGCTGAATAACTGTATGTAGCGATCACTACCGTACCATCGGCAGCTGCCACAATGGAAGCTCCTGTACTGGCCGAAATATCAATACCCTGGTGATTGCTGGACGCGCCCTTGGTAGGCGACTTTCTTCCGCCAAAACCGGAGGTGATACGTCCGCTGGAAGGACATGGCCATTTAAAGCTAATATTCCCAAGATTAGTTACGTTATACGTCTTTTTCTGGGCCTCCGCTTTCTTTCTGGCCTCTTCTTCCTTTCGCTTCATCTCTGCCTCAATGGCCTTCATCTGGTTTTCCTGGGCTTTGATATCCGCATTATACTGGTCAATACTGCTCTGGGCCGCACCGATCTGGCTGTTGTAAGAGGTCAGTTCCTTCTGCTTGGAACTCATCAGCTCCTTTACAGAAGCCTGTTTTGCTTCCGTAGACTCCTGAAGTGCTAACAGATTGGAATGTTCTGTTTCCAGATCCTGCTCTTTCTGATTTATCTTTTCCCTGGTAGCCTGATATTCCTTTAACATTTTCCTGTCATAAGTAGCGATCTGGCTGGCATACTCTGCACGGTTTAACAGCTGGGAAGCGTTTTTAGAGGTCATAATGCTGTCCGCAAAGCTGACATTTCCATTTTCATACATATACTGGATACGCAGTTTCATAGAAGCATACTGCTCCTTTTCCACTGCTTTTGCCTCTTCTAACTCCGCTTTTGTATTCTCGATCTGATCTTCCTTTGCGGAAATATCTTTCTCTAACTGGCTCAGTTCGGAGTCTAAGGAAGTCAACTTCTTATCCAGTTCCTTTACATAAGCAGCTGCATCTGATTTCAGCCCTTCTAACTGTTTTAAGGTATCCTGGACCTTCTTTTTTTCCTCCTGAAGAGATGAAACTTTCTTCTTTGCATCCTTCAGATCCGCACTGGTAGCATAAGAAGAAAATACACAGCTAAGGCCAAGAACGACCCCCAGTCCAAGAGCCAGAAATTTGTTTTTTCGGTTCTTCATCTGTTCCTTCCTCTCTACACACGCAGATGTCTCTGTATGGTCAGAAAGCTTACAATAGCTCCGATCCCAACGCCCAAAGCCATAGCTGCACCTGCCATTACAGGAAAGATCTGTTTTAAAGGCAGCAGTTCAAAAAGTCCTGTGATCATCTGGTAATTGGTATTCAGATACACCAGTCCTCTTTTATAAAGAATGGTCATTCCAGCCAGAGGGATCACTGCTCCAAAGAGCCCTAAAAGCAGGCCTTCTACAATAAAAGGTGCCCGGATCATAAAATTCGTAGCGCCTATATAGCGCATGATCTCATTTTCCCTCCGTCTGAAGGCAGCTGCCACAGATATGGTATTGCTGATCAGGAAAATAGCAACTGCTAACAGCACACCAATGATCACAGCAGATAAAGCACCGATCATCTTTCCTGCGCTTGTAAAGCCTGCCACCAAAGCGCTGGAATAACGGACTTTTCGCACGCCTTCCATACCTTCTAACCGCTTTACGATCATATCCTGATCCGAAATATCTTTTAAATAGATCTCATAAGAGGAGGAATTTGCCAGAGGATTATCTGCCTCAAAACCTTCTGCCAACTCTTCCATTCCCTCAAAATATTCACTTTTAAAGGACTCCCATGCTTCCTCTGCGGATATATACCTTGCTTCCCGCACTTCGCTCCAGCTTTGTATCTGTGATCCAATGGACCTGATCTGTTCTTCATCCATTCCTTCATCAAAAAACACAGAGATTCCTACTGTCTCTTCCGCAGCCCTGGCTCCGTGCTGTACATTGGCCACCATGGCAAAAAACAGACAAAATAAAAAAATACATGCAGAAATGGTTGCCACAGACGCCAGGGAAAACCATATATTCCTGCATATATTAATAACGCCCTGTTTCAGGCAATATAAAAATGTACTCATTTACTTCTTATGCCTTTCCGGCGGTTCCAGGCCGTTTCTATCTCCTGGTTCCGCCCTCATCCCGGATGACTTCCCCGCGGTCCATGGTGATGACCCGTTTGTTCATCTCCGCAACCATCTCCTGACTGTGGGTTACTACGATCACCGTTGTTCCCCTCTGGTTGATCTCATCCAAAAGGTTCATGATCTCATGGGTATTGAAACTGTCCAGGTTTCCTGTTGGCTCATCCGCCAGTAAAACTTCCGGCTTGTTGATCAATGCCCTTGCAATAGCCACTCTCTGCTGTTCGCCGCCGGACAACTGACCCGGGTATGCCTTATATTTAGAAGAAAGACCTACCAGGCGCAGCATCTGAGGAACCGTCTCGCGGATGGTCCTGGATGGAACACCGATCACTCTCTGGGCAAAAGCCACATTTTCAAATACCGTCCGGTCCTTTAAAAGGCGGAAATCCTGAAAAACTACCCCTAACTTTCTTCTGTATTTGGGAACATATCTGCGGGGCATCTTCCCAAGATCCATATCATTGACTACAATACGCCCCTTAGTAGGATCAAGCTCCTTCATCAGGAGCTTGATCAATGTACTCTTTCCGGAACCGCTGCGGCCTGTGATAAACACAAATTCCCCGTCATCAATGGTTAAAGACAGGTCACGGATGGCCTTGCTGCCGCTTCCGTAAGATTTACTTACATGACTTATTTCTATCATTTTCTAACTTACCTCTTACGTGCCAGAACCACCGGAAATTAGTAGTCCAGGCTTTCCATGTACTTCATGTACTTGGCAACCATAAGAGCGATCTTGAAGGTGATAGCATCCTCAAAGACACGAAGGTCAAGACCGGTACTCTTCTGCAGCTTGTCCAGACGGTAAACCAGGGTATTTCTGTGGATATACAGCTGTCTGGAAGTCTCGGATACGTTTAAGCTGTTCTCAAAGAACTTATTGATGGTAGTTAAGGTCTCCTCGTCGAACTCGTCCGGTGACTTGCCGTCAAATACTTCGCGGATGAACATCTTGCACAGAGGGATCGGCAGCTGATAGATCAGACGTCCGATACCTAAGTTGCTGTATGCGATCACATTCTTGCTTGCGTAGAAGATCTTGCCTACATCCAGAGCCATCTTCGCCTCTTTGTAAGAACGGGAAACTTCCTTGATATCATTGATCACAGTACCGTAAGCTACACGTACCTTGGTCATAGCTTCTGTATTTAACATGTCTAAGATCATGTTTGCAGTCTTATCTAATTCTGCATATGACTCGCCCTGGCGTACTTCTTTTACAAGGATGATGTTCTTCTCATCTACAGCTGTGATAAAGTCTTTTGTTTTAGAGGCAAACAGGCTGCGTACAGTCTCTAATGCATTTACATCTTTTTCATTGTGTGTCTCGATAATATATACAACACGCTTTACATCTGTATCAATGTGCAGCTTCTTTGCACGGTTGTAAATGTCTACTAACAGCAGGTTGTCAAGAAGCAGGTTCTTGATAAAGTTGTCCTTATCAAAACGCTCCTTATATGCAACTAACAGGTTCTGGATCTGGAAAGCGGCTAACTTTCCTACCATATATACATCATCACTTGCTCCTCTTGCCAGTAAGATGTACTCTAACTGATGCTCGTCAAACACCTTGAAAAACTGATAGCCCTGGATCACCTGACTGTCTGCCGGTGAGTCTACAAAAGCCAGAACGGAGCTTTCAGATTCTTCCGCATCTGTAAAAGTAGAAGCAAGTACCTTTCCCTCGGTGTCACATATACCTAAGTCAATTCTTGTGATTGCTTTTAATCCATCTAATGTAGTCTGAAGTATCTGATTTGAGATCATTCAACTCTCTCCTTTTCGCCTTATTGAAAATTTATGAACATTGCCATGATAAATCATGGTGGAGTTACTGTTTTCCCTATTTTCATATTTTAATGCAAAATAACAAAAAAAGCAAGAGAGTTGTAAACTCTCCTGCCTTTTTTTACTGTCGTTTTCTACAGAGGATTTTCACTATTTCCTCTGAATATTAGCTAATAATTAGTTAATGATAACGCATTCTGTTTCTTTATCAAAGATGTGAACCTTATCCAGATCCATAGCCAGTTTTACGGTATCGCCAGGTCTTGCAGTGGTACGTGGGTTAACCTTTGCAGTGAAGTTAGCTTCGTCAATATCAAAGTACAGAAGAACTTCAGAACCTAACATTTCGTATACACGGATCTCTACCTGGAAGGTACTCTTTGGATTAGCTGCCAGGAATGCTTCTTCGTCATGCAGATCTTCTGGACGGATACCAAGGGTAACTACCTTGCCTACATAACCAGCTGCTTCCAGTGCTTTGCCCTTTGCTTCTGGCAGAGTTAATGTATGTCCGCCGAATGCTAAAGTTACATCAGAACCGTTCTTAGCTACCTGGGCATCGATCATGTTCATCTGAGGTGCGCCGATAAATCCTGCAACGAACTTGTTGCATGGATTGTCATATAAGTTCTGTGGGCTGTCTACCTGCTGTACAACACCATCCTTCATAACAACGATCCTGGTACCCAGTGTCATAGCCTCGGTCTGGTCATGTGTAACGTAGATGATGGTTGTTTCCAGTCTCTGATGTAATTTGGAGATCTCAACACGCATCTGGCCTCTTAACTTTGCATCCAGGTTTGACAGAGGCTCATCCATCAGGAATACTTTAGGGCTGCGGACAATGGCACGTCCCATAGCAACTCGCTGTCTCTGACCACCGGATAAAGCCTTTGGCTTACGGTCTAACAGATGCTCCAGATCCAGGATCTTAGCTGCGTCATGTACTTTCTTATCGATCTCATCCTTTGGTGTCTTTCTTAACTTCAGGCCGAATGCCATGTTGTCATATACGGACATATGTGGATACAGAGCGTAGTTCTGGAATACCATTGCAATATCTCTGTCTTTTGGCTCTACGTCATTTACCAGTTTTCCATCGATATACAGTTCACCGGATGAAATATCTTCCAGACCTGCGATCATACGAAGAGTGGTTGACTTTCCGCATCCTGAAGGGCCTACGAAGATGATGAATTCCTTGTCAGCGATCTCCAGATTGAAGTCCTTAACAGCCACAAATCCGTTAGGATATTTCTTGGTTACATTCTTCAGTGATAAACTTGCCATTCTATTTTCCTCCTGATTTATAGATGTACTTCCTGCCCTTTTACAGGTTTTTTAGGAAGTTCATATAGGTCTTTTGCAACTGTCTCTATCATACAGGAAAACGTATTTTTATTCCATACTGTAAATCCACAAAATCTAAATTTGGAATTTAGCTAAAATGTATATTCAATTAAAAAAGTGCTGTATCTGTCAAAATTTTCCTTCGCTTGCCTCAAAAACTTTGGTTATTATGTTAATTGGTTTTTATCTTCAATAAATCCCTCACCAAAAACTTCACGGGCGTCACTGACGATAAAAAATGCTTTCGGATCGTATTCTGATACAATTTCTTTGATCTCCACGATCTCTTTTCTGGAAACTACACAAAAAAGCATATTTTTTGTCTCATCTGAATACATTCCTTTTGCCGCAAGACCTGTAACGCCTCTTCCCATACGGGTCATGATGGCATCTGAAATTTCTTTATATTTATCTGAAATAATATAAACCTGCTTGGAAAATTTCATTCCTTCAATAAGACCATCTGCAACTTTTCCCATACAGAAAATAGCGATCAGTGCATAAAGGGCAGCGCGGATCCCAAATACGGTTGCACCGGCTACTACTATCAGCCCGTCTAATACCTGCATGATCTGCGCAACGGAATAATGGGGGAATTTTGCCCGGATCAGAGCGGCCAGCATATCTGTTCCCCCTGTAGTGCAGCCTCCGGCCAGTACAAGACCTGTACCAACGCCTGTGATGATACCGCCAAAAAGAGCCGACAGCAGCAGATCATCTTCTATATACATACCTTCCGGCAGGATATAAAAGGCAACGGACAGTAACACTGTTGCATACAATGTACGTTTGATAAATTTCCATCCCATGATCTTAAAACCTGCCAAAAACAGCGGAATATTTAAAACCGTATTGGTGACCCACAAAGGCAGGTTCCAAAGTTCCTTTCCAATAATGGCAATACCGGAAACGCCTCCTGTTACCATACTGGCGGGATCAAAAATATTTTTGGTGGCCAGACCAATAAGGATGGTTCCTATGGTGATGGCACCGTAATCTTTCCATATTTTCTGCATTTTTATGTTTCCTCCTTATCTAAAAACAAAAGACAGCTGCTAAACACAACTGTCTTTCTGCTACCCATATTTATATCTGCGGATATTCTCCTGCAATATTTTAAGAGTACTTCTTATACCCTTTCTATGGTCTTTTCCGTAATTCGTATCTTGCCTTCTTTTAAGAGATGTCCAACGGCTCTCTTAAATGCGTTCTTGCTCATATGGAATTCTCTTAAAATGGTCTCCGGTCTTGCCTTATCATTAAAAGGAAGAACTCCGTCAAATTCATCGATCACCTTTAATACCAGTTCCGCGTCAGAACCCATCTGTACATAGGAACGTTCTCTTACACAAAGGTCTAACTTTCCGTCTTCGCGGACTCTCATGACTCTTGCCTTAACAGTATCTCCTTCGCGGTACTTTCCATACATCTCTTTTTTAGGGATCAAACCATAATATTTATTATCAACTGCAACGAAAGCACCAATATTTTCATTGATCTCATAAATAGTACCTTCTACCCAGTCTTCTGCCTTGTACGGAGACTGATTACTCATATGGGAGTAGACCTTCATGGTTGCAGCCAGTCTGTGGCTCTTGTCTGCATAGAGACATACCAGACATTTTTCTCCCTTGCGTACCGGATGGGTCTGCTCTTTAAATGGAAGGAGCAGGTCTTTTTCCAGACCCATGTCAAGGAATGCACCGATCTTTGCCACATCCTTTACTTCCAGAACTGCACACTGACCTAATTCCAGCTTTGGAGTACCTGTGGTTGCGATCAGACGGTCGGAAGAGTCCTTGTAAATAAATACAGTCACCTTATCTCCGATCTTTGCTCCTGCAGGAACCTGCTTTTTAGGAAGAAGGACTGCTGCTTCATCTCCTGCTTTCTCACTTAAGTACACGCCAAATTCTTTGGTGCGCACGATCTCTAATTCCTGTGTCTTTCCTAATTCTATCATATATTTATACTCCTTTTATGCTTCTTCGTACTTAAGCCAGACCACCGCACGGATCTCTTTATCTTCTCCGGTCAACACAATGGTCCACTCATCTTCCCCTGTTTTCGTCACTCTTGGTATAAGGACTTCCCCTAAAACGGCTGCCTTTTTATAATCCACCCGGATCTCTTTTACCTTTTTCGTACAGGTTACTGCTTCCCTTGCAATATCTACGTACTGGGCATTATTTACATGGTGGTTGGTATCTAAATGATGGACTGCAATAGTAACCGGTGTTTCCTCTTCATAATTTTCCGGAATAGCGATCTTTCTTGGTGCCTTTCCCAGATCCAGCGCTTCCCCTTCTCCGTAGGCTTCTACATCTTCCGGCATTACACGCACCGGGATCATCTTTTCCGTGTCACAGAAAAACCAGACGGACTCTGCCTTTACCAGGTAATTTCCTTCCTGGTCCATAAGTACAAAATCACGGTAACCGTAAATTCCTTTAGAAGAAGTAGCCCAGGTTCCTATTTTTATCCTTTCTCCCAGGACCGGATATCTGTCAATAACGATCCTCCAGGAAGACAACAGCCACGCCCTCTTCTTTTTTTCCAGATATTCTACTCCCAGGCCAATATCCTCTGACTGAAACGTGCTGCAGTCCTGCATATAATTGATAACTCCCAGCAAACTTAACGCACCGGTCTCATCTGTCTCACTGTAACGGATCCTGCTGTCAAATGTATACATGCATTTCCTCTGTTTCTTTTTAGTGTTTCTTCTTATTATAAATGTGTTATCATAGATAACCGCTTTTCTCCCCAAGTATAACACGGGGCGGTTACAGGTGCAACAAAAAAGTCTTTCATTCCCAAAACTCAGAAATCAAAGACTCTCTCAAACTGGGCTAGAAGGATTCGAACCTTCACAATGACGGAGTCAGAGTCCGTTGCCTTACCATTTGGCGATAGCCCATTATAATATGAAATTTTAAAAGCGTCTTGCGCTTTAGCTGGGCTAGAAGGATTCGAACCTTCACAATGACGGAGTCAGAGTCCGTTGCCTTACCATTTGGCGATAGCCCATTATTTTGTCTTCGCAGCCTCAATCGCGACTGCGAAGATTATTATACATATAATACCAGTTCTAGTCAAGCACTTTTTTAATTTTTTTGTATTTTTGTCCCAATTTTATTCTGATCATCTAACGAAGCTGGTCCATAGGGTCCTTTCCAAGGATACCCGGCTCTGTCATGGTGTATGGATTTAATACTGTATTTAACTGTTTTTCATCCATCAGTCCCTTTTCCAGGATCAGATCACGGACCTGTCTGCCGGTGCGCAGCGCTTCTTTTGCAATATTGGCAGCTGTCTCATATCCTACATAAGGACAGATCGCAGTAATAACACCGATACTGTTCTCCACCTGCTTACGGCAGTGTTCTTCATTTGCGGTAATTCCTACAATACAGTTATCTACCAGTGTATTAACGGCTGATGCCAGTGTTTCAAGAGACTCAAACAGGTTATAGAAAATGATCGGCTCAAAGGCATTTAATTCCAGCTGTCCTGCTTCCGCTGCCATGGTAATAGTCATATCATTTCCTATAATATTAAACGCAACCTGGTTTACCACCTCCGGGATGACCGGATTGATCTTTCCTGGCATAATGGAAGAACCGTTCTGTCTTGCAGGCAGATTGATCTCTCCAAAGCCGGTCCTTGGACCGGATGACATAAGACGCAGGTCATTACACATCTTGGAAAGGTTCACTGCACAGTTTTTCACGATACCGGATACAGAAGCATAGCTGTCCAGGTTCTGGGTTGCATCGATCATGTCATAGGACTGCACCAGTTCTTCTCCTGTCAATGTGGACATGTTTTTAACTACTCTGTGGAAATACTGTACATCTGCGTTCAAGCCGGTTCCAATAGCAGTTCCGCCTAAGTTCAAGCAGCGGATCTCTTCTTTTGCAT
>ERZ1026864.268-NODE-268-length-35278-cov-10.593447_pt1 | contig 35278 bp, 54 predicted proteins | sample MGYA00380162_ERZ1026864 | MGnify/ENA primary metagenome ERZ1026864 (study PRJEB33269, sample SAMEA4719798) | human gut metagenome | biome: human-associated habitat; feature: organic feature; material: feces | place: Cameroon | collected 2013-10 ... | reverse complement strand
GTACGTTTTTAAACATGTTCTTGATCCTCTCTTGTTCAAAACTACCCCCTGATTTTGAAAGACGAAAGATGACAATGCGTTTATCATCGGATTGTTATGCCGCTTTCCATCCGCCGCATGATGTCGCGTTCCGCTTCCGCCTGCAAATCGGGATGGCGTTCCAGCATTTCGGCAATGGCGGCTTTCCGCCCCGCGTTGACGACGGCGCGGATGAAATTCGCCTTGCTCCCCGGCGCATCGGGACCGCCGTCGCTCAAACTTTCGTACCCGTATTCGGGCTTTTTGCCCGACACGACGGCGTTTAAAAAATCTTTCACGCCCATGCCGTCGAACTCGTCCAGCTTCAAACCGTTGCCAGCCAGTCCGACGTATTCGTTGTAAAGTGCGGGACGCGTTTTCAAATCGATTTTTCCGCCGCCGACGGAAATCTTGCGGTTCGGCATCGGAATAAACGCCCCCTGCGCCAGAATTTCGCGGTCGATGGGTTCTTGGCTTTCTTCGGACACGCGCACGGGAACGAACATGTCGTAAGCCGCGCTGCCCGTCGCGCGCTTTATTTTGCGTCCGAACAAATCCAAACGGTCGGGAACGTCTTTCGACAGCCCCGGCGTCTGCGCCTTTAAACGGTCGATGACGTTTGCTGCGTCTTTGGCGTACGGGTCGGTCGTTCTGGCGACGGCGGCGGACAGCGCGTTGACGCTGGACAGCCCCGGCACCATTGAAATCAATCCGTTAGCGACCAGCGCGCGGGCTTTCGCCTCGGTCGGGTCGGCGACCGCGTCGACGATGTCCATCAGCCCCGACAAATAGGTTTTGTTCAAAACGGCGTTTGCGACTTTCAGCGCGATTAAACCGCTTGCGCTCATCATGTCAGTATCGTCGTTTTCGTCGAATCCGCTTTCGCCATATCGGTCGCCGATCATCAAATCGGCGATATCCGCCATAATCGACAAATCCGTCGCAACGGGGTCGAACCGCGCGAACGAATAGTATTTGTTCCCGATTTTGACGCTGTACGGCTGCCACCCCGTCCGCAGCAACGCCTGCCGTTCCGCTCCGCTCGGACCACCGCCCGTGATTAGTCCGTTCATCGCCGCGTCCAGACCGACCATTGAAATCGCGACGCCGGTCGCCATCTGCCCCATGGCGCGATCGGCGCGGATTCCGCCCGCGGCGATATCGGCGCGGAACTTGCGGCTCAGCGGCGCGAACGCCGAATGCTGCATCGCGAAATCCAGCACGTTCCCAGGCGTTTTCGTGAACGGCAAAAAGAATCGAACCAGCGGATATTTGTTGGCGATTGCCCCGATGTGTTTCGTCAGCTCGCTGGGTTCGCCCGTGAACGTCAGGTATTCCGCCATGGTTTTGGCGTTTGCGCGCATCGCGACCGTCGGATTTTCGATTAAATCGGCGACGCGGGCTTTCATCGCGTCTTTCGTTAATTTTCCGCTCAAAACCTCCGCCTGCGCTTTTTGCGCCGCTTCGACGTACAGCGCGCCGCGCCCCGCCACGGCTTTGAAAAAATCGTCGCTTGCCTCCAAAAAACGGTACGGCAGACGAATGGCGGTTCCGCCGAAATCGACGACGCGTCCCCAAAAACTGTTCTTGTCCAGCCCGTATGTTTCTGAACGGATAACGGGCGGACGGTCGAATTTCGTGGCATAGGGGTTTTCGCTCGCCCCGGCTTTGATGGTTTTCCAGCTGTACCGCAGCCCATCCTTGAATCCGTCGACCATGCCGTGCAGACGTGCCAAAGCGTCCGTCGCCCGCGCGGCGTTTTCCGCTCCGAACATTTTGGCGTAAGCGGCGGTCGTCAGGTCGTCCGCCATGGCGACGCCCAAATTCAGCGTGTTGCTCATAAAGTTGACGATGTGCGTCGTCGTGTTTGTCAGCAGTCCGGCGATGCGCGCTTCGTTCCAGGTGTCGATTGTTTTCGCTCCCCAGCCTTTATTGATGACGTTTTCCACTTCCTTGACCATGCCGGCGTTTGTCATGTCCATAACGTCTTTCGCCATTTTGCGGGTCAGTTCGTCGCCGCCGCCGTAATCCAGCATGGCGCGCAACTGGCTTGCCATTTCTTCGGGCGCGCCGGCGGGCATTTTCCATTGCGCCAAAGCGCGCGCGGTTTCCGTTCTGGCGGCGATGATTTCCTTTTGAATGGCGGCGTGCGTCGCCAGCATTTTGCGGAACATGAATTGATTGGCGTCCGTCGGACTTTCCAATACGCGCTGCGACAGTTCTTTCACCTTTTGCGCGCTCGCCGCCCACAGCTGGCGCGCCGCGAACGACTGTTCGGCGTTCAGCGGTTCGCCGACGCGGCGTTCCTGCAAAATCTTGAACGCGTCCTCTTGCCCGTCCGTCCATTTTTTGGCGGCTTGCTCGATGTCGCCGAACGTCATCTTGTCCCGCCGCGCCTTGTCGATACTTTCGCGCGACGCGTCCGCCAGTTCCGCCATCACTTTTTTGATGTCGTCGGGCGTGTCGATGCGCGCGAAATTGATGTAAACGTTTTCGCTGTTGACGGATTTGGCTGTTTTCGCTATACTCTTATTGACATTGACGACAGAAAGCCGTCCAGCTGCTGGCTGATGTACATCGGTTGCATATGAGAGAACGGGCGCCTCTCCAATGTTGATATCCTTGAATTTTTTGATGACGCGTTTTGTCTTTTCGGGATAAACGGACTTGATGACCGTTTCGCCCGTGGCGGGATTGACACTGACAAATCCGATCTCGCTCAAACTTTCCCCTTGATGAATATCGGCTATTCCCTGAATATGGGAATGCTTTGTTCTGAAAACGGAATTTCCTTCTTTGTGAAACACGTTCGCCAGAATATCGGCAACTTCGTCGGGCGTTTTTCCGTCCAGCCCGATTCTTTTTTCGCGCAGCTTTCTGACGACGTTCGCAGGAATGATCAGTTCGTCGTTTTCGATTAAAGGCAGACCGTCCTCGCGGCGGATGAAATTCAGTTTTTCCTTATATTTGTCGGACAATTTTCCGAACGAAACATCCGTGAAGCCGTCCTCTTTGGATATTTCGCCGACGAAATCTTTTTTGACTTTCTCGACGGCGGTTCCATCCGCGCCGGCTTTTTCAGCAGCTCCCGCCGATGTTTCCGTGCCGCCCTTGACCAGCAGTTCGCCGTCGGGGTCGCCCAGTGCGGACAAATCCTCTTTGGCGACTTTTGGAACGAACCTTTCCTCGACGGATTTCAGGTTTTCCTCTTTGGCGATGCGCCGCGCCTTGCGGGCGGCTTTGACGGCGGACAAACACTTGAATAGCCCGTCTGCGGCGGCGCCGACGCCCAATCCCTCGACGGCGTTTTTGAACCGCCCCTCCAATTCGGAATCGTCCTCGCTTGCCGCCAGATATTCGCTGACGGGGTTTTGCAGGGCGGGGACGCTTTCGATTAAATTGCTCAGGCGCGCCTCGTGTCCGTCGAACGCCGAAAAATCGGCGATTGCGCCTTGGATCATCGGGCGCGCGATCTTGGCGGCTTTCGGAAACGACGCGGCGACGTTCGTTCCCAGCTTCGCCGCGCCCATCGCCTTGCCCGCCGCGCCGAACGGAACGACGAACTGCCCGATGGTCGAAACGATGGTGTTGACCGTCGTGTCCGGCACGTCGAACGGCTTGGGAATGTCGGGCAACTCGGCGGGCATGACATTGCCGCCGAAATTTCGGTCCCAGAAAATCGCGGCTTGATACGCGGCTTCCAGCGTGTTGTTCACGCCCTCGACCGCGCCGTTGACCAACGCCTGCGCGGCGTTGCCGAACACGCCGCCTTCGCCCCTGTCGCGGTCGGCTTTGGACGGCACGAAAAACGGACGCTCGCCGCCTTGATCTGCGGGCGGACGGTTGACGGGGATTTTGATGGTGTTGTCTTTTGGTTTGTCCTGGGCGATTTCATCCCCGTAGGCGAAACGGTTAGCCCACGCCATCAAATCGGCATCGTTTCGGTTTTGCGCTTCGGCTTCGTACGCTGCTTCGAAATTATCGTTTTCCATTGTTTATCCCCGTTTGTTTTTCTTCCATTTCCGCGACGACGTCGGCGAACGCCGCGGCGGCTTCTTTTTTTTGCGTTTCGCTCAATTTCGGATTTTGCAGAACAAACCGCATACTTTCTTTTAATCCGTTCATTGTTGGATTTTCAGGCGAACTGCCGTCCGACGCGGCGTAATTTTGCCCGATGACGGCGGCGCGGCGTGCTTCGTTCAGCACTCTGTTTCTGCGCTCCCTTTGCGTCAGCCTGAAATTGTCGCTGATGACGCGCGACTGCCGCTCGACCTCGACATCGCTCGCGTTCGGGTTTTCTTTCAGCCACCTGTCCGCGGCGAACAAAGCTTCCTGCAAACGCATATCCAATGCGACATCGCGCACGAACCCCTGCGCGGCGACGCCGTTCAGATACTGCGTCATCTTCTTTCGGTTTGACGGCACGTCGATTTTTGAAAACTTGTCGAAATCCGCGATGGTCAGCCGACCGCTCAGCAGGGCGGCGCGCGCTGCCGCGTCAACGTTGTATCCCATTTGCGCCCGTACGGTCAGCTCGGCATATACGGCGGGGTCGGTTTTGACCGCGCCGCCTTGCTCGACCGTCGCCGCCAAAAAACGCTGTTGCTCGTCGACGCCCAGAAAATCGGCGAAATCCCCGTTGCGGATTGAACGGCGCAGGGCTTGCGGATTGTTGACCAGCGCTTCGTTCGCCGCGACAAACGCGATGCCCCGGCGGGCGTTTTGCTTCAGCCGCTCTTTCGTTGCCGCGTCCAAAACGACTGAATCCAGCGCATCGGACACCTCGTTTTCGGCGTTCAGCCATTGGTCGGGATTGTTTCTAACGAACGCCGTCTTGGCGTTGATTATTTTTTCCGCCTGCCGTCTGTTTTCCAAAAACGTTCCTTCGATTTTGGCTTGCTCGGCTTGACTTAAAAAACTGGCGATAAGGGCGGGCTTTGCGTCGTCGACGGCTTGTGCGTAATACGCGGAACGGTTCATGCGGGTTGCGGCGGACAGTTCCTTGCCCAGCTGTTTTTGCATGTCCTCGGTCAGACTTTCGACGTTTCCGCTGGCGGCGCGTTCGGCGAACCAGCCGGACATTTTCGCTTGAACTTCCGCCATGTCGGCGCGGGCTTTCAGCGTCTGGTTTCGGTTTTCGATGTCCAGAACGGCTTTACCCAAATCTTTCAGCGCGCCGCCGACCTGATAAACGGCGGTGTCTTCGGCGCGCGCGCTTTCCTGCTTCAAAACGGGTTCTTTGCGGACGCTTGATTGAAACAACATAATATCTGGCATTTTACTTACCTCCGGCGGACGATCCGATTTGACCGCCGATGTTGGCGAACATGACGGCGGCGGTCGGATTGCCCGTCATGGCGCCCAAAGCGCTGCCGATAACCGAACCGACGGCGTTTCCGACAGCGGCTTTGCGGGCGCGTTTCTGCTGTTCGACGGCTTCGCTCAGCTGCGTCGACACCGAACGGCGCACCTGTTCGCGCATGGCGGCAATGTCGTCTTCGGCAATGATTAGGTTGGAACGCTGCACGTCCGTGAACGATTTTGCGGAAATTCCCGACGCGTTGACGGCAACGCGGTTTTTGGCGAAAACCTGCTCGTTGTTTCTGCGTTGAACGCCGATGTTGTATTCCAGTGCGGCGTATGTTTCCCGCGCGTTGCTCCACAGCGTCTTGAAATTGCGCTTGGCGGCTTGATAGGCGGAAATCCCCTGCAGAACGTTGCCCAGAACGGCGGCGCCCATGCCAGCGGTTTCCGCGCCGGAAAATCCGGAAAACGCGCCGTCGGATGCGCTTGCGGATGCGCTTGCGGATGCGCTTGCGGATGCGCTTGCGGCAGCGCTTGCCTCGGCAACTTGGTCGACCGTGCCGCCGATGGTGAACACGCCGTCCGCCCGCGAACCTCCGCCGATGGATAAAACGCCGTCCGCCCGCGAACCGCCGCCGATGGATAAAACGCTGTCGACGGGATCTTGATTGAACGTGAAAACAGCCATTTATCCCCCTTTCATGACGGACGCGTACACCGCCAAAACGACGCAGGGCAGCGGATTGTCTTGAACGACGGCGACTTCGCATTCGTCCGACCACCCGCCGCCGAAATTGATTTTCTTATCTCCGGTGAACAGCGGGACTGCGCGCGACATGGAATCGCCGGTGTTGCGGAACGTGATGTCGTCCGCGTCGGTTTCGCTTCGTCCGGCGCGGATGCAGACTGTCTTGTACAAACGCAGCATGATGTCGGAAATCTTTTTAACCTTTTTGTCCGCGTCCGCGCCCTGCATGTCGGGTTCGCGCACGATGACGGTTTTATAGGGGATTCCGACGCACGCCTTTTTGGCGGCGAATTGCAGGGAAACTTTGCCGTTTTTGACGATTCCGTTTGGCTCGATTGCGCCGTCGCCCAAAATGGCGACCGTGCATCCCTCCAAATGCGACAATCCGTCCAGCTCGCTTTGCGCGGAATCGAACGAATAACTTTTACCGCAGTCGGTGAAAAAAGCCTCGTCCGCGGTTTCCGCGTCGTCCGTCAGCCCTTCTTCCATGACTTCCAGATACAAAACGGACGCGCCGTTGATGTCGCGGCGGACCAACAAATACAAATCGGTTTTTTCTTTCAGAAAATTCGGCACGGCGCAAACGCTTTCGACCTTGCCGGAAACGTCGGCGGTAAACCACGCTACGACTTGATTGACGGGGGACAAAGTGCAGCCGATTAAATCGCCGTCTTCTTTGCAGCACCACAAAACGGGCAGCTTTTTCTTGCAAAACGCCGTCGACTTGATTTTTCCGTTTGTGATTTGCGGATTGAATTTCGTGATGTCCGTGATTTGATATTTGTCGTAAACGGTCGAATAGGTCGAAAAATTGAACCCGCGGCGAAACGAATCCAGAAAAACCAAACCGTCCTCGACGAATTCGGGACGGACGGGCGCGCTGCCGACGCTTGAAATCTTGTAGTATTTGACGTTTGACGGGGTCAAAGCTTCGCCCAGCGACGTCGACGAAATCGCGTATTCGAATCCGTCCGTTCCGACGATTAAAACATCTTGCGGAAACGCCCAGCAGACTTCCGACCCCTGTTCGACCGCCAGCTTGACGGAAAAACCGTTGTCGGCGGAAACAATACCCTTTTCGTCCGTTTTCTGAAAATTCAAATACGCGCCGGATTTGGAAAAATACAGCGCGCGATCTTTGACGCAAACCATGCGCTGCTGGTGAATGATCATGATTTCGGGGTATCCGCGCCCGCTTGAAAACGCGCCCAAGGACCATAGCTTTGTCGCGACTTTGTGGTATTCGCCCGCGCCGACGGTCGCCGCCGCCGTTTTTGCGTTCGTCACGGCGGTGATTTTCAAATCGACCGCTTTTGTCGTCGAATCGGCGACGGTGATTAAACGCACCCAGCGTCCGACGTCAGATTGCGAAAAAACGTCCGCGCTCGCCGTGATTGCCGCGCCGTCAAACGTCAGGGTGATGTCCGTTTCGTTTTCGTCCAAATAGGGACCGTTGACGAAAACAACGTCCTGCATTGAAAATTCGACGGTTCCGTCGGCTTTTGCCGAACGGACGATTTTTTTCGGCGGATGCGACGGATGCGCCAAATACATCGTGTCTTGAATTTGGTAATAGTAAACCCCGCCGATGTCGTCGGCGGAATAGGGCGACTGCAGGCTCTGAACTTTGACGCGGTTGAAATAAACGTCGCAGGCGGACGGACGGAACACCAGCAAATAGGATTGCGCGGCGGAAAAAACGAACGGGATTAAACGCTTTGCGTCGGGAACGCTTGCGATGTACCGCGTTCCGCCCCGCCGCCGAACATAGCCCTGCGGCGCGGGAATCGCGTTCAGCAGTTTGCGGCACGACGCGGCGTATTCGTCGCGCCCGCGCATCAGCGGCGAAAAAACGCCGCCGTTGAAATTTTTGATTCCGACTTCCATTAAAACCTCGCTTCCAGCCATCCTTTGACGGCGAATGTTTCGGGGGACGCCTCTTTTGCGCTCGCGCGCCGCGCTTCGGTCAGCACGGCTTCATATTCGCGGTCCAGCTGCGCTTTCAGAGCGGGCATACTGGTCAAACTCATGACCAGTTCGGCGGCAAGCTTCGTCGTGAACGCCGAAACGAACAGACTGTCGAACTTTCCGGGATCTTCGACGCGCGAAATGCCGACAAAGTTGAACGCGGGAACATCTGCCAGAACGCAGTCGCCCTCGCGCGCGTATTCGATATTGTCTTCGACCCTCAAAATGCGCAGACAGTCGGACGGGATTTGAAACGCGTTCGCGAATCCGAACGGCGGCTTTTTTTTCAGCGCACCCGCCGACCAGCGCTTCAGCGCGAACCGCCACGGATACGCGCGCAGAACGCAGTCGCGCACGGGGGCGAACATCAGGGCGCACATTTTGGCGGGGCGCGATTCTTCGGCGATGTCGCGGATGAAACTTTCCCCGACCTTGCTCAGCGCCATATTGCATAAATCGACTTGGGCGGGCATGAAACGGTCCTTTTCAAAAAGAATAAAGGGGGCGGATTTTTCCGCCCCCTTGCGGTCAAACGCCCGCGGTGATGATGTCGACGATTAAAACGCCGCTGGCGGGCAAAGCCGCCGTGCCGACCGTGGCGACGACCTCGACGCCGCCTTTGGGCGCGGGGTCTTTTTTCGCGGCGGCGGTGCCGAACGGCGTCGGCGTGTCGGCGTCGGTGAACACCGCGGCGGCGCGGTACAAATCGTCGTCGTCCGCCGTGCCGATTTTCAGCGTCGCCGTGCCCAGCGTCGCGCTTGCGGTCAAAAATCCGCAAACGAAGTATTCGCCTTCGCCAATGGCGCACAAACCGATTTGGTCGCCGCTTGCCTGCGCTGCCAAATCGACGGTCGCGCGGCGGCGGCGCAAACGCCCGTTGGCGACGCTTGCGATGACATGGTTGCCCGCCAGTTCGGCGGTCATTTCGTTGGAATACGTTTTAGCCATGGTTTAACTCCCTCATTCCTGACATTGAACTTCGACGACCAGCTCTTCCTGCATGCGCGTCGCGCCGATGGTCATTTCGTAATAAACCTGCGTCGCGAAACATTTGTCGTCGCGCTCCGTGATTTTTCCGAACGGATCCTGCCCGATGCCCAAACGGATGCCGTTTTTCTGGAACGCCAAGCATTTGCGGATTGTCTTCGTCGAATCCTTGAACGCAGGAACGATCAGCGAATTGTCGCCGCGCTTGCCGTTGACCTGAACGAACTTGAACCCCATGAATTCGGTGATTTCGCCGCGGATCAGCGCCTTGACGGACGCGTAGTCGGCGGACGTCATCTTTTCGGATTTCAGCATGTCCTGCATCTGCTTCGCCGTCAAAACGATATAGCGGTCTTCGGCGGGACAGTCGCTTTCGTCCATCAGCCGCTTTGTTTCGCTCAGCTTGTCCAGCGACATGCCCGTCGAACCGTGAACGACTTTCTGACTGTCGGGCAGCTTGACGGGAATCGTCCCGTTTTCGCCGGTGTCCGCCGCGCCCAGCGCGCCGTCTATGATGACTTCGTCGATGGCGCGCCCCATAGCCCACGCGGCGGCTTGCGCGTATTCGCTGGCGGGGTCGGTCAGCATTTTGATTTTGTCGTCGTTGTCGATTAAATCGGACCAGTTGTAGGTGTCCGTCGTCAGACGGCGGCGCGCGTGCGGCGTGTTCATCTGCGGCGTATCGGCGTGGCGGCTGGTTTTTTTGACCGCGGCGACGCTTCCGATTTGGTCGAAAAACGCGGTTTTGCCGCGGATGGGTTCGGACAGAACCAAACCCCTCAGTTTACTTCCTCTCTGCTGAACCAGCGCTTGAACGTTTGCGCTGTACTGTTCAACAAAGGACGTTGTGATTTGCGTGCTCATAGTTTACTCCTTTTGTTTGAAACACAGTTAAATTTCGCCGTTTTTGCGCTGACGCAGGGCGAAAACCGCGTCGACGGCATGCTTGTGGCGCGGATTTGTCGCGTCGAAATACGCGGGGTCGTCCATCAGGGCGGCGATTTGCGCCTCGACGCCGGCTGTCGTCGGCTGCGCTTTCGACCCGATGGGCGCGCCCGCGGGTTCGATGTATTTGCCGCCCAGCGCCAAAACGCCTTTGATGACGGCTTTGCTGAAACCCGCGCCCATTTCGCGCAGCGCGTCGGTCATGCCGACGGAATCGCAGATTTGAACGAAATCGCGGATGCGGGAATCGAACGACGCGCCGAACTCCGCGCGCAGTTCCTGTTCGACTTTTGCGTGTTCGGCGTCTGTCTTGGCTTTTTCCGCGTCGAACTGCGTCTTGCTTTCCTGATAAAACGCGTCTCGGAACTTCGCCAGCTGCGCTTTCGTCAGGTTCGCGCCGAAAGCGGCGCGCTTCAGAACGCCGTCCATTTCGTCAACCGCGCCCTTGTCTTCTTCGGAAACGTCGCCGAACGCGGGCAGTTCGTATCCGTCCGCGCTTTCGGGCGTGCCCAGCTTTTTGAAAACGGCGGCGGTTTCCTCATCTGTCTTGGGCAGCGCGAACATGTCCGTCCCCGCCGCGCGCTTCAGCGCCAAATACTTGACCGCCAAATCGGACACGCCCGAAACGTCGGACAGGTCGGGGGCTTGGCGGATGTCCTCGGCGATTCCTTCGCGCCAGTCGGGCTGGGCGGGTTCGTTCGTCTGCGGTTCCGTTGTGTTGTCATTTTCCATTGTCGATTTCCTTTCGCAATAAATCGGTTAATTTCGCGTCGTCGTATTCCAACATGCGGCAGATGTCCAAAACCGCCGCGCGCTTTCCCTCCCAGAACGCCCAGTCGGTCGCGCTCTGCTTGGTTGTCGGGTAATATCCGGTCATGCCGCACTTGCCCGCCAAATCGGACAGAACGGCTTTGCCGTCGTCCGATTCGAAAACGGCGCGGTAGGATTGAACCAGCCGCGCCGTCCGCTTGATTTTCAGTTTGTCAATCATTGTTCAGTCCCTCGTCCTGCGCCTTGACTTCGTTTTGCATGCCCTGCAGCTGCAGCGCGGTCGCAGCGTCCTGCGCGTTTTGCGCCTGCGCCTGCGCGGCTTGTCGTTCCGCTTTGATTTGCTCGACTTCCTCGTCGTCGCGCAAAACGTCCTCGACGCCGTAAATTTTGTGGATTTCGCGAATGCCTTTTTCGGCGTCGAACACGTCGGCGGAATCGGGGGCGATTTGCAGGAACGGCGCGCTTGCGGCGAACGCCTGATTGTATCGGTCGGCTTTTTCGTACCGCATCGCTTTCGCCAGCGGGGACTGGTAAACGATGTCGATAGCCAGCCCTTCTGGCGGAATGTCGGCGGGCGTCGCGATGACGCCGTTTCTGATTAACAGGTTGAACGCGCGGGAAATGGTCGGGCTTAACAGCTCCGTCGTCAAACGTCCGTACACGGGACCCATCAGCCGCGCGGCTTCGCGCACGCGTTCGACGATTTCCGTCGCGGTGCGGCGGTCGCCCGTCAAAAACGACAGCTGACCGTTCATAAACGCCAAACGCACGCGGGTGCGGATGTCTTCCATCATTTCCTTGCCGAACGCGGGGGCTGCGCCGCTCGCCAGATATTGGGGACGCTCGCCGCGGTATTTGATGACGCCGCCCGGAACGGTCATCATCGGGGCGATTTCCTCGTCGTCCTGCACCAGAATCGGGGGACGGTTCGCCAACTGGGCGGCGATGATGGTTTCTTTCATCATGGCTTGCAGCATCTTGATGTCCGCCAAACAATCGATGGCGGGTCCGCGCCCGTACAGTTCGCTGTTGCATTTCGACCAGCGCGCGACGGAATACGGCATTTCCTCGAAAAACTCTTCTTTCAGAACCGTTTTGTCGCGGGTCAGAATGTATTCGGATTTGAACGGTTTCTGCCCGTCCTTGCCAGCGTCGGGATTGGGATAAACGGCTTGGATGATTTCGTGTTCGGTTGTTTTGCCGCTTTCGATGTCGCGGCGCATGGCTTCGGTCAGCTTGTCCTTGCCGAACGCCTGTTCGATTTTGCGCGCGTCGAACGAAAAACGGCGGAACACCGTGTCGACCGCGCCGACGTCGTTTTCGTCGACGGTGATTTCGGCGATGCTTCGGCTCTGAAACAGCAGCGCGCCGCTTTTGGGGTTCCAGCCCGCGAACAGGGCGCAGGTGCCGATGACGGGCAAATCGGCGTAGCATTCGTTGATTGCGCCTTGAAAATTGGCTGCGGGTTCGTACAGGGCGGACCACAGGCGTTCTTCGGCGCGGCTCAGCCATTCTTTCAGCGACGCGGAAACGTCGCCGCGGAAAGCCAGCCCGAACCACTTGCCCGACGAATCGGTCATCATGCCGTTGATGTCGGCGGCAAGCATGCGCGCGCAAACGGCGGCGGTCGTCTCGAACTGCCGGTTTGTCCGCTTTGCGCCGTCCGTCTGAACGACCGTGAAATCCGCGCGGTTGGGAAACACCAGTTCTGCGACCTCTTGCCATAAATTTTCAAAATTCGCTCTGGCTGTTTTCAGGTGCTGGTATCTGGCGACGATTTCGTCAATCCGCGACTGCTCTGTACGAACTTCCATCAGCGCACGACCTTCTTTTTGCGTCCGAACGCGCCCGTGATCGGATCAAACCCGCCCAGATTGGCGGTGTCGAAAGACCCGAACGCGCCTTCCTCGGTTGTAAAGTTGGTCTGCGACCCCGCGTTGTCCGCGATTTGCTGGCGGCGGGATTTCATGACCTGGTTGTAATAATCGGCGTCGGCGGCGTTTTTGGCGGCGGTTTCCTGCGCGGCAATGGCGATTTCTTGCGCTCGTTCAGCCTTTTTGCGTTCGACCGGGTCTAATCCGGCGACTGCGCTGTCAATCTTGCCCAAAGCCTTTTCTGCCTGCGAACCTATGCTATGACTTCCGCCAATCTCTGACGTGCCCGCTGTAACACCGGCTAAACCTATACGAGCTACTCTGTTTGCTACTTTTTTAATCTTTTTCCAAGCTTTTCCCCAGCCCATTTTGTGTCCTTTCCTAAAAAACACCCGCCGAACGGGGGTTCAGCGGGTCGTAATCGTAAACTCTTTCCATCCTGCGGCGGTTGGCGGCATAGGCTTCGTTCCGGTCCTCTCTTCGCCCCAGCGCCAAATAACGGAACGCGTCGGCGGCGTGGCTTGTCCAGTCGTGCAGGGGACGCGCCTTGAAATCGCCGCGGGTTTCGTCGAATTCTTTCTGATATTGGCGCAGAGCTTCCAACCCGCGCTTGCATTTTTGGGCGTCGAAATTGCAGCGGGGCAGCAGCATGCGCACGGCGGAAATGCCGTCTTCGACGCTGGCGCGCTTCAAAACGCGTCCGCGCACGCCCAAACTCGCCAATAAATCCAAACGGCTCTTGCCGCTGGACAATTCGTGCACTTGAACATCGTGCGGAAAAATGTTGTCGTTTGTGTAGGTGTAGGGCTTTTCTTTCAAAACTTTGACGTAATGGTCCAGCCCGACGCCGTTGTTTTCGTAATAATCGATGACGTTGACGTCCGTGCCGCGGTTTTGATAAAACCAAATCGCGGTCGAATCCCCGATGCCGAGGTCCCACGCCGTATAAACGGGCAGGGACGGAATATGCGACACTTTTCCGACGCGTCCCGACTGCTCCAGCTGGTTCAGCTGATTGGCGTAATAGCTGCCTTTGATTGCCGCGTCGAACGAACAGTAAAATTCCTGCTGAATCATATCCTCGTCCATTCCGGCTTTGCGTTCGGCTTCGACGGCGTCCAAACCGATGGCGTTTGTGTCTTCGACGCTCAAACGCTGACAGAACCATTCGGGATTGTCTTTCGCGGCGTTGAACAGCTTTAAACCGTGATTGCGCCCGCGGGGGGTGTAAATGAATAACGCCCACCCGCCGTTTTCCGCCAAAATCGGACGAATGAAATCCCACGCGGCGGGATCGGCGATGGAATATTCGGAAAACACCACGCCGACGGGGTTGGAACCGACCAGGGCATTGTAGTTGTCCGACCCGACACACTGCCAAATTGACCCGTTGATAAGCTCGATTTTCATGTCTTGGTCATTGGATTTGCGGCGTATTTCTTTGGGGAACGCCTGATCAATCATGCGCCGCCCCTGTTTGTCGATGGCGTCCCAAATCACCTTGCGCGCCTGCGTCTGCATCGGCAGCATGTGCCAGTATACGCCGACGCGGCTCATGGCGGCAACGGCGGTCCAGTTCAGGGACAGGCTGTCCTTGCCGCCGCGGCGGTGCCAAACGGCGACGGCGCGCTTTCCGCCTTTTTCCAAATAGGACCACAGCGCGCGCTGATACGGGCGCGGCGTCCACAAATGCGGCAAACGGATATTGACCATAACGGCGCTCCAAAACAAAACGGCGCCGGGAACGAACCGACGCCGCAAGAAAATCCAAAAACTTATTTGAACATACTACGAATCATAAATTACACTGACCCCCTTTGTCAACACAAAAAAACGCCCGTCTTTCCCGTCATTGCGAGGATGGCTTTAGCCCGACGCGGCAATCCACGGAGCGCGGCAATCCATAAACCCGCCGCCTTTCCCGCGACAAAAAAACGGCGTGGCTTAAAGCGTGTAAAGCCGCTTTTCTTGTTCGGTATAGGTGACGGATGCGGCGATTGCGTCGGCAATCCGGCGGCGGACGGCTTCGGGAACGTCGCCGATAGGCGTCAATCCCCATGCTTCGCGGCGTTTTTTCATCGCTTCTTTCGATTCCTGTTTCAGGTTGCGCTTTGAACATTCGACGCATGACGGGCGCGACAGCTGGCTCCATTCGGCTTGATTGATTAAAGCCAGCGAATTCGGGTCGAAACGGCTGCGGATGCGCGCCTTGTCCACCTGCGACGTGACGATAAAATACTGGACGAATTCAACGGTTTCGTAAACGACGATAATGCGGTGGTGACCGCAAAAATCGCCTTTGTACGCCGACCATTTCGGAACGCTGAAACCGTCAGTCCCCATTCAGACCGGCTTTCATCGCGTCCAGAAATTCCGCGTCTTCGGTATAGGGGTTCTTTTTGCCGTAGCGGTCCATTTGCTCCGTTTTTTCGGGATTGCCGAAAAAATCGCCCAAACGGACGGCGTATTCTTTTTTTTCGCCGGCGTTCAGCTTTGTCTTAAAACGCGACCATTCGGGGAAATCGTGCGTCATGTCGCTCAGTTCGAACTGCGTGTATCCGCCAAATTCCTTAATTGAAAAATCCAGCGCTTCGATAAAGCTCTCCGACAGTTCGTCGCGTTCCTGCGGTTTGATTTCGACGGAATACACGTCGGCGTCGACAACGTCGTCCAGCAGGCTGATTTCCGCGGAATTGGCGTCGCGCGGGAATCTTTTGCGCAAAATGTCGTATGTCGCGGACGCGACGGGACCCAGCTTCATCGCGCAGTAGCGGTCGCCGGACGCCAGAAAGCCGAAGCGCCGCAAATGGTATCTGTCGGCGAAATACAGGATTTTCAGCAAATACATGTACGTCCGGTTCGACGAGTTCGCCGCGGGCGCGTTTTGCTGGATGTAATACAAAGCCTGCAGAATTTTTCTGACCGAAACCATTTTTTCCTCTCTTGTTTTGGAAACCGTCCCGCGTTTTATTCTAATAACACGTTTGAAACGATTTTCAACATTATTATAACATGTTCGCCCCCGCTTTTCCAGTCCCGTCCCCGCTACTATATTTTCCGCCGTCTTGCTTTGGACGGCATCAACTGTCGTTTACGAAAGGCAGGTGATTAAAATTAAAATGTTGTCAAAAAGCATGCGGCTGGCGTTGCTGGTCGTAATTCTGATGCTCGGCGCGATTAAATCGGCTTGGTAAAGAATGCGGGGCTTTGACGTCGTTACCGCCGAAGCCCCGTTGCTTTCTATTAAAACGTTGTCAATTATCAATATAACGTTTTCGCGTTCCTTTGTCAACGGCTTTACGCGTCCTTTTGCTCCGCGCCGTCCCTCGGTTTTCTGACGGTCAGCCGCATTTTGACGTACTTGCGCCCGTCCGGCGTTTCGTGGAACCAGCCGCCGATGTTGTACGTTACGCCGCCGACGACGCACGATCCCGTCATGTCGGGACTGTTTTCATACTGCTTGTTTCCGTTCGGAAACAGCGCGCCCGTCAAATTGTCGTTATAGCTCATCTTTTCACACTCCGTCGAAATAAATCCACCGCCCGGTTTGGGCGTCCACCATCTTTTTGCCGTCTTTCGTACGGACGCGGTGATAAAACTTTACCGCTTCGTCGTACAGGGCGAACGTTCTGAAACGCGTTTGCGCGCCCTCGCTCCAAAAAACAACGTATCTTTCATCGTCCATGACAGCCTCCCTTGAACGCGCAGTCGCGGCGCATTTTGGAACGTTTCCCGCCGCGCGCCTTTTCTTTTGCCCAAAACACCTTGGACGACCAGCTTCTGCCCTGGTCGGTTTCCGCCGCGCGCGGGCGCTCCTTTTCGGTCGCGCGGACGACATCGGCGCAATATGCCGCCGCTTCGCTTTCCCGCCTGAACCACCGCGACAGCTCAAAAGCTTCCGCAGTAAGTCCCATGACACCGTACCGGTATTTGAACACGGGACCGCTGTCGTATGCGACAAAACGATTTTGCTCTTTGTACCACGCTTTTCTTCTCAGTTCGTTCAGCTTCATTTTTTTTCCTCCCTCATTTCGTCGTACGCGTCCGCCACGGCGTCCAGCGCAAAACAAACCGCTTGATAAACGCCGCAAATCCGTTTGGTCGACGGATTGAACACGCCGCGGCACGCCAGCCAGTCGGTCGCCGTTTTGTCTTCGATTACAAAAAAACGGGCGGTGTAAAACAAATCGCCCAGCTTTCGCATCACGTGGACATAACGGTCCGTCCCCGTCAGAACATCGACGGGCATATCGCACGGCTTTCCACCGCGCACTTGGTTCAGCGCGCAGTTCACGCGCGGCACGAATTCGCTTTTTTCGTAATCGTGCAGCAGCCGTTCCGCCGCCCTCAAACGGCGGACGGCTTTCCCGCCGCCGCCCAGCTTTCCTTTTTGAAACAGTCTTGCGATATACATCAGATTTCCACCCCCATATATTTCAAATCAACATACGTTCCCTTGCCCTGCCAGCCACCCAGCCGTTCGTTTTTGTTGGACGGCTGCGCGCTGGGGAAATACCGCAGGGCTTGCGTCCAGCCCGCCGTCTTGCCGGGCGCGCCGCGCCAATCTGTGTCCTCAAAGATTTTCAACAGCTGCGGATGCCCCGAACCGGCGACAAACAAAACGGACGCGGAATGTCCGCCGATGTCTTTCGACACCACTTTCAGCCCGATTTTCATCAGTTCCTTGTTCGCGTCTTCGCGCGTGACGGACGTTTCTTGGGGATTCGCCGCCGCCATGACCAAATCGCCGATTGTCGTCGTCGAACCGCCCTGCCATTTGCGCACTTCCTGCCCCATCAAAAACTTGGCGCAGTTTTCGGGAACAGTGCCGGATTCGTCGAAATCGCTTTGGATTTTGTTGTAAATCTCTGAAACCAGCCGTTCGTCTTCGTCGGTGATGGAAAAATCGTCCGTCGTCGCGATTTTGTAAAACGCCAGCATTGTGCCGTATACGTCTCCGATGCGGCTCTTGGACGATTTTTCGGCGAACAAAGCCATAAAATTCTTTAAAACCGTTTCGTAGTCCGCCCAATGATCGATAACGCGGCGCATGATGATTTCGCCGACGCGCTTCAAACGCGCGGACGAAAAATCGGGTTCGACCTCGTTATGCAGCGGGTCAAGCGACAAAATCGCGATGCGCTCCACGTCTGCGACGGACAGCGGCGGAACAATGATGGATGAAAACGAAAACGAACTTTTCAGCTCGAAATTGACCGCGGAATGGTCTTGCCCGCCACGCCCCGCGGTCGAACCGGACACGCTGGAACGCGCCAGAATGATAAGCTGCTTCAGCTTTTCGGGATCTTGGTCTGTTTCACATTCGTCCAAAGCCACGGGCAAATGTGACCCGCCGATGCTTTGACGCACGAACGCTTCGGTGTAAATGCCGCAAGTGATGACGTTCTTACCCAGAACGCCTTTCATCACGCGTTCGATTAAGGTCGATTTGCCCGTCTGCTGCGTTCCGGTAATCCAAACCGCGGGACGCCACTTCAGCGCGCCGCCGAACGGCGACCCCGCCAAATAGCCCATCATCAGCGCAGGCGCGTAGCCGTTGCGCCAGTTCCACGTCTTCAAATCCCCATAAAACGCGCGCATGAAATCCAAATCGTCCGCTTGCGGTTTGCCGGGCTTGCTCAGGGCTGGCGCGCTCGCGTAAACATAGCCATTGACTTCCGAACCGCCCTTTTCCTTGGTTTTCGTCTTGCCGTCGCGGGAAACGAACCATACTTCGTCGCCGAAATGGTAAATCAGTTCGTCGTCGTCACCGCGCCACGCGCCGACGGAACGCACCGACCCGTTCGGGTCGAAAATGCCGAACGCTTGGCTTTTTTTGAAACACGCGGCGGTCAGCGTCGACAGCATGCCCGCGGCGTTGAAATCGTTTTTCTTGACCTTCACGCCGCCGTCGCCGTCGGCAACCCATTTCGGAAAATAGATTTCCAGATTTTCCGCTTCGTCGCCCGCCAAAGCGCGGCAAACGGCGGCGCTCAGTTCACCCGCGCGGTAGGACAGCACTTGCCCCAGCGGATTCAAAAAATACAGGTAATTCCCGTTTGCACCCAGCGGCTTGCTGGGAAATCCTTTCGGCATGCCCCATTTGTCCTTTATGGCGTAGGGCGGCGCGTCGTACGGCTTCGTCAGTTCGTTGTAGGTGTCCATAACTTTCCGCTGCTCGGACGTGGGGTTGCTCTTTTCGGGTTCGGGCAAATCGGACCATTCTTCGGCTTGTTCCCGACATTCCCGTATTTTTTTCAAATTTTCACTGCTGTTCATTGTCTTCGTTCCTGTTTTTGGGTTTTCCCCCGCTCCCCCTCCGACGCAGCCGGGTTACCGACGCCCCGAACGGCAAAGAAACGGGTTTTCAAAATTGGTTTAAATCATAAATCGGATACCTCGGTATCGACCCCCGGGGGCTTGGGGGGGTGCCGCACGCCCTTGGCGGCACGGCGCGAACGTCCGAACACTTCCTTTTCAAGGTAGTGCTTGCCCCGTATTTTTTGGCTGATTTCTGCCGTTTTTTGCATCCGTCAAACATCAATCCGTCAAACATTGCCTTTTTCGTCCTCTGATTTTTGGCGGAAATCCGCCGTTTCTATGGTTTTGCCGTCATCGTCGCCGAAGCGCACGATTTGCACGTTGACGTCGCCTTGGTTCAGCGTGATGTCGGGCGACATCTTGGTGTGAACGTACGGCATCAGCGCTTCCGCGGCGGCTTTCTTCAGCTTCACGCACTCCAGCCGGTCGGCGACCTTGACGGCGCCCACGGTGTCGCAGAGCTCGTTCAAATCCATCGACATCAGGCTGAACAAAGCTTCGGCGGGCGAAATGCCGTATTTGGCGGTCAGCGCGTCGATATGCGCCAGCGTGCGCTTGTTCAAGCTTCCTTTCGGACGCCCCGGACCGCGCTTGACGCTGACAAAGCAGTTTTCGGCAGCCAAAGCCTGCTCCGCGTCGAACAGTTCGCCCTGCAGTTCGGTCATACCGGCATCTTTGACGGCGATGTCGAGCGCGGTTTTCACTCCGTCTTTTTCAGGCATAATAAACCCCCGATATTTTATTGTTTCCGCGCGGTCCCGCTTCGGTCCCGCCGACAGTCCCGCCAACAAACATAGAAAAACCCTTAGATTTATATACATATGGGACTAAGGGACTATGGGACTGTAAGACCACGCACGCGCGCGCGTATATGCGTGTGCATAGCCGTCCCACCGTCCCAACAGTCCAAAACTCCGTAAGTGATTGAAAACAAAGGAAACAGGCGGGACACTTGCCTTTTTTGAACCGTCCCGCCCCGGTCCCAAAGACCGAAGCGACGGCGCAAGAATTTGCCGAGTACACACGGGCGCGGGGTTTTTGCTCAGAACGGCGCATTTTCCGCCTCCGTTTCACTGGACGCATCAAAAGAAGCACGCGCCACGTCGTTAAAGTCGTTGAAGCCTGCAGGCGGGCGCACACAAAACACGCGCCGTCCCTGTTCTTTGAACACGCGGGCGGCTTGATTGTACGTCCGCGCCGTCGAACCGCTTTCGTCCGCATCCATGCAAAGGTAAACGTCCGTGATGGCGGGCGGCAGTTCGATATTTTTGATGTTGGTGACGCTCAGCGCCGCCAGAACGCGGTCTTCGGGCAGAGCGACGGACAGCGACAGAGCCGTTTCGATACCCTCGGCGATAAGCACGCTTGAACCCTCGTCCGCTTCTTTAAGCGGTTTCCCGCTGTTTCCGCGTGCGATAGGCACGAAAGACCCCGGACCTTGCCCCATCATTTTTTTGACGGGGTCGACTTCGCGGCTTTTGGTCCACTTGCCGTCGTACTTGCCCAAGTAAGTGATGTGAACGCCGACCTGCGCTCCGTCGCCGCGCTGGCGGCAGCAAATCATCGCGGGACAGCGCCGACCGTTCCCGACGGGGCACGCCGGAGCGTATCGAATCGCGTGCGGCTGCCGCCCCAGGACGGAAAGGTCGATTCCTCGCCCTTTCAGGTACATATCGACGGGAGTCCCGGCGACTTTTTCCTGTGCGCCGATAAACAAGCTCAGCGCGTAGCCTTTCTTTTTGGCTTCGCGTTCAGCTTGTTTGTCGTCGACCTGTTCGTGCTTCGGGCGCTCGTGAACATGCGGCAGGTCTGGTATCGTTTCCCCGTTCCAGCCAAGGATTTGCATCCCGATTTCCTTTGCGCCGATGTCGTCGACACCCGTAATGTACTTGACGAGGTCGAACGCGTCGCCTTTTTCGCCCGTCGCGTGGTCTATCCAAAGCCCGCGCCGTCCGCCGTCCATCGGAGCGGGACCTTTAGTGCAAATGCGGAAAGACCCCGCTTCCTTGTCGGAACGGGTCGGGTTTTTGCAAACAAGGTCGTTTGCTTCCTGCACGCCGCGCAAATGCAGCCATGCGCAAACGTCGTCGATTTTATCGTTCAATCGGCAGGCGATTTGCTTGATGGTCGGCAATCCGGCGCGGTATCCTTTGAACTCAGCCATTCTTCAGCCTTTCTTCGACATAGGCGGCGCCGTCCTTTCCGGCGCAAAGGTCGGCAAGGAACAAGAAAAAGAGCGACATCTTCAACCTGATTTTTTTCATTTCAGCAATCCTTTCAGCGCGTATTCGCGCAAAGCGGCGATGTGCCGACGGCAGGCGTCGAACTCGGCGTCAAGATTTTGCCGATCGACGTTCGGGAACGGGGACAGGGTTTCGACGATGAAATCGATGCCGAACAGCCGCCAAGCGATTTGGTAGTAGGCGGCAAGGGGCGCTTGCCCGCCCAGCCAGTTTTTGGCGGTGCGCACGTCCACGCCGAAATCGGCGGCGATGCGCTTGGCGGCGCAGAACAGGTATCGGCGGCGCAAAGCCTCCGCCCAGCGCGCCCCGACATCCGGCAAAGCGATTCCCTTTTTCGTCATTGGCTTTGCACTCCGGTTTTGAGATTGTCGAAAAAGGAAGGCTCGGCATCATCATCTGCGGGAAAAGCGGCGACGCCTTCCGCACCACCGTCCGCAGCCGGTTCCGCGGCTGCGGACACAACGTCGGAGGCGGCATTGACAGGCAAATCGAAAAAATCGTTGGGCGTAACCGCGCCGTTCGTCGCGTCGAAGATTTTCCGCATCACGTCGGGACGCGGAATCCGCTGCCCAAGGCAATACTTGTTGATTGCCGTTGCACGCTCGTCAATGCGCGCAGCGAAATCTTTTTGTTTAACGGCATTCAGAGCCAAAAATTCATTCAACTTCATAATTCCCCATTATGGGTAATTATCTTTTTGAATGTCAACAGAAAAAAATCCCCAAAATGGTTATTGAACAAAAACGACAGGAAAACATAATGGTTTGTATGTTGGAAAAAAATAAAAAGAACCCCATCTATGCGATGCGCGTTCAAAAAAAAATGACGCAGAAAGACGTCGCCGAAGCGATTGGAGCTTCGGTGCAACAGATTTCTAAACTTGAAAATGGGGAAAGAAAACTCGCCCCGGAATGGTTAGAACGTCTGTCCAAAGCGTTGAACTGCTCCAAGGGGGAACTCTTGGGCGAAGCTCCGCTGTCCGACGACGCCCGCGCCGTGCTGGATATGTATGAGCAACTGACCGACGACCAGAAAAACGTCATCAAATCGACTCTGTCCGCCTTACTTTCCGCCGCTGGAAAGTAAGAATTATATTCTTGACATTTACGAATTAAATTCTTATTCTGAAATTAGAAAGGGCGGAATATGCAGATTCGTTACTCAAAACAGGCTGAAGGGTTTTTGACAAGGATTCCGTATAAACATTCAAAAAATGTCCGCGAAAAAATTCTTCAATACGCCCAAAATCCGGAAAGCCTTAAGAACATGGTGAAGAAACTGCAGAACAGTCCGTTCAGCCGTCTGCGTGTTGGTAATTACAGGGTGATTTTTGACGAAGACGGAAACGTCCTGTTGGTCGAACGCATCGAAACGCGCGGAAACGTTTATAAATAGGAGGGATAAGCCATGAACAGCATAGCAAAAATCAATATCAAAGGCGAAGATTTCGCCCTTATCCCGTGGGAAGATTACGAAGATCTGGCGGACATCGCCGCTTATAACGATTTTCAGCGCAAACTCGCTGCCGGCGAAGAAGAGTTTTTCCCGTCCGAACTTCTTGATAAAATTTTAGACGATCGGGAAAATCCCGTCAAAGTCTATCGCGAATACCGCGGCAAATCGGTTGACGAAGCATGCGCCGCGACGGGCATTTCCAAAGATTACTGGAAAAAACTGGAAAAGGGCGTCGCCGTCGGATCCGTCGCGACCCTGAAAAAAATCGCGAAGTTCTTGAACGTCACGATGGAAATGCTGACCCCCTGCGACGACTAACCCTGACCGCCCCCGTTCCTCTCTCCAATCCCCGCGGCGGCGGGGATTTTTCTTGCCCTTTTTAAAAAATCCCCGTTTTGTATATTTTTTGTCTTGACATAAAAATCCCCGTTTTGTATATTTTAAGAAAAACAAAGGGAGGTCATCATGCGCACCTGCATCACGACATCGGAAACGGCGGCGAAACTGGGCAAGACGGTAAATTGGCTTTACCGTCACCGCGGCGAACTGGTCGCGAAGTTTGGTTTTCCGCGTCCTTTGGCGGCGACGGGGTGCTACGACGAACTGGCGGTCGATTTGTGGATCGACGCGCAAAGCGGTTTGTCCGGTTCGGAACAGTCGGACAAACACGAACAAATCGCCGCGGACGACCGCATCCTTAAACGAATTGCCGCATTTTCCCGCGCAAATTAAGGAGAAACGAAATGGCTATACGCTTTTTAATCACCAAACGCGACAAAAACGGGGAACGCTACTACTGGCAGGTTCCCGCGTATTTAAAGGCTTTCGGCTGGAAAACCGAAGCCCTGCCGGCGGACAAGGAATCCGCCATGGAACAGGCGATTCGCCTGAACGCCGAATTGGACGCGTGGAAAATCAGAAACCCCGACGTCAAACCGGCGCAGAACGTCCGTCCCGCTCCGGCGCGGCAGGGGACGATCGACGCGGTCATCGACGAATACCGCGCGTCCCGCAAATTCCGCGAGATTATCGCACCGACGACGCGCGCGAACTACGAACTGCGGTTCAAATACATCGTCGAAGCGTTCGGCGGCGAACAAGTCAACCATATCCGCCCCGAACACGTCGCGGCGTTTTACGACGCCTTGCTGAACCGGTTCGGCGTCTTTACGGCGAACGAGATTTTGAAAGTCTTTTCGATTTTGATGTCGCAGGCGCGCGACGACGCGGCGTTTTTGTTCAAAAAAGTGAACAAGGTCAAAGCCCCGTCCCGCACTTCCGTCTGGACGCCCGAAGCCGCCGAAGCGTTTTTACGCGTCGCCGAAGCCGAACGTCCGTCAATGGCGCTTGCGTTCCGGCTGGCGATTGCGATCGGACAGCGGCAGGGCGACATCTTGACGCTGAAATGGTCGGATTACCGGGACGGCAAAATCCGTCTGGTGCAAAGCAAAACAAAAGCGGCCGTCTGCGTCGAAGTCTACGGCAAAACAAAGGAAATGCTGGACACCGCGCCGAAAAAATCGCTGTTCGTCATCACGTCCGAAGAAACGGTCTTTCCCTACAAACGCGACAATTTCAAACACGTTTTCGCGCGCTTGAAAGCCAAAGCGCAGGCGCAGAATCCGCACATCGACTTTTCGGACTTGAAATTCATCGACCTGCGACGCACGGCGGCGGTCAGAATGGCGGAAAGCGGCTGCACCGCTTTTGAACTGTCGGCGGTGACGGGACACAACATCACGAAATCGCAGAAGATTTTGGAAGTCTATTGCCCGCGTTCGGACGCCATGGCGCACAACGCCATCGAAAAATTGAAACAGAAATTCGGCTGACAAAGCCGAACGGCGGAACGGTGAAAAATGCACCGTTCCGTCCCCTTTAACAAAAAAGGGCGCGCCTTGTCGGAAAGGACACGCCCCCAAAATAGGAACGAAAGAAATGATAACACGACAAATCCCACCCGCGCAACTGCTTTTCACGTTATCGCACCCGATGACGCCGCATCGCATCAAAAAAATGCGCCGCGCGCGCCTGCTGAAACGCTTTGCGCTGATTTTAACCGTCGCGGCGATTACCGCTTGCGCAATGATTGGAGGCTGAAATGGCAGAATTTTATGTAAGCGATAACAAAATCTACATGGACGACGGCACGGCGTCCCTGCACATCGCGGACTTGCGCCCGGAACTGACGGAAACGCAAAAAGCCGAAATCGAAGATGCTTTTAGCGAAATTGAAGAAGAAATGCAACTGATAAGAGGCTGAAATGGCTGAAAAATACTCGATAAAACAATACAACACCGACCGCGCCAAAGCCGTAAAGGCTTTGGCGCGGGCGGACACTTACATCATGGCGGCGACCATTGACGGCAAGCCATGCTTTTTGATGGACGCGAAAACAAACGAAGACGCAAAACCCGCGTGGGAAGCTTTGCTTTCCGCGATCAGCCAAATGCCTGGGCAACTTAAAATCCAAGTTATTTTCGCCGCGTCCGACAAAATCGTTTCGGCGGACGCGAACGGCAATCCCGCGACAATTAACTGAAAGTGAATAAGATGACAGAAAATCAGAAAGAATATGAAATATCGCGGGACAATGCATTGAAAATGCTGAAAACGGCGAAATCCTTTGTCGTCGCCACTGGCGACGGCATGATTGGATTCGCCTCGGTCGGCTTGCCGTCGAAGAACGATCCCGCATCGGCTTATTCGTGCGCCGTGTCACTGATCGCGGCTCTCAGAAAAATGCCGCTAAGTGCTTTGTTGCTCATCCAGTCCGTACTTAAAGACGACGACAAAGACGCGAATAACACCCCATCAACAATTAACTGAAAGGACAAAACAATGAACGACAAGGAATACTATGCCGCCGTCGATGATTTCATCACGGTCGTTTGCAAACAGGCGGGCAAATTGGTTTTGAATATCGGCGCACTGAACGCGCTCGCGATGGAAACCACCCGCCGCCAGAGGGAACTTGAAAAATCGGAAAGGACGGAAAAATGACGGTGTATGGATATTTGCGGGTATCGACAAACAAGCAGGATTGCGACAATCAGAAAATCGGCGTGGAGGCTCTGGCGCGAACGCGCGGATTGCCGATTGAAAACTGGATTATCGACGACGGCGTGTCGGGGACGAAAGAACCCGAAAAGCGCAAACTCGGCAAGCTGCTGAAACGGATAAAATCGGGCGATGTAATCATCTGTTCGGAATTGTCGCGGCTGGGGCGGCGGCTGTTTATGGTGATTTCCATTCTGGAACACTGTATGAAAATCGGCGCGAAAGTGCTGACCGTCAAAGACGGCTACGAACTGGGCGACAACGTGCAGAGCAAGATACTGGCGTTTGCTTTCGGGCTGGTCGCCGAACTGGAGCGAGAGATGATCAGCAAGCGCACCAAAGAAGCCCTGCAACGCCGCAAAATGAACGGGCAAGCGATCGGGCGTATGAAAGGGGCGAAAAACAAACGGCACGTTCTGGACGGGAAAGAGGATAAAATCATAGCCCTGTTAAACGCAGGCGCAACCAAAGCAAAAATTGCAAAAGACCTGAAAATCAGCAGCGGAACGCTGTACGGTTTTATTTCATTTGAAAAAGCTGAAAGGACAGAAAATGGGACTGTTTAAAGCAATGAAAGAAATCGCCGCCGCGCCGATCCGCGTGGCGAAAGCCGCCAAAGACGATTTGACGGACGACGACGAAACCAAAGCCGTTTTGACGATCGCGACACTGGGAACGTCAAGCATTCTCAAAGGTATTGGCAAAACAATCGACAAAGCGTCTGACGCGTTGGAGGACGAATGAGCAAAGAAAATAAAATCCTTGACCTTGTCGTCAAGGGCGAATGGTTCGACAAAATCAAATCTGGCGAAAAAACGCACGAATACAGATTGGCGAACACTTATTGGTACACTCGAATAAACAATCTTGCCCGTCCGGCGAAAGTCCGCTTTCGCCGCGGATACGCAAAAAATGCCGATACAATGCTTTTTGACATCAAATCCATTAAAATCGTGGACGGTCGCGACACCGATTTGCACGTTGCAGACTGCGTTTTCGACATCGAACTGGGGGAAGTCCAACCGAAATTTGCCGTAGGACAGGCAGTTTTTGGCATTGTGAAAGGTGTTGATGAATGGTATGTCACAAAAACGCCGCTTGAAATCGTTTTGTGTTATCGGCTGGACAATTCTTTTTGCTACATGGTGACGACACCTTGTAGCTATCCATCATTCAAATACGCTTTTTCGGAAAATCGGTTGTTCCAAACAAAACAAGAAGCCATCGCCGAAGCGGAACGGTTGAATGATATTCAGCCGTTTTAAAGAAAGGAATTTCTTATGACCTCTTTTTTCTTAACGGCAATCGGCGGAAATAAAACGAACGACCGCCAGACCGAAGACTACTACGCGACGGAACCCGCGGCGGCTGATCTGCTGATCGCCGCCGAACCGTGGCTGTCGAGATATATCTGGGAACCGGCGTGCGGCGAGGGACACCTCGCCAAGCGTTTTGTCGAACGCGGCTACGATGTCCGCGCGTCCGATTTGGTTGATCGCGGATACGGTTATCGATTCGATTTTTTCGACCAGTTTTTTGAAGGCTACAATCATGACATCGTCACGAATCCGCCGTACAAGGACGCGGAACGGTTCGTCGCGCACGGGTGCGACATCTTGTCCCCCGGACACCTGCTTTGTCTGTTTCTGAAAATCCAGTTTTTGGAATCCGCCGCCCGCGACGATTTGTTCGACCGCTACCCGCCCGTGCGGATTCACGTCTGCCGCAAACGCATAAAATGCGCGAAAAACGGCGACTTTTCGGCGGTCAAATCGTCGCCGACCTGCTACGCGTGGTTCGTCTGGCAAAAAGGCTTCCACGACGGCAGAACCATCATCGACAGGATTTGATGTCTTCGGCGACGCTTTTTTTGTTGACACTTCGAACGATACGGACAGAATCAAAGCAAACGTTACGGAAAGGAATCGCCATGAAGAAATTTTGGGCATTATCTGTTTTGGTTTTGTTTTTTTCGGCGTGCAAAGATAATTCTCTTTCAGACACCGAGTACAATAAGACGAAAGTTTGCAGGTTATTTGCAGTTGCAGATAAAATATATTCAGTTCAAATGTTAAAATATCTTGATTGCGATAAAAAAGATTTGATTGACTTCTTATCCGTATATTTTTCAGAAGAAATTGAGAGTGCGGAAGGGCAATATATTATAATAAAATCCGAAAGAGAAAAAAAATTTAAAGAAACCAGTGCTTATTGGGATAAAGTTTTGGCTGCGGATAATAAGAAATCTTCCGATAAAAAATAATTTGACAAGCGATTCTTTGGGGCGTTATGTTGTTTTCGAGGCTTGAAACCCCTCAAATCAGACGGAAAACGCTCCGTAATGCGCCTTTTTTATGTCCGCTTTTATGCGGGAGGGGTCTATCCGTAAGGACGACCACACGTATCTGATTCGTGGGTTTCAACCTCCCGCGCCTGACGGTTTCGGGCGTTCCATTGAAACGGAGAAAATCAGATGACAAACTCAATCGTAAAATTTGAAAATCAAGACATCGAACTGATCACCGTGGACGGTCAGCCGATGATGACGGCGGCGCAAATTGGAGCAGCGTTAGGGGGAACAGACGGACAAAATGTCCGTCCGTCAGACCGACAAAATGTCGGTGCGTGCGATGTCGCTAAAATCTATCGGCGAAATGCCGACGAGTTCACACCGGAAATGACGCGGATCATCAAACAGGGTCGGACGCGCGTCCGCGTGTTCAACCGCGAGGGCGCGTGGCTGATCGGAATGTTCGCGCGCACGCCCAAAGCCGCGGCGTTTCGCAAATGGGTGATCACCGCCCTTGCGGAACACGTTGACGGCGCGTCGGCGAACGGACAAACGGCTTTGCCGCCGCCCGCCCGAACCGAAGAAGAAACGCTGGCGCGCGACCTTGCCGCGCTGATGCTGGGCGGTTGCGCATCAATCAAACAGCGCTGGTTCCGCGAACTGACCGCCGAACTGGAACAAGCCAAGAAAACAATCAAGGAACAGAACGCCGCCTTGGCAAAAATCCGTGAAATTCTGCCATTAAAATAACAAACCCGTGAACAAAACAAGAAAATCCGTCCAATATTGGACGGATTTTTTATGTTTGACGGATTGAAAATAAAAAGGGCGAAAACCTAGGGTTTCCGCCGTTTTTATGGTGCCGCTGGCGTGAATCGGACACGCGACCCCTTCCTTACCAAGGATAAGATTTCCGATAGAAATCAATTACTTATTTTCTTTCGTGTTTGACGGATTGTCTGCGTCAACTTTCTTTTTCTTTCCGACACTTTGGTCGGTTTTGTTCAAAAAAGAAATGGCTTCGGCAAGGTTGCGCAGATCACCGGATGTCAGAGGCTTTTTAAACAGCTCATCGATGGCTGCGGCGCATTTGTCATTCAATTCGACACAGGTCACGGGCATCAGATCACCTCTTCACTTTCTTTTCGTTCGCCGTCGTAGAAACGGGCTTTTGCGACGTTTCTGTCGATTTCCGACATATCTTTTAAAATGTCGGCGTATTTGAACAAATCATCCAACTGCATTTCCTTGCCGTCGGAGAATCTGCGGTGCAACCGTTCCACACCGATCTTGACGGTGTCTTCCATTTTTTCACGCAAAGCGATTTTTTCTTCTTTTGTCATGTCAAACTTCCTTTGATTTTGCGAACGACCGGAGAAAAAATTCTGTATAGATCGATCGGTCGAAATTTCGCATCTGGCATACTGATAAAATCGGGAATCTGTATCCCGTTTTCTGTCATTTTTTGAACTGAAACGAAACCGTTGTCGTCAAGAATCGGAGTAAGGAACGCTTCCATTTCGTTGATGATTTTTTGAGCTTTCCCCGTCAAATTGATATTCAACAGCCCGATACGCACACTCATGGCTTCGGCGGTGTGCCCGCCGAAAATATCGTCAAGAACGGCCGTTTCCAATTCATCCAAAGCGTTTTGTTTTGTCATATCGCCTCAGCTTTCAGCCGTGCGATTTCCGCTTTCAGCGCTTCGTTTTCCTCTGCCAGCGTCCTGTTCTTTTGGGCGAACTCGGCGGCGGCGGCTTCGACAACGTCGACGTACCGTTCCGCCGCCTGCGCAAACCGCGGATCGGAAACCATGCTGCATTTGTTTTGTTCAAAAAGCAGCTCTACGAACAAGGCGTTCAAATCCTGTTTAGCCTTTACCGCGGCAGCATTCGTTTCAACGTATGCTTTTTGCTCCGGCGGCATTTTGGAAACAAGGTCGTTGAACCGCCCCCAAACCGAAGGAACGTTCAAGGGCGCGCCCTGAGCTTCTTCAATCTGCCTTTTATATTCTTCGATTAACTGATTCCGTTCCGCGATCCCAACCATATCAGCCTCCGGTCGTCGAAGCGGCGGTCGGAGCCGTGTAGCTGTTATAGCGCGGCATCACCTCCGGACAGATGCTGGTCGTCGGGATTACCGTTTTTGTCAACCCCTCCAACGCGCTGATCCGCTCGTTTGCGCATCGCATACGTTCGGCATTAACCGCTTCGGACACAGCTACCTGCTTATCCAAAGCAGCCAAGGCGTTGAACGTAACGGTGAAGTTACTGTTGATTTTTTCAAAAATCCCGGCATTGTCTTTTGCCGTCTGCTTATACAGCTCAATGCCGACGCTGTCGGTATAGCGTTCGGATTCCAGTTTGGCGATTTGTGCCTGCAAAGCGGCAACTTGACCGTTGCAGTTTCCACCGCCGAACAGACCGCCCAGGAAGCCGTTGCCGTTTCCGCTCATCTGGTTCAACAAACCGACCGTTCCGGCAATACCCAGTCCCAAAGCGGTTCCGCCGACACCGGACGATGCGACATGTTCCGTTCCTTCAGTAGTTTTGATTTCCATAATACACCTCTCAAATCAAGGGGAAAATTCCCCTTGAAACAAAGGTGCTTGAGTTTTTTTGAAAAACGGAGCGTCCCTGCAGCGCACTCACAACGCACGGCTTAACCCGCTCAAAATAAATGAAAAAACGCAGGGGGCGACTTTGCCGATAACTTCATGATGGGTTTTGTCCGCCCAACGTTTGGATATTTTCAGCTTGAACGCGACGCATTTCATCGGCAATCCGTCGCAATAAATCAGTTTTAAAAGCGTTCTTTCCCTTTCGGAAAGAAAGGAAAACGTGTCGAACAAAACGACAAGCCGCACCGCTTCCATCTTTCGGAACAGTATTTTGGTGAAATCGTACATCACCTGATTACATCTATTTGCCATATTTCAATCCCCTTCAAAAAAGACAATGATGAATATGGCGAGGCTTTTCACGCCACGGGGACGGGGAAGTTTAAAGGGTTTTCCCGTCCCTTATTTCCGGCATAATTCGTCCCACACGATATTATTAGCATCCACCTGCCGGATTGTTTCGGGCGTATCGCGTTCGTAATCGGCATAAACGGGCTGATACACGTCGCAGAAATCACCGCTTAAAACGGTCGTGCAACCGTTCAACAACATCAGGATCGTCAAGAGTGCCGCGAACACGGCGAACCTGATCCATCGTTTTTTTCTTTTCCTCAAAGTTTGCATTTCTTTCCGTCCTTTTTCCCAGAAAATAAGATAAAAGCCCGACCGCACCCATTAAAAACGCGATCAAACCGAATAAGATCAAGTCGCTCATTCCGCCCCCTCTTGCGTTTTGCTGACGTCGGCAAAACGTTTGACGGCTTTCTTTTCGGAAAAGCACTTACGTTCCGCATATTCGGATTTCTTGCCGATATTGAATTCGGAAACGGGGCGGAAATAGCCCATTACGCGCGTCCACACTTCGCACGGTTGCCGTTCGGCGTCGGTCAATTTGATTTCTTTTTCCATGGCGTTCTCCAATGTTCAGAGGAAAGCGGCGGGGGTTGACCCCCGCCGTTTTCTTTCAGCTGTCAAGACTCGTCTTTGTCCTTGTCCGCAATCCTGAACTTGTCCAGCACGTCGGCAGCTTTGGGGTTGCGGCGGCGGAACAGAGCGACGCAGGGCGTAAAATCAAGCGCCGCCCCCTCAATGATGTCGTAGAAGCGGCGCGCGAACCGGTCGTCCTTGTCGGTGTCGGTCTTGGCGACAAGCCAAAACACGAGCGGTTTAACGACGGTCGCGATTGCGACAATGCCGCCCAAAACGGACAGCGCGACGGCGATTTTGGGATAAGTTGCGATCTGCGTTAAAGTGAACGCCAGAACAGAATTTATGATGTTTTCCATAAGCATTTCCTTTCAAGTTGTAAAACAAAGGATATGCCTGTAATATGCTTCCGTCTGCCTTACAGCAGATTGGAAGGAGGTAACATGAATCCTACTTTCTTAGAAGCAGCCGCTTACATTTTGTTGGCGATTGCAGTTTTATTAAAAGCGAAATAGCAAGTAGATAAAACTTACCCCCGCGGAGTTGCAGCTCTCGCGGGGGTATTCTTGAAAATCGGTAAATGAATCCTAACTCCCGATACACACATTATAAGCACATTCCCTTTCGGTTTTCAAGGGTTATTCCCTCATAAACAGCCGCATTTCGTCCAGCCGCCTGTTCAGCAACCCGACGTTTCCCTTTTTGTTGACGAAGCACCACCGGGGGAACTGCCCCGCGGCGGCGACGAAGTCCCGCTTTACCAACAAATCGTACAGTTGGGAGTTCTCGAACGCACCGACGCCGACGTTGAAAACGAACGACGTCAGCGCGTCGCATTGCGAACCGGAGAGCGGCACTTTGTCCAGCAGACGCACGACGGCTTTTTCGGCTTCGACGATGTCGTCCAGCAACAGCATTTCGGCTTCCGAAAACGAAACGCCTTTGTCGAAGTTTTCGTCCGCCTTGATTAAATGCCCGTAGCCGATGGTCGCCTTTCCGCCCGCGTCGGCATAAGGCAGCAGTCGGAATCCCTCCCATTTTTTGATTAAATCGATACCCTCTTGAGAAATCATCTGCACCTCCGTTTGCTGTATAAATCATCGATGCGGTGCGTGTTGGACGCGCTGCGGTCTTCGACCTTGGTCATTCGTTCCTGCAAGTGATTGTACTTTTCCTGCCGTTCGCGCAGGTCATCGACCTTTGTTTCAAGAACCGACAGCCGCTTGTCCAAACGCATGACAAAGAACACGAACCCGCCGAACCACGCCAGCGATTGCACCAGAACATCACCCATTGCTTTCGCTCCATTCCTCAAAGAACAAAATGCCCGCCGTCCACCAGTTTTCCGCCGCCGTAAAGTCCCGCAGGTATTGGGTATAGCGCAGCAAAGCCTTGAACGTTTCCGCGTCGTCGGTCGGGGCGAATCCCGCTTCAATCTGGTTGCGGTAGCGGTCGATTCTGTCCTGCGTCACGGACATTCTCGCGTCCCGTTCGGCACGCTTTCGGGCTTGCAGTTCCGCGACCGTCGGTTCGGGAACGGGCGCGGGTTCCGAACCGACGACAAAGTACCGCATCAGCTTGCCGCCCACCGTCTTACGTGCCGCAACATCTTCTTCAAAAGAAGTTTCGTGTTCTTGAGCCCATTTTTGAGCGGCTTCAAAGTTCAAATCTCTCGTGCCGTCAATGTATGTGATTGTTTGATTGTAGGTATATTCTGTCATCTGTTATTTGCTCCTAGTAAAAATATATAATGTGGATACAACCTGCTTTTCCAAGCCCATCATTTCCGACAGCTTGGGCATCGCCACCGTCACCATAGACTGTTCCGCCGATTGTCCAGCCTGTAGCTCCTCGCCCCACGGACAGATATCCGCCGTTAGTTCCGTTTTCGCCTTGTTTGTTGGTATTACCGCCAGATGCAGTTCCGCCAACTCCACCACCTTGTCCCTCACCTGCGGATTGACCTCTTTTACCGCCATACGCAACCAAACCAAGGATTGTAGTATTTCCGCCGTCATTGCCTTTTGAAACGCCGCCAATGGTAAAAGAAACTGTTTTACCTTTCAGATTTTGTATTTCTACGGCTGTATAATCTTTTTGGCAATAACCACCAGCTCCTGCTCCACCGCCACCAATCCAGTCGCCGTGAGTCCCGATAATAAAAGCTCCGCCAGAACCGCCAGCGCCAACAATTTCTATCGCTAAAAAATACATACTAGCTGGAAAAGTGATAGAACCGCTTGTAGTAAACGTTTGCTCAAATACTTCTTTTCCAAACACAAGTGTAGAGCCGTGATAGACCTTTTTAATATTCGTGCTTCCCTTTTTTATTGCACCTATTTTAGCGCTTCCTTTATAGGTCGGCATAGCTATTATCCCGGAATGAAGTAAAAGGTATTTGCGTTTGGCGACGCGGGCAAAGCCGACACCACTTGAAACATCGCTTTCGGCGCCAAAGTCGACGATTGCTTGACAGTCGGGGCTTTGTTCGCCGCCGTTCCTGCCGAAAACTCCGCGTCCGTCGCCAGCCCGACCTTCGCCTCCGCGGCGCTTGCGGCGGCTGCTGCCGCCGACGCCGCGCTTGCCTGCGCCTGATTTGCGGATTCCGCCGCGCTGTTTTCCGCCGCTGTCGCGCTTGCCGCACTCTGCTGCTGGCTGACCAAAGCTGCCGATGCCGACGCGCTCGCCGCCGCCGCTTGGTTCGGCGCGTCCTTGATCGCCGCTATCTCCGCCGCGCACAAAACGACGTCGTTCACAGCGTCTGATACGGTCTGCACCTGCGGCAGCTTCCCATAAACCGCGACCAGCTCCGCCAGCTTCCCGTACAACGCCAGCAATTCCGCCAGTTTTCCGTACAGCGCCGTCAGCTCCGTTTCTTTGGCGGAAACGCCGTTGACCGCCGCGATGTTTCCACCGACGGTTTGAACGGCGCCGATGTTGTTCATCACCGCTTTGATGAAATCCATGTTTTCCGCATCGGTTTTCACGCTGGCGATGTTCTTTGCCACAATGTCCAGATTGTCTTTGTCGGCGTACAGATCTTCGACTTTCCCGATGATTTCGGACGGATTGGACGCGGAAAACATATCGACCGCCACGGCGCGCGCGCATTGCTCTTCCAGCTGCTGGCACATCATTGTCAGCGCGTCCAAATTCCGCTCCAGCAAAGGGGCGGGCATCGGATCGCCGTCGATGTACCGCGTTTCCTGCTTGTAAGGGACATCCCTTAAAATCAGCAGCTCCGCTCCGTTTTCGGGCGCGGCAGTCAAAACGCACGTTCCGCCCGCGGCGTTTCCGGCGCCGCTCAGGGTGTAATCGTCGTCCTGTTTCAGCGTCTGCGCTTGCCCGTCATTCGTTTTGATTTGGACCGATATGTGCGAATCTGCGAAAAACAAAAACGGGACGGCGAATTCGTTCGTCGTCCCGTTGCAGGTGTAGGTGATTTTGTTTGTGCTTGTCGACAGCGTCATTTTTTTTCATCCTCAAACAAAAAAGGCTTCGGAAAACCGAAGCCTTTTACAAAAATTCCAACTTACTTGAATTCTAACAAAATACTGACGCCGCGTCAATCCCGCAGCATCAGAACCCCTTCCGCCAGCAGCGCATGAATGGTTTTGACGATGTATTCGTCTTCGACGAACGGAAATTCGTTTGCCTCGAACTCTTCGCGGGTCATGCCCGCGCCGATGCCGACGCGCTTGCAAACCTTGATGTAAAGACCGAAAATATCGTTGTTATTCAACGGC
>ERZ1026864.266-NODE-266-length-35431-cov-13.044578_pt1 | contig 35431 bp, 42 predicted proteins | sample MGYA00380162_ERZ1026864 | MGnify/ENA primary metagenome ERZ1026864 (study PRJEB33269, sample SAMEA4719798) | human gut metagenome | biome: human-associated habitat; feature: organic feature; material: feces | place: Cameroon | collected 2013-10 ... | reverse complement strand
CGCGCTCAAACGCCCATATCATCGCTGCGCCCACAAGGAGCGAGGGGATGATAAGCACGGCGTGCTCCCACCATGTAGTCTGCTTGCGGAAGAACAGCAGCAGCACAGCCGACACAAAGAAGGGGATGAGAAAAACGAGTAGTTCCATAAGCCTTTATTGTTTCTTGTCGAACAAATCCACGTCGTTGTCTTCGCCCTCCGTCATCACTTCCTTGGAGCGCGACGAAGAGATAACCTTATACTCAATAGGCATAGTGTTAGACACAAACCATCGGGCAGGGTAGGTGCGAGTGAGTGTTTCGTGTTCACGGATGATGTCGAGCATACGTTCCTGCGAGGTCTGAAACTCGGTGCGCTGTATCTCGATGGCTTGCATAAGGTCGCGGTAGAGCGATACATCAAAGTTGGGGTTGCTCTCCTTAATCCACTTCATCATCGTGCCCTGGTCGTCCTGATAGCGTCCGGCAATGAGCTGCGGATAAATCTTCTCGAAGGTCTGCTTATACTCGTCCGTAACCTGCGCCTTCTGCTGAATGATTTTCCACATCTTGTCGTGAACGCCCTCAATCTTTCCGCGCTGTGCCTCTGCCTGTTGGCGCAGCGCAATCTCGCGGTTGTTGTAACTGAAGTAGGTGGCTACCAATGAGCCGATAACGATGGCTACCACAAGCAGTATGGATGCCATAACGATGTTTTTTGTTTTCATTGTTTCTATTGTTTTGCGGATAAAATGTTTTTATTCTTTAGTATCTGACCAAAACCAGTCATCGGCAAATATATCCTCCCAAGTAGGGATGTAGTAAGTGGCGATATTCTGACGGTCGTCATTGTCGAGCGACACTTGCAACACTTGATTGCGATAATGTATCATTCCGTCGCCGTGGTCAAGAAGCAACTCCTTCGCTTCATCGTTCAGACTCGTCATCTTCGGTATAATGTCGCGAGAAATGTCTGCCGGTATCTGGAGCGTAATAAACTTCTTGCCGTTCCACAACGAACGTGTGTAGTTATGGCCTTGCTGTAAGCCTTCGATTACTTTTGTAAATTTCATAGTGATATTGTGTTTTGATTGTTCTTGATGTTCTTCTTTGTAATGGTCGGGATATGTAGGCTTGTCGGCAAGCATCTCGTGGCGACAACCCATTATCCACGACTCAAGATTGATAAATCCCTTGTGGTATTTCTTGTCCTTGTTCATTTTTTTTGTCGTGGTTGTGCATGGCGCGCCATGTGCTCGGTCCTCAACTCGTGGAGTTTGCGCTCTATCTCGGCATGATGGTGTAAGAGGTCGAGCAGTTCTTCGTGGGTGTGATTGGCGGTCTGTCGTGCCGCCTGAAGCTCGATGCCGTTATTCATAAGTCCTTGTATCAATAGTTCGTTCTCTGCGCAGTATGCGCGGAAAAGCTGGTCTTGTTCAAATTGTGTCATTGTTGTTGTGTGTTTCGATGGTTGATTATAGACTATTCGGACGGTTGGGGTGTTGATTAAAAATCCACTTCCCGGCCTTTGGCGAGGTCGGTGAGGTCATGTCTAAGGCGTTTCTGAAACGCCTCCTCGCTATCGTCGCCACTCAGCAGATAGTCGGCGCGCTGGGCGTAGATGGCCGCCTTGCGCAGGTAGCGGACGGCACGTTTGAGTTCCTGGAGCGTGAGGAAGCGATAACCGAAGCAGTTGGGCATGGTGTGGTGGTGGTTGATGGCATACTCGGTTGGCTCATCGTCGTCTCCGAAACTGTCGCGAATGAGGTCTTGCACATCACTCTCGTCGAGCTCGTGGCCGTAGAGGTAATCCTCGATGCGGTCGGCGATGTCGTCGATTCGGGACTGCGCGTAATCGAAGTAGCCGCCGCTCATAGCGCACCTCCTTTCAGCCCGAGTTCACGTGCGATGGCGAGGAAGAGGAAGAGCTTGTCGGGCGAGACGTTGGTAGGCTTGCCCTCGCACGAGACCTTGCCGTCGGCGACTTGGAAGTAAGTGGTAGTGGCAGGGGTGTCGATGTGGTAAATTTGGTGTTTCATTATTTTCTTTGCCTGTCTTTCTTTCCACTCCTTATCGTGGATGGAGCCTACAATCTCTACATCGCCATTGTAATCGTTAAAAACGACTCCATATAACGACCATGTGCGTTCGCTTACAGGGTTGGCATACACCACATCAAAGCGGTAACCACGCACATCAGCAACATGACCGATAACTTTGCCATTATGGGCGAGTAAATCGCCGTCATATATCATCTTGCCGTTTTTGTCTATCAGTCCAGTGTTGATGCCAACAGTCTCTGGGTCAACCTCATACCCACCAACCATTGTACAAGGCTCTAAGCCAGTTGCTGTTACTTTCTGGTTGTGAACCAAGTCACCATATCGCCAAGCGTCAGTAAAGATGTCTTTACCACGAAATTTAACTGCTCTCATATTATCATTTATATTGAGCGCCGTAAAACCCATAGGTCTTTAGCCTGTAGGTAGTTTACTGCTTATTGAATTTATTGTAATTGTACTTGCTTATTAGCCTTGCCGCCTTTTTGATTCGATGGTCTATCCTTGTTTGAGTTACCAAGGTATCAACCAACCTGTCATACCAATAGGGGGCAAGGCGGCCTATCCTCGTGTTCATTATCTTCTTTGCCAGTCTGATTTTCATGCGTTTTTGTTGTTTAAGTAATCCTTTATCGTGAGGCGTAGGCGTTTTGCCTCGTCTCGCAAGAGCCTGTTCTCTTCTTCGAGCTGTGCTATGAGGTGCAGGTATGACAATTCGCTAATCTTGTCCATCGTCGCAATATCCACTTGCCTTGTGTTTGATTCTGTAAGGTTTTGTCATAACTATATCTTTTTGAGTTTAATCTTTATTGCCTTTAGATGCCTCTCGCCGTCCGCTGAGTAACATGAGCGTCTGAGATAAAAAGGCTGGCCTCTGAGCCAAGGGAACTTCTTATAAAAAGCTTTCCATTTCGCTCTCCCTGCGGTCAGCGATGGAACTTCGATGCAGCTTCTTATGTAGCAACTACCGAAGACCAAGGTGTTGTCGCACATATTCATCTTCACCATTATCTCCTATGTATAAGTCCTTAACAAGTAGGGCGTAGCCATCCTCTGACCGTGTTTTGTTGTAGCCTTGTCTAAGATACCATTCGAGCGTCCATCGTGGGGTTGCCTGTTCTTCCCATTCGAGAGCCACCACGCGGCAGTGATGGTCATGTGCGAGCCGTTCGGCCTGTTCGAGAAGTCCCTTGCCGATGCCGCGCTTGCGGCAGGATTCGTCAACGTAAAGGGCGTAAATAAGGGCGTCCGCGTGATATTCGTCTTTTAGCTCCTGCTGGTTGAACACGGCTACCTGCACGGATGCGTTGTTGATGCTCTCAGTTATGAGTATGTGGTCGCTCCAAAACCACTTTTGATATTGTACCTTGTTGTTTTTTTGCTCATAGCTATCTTTTTCTTTAAGTTCTACAGGTTCATCCGTCCAAGACAGCTTTCTCCCGATAAGCGTGCTAATAGTTCCTACAGGCAATTCTATGAAATGTCCCTTGTAATAAGCATAGCCTGTATCTTCATTGCGACCATCGTGTTGAGGATACCACCTCCAGTAATTTTCACCTACGTATGTACCCCACACGTGGCTTTCATCTTCCTGCGTATTGCCTCTGAATGGCTTTACGCTGAAAATCTTTTCAGTACCATCTTTATCAACTGCTAACCAAGCCATATTGTTTACATTTATGCCCGAAGGCGTTAAACTTCTTATCTCCTTATCGTGGCAAGAAGTCATCGACATATAGCCACTTTATGATTCTGCACTCCTTCACATATTCCTTCCACTTTATGAGAGACGTGATATTGTCTATATCAAAGACAATATCGTTGTCATCGTTGAGAAACTATGTCAAAATCCACTTGGAAGATTCCGTTGCTCATTGGCGAGATGCCATAAGCCTTGGGCAGCTTCTTGATTATATCGCCACCGTAAGCGTCCTTGGTGAGCTGGACGAACTCTCGGACGGTGGTCTCGTCGCTAAGCGAGATGCCCCTGCTATTCGCGAACGACTCCCTGCCCATGCGGCAACTGCCCGTGAGCACATGATGGTAAACGAACAGGTCTTGATTGCTGTACTTCGTGTCGTAAGAGGGGAACTTTCGTTTGAACGCTTGTATTCTTTCTTCCTCGGTGCTGTCGTCGTAGAGCTTCTCTTGAAGGGACACGAAAGCTTCACGCAATGTTTTCCCGTGAGCGAAGTGATTATTATCCTTGGCAATATAGCACGGCACCAACTTCGTGTTATGTTCAAGGATGAAGCCTTGCGCTACATTGCCATGGGTAGAGGTTATAATGGTTCTCGTGTTGTCAATCACATACACCGCGTGCCCATTGATTTCTTTCACGCCGCCACAGCAATCGCCATAGCCATAGCCATTGCCATTGCCACAGCTAACGCCATGGCTATTGCCACAGCCATCGCCATAGCCATTGCCACAGCCATTGCCATTGCCACGCCCATTGCCATTGCCACAGCCATTGCCATAGCCATTGCCACACCCATGGCCATTGCCATAGCCATCGGAAATTTTATAGTCAAAGTCTTGACTGTCATCGTAGTCTTCGTTGTAGCCATCCACTGACAGAAAAGACTTAACTTGTTTTATCGTTAATACTTCCATACCTCGATTTTTTCAAGATTGTCAATAGCCTTGTCCGTGCAAGGAATTATCTGACAACAGCGGTTAAGCACCATGGAAGCCACCACGGGGCTGACATGGCCGTCTTTGATGCCGTCGTTGGCGATTTGAGAGAGGCAAGACGCGCCCTTCCACATCCAGATGTTGCGCACGTTCTCCATACGCACGATGTCGTTATCGACCTCTGTGACGGTCCCGAAATACACACCCGCGTCATAGCTTCGCACGATGCACTTCTTGTTAAGAATGTCTTGATACATGATTGTTGTTGTTTTGTGAGTTGATTATGTTGTTGTAATTTTTTTTAGGCTCAATGGGCGTTGGGGGCACATTGGGCGGTGTGGTTATATCTCGTTAAGCTCGGAGTCGGTCAGCTCGCGGATGGCTTTCTTGGCGCACCCTTTGGTGCGGAAGATGTCGTCGGCGAAGTCGTTGACGGTGGCGACACGGCTGTTGATGAGCGTCTTGCCACGGACGAGACGTTCGGCCCATTGGTTGAACGACATCTTGATGTTCTCAAACTCATCGTCGGTGAACTCGACCTTGGATAGCTCTGGGAAGAAGTCCTTGTGCGCGCTGCCCCACAGTTTTTCCACTGCCGTGAGGTCGAAGGCGCGGAAGAGGCTTTGCCATTCCGATAGCCTGCCTCCCCATTGCCTTAGTAGCGTCGGCATGGCACTCGGTGGCCACGTTGAGTGACATGTAGGCTCCCATGCTCCACGCTGCGGCCTCGGCGTTTCGGATGCCGTTCTTCTCGTAGACGATGCGGAGCTTGTTGATAAGACAGGTGAGGAATGACTTGTTGTCTTGATACGCCTTGAAGCCGAAGGATGCCCAGAAGTCGTAGTACTGTTCATCAGTCATGTCCTTAGCGTAAAAGCTACGTGTCTCCTCGGTCATGTCGGCGACGTGGAAGAAGCGGTTTGAGGAGGTGTAGATAAGGTTGCGCTGGTAGTTTTTGAATGCCTTGAACGCTCGTTTGTAGCCATAGCCAGCGGTATCACCTCCTTTTACCTGCTGACGGAAGCGAGGCAGGGGCATTAGGTAATCGTAAGCGTCGAGGCACGCCGCCCACGCCGCGTTGTTGGCGCAGCCGTCGATGAGCTTGACAAGAGAGGAAGCTTGCACGACGGCTTGCAGCCACTTGTCGTATTCGTCCTCAGTGTGTTGAGAGACTGTCAGCCGGATGTGAGAGGTGGGTCTTGTGTTGATGCTTTGCTGTTTCTTTGTCATATTGTTTTGCGTATTGTTGGAAGTTGTTACTTTACGCTTTTACCAAGCTTATCTTCATTACCCTCGTAGGGAATGACCTCATTATCATTACCTACATATCCACTAACAAGATAATGTTTGCCGGTAGATTCGTCATAATGGCTATAGACGTCGGCAGCCCATATTTCATAGCCATAGTCATGGTCGCATGCGCACAGTACTCTTTGGAAGGGAACAAAGTGCTTATGTCCCTCAAAAACTTTGAATGTAGACCAGTCTCTGTTCTCCTTGGAAGGGAACAAATCACACTCTCCATTTTTGAAGAGAGCATCGTAGTATTCACCAAGTTTAGTAAAATATATTTCTTTTCCATCACTTGCTTTGCACAAAATTGGGTAAGAACAATTTTCTTCTTTTACTGCTACCAGCTCACACTCTCCACAGAAAGGAGACCACAGTTTGGTTCCCTTAGGAGCATCTTTTAGTATCTCTGCAAGATTCAAATTCTTATTCATATAACTAATTACACTTGATAATCTATGTTATGTTCATTGGCAAAGCTGTTAATCTTGTCTTTAACCATCTGCATGACCACGTGGCAGTTGGGATGGGCTTTGCCGGTCTTGTCGTAGAGCCTGAGGTCCAAGATGTGCTGCCACTCTTGGACGGAGTAGGTGTAGATAACCTTGGTGGCAGTGTCTAAGGGAAGAACACCTCTTGCGTTCTCTGGTTTCATGCCTCTGAGAAGAAGGGTCATGTAGGTCTTCTCTGCTTCACATGCCAGATTATAATACAATAGGGCACTGACAGCATCTTCTATTGAGCTTTTTATCCACCAAGACCTGCATATCGCCAAGCCTCCCTTCGCAGAGCAAAAGCGCGTGCTACGCTCTGCGATATTGTTAGGGGACACTCTGTTCAGCTCTCTTGATGTGCTTATCTGAGTCGTGATACAGAAAGTAAGTCTGTAAAGCTCAAAGAGTCTTGGATGCTTTGCACAGTCCTCTAAGAATTGCTTATTGCCAATAAGTGTAACTACTTGTTCTTTGTCAACTCCACTTTGCGTAAACTCTTGAAGATTTGTAGACGCATATCCGCGAAGCACGTCATAGTTCCAGTAACAGGAGTTTGCAATGTGCGTTGCAATTCGGAAAATATCCTCTGTGTGACTAAGATACATACTTGCATGTCTAAGCATTGACAGGTGTCCTCTATTGATAAGGCCTTCCACCAGCTTCTTATCAGCTGCCTGATTAGGCTCTTTGTATTCACGACCGTAACAGACGCGTGCGCATCTTGCTATGTGTGATTCTGGAGTGATGTCTAACTCACTCAGAAGCTCTACTTGCGGTTCTATAAGTTCCATATTTTCTTTACTTTAGTATTTCTTACCGTTCAACTTCGGACGCTGCTCGTTATACTTCATCTTCCTCTCAACGAACCACCACAAATCCTTATCGTCGCAGCCTGTGAACATCCCGAAGCATTCCGAAAAGATGCTAATAAGCAAGCTAAGGCACAGTTCGAAATCAACGCTATGAGGCATATCACATAGAAAACCCATCAGACAGAAAAGGTCGGCTGCGAGATATTCGCCTTTAACAAAAGACCCCATCTCAATACGAGAAGCTGCTATTAGACGTAGCTCGCATCTTCTAAAACCTGCATAGTCCAGTAGGCGGATAACTATATCCGCGATTTCATCTTCAACACTGTCTTTAATATGCCTTTTGAAATTCTCAGCAAATGGAAGTCCATTCGCCTCGTCCTCCTCGAATCCCTTGGCGTCAGCGTGCAGTCCTTTTCGGTCTGCGTTAATGGCCTCGCCGGCCTCGCTCATAACGAGTCCGAAGTAGAAGAAAACTGGTTTAACATCCTCATGAAAGCCGTGCTCAACGGCCGTCTTGTACGCCTGTTCTTTCAGCGCGTTTAATTTTTCTGTGTCCATACTTTTTTATCCAAAAATATTATATACAAAATCATCACTCTAAGCGTAATTATTTTCTAAATCTTAACACCTTTATACGGCAAACCACGAAAGGCTCGCGGCGGATATAGCCTAACATCTGCTCGTAAATGGTCATATAATGTACTTTTTAAATCTATCTTCAAAAGACTTGCTCGTCTTCGTCAAATCGTCCATTTTGTCGACTAAAGCGTTAAAACTCTTCAACGCATCAAAATAGCATCTGTCCTCTTCTGGAAAGATAAGCTTATCTAAATCCTTAGAATGCTGCAAAACTTCACGCAACATATCATCAGCTTTGTATATAGCAGTATTCAAGGCTTCTAAATCGAACAAATTCATAAAACTCGCTTAACCGTGCTGCGTAGGGCTAATAGATTAAACATTTTTTGACAGCTCAATATGGGCAACCACATACGGCTCACCACCACACATAGAACCATAGGCCATCCAGCCGACTAAATGACCCGCAAAAGCTGGGTTACTGCTGTACCCCTTATAATATGCGCGCAAAAATTGTTTTGCTTTGCCTAACATCACATTATGGGCTATAACATAGCCATCATTCGTGATAACATCGTATAACATAAAACAAATCGCTTACCGTACTGCGTAGGACTGAAAGATTCATTTACAACGCTTTTTGATGTGATAAACCACATGTTCTTCGCGCATCACAGGCGCGAAAGGCTCACCGCCATAACGGTTCACACGAACACCCTTTAGGGTAACAGTATTTACCGCGGTAACATCGTACCAATCTTCTTTCAACATCTCTTTTGCATCAGCCAAGCTAACCTTAGCCGACCTCATGTTGATATACACAGCGTCTCTAAGCCAACCCCCGCCAATGGTCACTACCTTTTTGCTCCCATCCTCAAAAACATCGAGAACCTGAGACGAAACCCATATACCGTACTTCATAAAACATCGCTTAACCGTGCTGCGATAGGGCTTAGTGATTTATTAACAGATTCTCTGTGATTTCTTTACCTTAATGTTCCTTTCGTTCCCGATGGGGCTTGTGTGCTCAAAAGCGTCGTTGGTCCAGTTTGACCGCTTTTCCGGGTCTTCCTCCAGCCATAAAGCATGCTCCATGACCTTTTGCATATCGAAGAGGATGTCAGCGGTCTCGTCGTAATAGATTCCGTGATTCTCTCCATATTCCACGCCCCAGCACAGTTTGCGAAGCGTTTGTATCGCCTGTGTAACCAGAAACCGCATGAGATTCCACTCGTCGCTGCCTATCTTTCCGGCTTCATCATTCTTATGAAGTTTCTCAAATGCCGCCTCGCAGCACTCCTGGAGTGAGAAGTCGAGCTGACCAATAATTAGGCGGTCTGTCACCCTGCAAGCGTAGGCAAGGAGCTTGAGCTGACGCTCGGTGAGGGTGATGGTGAATTGCTTTTCGTTATTCTTTCCCATAGTCGAATAGTTTTAAGTTACACTCCGAACTCAAATTCCTCCATGCTCGGATATTTTTTTTCTGCGCTTCTTCTTGGGTTTGTCATGCACACTCCATTTACGTTGCGATAGGAAACAGGGGCACCCGTCCCAAGGGATTTGCTTTAGAGCCATCCCGTAATACACACTCTTTTGACAGTGGCACTCACTACTGTAGGCATCGACGCAAAGGTCGCACTTAGGCTGACAATCATTCATAGCTCGTTATTCTCGAATAATTCTTGTTGATGTTATACACCTCCATGATGCTGTCTGTGTGCATCTTGAATCAGTTTCAAGAGTGGCAGCCCCTCCTCATAGAACCGCAGGGCGCTTTTTTTCCACTTGACGGTGAATCCATACTTGCGCGACAATTCAGTAACTTTCTTGGCGAACCGCTCGAACTGCCCGTGGTCGTAGCGGTCTTTCTTGTATGGCGACATCAGGCCGATGCGGTACTCCGCCGTGACGTTCAGCGTGCCGAGGATTATCTTCAAGGCGCTCTCGAAATCGACGATGGGCTCCAAGCTCACAAAGGTTTTAATCTTGCAGTGCAGCAGATGGTTGAGCAGGATGATGCGCTCCTTGTTGGATGGCGCACCCGGCTCCAGCTCGTCGTGACCCGTGAGCGTGACACCGATGGTAATCTTGTTTCTCCATGCCACGAGTTGTCGCAGATAGTCGCCCTCCATCGTGTTGCCGGCCCTCGTCCACCATGTAGCCTTGGTGAGAATCTGCACGGGCACCTGCTCTATCATGCACTCCTGCATGCACCGCATCGTCAGCGCAATCTCCTCCCGTTGCATGGGGTCGGTAGAGAAGGAGAAGAAGAGCCCCGTGCCCGCTTCGAGAATCTCATCCCGGTGTTGCAGCAGCTCCCGGCGAAAGGTCAGGAAGGCTTCTTCCTCGTTGCTCCCAACCGTCGCCTTCAATACGGGCTTGTCCACGCCGAGGACGTTTTTCCATGCCCCACGACGGCAATAGCAATATTGGCACTGGTGCGTGCATCCGTTGTAGAGATTGCACGCCCATGCTCCGTATTCCCTTGCGGCTCCCGACGGCTGATAGATACATTTGTTGCTCATTGTCTTCCGATCTTTAGATTTTCACTGCCCCCAATCTGACGGTCGAGATTGATGTTCTTTCCGTCGCGATAGCCCTCCATGAGGGCATTGCCGTCCAGCCTACCGTAGTTGACAGAACCACGTCTCTGTTTGATATTCAACTTCTTCAGATAGTCGTCAATGGCCGTCTTGTGTGTCACCACGAGCGCACGCTCATCAGAGGTAGGCTGGCGCGACTCGAAGTTCTCTATCAGTCCTTGGTCCACACCGATGTAGTAAGAATGAAAGAACTCTTGGACCTCCTTTTCACCTATTTGTATGCGTGCCACCGACAATGGCATATCGTGAATTGCGTAGTAATTCAGAAACTTCTCTTTGGCCAACCGCACAAAAGCCTTGACAAGGTAGTCGTAGAGCTGGTGGCATACCGCGATATTGTCTTCCTGCCCTACAATAACCACCTGCTTGGTTTGTGGCGATATGATCGACTGGCAATAGTTGTATCGGCAGATGATCCCCATCAGCTTCTGCTTCCATAGTCCGAAGTGACTTGCGTATGAGATGCCATCCGATTCTTCAATCTTCGGTCCTTTGCGCTCTCCGTCCTCGCCCATGACATCCGCCATCGACAAGTTGTATTCAGTCAGCAGTCTATGTACGCCACTGGCGGCAGCATAGGCTTCGCCCTCACTGCCAACCTTCTCGGCTCCCTCTTTTAGGGCCAGGAGCTTTTTGATTTTCGCCAATATGCGCTTGCGCTCTTCACCGGTCAGCTTAGCCATTATTCAAACTCATCTATAGTTCCGGTTCCCTTTTTCGGAGTCTCGTTGCTCTTTCCAGCTTCATGCTCAAAGACATCAATGATGTTCGTCTCGACGATGCTTACAACCACGTAATCTATCACCGTGCCGTTCATGGTCTCTTTGATGTTCTTTTGCGCACACTCAGTGGAGCTGCCTTGAACAAGGTAGCAGACGTTCTGGCGCTTCTCTTTCTCCGTCTTCTCGTCGATGGTGATAAACTGGAGCTTGGCCTTGTACCACTTGTCGTCCTTCCCGTCATCCCCAAAGAAAATCTCGTGATAGTTGGCAGGGGTGATATTCTTGACGCTGTAATCACCCGACACATAGTCTTTTGTCTCGGCGATAATCTTTGCCTCTGCTTCGGTGAAGCTTATTGCTTCGACAACATACTGTTCCGTCACTTTTTTCTGTGTTCCGTCTTTCTGAGTCTTGTCAAACTGGATCTTGGTTTCAAACCACTTACTTGTCTTTGTTTTCATAGCTTTTGTTTATTTTTTTAATCGTTGAACTATTTTGTTTTCTTGTCTATGATGCCTGTCATATTCTTTATCTTTGCCGTGCATTATGAAGTCCATGAGCTCTTTCATCGTTTGTTTGTAAGGTGTCAATGTCTGCCATTTAGCATATTCGGGAATAGGAATAGGGACAGCGAGAAAACTTGGTATCCACGCTTCGTCAGGACGGCAGCCCGGAGTGTCGTGAAAGCGAAGACGCAAGATAGTTAGACTGTCATCAATAGTGTCTAAGCCATGGAACAGGCGCTTTTCTATACATTCTCCCTCGCGGTTGCGCCACCGATTAATGAGCGCGACGGTGGCTTCGCTGAACTCGCGAAGAGACTCATACCCGTGCTTATAATAGTCGTTAAGTGGAATGCGTTTTCTATCTCCACAAACCCGAAAAAAGGGCCCTTGAACAATTATATTTGGGTTCTCAGGATCCACGTTTGTCCGCACAATCAGTGTCTCAAACGGATTGCTTGAATCTTCGGTTCTGATTATATCAGGGTGTTGCCTCATTTCTTTGGATAAATTATTACGTTAACTGTGTCTCTCCTTTTGAAAAATCGCAACTTCTGCGTGAACACGAGAGTATATATCAAGTCATGTGGCTCGTCGGGCTTGACTACGTGGACAGCAAAGTTTGCTTGCTGATAAGCCTTGCCTTCTCCTGATAGCCACGCGGCATAGCTTCGAATGCGTATGGCAGTTGTAATGACGCTACCGTTTTTGATTTGCTCCTTTGGGTCGCAGCCTTTACTTAATGCGTGAAGAGCAGGCTGTGTGACATACACCTCATGTTTGGCAACGTCCATTTGAAGATAACCGAGCGTCACATAAGCTCTAAGCATTTTTAACAAGGCGAGCCATGGCTTCAAGTCGTTCTTATTCTGCTTGACATTGCCTTTACGCATTTTGCTTTTTTTGTTCATGATGAGAGTTAAGATTCTCAGATACAATGCCGCCAAGGGCAACAATAGTAACGAACTGCGTTGCGATGATTATGGCAAGCAGAGCTTTCACTGGGAGCATCGAGATGACAGTCGCGAGAAGGATTATGGCTGCAAGAACAACAGCCACGCTTTTTATTATCGTTTTTGTTACTGTTTTCATAGTTTTTGATGTTTTAATTACCATGATTCCATGGGGGCATTCGCTGCCTCCAACGTGGATTTTTTTAATACGCTCTCATCTGTGGAGAAGTCATCCTCCCAGCGGCGATGGCTGAGATAACCTTGTGCATACATGCGATTGATTCCACGTCTTGCACAATCAGCATTGTAGTCTGGAATGGCTGAAATCGCCTTGCGTTTATCGGTTGCGGATAATCTATTCCAGGCACGCTCAGCTGCAAAGCGGTCGCGCTTTAAGCCGTAGGCTTCCCAAAATCGCTGAAAAATTGGAGTCTTGTTCATGTTTCTGGCTTAAAATGGCAGGTCGTCGTCTTGTTGACCTTCTGGTGTGTCCATGTCAATAGTGCCTTGGACTTGCTGTGTTTTTGGTGCTATAGGGCGCATGTTGCCGAGGATGGGAAACGTTTTACGCTGTTCGTCTGTCATTTTTTGGAATATCTCGTTAGGGATATTTCCACGGAGACAGTGAGTGTCTTTATATTGTGGGTTCTCCAGCTCAATGGCAGTGAGGTTCAGATAGCAGCCTTTCTCCCCCAGAAAAATGGCAGGGTTGTCGTCTATGGGAATTACGATACACCGCTTTGTGGCAGTCTTGCCCTTGAAAACTCTCAGGAAGGCGTTTCGCAATTTCTGCAAATCAATCTTGATTCCAAAGTTCTGCATAATGTTTTATTTATGAGTTTATTTATATTTCGCGTTCATGTCTTCAATGTCCTTTGCCTCTTTCGTCATGGTGTTTAGGATGTCTAAGACAAAAGGAAGATTAGAATCGTAGACTTGTTGTTGCTCGGCGTAGCCAGCATATTTCATTATCGCGTTTATTGTCCCGACCTCGCCTTGTAGCGCGTCTTTCATCGCGTCACCCTTGCCTGTCTCGGCAAAGAGTAGGGGATAGGCGCGCGAGTAATACAGGAGAGCCGTCTGCCACGCCTGATGGCAGATGTGGAAGAGCACAACAATCTTTATACTTCCACGTTGTAACTTTTTCCCCCAATACGTGACAAGCTTGTCGGCCTGTTCAACATTATATTTGAAGGTGAAGTGTGGGCGTAGTCGGACAGTATCACCGCTCTTATCCAAGAGAGCCACGGATCGAGGTACGAGAATGTTGGCCATGAATTGCGCCTGTAAGTCAACAATCTCAACATCGCCGATACCGTCATGCCACAACTGGGGGGTGATAGCTTGAAGTGCGCGATATTGCTGCCATGTAAGGTTGTTGCACGCGAGTTGTGGTAAGGCGAAAACCTTACCTCTGATAGCCACTGTCTCGACCGGGAGCGAGAGAGCGTCACGAAGATTGCCAACGAAACCGATATGCGCGTCACGCCGTTTCTGAATAACGTTGCCGTTTTCGTCTTTCTTCTCGCTCTGCCCACAGTCCCCGTATGGGAACTCAAACCACTTCAGCGCTTCTTTTGCATAATAGGCAATCTCTCGAGAAGTAGCTGTCCACATTTGTCCGCCACCGTCACGGAAGAGGTATGTGGTCTCGCCTGACTTGCCATCTTCCTCTCCATGTCCTGTTACGGTCAGTCCTAAGAGATTGAGCAATGCCTTGCATAGCGCGGCATCGGGGGCCTCACTGTAGCGGAGTTTCAGAGTCCACATGTCAGACAGCTGCTGCCATGTGAGAGAGGACCAAGATGCCGGCAGAGGAGGAAATCTTTTTCGTGTATTTATCATAATTGGCGTAATATTCAAGAACCGCATTGGGTTTTGGCCGGGTTGCACTATTTATTTTTCTTTCCTTTTGCTTGATATTCACTTGCGACATGCGTCTGACCGTACCTTATCATCTTCATGCGATTGTCTTTCCATCTATCAGAGGCCCAGTTGCGACGTCTGCTTTCTTCGATTATGTGATCGTAAAACTCACGGTCGGGTTGTGGCTCTTCCTTGGCGAGCTGTATGATTTTGCGAGCTGACTTTCGCTTTTCGGGGGGCGTAAGCTTAAAGGCAGAACTGCTCGCAGAACTATTGTCGCCATGTGTGATGATGCTCAGCAACCGATTGCGTCTGCGAATCATTTTATTCATCCAGTTCCGAATGCGGAAAATTTCTTTTTTGCATGCTCTCCAATATGCTTTGCGCGCGGCTTCCTCACTTGTGCCGTGATATACCCACACAATCCTATCCGTTAGGCAGGAGCGTTTCACGATAAGTACTTTTCCATTTTGCTTGTTGACCATATTGTTTAATTATTTATTTTTCATTTCCTTCGGGGTCGTCTTTCAGCGCGCCCTGTACATGGTTGATGTCGCCTTCATGCCCAGTCTCGTAGGGATTTGTTGGCACACCACCAGGACGGTTGTGATAGAAGTAATGAACGAAGACGTGCGAGCTTAATTCACGCGGCACACGTTCACCAGTACTTACTTCTTGCCTGTATTTGTTTTTCACCTTCTTCTCTATCGGCTTGCCCTCGGCATCGAGCTGCGTCAACCAGGCTCTCATGTGACGACCGCCATGCCTGCGATATGAGGCTGTGTTCAGCACTACATCAGGATCCATGACAACACCCATCCTGTTCAAACAGGGCTTCAAGTATTTCATGATGCGCTTCTTCGCTTTCTCTATCGTTATAGCTGTTACGTTGTCACTCTCTGAGTCAAGCAACGAAATCGCCATTTCGACAGGAGGTATAGGCTGACCAAAGTGCATATTGTCGGGCGTGTCCTCAAAATAGGAGAGCAACCAGTCTGTTAGACCTGAATCTTTCGTCATCGCGTACAGTTCGCGTCGCAACGAGCGGCTCTCCGCAGGCGGTAGAATGGTGTCGGTAGGGTGCTGGAAGAAGAACTGGGCACAAGCCAATAACATGTTGCGCTCTTCATTCAGCAACTCGTCTGAGAGTCCGTTGGCCACCTCCTGCACGCCGTACTGCTCCATGAACTCATCTTTTGGCGAGAAGTCCAACCAACGTCCATCGTCCGTGGCGGCATGATAGTAATCGCTCGTAAAGCATGGATAGATGCGTCCTTTCGTAGAACCGCTGGATCGGTCGAAGGGCTTGTTGCTTGCGATGAAGAGCTTGGGCACGTCGTCGCCCCGGAGGGTTACGGGTTGCTTATAGAGCGTCTTGCAGACAAGCGATACAGGGGCGTTATATAGCTCTTCGGCCTTGAATCCGTCAGGAAGTTCGTCGATACAGACCAGGCTATGTACTCCGGCTATCACGTCGCCCAGCATAATGCTCAAAGTGATATTATTGCCGTTGATACTTTTTCCTGCCACGTTTGCTGAGGATGGCCTAACTGAAGCTAACATATCTATGACCGCGCTCTTGCCATTTCGCCCGCTTGCCTTCTGCTCATCACTGACAGCATAGTCGGTGAAGTGTACAATCTGCTGACGGGCACGACTGCGATACCGTGTTATGGCATAGCCGATAGCATGGACCTTGTTTATGAAATGCATATCCTGCATTTGTTTCTCCGTCTCCGTCAGTTTCTCTCCATAGCTTTCCTTCTCCCAGAATATTCTTCCGAGATTGTAGAGGAATCGGAAATGTAGCGGCATCTCTACAAGTGGCTTGTCCATGACAAGCTTGTATTTCCAGAGTTGTTCCCATTGTGTCCATCGCCTGTTCTCGGCGGCACGCATGGCGGGGGTGCTGCACTCCTTGCTGATGTCCTCATGCCGTTTCTTCTCGCTCTCGTACTTCGGATGGATAATGATGCGCCACGGTTGTTTAATGTAGGAGTAGTCACCAGGCAGGATACATTCTTCATTCGTCACATACGGCAGTTGGGTGTAGGGCACCGCCCTGATGCTGTCCTTGTCAACCCTCACGGCACAGTTGGCAAAGAAGAAATGGTCGAAGTCCTCTCCCCATGAGTGCTCGTTAATTTTGGTTGGTGGCATGGTGTTCATCGTGCGTGGGTCGAGGCCCTTGCCCGTGAAGATGGTGTTCACGAGGTTGGCCTTGTAGGGTGCGTCCTCGTCAGTGATATGCGCGTCAATCCAGTTGAGCATGGCGGTACGGCATACGCTCTCCAACTGACTGCCCGCCCTCGACGTGTCAAGATAGCGGTAAGTGTTGTTGAACGAGAGCTGGTAGAACGCCCGCTGCCCGTGCTCGTCCTGAGTGCTTCGGATTCCCTTGGCGCTAAGGAACTGCAGGAGGTTGGCCACACTCAACACATAACGCACATTCGTTTCTCGCGTCCCGTCTTTGTCTTTCTTCGTTGTCGGTTTGTCTATCCAGAACTGCATCGTCAGCGAGTTTTTAAGCAACCGCATCAACGCTTCTGAGGGGTTGTTTTTTCGTATGTCGGGGGCAAAACGCTTTTGAATCTGGTTAAAGCGCGTGACGAAATCGGTCACGTCCTTCAGCCGTCTCACATCGTTCTTGTCTTTGCCTGGCAATGTCACTTCAGTCATTTCTTTCGGAAGGCGCAGCCAACGCACGTTTGCGTTTTCCAACGCGATGGCAGATGAGCAAGCTTCTCCCGTATTGTCACGGTCGTAACATACATAGACTTCCACGGCCACAAAAGACATCCTCACTAAGAGTACCTTCAGCCAGCCTTCCAACACTCCGTCCTTGATACCAGCCAATTCATTATGAAGCCATAGCACATGAGCGTCAGTGGCCGCCCACATTTGCATTGCGTCTCTTGGGCCCGAGCAAAGGACAAGCTCTTTCATTTTCGCCTTAATCGGATTCTTGTCCGCGTCACGCAGCGTGACAACAACAGGATGACGGCGGTCCTTCAGTGAATCAGCAAACCACGGCTCCCCAGGCATAGAGCTTTCGTCTTTCGAGCGCGCTGCCCATTCCATAGCAGCCACGGCTGTGCTATCTCCATAAACTTTCGTGGCAACACCTTGACTGCGGCTCCAATACCATTTATGAGCCCTGTTGCCTCTCGGCTCATACTTTTTCTTGCCCCATGTATATGGGAAAACAAAGATGGGATAAGTCGTTCTCGATGAAATCTTCAGCGACACCTTCCCTGCTCCATTCGTAACGGTTACGGGGTCTGTGATGAATGTTGACACTGGGAACACGTTAAATGTTTTTTCAAGTATTTTGCCCCACTCTTTTGCCGTATGGACCTCTCCGCCGCCCCACCAAAATTCACGGTCAAGAGAACAGAGGTAAAGAGGTTCAACTTCCTCGTTGCCGTCGGTCGCATTGCACTTAACAATGAGTTCGTCGCCTTGCTGCTCGGTAGCAAGCTTGGTAGCGAAACCGAGAGAATTGAGATGTTGCACCGTCCATGGCGCGAGTTCAAACTCACAATCTTGTGGCGCAATAGCTTCAGTGCGCTTACTCTCCTCCGTAGGCTTCACATCGGGAAGTTCTATGTCATGATCATCCACGAGGCGTTGACAAACCTCGCGCATCTGCTGTGCGTTGAGAGCTGTATAGTCGAATCCTATCAACGCGGCTTGCAGTGCCACGGCACCATAGCCTTTGCGCCCACATCCGAAGCATCCCCATCCTGGAGCATCCGCTCCATCCTTGGCATGCTGCTCCACGGCAAAGGAGGCTTCATGCTCATCATGGAACGGGCAGAGGTACCACACCCGCCCGTTGCCCTTCGGCAAACGCACAGGCTCATGACCATTGGCACGCATCACCTCCACGAGCGAAATGTTCCTAAGTATATGTAGGCTATCCTTTCTCATGCCTTACTTTTCCAACAATTCATTTTTTAGTGACTCTAAAAGGACGCGATAAAGCAGACGCTTGTTTTCGGGAAAGTCTTTTTCCTCAACAGTCGAAAGCATAAGATACGATACTGGCACATGGAAGGCATCGCATATCAACTTGATACTTTCTTTAGGAGGGTTACTCTTGCCGAGTTCCCACGAGCTCACCGCATTCACGCTCATTCCGATACGTGAAGCCAGATCGCCTTGTGTCATGTTTTGCTTCTGTCGAAGCGTCCTTATAGCTTGACCAATATCCATTCATCGTTCTTTTTTTCTCTCCATCTTGGCATAGGCATCTATCAACGACTGCTTATCACGGATGCTACTGCGGAGGGTCTCAACAAGTTGCTTATAGCTGTTAACTTCAGTGTGTAATCGCGTACTTTCTTCAGCAAGCCTTTTCACGAGACTTGCATCCGTACTCCATTTGTCAAGAACAGCATTGTACATTTCCTTCAACTGCTTCAAATCAGACTCAGCTTTCTCCACGCTTTCGTTCAGTGCTACATACACATTGCTATATATGTAGTCCTTACCGACGATGGCGAGACCGAGACGATAAAAGTACCGCGCGATTGATTTGTATAATCGATTGCTCATCTCACAGAATTGTTGTATCTTTGTGGCAAAGATATAACAATTTCGTGAATACGCAAACTTTTTATGATATAATTTATCCAATATCATATAAAAATTGTACAAATATACCCATAGATTTGACATAATATGAACAAATGGAGCTTTAACATGCCGCTTTTTTGCCAGTTACCCAACGTATTGGACATCACTGTCACTGAGATGGCAAGGCGTTGCGGACTGCGACAGAATGTACTGAGCCGTTACATAACAAACGAAAGTGTTGTAACTATCCAAGTACTTCTTAAACTCTGCAACGCTTTACGTTTGCCAGCCTATTATTTCGTGTCGGAAGACAACAATTTCGTGATACCTAACCGAGAAAGTGCTACTATTCCTCAAAACGAGTGGCATGAAATCTCTTGGAACAAAAAAGTCGTAGAGCAAACTTTTGGAGATGGCGAAGGGCGCATTAAGTGGAAAGATGTGGCCGGGGCGATGAACGTCAGCTTACAAAAGCCGCATGAGCGTTTTGCTTTGCGAACCCGATTCAAGGTAACCGACTTCTTCACGGCTTGCAACGCTTTCAACCTTTCTCCTTTCATGTTTCTAAATGACCCTAACCGGCCCGTAGGCAAGACGAAAAGACGTGGCGCCATACCTTCCTATGCAGAGTTACAGCACAGGGTGGATGCACTCGAGCACGACATTGCTGACCTCAAGCAAAGGTTCACGACATTATTGCATCGTCAAGAGGAGCTTACCAAGCGTGTGAACGTAAACATTCAGAACGTGCAGAGCTCTCATATAGGCATTGACCACATCGGTATCGCCGCAGACGAGCGACCTGATGCGCAAAAGAGTGAGTAAAGACCTCGCTATCGCCAAGCCAAGGGTTACGGCAACTTAGCTCACGATAAGGTTTTTCAGCTCCGCAAGGTCGCTCTCTCCTATCCCAATACTCTTCTTACTGCCAAACAGCAACGTTGTGACTATGTTATCTGGCAAGTCAATAAATATCGTACCATTGTCAATGTGGCCATGCAGGATGCCAAGATCAAAGTGATAGTCCTCTATCGACTTCAACATCTGCGTCAAGTCCTCAAAGATGGTGTCCGCATTTATCTCGCCGTTCTCGTCTGCTACGAACAGGGAGGCAGTGTCCAGCTGCTTGCCCCAAGCGTCCTTTTTCCTTGCTATCATGTTGTGCGCGGCTCGCTTCATGTAAACCGACGGAATAGCCAACATCGGACTGCCCTTAACCATGTCGTCTATTCTCGCGTCTGCCCATAGGTCTATTGATGTGAGCAGCTTATCTTTCAGGTCGTCTATCTTCATTTCTTGGCTCCTCCTTTCTTGCCTTGCTTCATCGAGATAAACTCGGCATAATTCATCTTGTCGGCATAATGCTCGAAGTACTCGTCACGCAGAGCGTTCTTCTGTTCCTCTACCTGTGTTGCCTCCTTCTTCAAGTGTTGCATCAAGGATAAGTGCCGTTTCAACGCCTCTTGTCCTTGTTGCGTAGCCTCTATGCGTGGGCGAATGATACGCAATTCCTCGTCCTGTATGAGCTTGGTCACGTATTGCAAGCTTTCCGCATATTCCTGATTCTGCATCAAGTATTGTCGTTGCGCTCCTGTAAGGCTGTCTTCTATCTTGTCTATCTCGTCCCAGAGAGGTGTCTTTGATTGATTGACTTGCATGTTGATGCAAGCTCGTTTTTGGTTTATGGCTTCCATCAGCTTTTGTAGTTCTCCGTCTATTTGCTGTGATGGCTGCGCTTGTTGATTGTAGTCCAACAATGGACTGCTCCCGAAATTCATCATTATAAGTCTTTTAAGTTGGTGATAAGTTGGTGATAAGTTTTTGTGTGAGAGGCGAGAGTGGTGAGAGGGCATCCGCCAACGAGGGCGAACACCCCTCACCAACTCATTTCTTCTTGGTCTTTGCGACCTTACGCGTCGCTACGCTCCTGTTGTAGGAGTCGTAGTGTTGCGTGCGCAGTTGCAACCGAAAGGGCTTGCACCCTCCAAAACGGTAGTGGTGGGAGTAGAAGGTAAGCCTACTACACCATAGATGCAGCGGCAAGTCTTCCTGTCAGTGTAGTTCACGCCACGCTCACCCATCATCTCGATGGCTTGCATGATAATCTTCTCCTTGTAAGGAGCCGTAGCTTCCAAAACGGCAATCTTTGTTTCGAGCGCCGAAATCTTTGCGTTGGCTGCGTCGTACTGGTCTCGGCCTGCCTTATAGAGACCGAAGTCGCCTTCAATTTGCGACTTGTAAAGACCGAACTCTGCGCGCTCGGCACGACGGTTCTCCGCGTTCAAAGCTTCCACGCTGCCTTTGAACAGACCGAACTTCTCTGCCACGTCAGTCTCGCGCATGGCGTAGAACTTGTTGGCTGTGTCGAGTTTCAGACCATACATCTTCTCCAGGAGAGCCACCTCATCGGCGTTCTCTTTCTCCAGCACTTGCAATGCGGATGGCTGATTTGAGCCTGCGCCAACGCCGTTTGCGTTGATGTTCACGTTGTCGGGCATATTGCCTCCACCGAGCGAACCGAATGGACTGCGACTTCCGAGCAACCATGCGCCAAGGCCGAGTGCCGTGCCGGCTATGCCGAGACCTAAGCCAGTGCCGGCAATACCCTTGCTCGCGTACTCCTTCTTCTTCTCTTTTCCTTCCTCGTAGATTTTCTTCTCCACGACTTTTGCGTCTGTCATCTCCATAACGATAATCTTTTAGAGGTTAAACATTAAGTAACGTTACGTCCACAAAATTAGCGAGTTGCCACCACAAAGGCCGCAACTCGCTCACACTTTTTATTTCTCGTTGATTATCAGTATTTTAAGATGATAGTAGGTTCTGTCAAGTTAACAAAATGGGAATTAGTTAACACATTGCATGGCTCATGTTAAAAAAAAACTTTTTTGTTAACACGTCCACCAGTTGTCGAACTTGTTATTGTAGATACAGGTACAATCCTACTCCGAACCACATTGTCAACGTCATAGTTGACACCGTTACCCAAGCTAAGAAGTACTTATCGACCTTCTTATACTCGTAAGAATAGTATAGGTATGCAATGAAAGTGCTGTTGATGATTATTAGCATCGCTACTATAATCAAAGTCTGAAACATAAAATCCGTAATACTCATACGTGCTCGCTTGTCCGTGCTGCGATAGGGCTTATTAATACGCTATGATTTTCTTTTCTTTTTAATAAAGTGCAGTATATCCCACTTCTTCCAATACCTCGTGTGCCCGCGCTTCTTGTGCTCGCCATTGGGCAGGTCTCCTCTCGCCACCATACGATTGAGTGTAGCATCAGAAACGTGAAGCTTCTCCTTGACTTCCTCTGTGCTCATCATCGGGTTGAGCATGTCGGGAATGATGTCGCACAATCTATCCAGGTCATCATCGCTCATGCCGCATGCCGTCACCTTCTCGCCTTTCTTTTGTTGCTCGTCAGCCTTAAAACAAGCATCACTCAACGACTTCAAAGCCGTGCCGAGCAGCTTATAATTTAATATCTTCCCCATATTACCTTTGTTTTTGCGAAAAATTCTCAGAAATCGCCTTCACGCACAGATTTTACGACCTAACTTGGTTTTGTTAATAAACATATCTGCAAATCCATATAGATAAAACATTGCCGTTACAATCATAACGGTAAAGCAGGAATCTATCATGTCATTCGTCGTGTACCAGCTCCATTCCACGATATGAGCAGCGTTGATGCCGAAAAAGTAGAAGAAGGGAATGCGGTATTTCCAACATAAGAAGAAGAATCGGCTCGCTAATATCAAAACCATTGGCAGAATGTAAACCATGAAATATATGTAGAGATAGCAAGGCATATTCTCCGCATAAGGGATAAACATTTCCCTTGGATGCTGGCTAAAATCCCACATCCCGTATGCGTGGAAGCACATAATAATTATCGGAACATACTTGCAGAACCACCTAAAGAACTTCAAAATTCTCCTTGAATATCTGTTACCATGTTTCATCAGCAACGACATAATCTCGCTGACGTCTTTGTCTTGCAACCACCTTAGAAGGTTGTCCTCGTCATCCTTTGTCATAAGCGTAAACAACAGTTAGTTAGTATGGATAATCGCAAAGTTATACAATTCTCTGATAACTCACGCCTCTCTCAACGGCCTTTAACACTTCAAAGTGCCAAAAAAACGACGAATGCCGCCTCTGTCTATCACGACAGGGGCGGCACGCGCTGGTTCTCCAACCTCACAAAAAACATTCAATGTAAAATCGTTGGTTCCTTACTAACCTTTAATAGTAAGAACAAGGCAAACGTTATCCCAACGTCACACCTTGTCAAAATGCAAAAGTATTCTCTTACTAAAGAGAAAACCTAATACAACATAACTTCGCGTAGTTAAATCATTAAAAACAATGAAAAGAAATGTTCACTAAAGAGAGTTTTTATATCCACAAAGATACTGCAAATATTTTATTTCCAAGTCTTTCAGCTTATATTTTCTCGTTGTAACAAAGATGCGAGAGACCCAGCTGACTATATTTCGTTAAGTTGGTGTCACCCTTCCAACGCCAATGTCACGGTGAAGTCAACATGTGACAACTGCTGCTTAGAACGGTCGTAGATGCTCACGCTCTTTTTTGCCGGTTCCACTATGACAGGGACAAACATTCCTTCGAGAAGCATCCAATGGCGTTGTCCTTGTAGGAATTCCTGTGCCCACCACGCTGCCCATTCTCGGCTGACATATCCGCTCGACATCTCCCATGATCGTCTTCCTCCAGATGGCACGGAGAGCAATGAACGTGACGGCTTGAACGCAGGCCGCTCCACCTTGTTGTATTGTTTTACCTCTGCGCTGACATTCAGTGCCTCCTTCATTAGCGCGCTCGCTGTCTCTACGGCTCCACGACGGTTGACAAAGAGAAAGTCTTGATAGTCTATTGTGTCACGCAATACGAGAGGTGCGTGTTTCTCCGTGTCGTCGCCACTGGGCGGTGCCGCTGGTGGGTAAAATACACTCATCGTGCCATCTCTGCTAAAATCCACCCACGACGTAAGGCTCGACTTCCCTACCCTTTCCGGTGAGCTCGTTGGCTTCGTCGATGCGTCACCGTTGCGCTGGTTGGTGCCATCCCAATGGCTTGCGTCGGCATCCTCCTTCTTTACGATGTTGTAGCGCTCCCATTCTGTCAATGCACCTATCATGCAACTCCCGCCCGGGAATGTCTGACTCTCCGTTGACGTAAACTCATTATCATGGCTGTCGAGATATTCTGTAGAGAGCTGAATGGAGTAACTTCTATAACTACGCGTCGCCGATTGCCCTCCGACGCTTGTCGCCGTGAGCGCAGCCGTGGCCTCTTTCACTTCCTCGGCAAAATCGTAGTCAGCCCAAATGCTTCGCAGCGCCGACTGAATGTCAAAAGAGATAGCGGTCTGTCCGCCTGTGTCGGCATGGAAGTCGCCCACCATCTTGCCGCCATACATCACGTTGACGCGCACGATGTTAAACGGACTGTTGCTATTCCATTCCAGCCCGTCTATGTCGATGACAACCGGAGAACCTGAAAAGTAGGTCTTGTTGTTGCCGAACATTCCTTTTACTGTTGCCATAATTTCTTTCTCCTATTATATATACATCAGCTCTATGTTCACGTTGCCGAATCCCGTCTTGTTGCTCACGCTGAACTGCATCTTTTTAATGAACCCTAAATAATCGCCCATACGCACTTTCTCTGTCTTATCAATAGCGAGGAACTGGGCCAAAGTCATGCGCGCCGTCAATTTCACGATTCGCGCGTTGCGCACCCAATAGCTATACTCTTTATAAAACTTATCCATCAACCCACGTCCTTTCAGTGCATCGCTCGTAATAGGGAGATATTGATTGCTCTTGCCGCTCTCCGTGCTGCCTTTTACATAGTAGGGGTTGAGCTTCTCGGCACGGAGCTTCAAAGAGAAACGGCCATCGGTCGGGCCGGCACCGTTGTCTAAGTCCTTCTCACTGCTATATCCGAAGTAGACGCCTCGTAGATATGCGAGAGTAGACCAATCAGACGGAGCTACGGCCAAGATGAGTTTATATTTATCGTGGCTTGCTAAGTCAGTTGAATATTCGTTCCACAAGTTGAGAATATATGTTTTCAGCTCTTTTTGCGTGTAAACAGACTTGCCCATCGCTGACTGCGTGGACTGAGCCGCTATCGGAGTTGAATAGACGGTGACATACCCTTTCGAGCGCGAGTTGATGACAAGCTTATAGTAGAAGTATTTGGCCTTACGTGTCAAGTCACCGCTGACAGCCCACCCCGCGTCTTTAAGTTCTTGTACCTTGACGACAGCACGTGCGGTTAGCATATTGTCCGCAGTAGACGGGCAACGTGCTTCGATTGCTGCCTTGGCATCAGCTGGTGTGCTTACGTGTAGTGTGCCGTTATAGTCCCAGAGCTCTCCATAGTTGTTACATATATCCGGGTGTGCCGTTGCACTACTGCCCTGTACGATACTCCATGTGTCGTTACCTTCCCCATCGTAAAGGTCGTAAAAGTAATCTACGTAAGCATCACTTCCGCTTCCTCTCATTATACCCAATGTCAGCCCCCAGTCGTGCGACTCTATCGGGCACACCCCATCATCGTTAGGCTCGAAGTTGTCCTGCAAGTACAGCCGATAACCTTCGTTGATATGCCCCGATATTTTAAGATTCGTCAGTGTGCAGTAACACTTGTGCTCAACTCCTTCCATATTTCCGTCACGTTCATAGAACGTTACGGATACTGGCAGACTTGGGAGTGTCTTCTCAACCGACATATCGGAGGCTACGGCAAACGACCCCGGAGTGACAACACCACCGCTTACCATTTTCACATCTGTGCCGTTGTTTCCATGGAGTGCGTAGAGCTTGTCGGTACTGTATATAGCGTTGGAATCGTTATATGATTTTACTTTTGGCTGTTTGTAGTCGGGCAGGTCTTTAAGGTCTGGTCGACGCGGTCGCATGGTCTCATCAACGAACAGTGCGTAATGCTGTTCTTTGGTTTTTAGAGTCCCGCGCTCGTTCTCATAGTTGGTGTCGTTCATGATTGCAGGCTTGAATCCGACGTTGATAGTTTCAATCGTCTCGTCCTCGCCAGTGCAGTCTCCGTCTTCGGCATCCATGAACCCAGCAAACTCAAAGAGCGACGGATGCAAATCATCAAAGCGTTTTGCGTCCTTATCTACCTTAATGCCGTAAGCGTTGCCTGTAGTTGGCTCTATATAACAAGTCTTGTCGAAAGCTGACACCTTGTTTAGTAAGTCCGCATATTTTGCGTTCAAATCCCAATGTGAGTAGTCATGCTTGTCGCTATTATCTATCCACAACTGTTTCTTGTGCGGCAATAGGTCGGCGAAACCCTTGTAGTAAAACGAGGTGTCATTGCTGTCTCCATAGGTCATCATGAACCCACGAATACAGTTCTCGCTCTTCGTCTCATTGAGGATATTGCATGTTATATTCTGTACACTACTATTGCGGAAGATGTTTTTCAGCAATACGATACGAACGCGCTTATAACTATTGTCGAACAAGAAACGGATGCCAAAACCATTTTCAAGTGCCTTGATAACCGTGGAAATGTCCTCGTTAGGGAAACACTCGCTTGACGCGATAGCACGATGAAGCAAAAGGTTTTTCTGTTGTGTTCGATCGCCGCGGCCAGGGGCAGAGTCACGACCATACCCATCATAATATGCTCTTGTTTCTTCACCCATGCCGGCAATCGACTTAGGAGTGATTGTTATTCTCTTAATTCCGCCAAGAACTCTTTTCACTACATCCGTGGCATCTACTTCCTCCCAGACATCGTAGCCATTATCATCTGATGTTAGTTTTTTCTCATGCCATGTACCCTTCGTGAATTCACTGCACTCAAGCCCGCAGTTCTCAATTTTGGCGATATTCTTAATCCCGTTCCATCTCTTCCTTTTGCGTTCGTATTTTTCTTCTACTAAATCGCCGAAATATTCTGCCACCAATGGTCCATCGTTGCCAAACTGATAATAGCCGTAGTAATTGCCCGAAACTCCTTTCCGGAGATACTTTGTCTCTTCGTAAGCACAATTTGTATTCACGAAAAACAACCGGCGCAAATCCTCCATATCCATCATCTGGTTCTCGTCTATATGGATACCAAGGTGCGACATCAAGGCTCTCAGCCAGTAGATGACGAAAAAGTTAGGGGCGGAATTAACGCGATTTGCAGGCATAACCTCATAGCCTCGCTGGGCGGTAGGGTCGCTCGAATAATCATCATGGGTATATTTTACTCCGGAGCTTTCCGTCGTCACAGTATAGCCATATTTTTGGTAACAGAGAGCGACGTTGCAATAAGGATGGGAATCGTCATAAGGAGTATCCGTATTAAGGAAATCAACGTCCTCCTCTTGTTCTGTGTCCATATTGTAGAATGTACCTTTCGGGAACACCATGCGAGGGTATAATTGTATGGAACTACCATCGTCCTCACCATCGCATATAAAGTCTGTCAACTGTTCGTCTTCATCGCTCGCGTCTATACTATGTCTATCATGAGTAATTATGATTTCTTCGTTTTCGTTCGCGTTGTTTTTCTCGTAGTTTACTTTTGCGGCAAGTTGCATCTGCACCCGCGTCCACCGCTTCCTCCACAACGCCATGCCGAACTGTACGTCGCTCAGCATTGGCACTTGGTTGGCCTTTCCCCCCTCAATGAGCTCGTTGAAGGTCTTTTGACCACTCTCAAAAATTACGTCGACATTGCCGTCATCATCCACGTCCACTTCGCTGTCAAGCTTTAGATAACCAAGGTAGAGAGGTAACCCGTCTACCCACAAACGAGCACGCCGTTCGTTCAACTGTTCATGCAGACGACCGCCATGAAGGTCGCCGCCTGTGCCGAAAATCTTTGCGTTGGCTACGACATTGAGCGAGAACGGCAAGCTCCAAACATCTCCACTCGCGAAGATCTCGCTCGTGTCGGTGATGGTGATGTTGGTGTCCTCGGTAAGGTAAGCGTATTGACTGCCTTTTCCGTTGCGGTCAAATATCTCAAGAGATAGATGTTCCATGTTATTCCGTTTTTCGGCACTTGCTTGTGCCTATCCATGACAAAGTTAGTCATCTGAACTTATAGTTTCAAGGGCAATATGCCCTTGATTCTTGTGGCATCTTGTAGTAACTTCACCCAAAAAATATAAGAAGACAAATGGCAAGGACATCTCCATGTTTTTATATAGCACCGACTGCTATCTCCGTCTCGCCTAACGCTAATGGCTCGGCGAGCGACATTGCCGTCAATGTGGTAAGGGGCGCGAAAATAAAGGTTTACAGTCCGGGGGTGCCTGCCTTAGGATATTCTGATGTCAGTTTTCAGCAATGGACTTTAACGGGACGAAACCGTCGCCTTGCAGATAATACGAAGCCCTACTCTATATACGCCCGACTTGCGAAGAGCAACAAGGAAGATGGTTATCTTGTGTTCGCTCCCAAGGTGGCAAGCGGAACAGAATGGCTCGACAAGTACGCTTATGTCACGGTCGGTGGCCTGGCAATGGGTACGGCTAACAAGAACAGCGAAGACTATTGGTATGTCAAGCTTGGTGAGGTTTCCCTACCTACGAATAATGCCCGTACCGTAACCCTTGACACGGGCATACTCGGCACAGACAAATTTAATACTGACTGGAACATTGACCCCGACCAGATGCCTTTGCGCATTGAGCTTTCCGCTACGATTGATGCGAAGGACGCCGGTGATAAACCCTATGTAGAATGGGACAAGAGGCTCGTTCTCCAAGCTAAACTTTTAGAGGGGTGGGCGAATGCCAATGTGCAGCGTTTCAGCCACTTTACAATCCAGCGAAACACGGGGAACGCCTCGGCTGACACCGCTTACAACTACCCTGACGAAAAGAGCGATAGCGAGAATCCGTCATCGGGCAGGAAAATGCCTAATGGCAGTATCGACCTTAGCCATGCCAGGGGTACCGGTGATGTGTTCAATGGCACGGTATCTTCTATTTGGACCGTAATTGCCTGGGGCTTAAAAGCAAATGTGGCAGACAGCACGTCATCTTCAAGCAGCACGAGTGGCACTGTCACGGCTAATGTCTATGAGAAATTGGCGGAGAAGTCTATCAACATCATGGCAGAGACCGGCGAGCAATATGCGTTGGAAATGTCCTCGTCAGTCGTCAATTATGATCCTTCGTCAAAAACTTACAATCCTAAAAATGGGATTGATGTCATGGTGCGTGCCACCGACCAAAGGGGCAAAGTATTCAAACTTACTAATGCTCAACTTAGAGCAGCGAACCTTTTCGTACAGTACAGCCTTGAACACCCCGAAATATGGTCCGACTGTGATTTTAAGGGTGATGCCACTGTCGTAGCGAAAGCGAATATTCCCATTAAGGTTTTCGAGGCGCAGAAGAACGTCAATGTTCGCATAGCCAAGGCGCACTACTTGGAGATTTATCGTTCCCACATAGCTTTTATCCGAAGTGGCGAAGACGGCTCGGCCTATGACATCTATCTCTCCGCGAGTGTGCTAAAGGGAGATAGCACGGGTAAGCTCAACGGCAATGACACGGTGAGCGTGACGGCGAAGGTGGTGAAAATAACCGGCGGGACGGCAGTGCAGGTGACGGACACGAACGAGGCGTACTTTACCATCTCGAGGACGGATGACCGCGGTGACCTCATCGACTGGCCGTCGGGTAGTTTTACCGTCAAGACCTTCGAAGCGTTCGGCCAGGGCGTGAAAACATGGAACTTCGCCCTGTACGTCGGCGGCACGTTCCTCAAGACCGTGATGCTTCCCGTGGTGCGTGACGGCAAGCAGGGCGCGGACGGCTCCGCGGCAACGGTGTATACCATCGAGACGGTGGGCAACTACAACAACAACAGTGGGAAGCTGGTGGACGCGAGCACCATCGGCGTGACGCTGACCGGCGATCTGAAGCTGTACAAGACCGTAGGCAACGAGAAGACGGAGGACTCCAAGCCTCCCCAGTGCTGGCGGCTGACAGTAGGCGGGGAAAACATTGACGGCACGAGAGTGTTCGATAACAATGCTGGCAACAATATCGTCACCTACGAATATTACAATGAATACAATATAGACAGCAACGGCAATAGTACCGCGCCAGGGTCAGCCACGATTTCTGTGTACAGGGACAGCAGCATGAGTGAGCTGCTTGCCAGCCTCGTGGTACCGATTTCGCTCAATCCCGGCGCGATCGTTAACGTAGACGCCAAGTTGGGGAAGATCGAGAGCACCACGGCGAGCATGAAGACCGATATGACCGGCATGCAGGGGACTATCGAGACCATCAAGCAAGGACAAGGGCAGATCTCGCTGAAGGTGCAGGACTTACAGAACGGCGGTGTGGACACGAGCAAGCCGCATACGAGTTCGCAGGTGGACTTCAGGACTCTGGACGGCAACAGCTTCTACCCGGTGATGATTCGGTTCAAGGATGACGGGGGCGTGCGGCATACCGTGGAGATAAACAGGCCGCTTGACGGAACCTACGGAAGCAGTGAGGACTATATGACCCATGGAAATGGCTTCTCCTTCCGGCTGATATTCTCGGACATAGCTAATGGCTGGGGCACTAATGAAGACGGGCAGCTTCGCATTGAGAGCATATCACAACGTTGGACAGAACCTACTGACACGCCTATATGTCCGAAGATCGAACAGTATTATATTTCCTCGTTCATGCTCGTGTGGCTTCGTGGCGGCTCGAAATACGACATTACTGTTGACTGTACGGATGCTTACATCAGCGGGATATGGCCTTACATGATGCAGGTGGCCTCCAACCCTTCGTGGGTGCCGGATGCTGTACGGCTTGCGCCTGACACATGGACAACCGCGCAGGTTAACGCACAAGGCGGGAATCCTTATAACATGCTCAGGAAAGACAACGGCGGATACTATGCTGACGTGGACAACGAGTATTTATATCGCTTTGGGGAATTAGCGGCCAGGAACACGTTTGCCATTGTCGGGCAGCCGAGGGACAGCAAGGTGTGGTTCATGGCTACGTGGCATATTACGAGCGTCAGCGGGTCTAAGGTCTATGTGGACGTTTCCACATACGGGCTTTTGTGGCAGACACAGAACCCGCTTGGAATCAGGATGAACGGCGCGTTAGGCTATATCAAGACCGGCGCGTCTTATCCGAAGTCAACATGGGACTCACAAAACGGGTTCGGCACCTCGGAGAACGTGGACGACACGGCCGTACATGCCGACTGGGGCGTGACGAGAGCTATCCTCGTAATCGGAAAAGAGTCGAGCACCACCAACGGCGTGTATCGCGACCGGGCCGTGCTGGAGACCGTCCAATCATGCACGGAGGGCAGCAGCGTGTCTTTTTACAGTAATACCTATTTTGACGCGTCGCCATTATACGGCACTGACGGACGGAAGAACGTGAAGCCAAACTTGCTTGCCACGGGAATAGACATCAAGAACCGGAAGATATTTGCCACAGCGGATAACTTCGTCGTGCGGAACAACAGCGGCGATAGGACATTCAGCATTGATAAGGATGGCAATATCGTCGGTGAGGGAAACGCATCATTCAAGGGTTCCGTGATGGCCAAAAAGTTTACGCTTTCCTCGGAGAAATTCTCCGTTGACAATAACGGCAATTTTAAGCTCAATATGACTAATTTCTCCGTCAAGGAGGATGGAACGATCACGGCCAAGGGTGGACAGATCAGTTTCTTCTATTTCGACGCAGAGGGCATGGCGAGCGCCGTGGAGTACGACTCTTCGCAAAATAAACCGTGGCGAGGAATAGGGCTTTCGTCGAACAATATCTCTGTGTCCGGCTACACGGGTCAAAGAATATCATCTGTCTTTTTAGGAAAAGGACTTATAGACTCCCGCTTTGCGGGCTCTGATAAGAATTATATAGTCCACCGTGTAGGATCTACCTCTTCAGCAAGCACCTTCTACAACTATATCAAGTTAGAGAGGTTTAATGATGGTCATGACTCTTATGAGAACGACCCCGAATATGCCGCACTCGGCATAGAGACACAGGGAGATTTCTGTCTTGCGGCATTAGGAGGCCCGTCGCTATTCGCAGGCATGTGCTTCGCGTCGGACACGTGCAGCGACGGCTTTACCGCGGACAAGAGACATTGCTTCTATTTGTGCAGCGGCGGCACATTCAATATGCCGAGCGACCCGCCCGTCGGCATGTTGATTGTCGTAATACAGACAAGGAACCGAATTAATTTTTACGGCAACGGACATAGGTTCCGGAGTGGCACAAATTACAGCGAAAGCTGTAATTCCAATTCTGCGGGGCAATGGAATTTGTTTTATTACGACGGTAGTGATTGGAATACGGTTTATATGAATGGTAGGCCATGGTAGTCAGATGCTTGGCAACGATATACGTAACGGAATAGACAATAACAACGATAACGATTAAAGACAAAGAGATTATGAAAAAGGTTTACAATGTGTTTAAGAGTATTGGTGAGTGGCTGGCAAAGGCAGGGGCTGACAGGTACTTGCACTTATTGGCTGGCTTGGTGATAGCCTTCTTCACGGCCATGCTGATGCAGGGCGTGGCTGGCGAGGGACGCTGGACGTGCGTCGGCTTCTCGATGATGGTGACTGTGGTGGTGGGCATCTTGAAGGAGGTCGCCGACCAGACCTATGAGGGTGAGAGCGACGCGCTGGACTGGGCTTTCACATGCATTGGCGGCGTGATTGGTTGCGGGTTGTGGATGATGTAGACCCCTCCCCCTTAGAGGGAAGAATGTAGAATCGTGAGAACGAAAAGAACGATAACGACAATAACAAGTAAGGTATGACGATGGGCAGCTCGGTATTACAGACAAGTATCCTGACGGGGAACAGCGTGCATACGGGGGTAAGGGCTTTCGGCATGACGTTGTTCTCCTCGGAGATAACGCAGATGCTGGCGGACTCCAAGTGGATTTGGATAGCTATCGGCTTGCTATGTATGCTCGACTTCCGCTTCGGCTGCAAGGAGAGCAAGATGAGACGCGACAAGGCGTTAAAGCAAGGTGACAAGGTGCTGGCGGCGGTGTATAAGTTCCACCGCTCGCGGGCGTGGCGGCGTAGCCTGAACAAGTTTATCGACTACCTCATGCTTATGATGGTGGCGGAAGCGATAGGCGCTGGCTTTCTGCCGCTCGTGGGCGTGAACTACATCTTCGGCGCGTGGGTCGGCGGCGTGATAGCCTGCCTGTGCGAGATGAGCTCCATCGGTGGGCACTTCCTCTACATACACAACGTGAGGATAGAGAAGCGCACCATCAAGGGGTATCTGATGGCGTTTGGTAAGGGTTTCGCCGTGGCGTTGGCAAGGCAGAAAGACCCTGCCATGGGCGAGGCCGTGAACGAGGCGTTCAGGAAGGCGGAGAGTGAAGAGGGAAGGAAAAGTGACGAGTGAAGATGGGAGAGTGAGGAATCAATGTAGGTAAACAATAGGCTTAATAAGGAAACAGTACATGAAAAGGATAGTGAGAGGTAATGACTTCACCATGAGGATTCCCGTGGTGAAGATAGTTGATGGCGAGAAGGTGGCGTTCCCGTTGCCGGGCTGCACCGACATCGTGGTGAGGTTGTGCTCGGCGTACGGGCGGCGGCTGGAGCTGGCTTACACCATTGACGCGAAAGAGGACAACGTGATTGTGGCGAGGGTCGAGGGAGACCGGATACCACTGGGCACTTACGCGCTGGAGGTGCGCGGAAAGATATTCGGCAACGACTGGCGAAGCAACGAGTATGAGCAGGTTGCTATCGTTGACAGGAACGCTGACGCCGACACGGAGCTGGGCGAGACCGACGAGGGCGAGAACTCGGTGGAGATGGACACGGCTGTGGTGGTGCTGCCGCCTGACAGGGAGTTGGAAGCGCTGGTAAAGGAGGCGCAGGCGCAGAATAAGGCGATGAGCGAGCTGAGCGACGCAATAAAGGCGAGTGAAGAGGGAAGAGCAAAAAGTGAAGAACTAAGGGCGAAGAGCGAAGAGGCAAGGGTGACGGCTGAGCTTACACGCGCAAGCAATGAAGCGGAAAGAGTGCAAGCAGAACAGGTGCGCGAGTCGGCCGAGAACGCGAGGGCTGACGCCGAGAACGCTCGCGTAGAGGCAGAAGCCGTCCGTGTGACGGCTGAGAGCGCAAGGGTTGACGCAGAAAACACAAGGGTGACGGCAGAGCAGGGACGCGTAGAGACAGAAAACGTCCGTGTTACGGCAGAGGGCGCGAGGGCTGACGCAGAGAACGCAAGGGTGACGGCTGAAAACGCCCGTGTTACGGCTGAAAACGCCCGTGTTACGGCAGAGGACGCGAGGGCTGACGCTGAGAACGCAAGGGCGACGGCAGAGAGCGAAAGGGTTGACGCAGAGAACGCAAGGGTGAAGAGCGAAGAGGCAAGGGTGCAAGCTGAGCTTACACGCGCAAGCACTGAGGCGGAACGAAAGAAAGCCGAACAGGTGCGCGAGAACAGCGAGGGCCAGAGAGTGGGTGCCGAGCAGGGACGCGCGTCAGCAGAGAGCGCGAGGGTAACGGCAGAGAGCGCAAGGGTTGACGCAGAAAACACAAGGGTGACGGCTGAGGGCGAAAGGGTGACGGCTGAGGGCGAAAGGGAGCAGGGATTCACGGAGAAGGCGGCGCATCTCGAAGAGCTATTGCAGTATATCAAGGACAACCACCTTGAGCCGGATGTCAAGCTTGTGGAGGCGATAAAGAACGCCATCAAGGGCACGGACGCGTTCGTGTATCTCGACGCTGATGACGGAAATGTCAAGAGCATGCCGAACACGGAACAGCTTGGTCCGAAAGTGGCTGCTGTCTATTACGCAGGGAAGCGGAGCGCCATGCCGGGAGAGCATTGCGTCTTGATAAGTAATAGTGGGAACAAATTAATCAGAAGTCTTGACGTCAGCGGCTGGGACTTCGAGGCAGCTGCTAATATGAGCCTGTTCTTATATGCTGCTTCTAACCTCAAGACGCTCACGCTTCCTGACAATATGACGCTTGCGAACGTGACGAATATGCGTCAAAGCTTCCCCTCCTGCCGTTCTCTTCAATCTCTCGACACGAGCAGGTGGACGTTAGCGAACGTGACGGATATGAGCGGTTGCTTCCAAGATTGCGGTTCTCTTAAATCTCTCGACACGAGCAAGTGGACGTTAGCGAACGTGACGAATATGTATTTCTGCTTCGGTGGCTGCCGTTCTCTTAAATCTCTCGACACGAGCAAGTGGACGCTTGCGAACGTGACGAATATGAGAGGTTGCTTCCATAACTGCCGTTCTCTTAAATCTCTCGACACGAGCAAGTGGACGCTTGCGAACGTGACG
>ERZ1026864.262-NODE-262-length-35825-cov-13.867543_pt1 | contig 35825 bp, 28 predicted proteins | sample MGYA00380162_ERZ1026864 | MGnify/ENA primary metagenome ERZ1026864 (study PRJEB33269, sample SAMEA4719798) | human gut metagenome | biome: human-associated habitat; feature: organic feature; material: feces | place: Cameroon | collected 2013-10 ... | reverse complement strand
TTTAAATCCAGCGTGTGTCTTTATTGTTCATAAAAACACGCAGTTATATTCATATTCTATTTTATTGATATTTAAATTTATCACGCTGAAGCTATCCAATTTATAGCTTCATTCTTTTTGTTTTACTATAATTTTGTCGATTTTTTCGATAATTTTGCACTTTTTATTTATTTAATTTGATATAAATGTTAGTTTTAAAAGTGAAACGCTTTTTTACGCTTCTATAGATTTAATGCATTTTCTCTATAAAAATTTGTTACGCAAGTCTTAATTAACTGCGATGAAAGGATGAGAAAATATGAGAAGTTCTAAGTTTACAAACCATAGTTATTTTATCTATATAGTTGAGGAAACAGTTAAGTGTAATAACTGTAATACTACAACAGATGGAATGGTTATCATATTTAATCAGGGAGAAAAGGTTATATCTTTGTGCAAATATTGCAGTGCAAATTTGCAAGAAATTTTATATTGCTATCTCAAAGGAATAGAACATATCTCGACAATCACCAAAAGCAAAATAGATGTATCTGTAAATAAAATCAATGACGATCAAAATGAATTAAAGATTTTAGATTACAAAATAGTCATGAGTGATGAAGATTTTTTGAGTTTCTATCGTAAAGTTAATGCTGTAAATTATTTTTATTATGAAACATACAAAACAAGTTTTAAAAAGTGTTCACATTTATGGAAAAACATAACTCATTATTGGCTCAATAAAAAATACCAAAATAAAAACTATTCCAGAGATTCTGTAATTCCGCACGAAAAAGCTCTTGAAATAAATCTTATCCGAATGAACAAATATTTATCAAAAAGGAACAGAATCAAAGATAAAAACAACCTTGTTGTTATGCCTGATTTATTGAATGCTGCTCCGGTAAATAGGCTGAAAGTAAATCAGCACTGCTCATTATATGATTTGAAATGTTCTTTACACGGAAACAAACAAGCACAGGCATTTTTCTGTACCGGCAGAGTAGACGGATTCAGTTATGCACTTTGCTTTGATTGCTATTCCGCATTATGTAAAGTAATGTTGAAATTAGTGAAAGATACGAAATTAGAAAAAGCCGAGGTTGGGTTAATAAAAATAACTCGAAACGAGGACAAACATAGGTGCTTTATGTGTGGAAGATGGACGAAATCAAATTATACGATTACAATAAAGAGCGATGAAAGTATAACTGTTTGTGATAGCTGTTTTAAAAATATATACAATACTCTCTTAACAAATAGTTTGACTAAAGAGATATTCCCCAACCTATATAGAGAGCATAAAGAATTAAAGAAAATTTTTATTGAAAACTCTCGTAAATAATCTTATATGTTAATAAAGCGATCTGTTTATTACAGACCGCTTTCTTTTTTTGATGGCTACCTTTGCATTTTTGATGGATAAACAATATAAAAGGCTAAAATAAAAAATGCCCTGAAAAATCAGGGCAGAGTAAAAGAAAAAAGAGCTGATTTTTCAGCTCTTTTTTTTGGCAGAGGTATTAGGATTCGAACCTAAAATGACGGAGTCAGAGTCCGGAGTGTTACCGTTACACTATACCTCTATATTAAATTTTCGAGAGAAATGTCTCTCGAATTTTTTGCTCATTTCAATTCGTGTTACGATTTTGATTTGAGCGATGTCTCTCAAAAGTCTCAGTCATAAATGCCCTAAATCGCACTAAAATGACTTTGGAGTTTTGAAATTAGCCGTCTCTTAAAATCTCTCAAAAACTCTCTGACTGAAATTTGAGGATTTATTTTAGCACTTTTTCAGTGCTTTTTACGGCTGTTATAGACTTTTTAAGCCTATATGTTGAATATATAGGGAAGTGTTGAAACTCTACTGTATCATTAAGGTTACACTGAGGAGTCAGAGTCCGGAGTGTTACCGTTACACTATACCTCTATATTCGCTTTTGCTAAATTATTATAACACAGATTTTTGAAAATGCAAGTGTTTTTTGAAGGAAATTTTGCTGTTTTTTAATTTGAAATAAGATTTTGCACGATTTGTACTTCAAGCGTGCGGATTTACAAAAGCAATATTGACACAAAAAAATAATTATGTTATATTGTTTATGAACGAACGGTCGTTCTGATACTAACAATATCTAAACAAATTACATATATTATTGGAGAAGAAAATGCAAACCGAAGAACAACACAGACAAAAGAAAATAGAAATTATGGAAAAATGCTTTGAATGCTACGCAGAACACGGCTTGACGGGAACAGGCGTACAGATGCTTGCAGACGCCTGCGGTTGCAGCAAAAGCAATCTATACTCCTACTTCAAAAACCTTGACGAATTGATTATAGAATCAACCGCATACTGTATGGAAAAGGTTGAAGACGATTATATGGCATTAGCACCCACAGACCCTGCGGATGTTATGCGTTATATAAAAGAAATCCCATATTGGACAGCCAAAAAGCACGGCAAAAAATACCGCCTGATGTATCAAGTCTACACTCACCCAAAATACATTGAATACGGCAAAAAATTCTTTTTGGGCGTTAACGAACGATACACGGAATACGCAAAGCAATTAGAGCCGAAAATCGGCATACCGCACGAGATTATCACGCCTCTTATATTTATTCTCGTAAGAGCCAGCGTGCACTATGCAATGTTTGAGGACGAATACTACCTAAAAAGTCAAATGGAAGTGCTGAAACAAAGCGTTATGCTTTTTATTGAAAAATACCAAACAACCATTTACATTAATCCGGAAAAAAAGGACGATGACAAATAAAACGACCTTTTTGCAATTGATGGACTAAAAAACAAAAACTGAGCCGACATACACGAAAACGGAGGTAACAAAATGAAAAAGCGAATACTCACAGGTGCACTTTTGACGCTTTGCGCCGCTCTATTGGTGCTTTGCAGCGTGCTTGCCGTTGGATGGAGCAAGGCGGCAAAAAGCAACGCCGCCGCACTGCCGGAGGTGCGGAACAACGGCACGGCGATCCAGTGGAAATACAGCGACGAAACCGATTGGTACGACCTTGTGGCGCTTACCGAACTGCGGGGCGCTGCCGGAGAAAACGGAAAGAACGGCACAGACGGTAAAGACGGCTCTAACGGTGCCGACGGTAAGAACGGAATAACCGGTACAAACAGAAAAGATGGCATTAACGGCGCTGACGGTAAAGACGGAGCCAACGGTAAAGACGGCATTAACGGCAAAAGCATAGAAGTACAAAGAGCAACGGAATACATACAGTGGCGTTACGAGGGCGACGAGTGGCAGAATCTTGTTGCGATAGCCGACATCACAGGCCCCGCCGGACGGAACGGAACGGACGGAGCAAACGGAAAAACACCGGAGTTCCGCGTAAATGAAAACACCCTGCAGTGGCGTTATGTCGGCGATGAAATATGGCTGAACCTATACGACCTTACCGCATTAAAGGGCGCTGACGGCAAGGACGGTATAAACGGGCAAGACGGCAGGGACGGTACGGACGGCACAAACGGACAAAACGGCTCTGACGGCAAAGACGGTAACACCCCGTTTATCGGCGAGAACGGTAACTGGTGGATAGGAGAAACCGACACCGGCGTAAAAGCCGCAGGCATTGACGGCACTGACGGCATCGACGGTGAAAAGGGTGACAAGGGCGACAAAGGTGACAAAGGTGACAAAGGTGACAAGGGAGATAAAGGCGACAAGGGCGATACCGGTCAGAACGGCGGGTGTTCAGGATATTTTCACGCCTCAAACGGCGGCACCGGCGCTTCATTCAATCAGTCGCTTCAGTTGTTTGAAGATTGCAATTCCGGAGGGCTTTTTGTGTTGGATCGAACCAACAGAACCGTAACGCTGAAAGCCGGACATACATACAGTATTTCATTCAGCGGTTCGGTCTGCATTTCTCACGACATGGGTGGATGGTACTCGGTAGTATTGAAAGGTAGACAAGGCATTCTTAATGATACATTGATCGAAAGGTATATGAACGATGCAGATAATTCACGAGTGTGGATGCCGTTTGCATTCAACCGCATCTACAGTGCCGGCAGTGATATTGTGCTGCAATATGAATTTATCCAGTTGACCCCCGGCACACAGCTGAACGGTGCTGTCTATAATCTTACAATCATTGCTCTTGACTGAGCCGACATATACAAAAACGGAGGTAACAAAATGAAAAAGCGAATACTCAGTATCCTACTCGCCTTATGTTTGGTGATTTGTTTCTTATCACCGATGATGAGCTATGCCGATCCGGAAACATCGGCATCATCTTCTAATACATACGGTGCATTGCTAAAACCCGACACAAATCCCCCGGACGGATGGACAAAAGATGAAAGCAACCCATACGGCACAAAAAAAGGTCAGCCGTTTGCAATCACGCCATGGTACGAGCCGATAATTTACAGCTATCGCAATGCAGAGAGGCAATCGGCGCAGGACCACACCAAAGTATACAGCAAGTGGGATTTTGGCATCAACATTGCCGAATGTACACCAAGTGCCCACAAAGTTACTCCTGTCGATAATGTTGCATTTGCTGTCGGAACAGCTTACGATCCGCTCGGCACAGGCAGAAACGATCACGCCATCTTTGTCGGTCTTTGCGATATGAACAATTCCAACAACACGGCAAAGGTCTGCTATTGGGTACAAAATCTTGTAAACAACAAGCGTTCCGAACTTCAAAAAATAGCCGATGCTCCGAAATGGGCTTGCAAAACCCCGGGATACGGCGAACTTGAATATCAGGAATTTCGCCATTATTTTAATGTAACTGCCGGTGACTATGACGGAGACGGAAAGATGACCGCCGTTATCACATATGTCGGCAATGACGATTTGTGGGGAATCGCCGGAACAGGTATTTCGGGAGAACAAGGTTTTTCAAGGAAATCATTTGTTAAATCAAAGAACGACGACAACGCTTACTTTAACGGTTGGGACACAACTCTGTATGAGCGTGACCAAATCACAAAATCCCTCGCTTCCGCAGATACGGACCGTGACGGTTGCGATGAACTTATCGTGTACGCAGGTGTTGCCGAACCGGATAAAATCGACAACAAGGACAAAGAAATCTCAAGTGACTCATTCCGAAAAGTCGTGTCAAAACTCTCGGTATACAAAGCCAAAAACGGAAAGCTCAAAAGAATTAATCAAAAATCTCTTATAACATTAAACCGTGAAGATGAAAAGGCGGACGGCAACCGTTACTACGATCATATCCGCTACGGAAACCTCGCCACAGGAGATATTGACGGAGACGGCTGGCAGGAAATTATTGTTGCCGGATATTACCGTGAGGTAAAAGAAGAAAAGAAAAAAGGCTTTGTCTGGGACAAGAAAACCGATGACGGAAATCTGGGCTTTGCCGTTTATTACGGTCAAAACAATTCAATAACGAATGTACAGAAAACTTCCATGAGCAGTTATACCGCAAACGGAACAAAGAATCAGGGCGTTAAACCGAAACCTGCAATGACAAGCGTTGCAATTAACGGCAGAGGAACGCCGGAGCAGGTATGGATTGCAGGTGCTCTGTATGAAGTTCAGCAAAACGGTGCGCTCAATCTTTTGCGTGACACCGCACGAATTGACAACTCAAGTGCCAAATGGTGGTGGTATCAGGATGTCATTGCCGGCAATTTTGACCACAACAAAGAAGGTCGTGAGCAGGTAATCGCACTTGCTGCCGAAAGGCAAAAAGGCGGTGGCTCGAATGCAAGAAAATTTGACCTCTTCACCGATGTTTTCTACGGCGAAAATTTTGGCAACGGCACGCTTTCCACAGCCGGTAAGTATACGGCTACTGCTGAAAAAGACGAATACTCCAAACTCTGTCACGATGCCGACCTTGCATGGGATATGCCGTATAACTGCATATTGCTTGCGGCAGATGTGAACAAGAACGGTTTGTTTGCCCGCTACGAGGGAAAGGGCTACGGATATTCCGATGCACAGGTGCAGGCGGTACTTCAGGCGGCTCCGTATTTTTCGGAGCTTGGTGACTATGACCTCGATTTCTCCGACGGTTCAACAACATACACCTTCTCGTCCGGATATTCGGACACAAAATCCACATCACACAACACCTCCTTCGGTGCATCAATCGTTGTGCAGGGAGATTTGAAAGTGTGGAGATACGAGGCAACTCTTGGATACACCATGGACTTCACCAAGAGTACGGAGGACACTCTTTCAAAAGAATACAGTGTTTCCTTTAACGCCGGCGGCAACGATTCCGTGGTGCTGTACCGTGTGCCGGCAACGACCTATTATTACTCGCTTTATGACCCTCAAAAGGGAGAATTTGACCTCAGCGAAAAAAACACCATTGCATTGATGATTCCGGGGCAACCGGTCTATACAATGCTTGACCGAGAATATTACGATGAATTTGCGGCGTTGTACAACAACACCTACAAAACGGACATTGCCGCAGGAAAAGCAAAGGCTTTGCCGCAACTGAACAACCATGTTTTGCCTGAAAATGCCGAGGGTGACCCGTTCGCCTATTGGCCAAATGACGGTTCTACCGACCCTTCGGTTACAAAATTCGCCTCGCTCAGTAAGCAGAAATACGAACTTGGTTTCGGTGCAAGCAGTATCACAAACGACTGGACGACAACATCCGAACACGCCGAGGGAGTTGAAATGGCTCACGGCTTCTCCGCATCAATGAAAAACACATGGGGCGTGGACGCATTCAACATGGGTGTTGTGGTTGATTTGAGCTACAACAAAGCAACAGGCACGATTTACACCACAACTGAAAGCAGCGGTGCAAGCGGAACGGTCAACAACATTGACCGCCGATCACTTCTGTCCTCATACGGAATCGGCTATGATGTTTCAAGTCAATACGGCTTTACATGGGATTTCGGTATGCGTACATGGACGGCAGGCGACCAAAAAATCCCCGTATTCGGTTATGTGCTGACCAATCTTCGTGCCGCACCGCCTGCGCCGACACTTACAGGCGTATCCGTAAAGGATAACCAAAGTGCAAAAATCACTTGGGCAGCACCAAAGGCAGACTCCAGGCGTCCGCTTTCAGGCTATCATATCTGGATGCGTACAGATGACGGAGAATTTGAACGCATAACCGATGTTCAAATTCCTGCCGACACTTTTGAATATACATATAATAATTTAAAGGCAGACACTTCATATACTTTTGCAGTCACTTCCGCAAACAACAGCGGAACGGTATCTACGCTGTCTAACACAAAAACTTTTTCAACCTTTGCCGGAGCAGACGGCAGAGAAATTGAATTCCGCAACGACGGAAACAATATTCAATGGCGATATTCGGGCGAAGACGACAACGCTTACCGCAACCTTGTTTCACTTACAACATTAACGGGAAAAGACGGTGCGGACGGAAAGCAAATCGAGTTGCGTGTATACAACGGATTTGTACAGTGGAAATACAGCGATGATTCTGCCTGGAACGATTTGATTGCCTTGTCCGAATTAAAAGGCGACAAGGGCGATAAAGGTGACAAAGGTGACAAAGGTGACACAGGCGACTCGGGAAAAACAGGTGCGTCGGGACAAGACGGCAAAGACGGTGTAACGCCACAGCTCAAAATAGGCGATGACAACTTCTGGTATGTTTCCTATGACGGCGGACAAAACTGGATTTCCCTCAGTGTAAAAGCCACCGGAGAAAAGGGCGACACCGGAAAATCCGGAAAACAGGGTAAAAAAGGCGACAAAGGCGATAAGGGTGAACCGGGAAAAGACGGGGCATCCGGACAGAACGCTGAAAACGGCGAGGACAGCAAAAACGCAGTCGGAATCGCAAATGCAGAAATCAATGCAGACGGCGAACTTCTCCTCACCTATACCGACGGTACAACGGCTAATCTCGGCAAGGTTGTCGGCGAAAACGGCAAAGACGGTCTGACCCCATACATCGGTGAAAACGGCAACTGGTGGATAGGCGAAAAGGACACCGGCACAAAAGCAACGGCTGATACGGCAGTTACCGAAAATTCCGAAAATACCTCCGCATCAGCAACTTCACCTGCTATGATTGCCGTTGGTTCTGTTGCAGGAACTGCCCTGCTCAGCAACTTTGGCTTAATCTTATACATTGTGCTGAAAAAGAAAAAGAGCCTTGTATAACTATACGCTCAACTTTACCTACACAGTAATTACACTTAACCGAATTTAAGGAGAAACGCAAATGAAAAAGAAATTATTCAGTATTATTATTGCGGTGTGCTTGGTTATCGCTACTGTTCCAACCATAGCTTTTGCAAGCAACAGCCAAAGCACATCACCTATCAAAATAAGAGTTGCTCCAAGTGAGCACGAAAGAGCAGACCGGAATATTGAATGGAGTGAGAGTTTTGAACAGGGCATACCGTCAACATGGCAAAATATTGACAACGACGGCGACGGCTACAAGTGGTGGAAAGTGAAAGAAGAACCAAGTTTTGAAAATGACGATAATTCAACGCACCACGGCGAACAATCAATTCATTCAAATTCTTATATAAAAAAAGGCCTAAAAATACTTGAGCCTGACAACTGGCTGATTTTACCCGAACAAAATCTGAGTGAGAAAAAAATTTATTCACTTACTTTTGATATTGTAGCATTTGACGGAGGATATCTTAAAGATAAAATCGGTATATATATTTCGACCGACGGCGGAAACAGCTACACCCAGCTCGGTGATGATTTTGATTTCACCCAAAGTGAACTTGGCGACAGCTATAATGTCAAGGATGTTTGGCAAGAAGTAGAAGTTGACTTGTCTGCTTATTCAGGTAAAAAAGTCAACATTGCAATAGTTCACCATAATTCCCGTGATGAATATATGGTGGTTATGGACTGTATGTATATGTGGAGCAAGGATAAACATATGCACTGTGTATGCGGCGGCAACACTGAATTTAACGGTCACAACACGCACACAGATGTTGAGTGGCGTGAGTGGAACAGCACAGATTCTTTGCCTACCGCTTCGGGAAATTATTACCTTGCAAATAACATTAATCTTGCTAAAGAGCAGACTGTCAAAAACGATATAAACATTTGCCTCAACGGCAAAACAATAAAGAGCAACACACGTGATTATGCAATCCGGGTTGACAGCAGTGCGTCCCTTGCAATTACAGACTGCACCGTGGGCGGCAAACTTGAATGTTCGATTAATAACTACGGTTCGTTTAATATGTATGCAGGCACGCTTCAAGACGGATATAATCTTTGTACAGAACCTGATTCAAAAATGGCACTCAGCGGCAATTCAAAATTCATCGGCGATGTATTTTCAACAGGAAACGCCGAAACTAAAATTGACGGCAACTCTGAATTTCAAGGCACGCTTCTTATTAAAGAATTGACAAGCGACAGCCGTGCATATATCGGCGGAGATGCAAAAATCACAGGCAAAATTCAAATTTTACAATCACAGGAAAACGCCAAAATTGAAATAAAAGACAATATGATAATTGACGGTGATATTAAGTTTGATTACTTCACACTTAACAGCAACATTGTCTGCAACGGTAATATAATCAGCGGTATTTTTAAGGGAGATGTTGAAAACAACGGCACAATCACGGGCGGAACATTTTTAGGCAAGGTCACAGGCAACGGCACAATTGCCGACAGTGCAACGGTAAATGTAAACTTCGACCTCGACGGCGGTACAGGCACAACGCTCCAAAAAGTTTTGAGAGGTCAAAAACTTGCCGAGCCGACAAAACCGTACAAATCCGCTTACACCTTTGACGGCTGGTACAACGGAGAGCAAAAATACGATTTTGACGCTCCTGTGTTTGATGAAATAACCTTAACGGCAAAATGGACTTATGCGGGCGGTTCATCATGGAATACAACAGAACCTACCACCGAAAAGCCGACCGAACCGACAACAAAGCCGAACAAGCAAAACAACAGCAAAAACACCAAAGACAAAACAGATAAAACAGACAAAAACTCGTTATCGGCAGGTGCAAAAAAAGCCGATGCAAACTCAAACAATTACAAAAAATCTCCGCTCACGGGCAACGCATCGATATTTGCATCAATCATCAGCGCAGGCGCAGGATTGATTATCCTCGCCGCAACGAAAAAAAGAAAAGAACGATAATTACAATCTCTTTGCAATCTTGTAATATAATGATATAATAAAATTGCAGAAAGCGAGATGATATTGTGGCTAAAGGTAATGAAAGCAAAACTAAAAAGCTTATGCTTTTGCAAAAAATTTTATTTGTAATTACAATCATAGGCTTTTTCGGCTCGTTTATTCCGTCATATTGGGTATTTATTTTGACTGCTATTTTTTCTATTGACGGCGGAATGTATTTTAGAGATATGCTTGAATACATACTTTCGCTGTTTGCAGTTAACCTGCTGTATCTAATTCCGCAAGGCATAACTTTGTTTATTGACAAAAAATTCAAAAGCGTTTTTTCTGCCGACGGCAAGGCTTCAAACCTGTCTTGCAAAATAAAGCAAATGAGCAAAATATTTATGATTATATGGGCAACAGCTTTTGCAATCGCAATTGCCGCAATACTGTTTTTTTGTATTTAACAGAACGATTTATCGCACTCAGAGAATCGTAAAAGGCACCGCAGACATTGAGTTTGCGGTGCTTTATTTAAAATGATATATAATTATACTTATTGCAACACATTCAGCAAATATGATATAATAGGTATATATTAAAGGGGTTGGTATTATGAAAAAATGGTACAAGGGCGACACGCATTTGCACACAACAAATTCCGACGGTAATATGACGCCCGAAAAGCTGATTTCGGAATGTAAAAAAATCGGCCTTGATTATATGATAATCACAGACCACAACTACAACACGATTAAGAAAAGCCGATTTGACGGCAATATGCTGATTATTCAAGGTCAGGAGCTTACAGACGAACCCGGACATGTTAATGTTTGGGGTGCAAAAGTTCCGCACGACCCGCCGCACAAACTTGACACCGTTGAGGATTATAAAAAGCTGATTGACGCAAGCCGAGAAGCCGGAGCAACAATATCGCTCAATCACCCGTTTTGCTCAAACTGTCCGTTTTTGCTTGACAAGGACGAATTTAAATTTGACACGGTTGAGGTTTGGAACACCGTTCAGCACTCCGACAACCTGAAAAATATGGAGTGGTGGCACGAACAGTTGCTGAAGGGCAACAAAATTATGGCTGTGGGCGGCTCGGACCATCACAGATATTACGGCCCCGTATCGTTTCTTGCCGTGCCGACAACCTATGTTTTGGCAGAAGAAAAGACTGCCGACTCAATCCTAAAAGCCATCCGTGAGGGCAGGAGCGTTGTTACAAACTCGCCTAAATCGAGTATGATTTACTTAACCGTGGGTTCGGCTCAGGTGGGCGACACGGCAAAACTGTCCGAAAACGACACGGCGGAAATAACGATTACAAAATTCAAAAAAGGTCACAAACTCGTGGTTTACAACAACGACAAGGTGATTTTTACCCACACGGCAGAAAAGAATTTCAAAACTTGGTCATCACAGTTTAAAATCAAAGAGACGGGATTTATCCGTTCCGAAATAGATTACAACCTCGGTCCGGTATCAACAAGGGTTGTGGCATTTGCGGAGAGAACCTTCCTCGGCAACAGAGGAGTTAAAAAGACAAACAAAACAATGCCGGAAATGTTTTGGGCATTTACAAATCCGATTTGGATAGAATGACAAATTTTCATTGAATTTTTTGGCATTTCTGCTATAATATTTGTGACATTTTACGCTCGGAGCAAAACTATGACAAAAAGTGATTTTGAAAAAATTGAACAAATAACCGTTGACGAGATGAAAACGCTTGACAGCAACGACTATACAGTTATCGACATCCGTGACGAAATTGCATTTACCTACGGCACAATCAACGGAGCGGTGAACATTCCGCAGGCAAAACTTGAAGAAAGTCTTGACACTCTGCCGAAAGATAAACTTCTCATCATCTGTTGCAAAAGCGGCATTATCAGCGACCCGATTGCCGAAAATTTAAGACAGCACGGCTATCTTGCCGCAAACCTCAAAGACGGATACTACGGCTATATGCTGTCTGAACTCAAGGTGAATTCAAACAGGGCAAAGGACATTGAGCGAAGCATAAACAAAAAGTTCCACAAAGAGATTTGGAGCAGATTTACTGCGGCACTCAACGATTACAACCTTGTTGAAGAGGGCGACAAAATCGCCGTTTGCATTTCGGGCGGCAAAGATTCAATGCTTATGGCAAAGCTTTTTCAGGAACTCAAAAGGCACAACAAATTTCCGTTTGAAGTTGTTTTTCTTGTTATGGACCCGGGTTACAGCCCCGAAAACAGAGAGATTATAGAGAAAAACGCAAAACTTCTCAACATTCCGATTACCGTGTTTGAATCGAATATTTTTGAATCTGTTTTGCATATTGAAAAATCGCCTTGCTACCTTTGTGCAAGAATGAGGAGAGGTCACCTCTACAACAAGGCAAAGGAACTCGGCTGCAACAAAATCGCACTCGGTCATCACTACGATGATGTTATCGAAACCGTGCTTATGGGTATGCTTTACGGCGGTCAGGTGCAAACAATGATGCCGAAACTTCATTCAACAAATTTTGAGGGAATGGAACTTATCCGCCCGATGTATCTCATCCGTGAGGACGACATCAAACGCTGGCGTGACTACAACGATTTGCACTTTATCCAGTGTGCGTGCAAATTTACCGACACCTGCACCTCGTGCAATCCGGACAATGCCTCAAAGCGTCAGGAAATCAAAAATATGATAAGAGAGATGAAAAAGGTCAACCCGCAGGTTGAAAGCAACATCTTCCGCAGTGTTGAAAATGTAAATATCGACACCGTAATTGCATACAAAAAGGACGGCGTAAAGCACAACTTCCTTGAAAACTACAATAAATAAAACTCGCTTAACCAAAGCAACCGCACTTGTCAAATTCGACAGGTGCGGTTTTGATTTAAATATTTAATCAAACTAAAATGATTGATTTTTGAGTGCTTCGCCGAGAGGCGTTTTTTTGATTTTAAGAAGCATAAGGCACGCAACAACGGTGTAGCTGACAATGCCCAAAACCACCATTGTTACATAACAGCTGTTTGAAACTATGTACGGAATATATCCCGTCATCTGCGTGTAAATATACGACTTGAACGCCCAACGCAACGCAAGTGATATGAGCGGAACGGATATTAAAAGTGACGCAAGCACAACAAGCGAAGTTATGATTATATAAAGCTTGCCTATTTCAATATCCGAAAATCCGAGAATTTTTGTCATGGATACGGACTTGCTGTTTTTCTCGATAATCTGCTTTGTCAATATAAACATTACAAGCAAGAAAATGACAACGCCCAGTGCCTTAAACACCTTTACAAACTCCGTCATAGATACCTGCATTTGGGTGACAACTTTGGTCAAGTCCTTTTCGGTAATAACGGTGGCAACATCGTCATCGCTTAAATCATCAAGTTTTGAATTGCTGAAGTATCCGTTGAAATAATCCGATTTTTCATTAAATTGAGTGAGATAGTCGCCTCGATTCATAAACACGGTGATTGCGGCATCATAGTTATACACTCCGCCGACTTTGAACGAATAGGTTTTGTCTTTATACTGCTCTTTCAGCGTGAATTCATCGCCGGAGGAAAGTCCGAACTTTTCTGCCATTGCACTTGAAACAAGCACCTCACCCATCGGAATATTTTCGGTGATGTATTTGCTTTGATTTTCAACTCCGTAAATCGTTACATCATCGGTCATAAACTTTTTGTCGGTTGTTTGAAGCGAAGTCATACAGAATTTTTCGGCATCGGCATTTTCGCTTTCTGACTCGTTAATCATAACATACTGGTATTTTGAAAGCTGATTTTCCTTAACAATATTTGCATAATCATCGAGCAACGGACCATACATTGAGCCGAACACAACGAGAACTCCGGCAAGGAACATGCCCAAGGCAAGAGTAAGATACGACGGAATATTTTGGAAGAAAATGCGAAGTCGGAACTTTGAGAAAAACGGCATTTTCTTTGGAAGTTTTATCAGTCGTTTTTGTCCGCTTTCTTTAAGCTCGCCCCTGATGAAATTCAGCGGACTGATTTTAAGCTTCTTTGTAAGCATAACAAAGTTTACAAGTATCATCAGAATAAACGGCACCACCGTTGTTTCCCAAAACGCATTCATATTCCACAGCATTTTGAATGTAGGGAGCGAATAATTTGAGTAGTACACTCCCACAAAAACCTTTTGGAACACCGTATACCCTAAAACATTGCCGACAATACTGCCCGCAAGCGTTACCGCAATCGGCAAAAACATATAGTGGCGAATCAGTTCGCCTTTTGAATAACCCATTGCACGAAGCGTGCCGATAACATTCGCCTCTTTTGTGATGGTGTTTGAGATTGTAACGGCAAACAGAAACGCAATGACAACCATAATAATATATGTCATCAGCATCATAGTCGCTTTGTCCGAGCCGCTGTCCTCTCTAGCATACATAATGGATTTGTTGGTATATTTTGCACTGTAATCCTTTATGTTGAGTATTCCGCTGTCGTCTATGCTGAATTTATCCGTAATTTTTTTAAGCGAAGCAAGGTCACGGTAAATTTGACTGCAATCGTAAAGCTTAGCGTCGCTTACTGCGTCAACGATTTTATAGATTTGATTGTACATATCGTCAAAATCCATATCGTCGCTTGTTTTATAATCGTCAAGATTAATTTTAGGTGCGGAATCGAGTGAGTCCAAATTCCACTCATCGCTGTTTTTGTCCGCATCTTCAAGAACCTGCTTTAGATTTTTGTACTGTTTTTCGGTAATACCGAGTTCCTTTGCCATCTTTGCCGTATCGTTTATACTTGCTTTTCTTATAGCGGCAAAATACTTTGATTCAAGCTCTTTTTCGGCAATGTCAAATTCATCACGAAGGCTGTTTATGTACGGCTTTGCTTTTTTGTAAAGAGAATCCACCTGTGCCTGAATAAGCGGCTCGTCGTATTCTTTGAGTATATTTTCAAGCGATTTCATCAAAAGTTCGCTTTTTGCATTTTCGGTTTCTTCATCTTCAACGGGAGTGTTGTACTTCCACGCATAATTAATTGTTTCGTGGGCATTTCCGATTGCGTTATATCCACTGTCGGTCATAACGGCAACTCCAAAACCCACGGCATCAAACATCATATCCGCATTGCTTTTGAACAATGCACTGTAATCGGGCAATGCAATCAAACCCGAAACAACATACTTTTTTCCTTTTATTTTAAGGCTGTCGCCAACGGCGATTTTATTATTGTCGGCAAACATACGGTCAACTGCAATTTCACTGTCCTTTGTCGGCATTTCACCGCTCATAAGACACTCTTTGTTAACCTCGTTTCTCACCCTGTAAATACGCAGGGTTTTATCTTTTTTAACGGTTTCTTCTTTATAGCTTAAATCATAAAGTTTGAGGTCGTTTTGACTTTCTGTTTTACTTAACACTTCGTTTGACGGTCTGACATTAAATGCAAGATGACCGTCCTCTATGTTGCACTCTTCAGCCGTTGTTTTGAATTGTGCCATAACCGAATTGTCGGCAACCATAAAGCCCGATGCCGCACCGATAAAGAACACTATAAACAAAAATATTGCAACATACTTGCCTGCGTCGGAACGCAAATCACGCTTAAAGCGTTTATTTAGTGGATTATGCATTTTTGTTCACGCTCCTTACCATTCCAAATCCTTGGCAGACACTTTGTTTTCGTTTATATAATTCTTGCGAATTTCTCCGTCACGAAGCGTGAAAACCCTGTCTGCCATATTTTTTATTGCATCATTGTGCGTAACCATAATAACCGTGTTGCCATACTTTTGGTTGACATCTTCAAGGAGTTTTAGAATTTCCTTTGAGGTTTTGTAATCAAGTGCACCCGTTGGTTCATCGCAAAGCAAAATGTCCGGATTTTTAACAATCGCCCTGCCGATTGAAGTCCTCTGCTGTTGACCGCCCGAAAGTTGTGACGGGAGTTTGTCCGCCTGGTCGCTTATGCCGAGAATTGCCATAAGTTCGTCAATGTCAAGTGGATTGTCGCTCAAATATGCACCAACCTCAATATTTTCCCTTACGGTTAAATTAGGTATCAAATTATACATTTGAAATACATAACCGAGGTGTTTTCTGCGATACCGGGTAAGCTGTTTTTCATTCATAAGCCGTGTTTTTTCGCCGTTTACGGTGATTGTGCCCTCATCTGCCGATTCAATCGCACCGATGATGTTGAGAAGCGTTGATTTGCCAGAGCCCGACGGTCCGAGAAGCACACACATCTCGCCCTTTTCAATTTCAAGGTCTATACCTTTGAGCACTTCAATCTTGTTGTCACCTGCACCGAAATGTTTTTTTATTCCGTTAATTTCAACAAAAGCCATATTGTTCTCCTATACAGTTAGTCTATGCTAACCTTTCACCCTTAATTTAAGTTAGCACCTGCTAACTCACATTCATATTAGCACACTTATATAACTCTGTCAAATATTTTTAGAGTTGAAATGGTAAAAAAATCAATATATAATAAAAACATACTTATTTTAGAGGTGTTCGTATGACATTACAACAGCTTAAATACCTTGTAACCGTTGCCGAATGCAAAAACATTACTGCGGCAGCCGAAAAACTATACATATCGCAACCGAGCCTGAGTGCGGCAATTCACAGCCTTGAAAAAGAAATGAATGTTACGGCATTTGTGCGTTCAAACAAAGGAATGACCGTTACCAAGGAGGGCGAGGAACTTCTTTCTTTTGCACGCAATCTGCTTGAGCAGGCGGACATTATGAAAGAGAGATTTTGTACCGACTCAAACAGAAAGCCTAAATTTTGCGTGTCGTGCCAGCACTACTCGTTTGCCGTGAACGCCTTTGTTGATGTGGTGAATGAATACGACGCCGAAGAATACAACTTTACCCTGCGTGAAACCCAGACGGGCGAAATCATAGACGATGTTGCAAACGGCAACAGCGAGCTGGGAATTTTGTATTTGAGCGAAAGCAACGAGGACGTTTTGTGCAAGCTGTTTAAGAAAAACGACCTTGTGTTTGAAGAAATATTTGAAGCGTCGCCGCATATTTTCATTAGCAAAAATCATCCGCTTGCCGACAAAGACTGCATAAGCCTTGAAGAATTAAAACCTTATCCTTATTTGGTGTACGAACAGGGCGAGCGAAATTCGTTTTACTTCAGCGAAGAGTTTTTAAGCGTGCTCGATATGCCCAAAAGCATTGAAGTGCGTGACCGTGCAACGCTGTTTAACCTTGCAATCGGACTGAACGGCTTTACCGTAAGTTCGGGTGTTATTGACAAAGAACTGAACGGCGAGGACATCATTGCAAAGCCGCTCATTATGGATTGTTCAATGCACATCGGCATTATCAAAAAGAAAAACATTATGCTTTCACGCTACGCAAACACATATATTGAAGCACTGCAAAAGCATCTGCCCATAGAATAAAACTATGGCAAACCGCATTTTATATGTATTTCACAAAACGATTTTTATGTGATAAACTGTACTCATCAACAAACAAACGAAAGGACAGTTTATTATGAGTACAATCAAAACACCGTTTAAATATGACTTTGTGGGCAGTTTTTTAAGACCGCAGGAGGTTAAGGACGCAAAGGAAAATTACAAAAACGGAAAAATCGACAAAAACGAATATGACAAAATCATCAACAATGCAATCACAAACCTTGTTGCAAAGCAAAAGGAGCTTGGCTACCACGCAATCACGGACGGCGAGTTCAGACGAACATTTTGGCACCTTGATTTTATGTGGGGATTTGACGGAGTTGAGCACAAGGCAACAGGCGGCGGAGTTCCGTTTAACGGCGAACTTGCAGTGCTTGACGACACTTACCTTGTAGGCAAATTCAAGGCAAAGGCTCACCCGTTTGTGGAATATTTTAAATTTTTGAAACAGTTTGAGGACGAAAACACCGTTGCAAAATATACAATTCCTGCACCGGCACAAACATATTTACAGTTTACCGTTCCGGGCAACATTGAACTTACTCGAAAATTTTACGCAACCGATGACGAACTCATTGAGGACATTGCGGCGGGTTATCGTGATGTTATTGCTCAATTTTACGAGGCAGGTTGCCGCAATCTTCAGCTTGACGACTGCTCCTGGGGTTCGGCTCTCACCGAGGGCGGCACCGATATTTTCGGCATAACCGCAGAAGAATACAAAAACAAACTTCTCAAAGTCAACAATCTTGCACTTGAAGGCAAGCCTGAGGATATGGTAATCACATCTCACATTTGCCGTGGCAACTACCACTCAACATATTTTTCAAGCGGTGCATATGACCCTGTTGCAGACTGGGTTTTTGCGCAGGAAAATGTAGACGCACTTTTCCTTGAATACGATGACGAGCGTTCGGGCGGATTTGAGCCGCTTGCCAAAGTATCGGATGATAAAATCGTTGTTTTGGGCTTAATCACCACAAAATCGCCTAAGCTTGAAAACAAAGAAGAAGTTATTGCAAGAATTAACGAAGCGGCAAAATATGTTCCGCTCGAAAGACTTTGTCTCAGCCCGCAATGCGGCTTTGCCTCATGTGAAGTAGGCAACAAAATCACCGAAGAAGAACAGTGGGCAAAGCTCAGATTGGTTAAGGAAATCGCCGAAGAAGTTTGGAATTAATTACGATAACAATCACGAATAAAAGCGGTCGGTATATGCCGAAATATTATCGTTTTAATAACACTGTTTAAGCAAAAGAGCTATCGGACTTGATGTCTGATAGCTCTTAGTTTTATGTGAATATTTTATTGTTGCCAAAATGTTGCCATTTTGGGTTGCAAAACTCTTGAAGTCCTTGTAAATAGGGCATTTATCGAGTCAGCGGAGTTATTCCCACTCGTTGCCGAAAGGCTGAACTTAACGCATTTTGTTTATAAAACGTATCGTGTAGTCTTCGCAGTATTTTGATAATCCATATTATCATACCTGTATGACGAGAATTTATCATTTTCTTATCAGGTGCGATAAAACCGATGGTTGCAAGAAAAGAATAATCGCAACCGGATTGGTTTTACAATTCATATTATACTTGATTTCTTTTTGTTTTGCAAGATGTATTTTAATTTTACGCACATATTTCAAAAAATGTGCGTAAATTTTAATTGATTTTTTTAGTTGTCTCAGGTATAATAAAATCAGCACACAATTACGTATTCGCTGTGCGTGAATTTTATTTAAGTAAGAGGGTGAATGAGTGAATCTTCAAGAGCGAGCAAAAGAAGTGGTTGTAGACAATAATGGCATTGCAAAATCTGCCGACTTTGTTGCTGCCGGAATCAGAGCTGTTGATGTCGTAAACCTGTGTAACGCAGGCTTTCTTAATCGTGTACGACACGGATACTATCAGCTTGCCGAACAAGAGGTTTCTTCCGAAGAACAATTGCTTGCAACACTCATCCCAAAAGGAATAGTTTGTGTCGAATCTGCGTTGTTTCACTATGGTTACAGCGACTTTGCACCACGAAAATGGTCAATAGCTGTGCCTCGTTCAATGTCAAGAACAAAGCTAAAAGTCGATTCGCTTGCTATTCAACCTTATTATATGCAGCCTGAGTTGTATGAACTTGGGAAAATCACCGACAACTTCAATGGAGTTGAGCTGCCTGTATATGACCGAGAACGAACAATCTGTGATTGTTTCAAATATCGTTCAAGATTAGATAATGAAATTTTTAACAAGGCTATTAACTCTTATGTAAAAGACGACAAAAAGGATCTGAATAATCTTTCTGCTTATTCCCAAAAATTGCGTGTGTATAAAAAGGTTACCGAACTGATGGAGGTGTTGCTGAATGGCTGATATTGCAGCGTCTGTGCTTACTCGATTAAAGAATAAGGCGCAGACAAGTGGAAGAAGTTATCAACTTTGCTTACAACTCTTTTGTCAGGAAGAATTTTTGCGCAGACTTGAAAAATCAAAATACGCAGAAAATTTTGTTCTCAAAGGCGGATTGTTTATCTATTCGCTTACCGAATTTGACAGCAGAGTTACAGTCGATGTTGATTTTTTGCTTCGACAAATGCCGAACACTCCTGAGCAACTGCGAGTTGTGCTTGAAGAAATTATTGCAACACCGACCGAAAACGATTTTATCACTTTTGAGATAAAAGGTGTTGCTCCCATTGCTGTTGCAAAGAAATACGCCGGTATCGGTGCATCACTCGTTGCGCATATCAAGAATACGAGAACGCCTTTCAGTATTGATTTCGGTGTTGGTGATGTAATTGTCCCAAAGCAGGAAAAACGAAAAATTCCTACACAGCTTGACGATTTCGCTTCTCCGACTGTAAATACATATTCGTTTGAAACGACAATTGCCGAAAAGCTTGATGCAATTCTCGATTTAATGGAATTTTCAAGCCGAATGAAAGATTATTATGATATTTATTACCTTGCCAACAAGTTTGATTTTGACGGCAAGGTGCTCACCGAAGCATTGAAGAAAACTTTTGAAAATCGTGGACACGCCTTTACGATAGAACAATTTGAGCAAGTTATGGCTTTTGCCGAAAATGATGCAATGCAAAAGAAATGGAAAGCATTTTGCAGAAAGATAGATACTAAAACCGATGATTTTAACACAGTGCTGAAAACCATCAAAGCATTTTTGATAGAGCCGTTTATGGCGGCGGTCAAAGGCAAAGAACTTACTAAAAAATGGTCTGCCGCTGATGGCGAATGGATATGATAGGAGAAATAGAAAATGATTAGAACAGATATGATTTCAACTGTTGGCAGAGCTTATCTTACCAGCAATATTGAGAATGACGAATATAGCTATCCAAAAGCTTTTTCCACATCATCTTTGACATTTGTCCCTATTCGAAATAGTGCAGGTCGTGCATTTGAAAAATTGGATATTCGTTTTGTTAAAGATAATGTTACCGTGCTCATTGAAACCAAACAAAACTTTACCAAGGCAGATGAAGAACAATTATCTGCTTATGTAGAATATGAAAAAGCATTGACAGGTAATAAGACAGTTGCTATTTTAGCGAATACTGTAAACGACAATGTAAAAGTGTGGCGAGGCGTTGTTTCTGACAGTGATTTTATGCCAAAAGAAACAGCTCTTCGATCTATGGACGAATATGTTGATTTTTACACTTCAAAAATCAATGATAAAGAAAAAGTGATGCAGAATACATATAAACTTAATGAATTGTTGCATCGCCACAGCATCCCAGAGAAACTAAGAAGTCAGTTTGTTGGAACTTGCCTTCTTGCTCTGAAAAATGGGTTAGATTATTCAACACCTTCTTTAACAGCAGCACAAATAAGAACGAGAGTAAAAGAAGTTCTTGAAGAATTATTGAATTCAGATATCAATAAGGCAGAAAAGCTTGCCTTATTAAACCGTAATGTCTTGGGTGACCAGTATATCCGTCAGCTAAATATTGCCGCTTTTAGAGAAATTCTGAAGTTTATCGAAGATAATATTCTTCCCTTCATAAATGATAAGAGTACTTCTGGTCAGGATTTGTTGAACTTGTTCTTCGTTACCTTCAACAAATATGTGGGAAAGTCGGATAAAAATCAAGCATTCACTCCAGACCATATTACTGATTTTATGTCTAAAATTACGGGTGTGAATAAACATTCTGTTGTGCTTGACCCTTGCTGTGGCAGCGGATCATTCTTGGTTCGAGCGATGACACAAGCTTTAGATGATTGTGCTACTGCATCTGAGCAGGAGAGAGTTAAAAAATATCAAATTTTTGGAACTGAGTTTGATGAGAATGTATATGGTCTGGCAACCACTAATATGCTTATTCATTCTGATGGAAATTCAAATATTCGACAGGGCAGTTGTTTTGATTTAGCAGATTGGATAAAAGAAGCAAAGCCAAATGTAATTCTGATGAATCCACCGTATAACGGTCAGCGAATTCACTTGCCCAAAAGTTATGTTAACACTTGGTCTAAGGATAAAAAAGAGGATCCATCAAAAGGATTATACTTTGTTAAATATATTGCTGACACGCTTAATTCCATCAATCATCAAGCTAAACTGGCGGTATTACTTCCTGTCGCCTGTGCTATCGGAACCAGCGGAGAAATTGCCCGTTTGAAGCGTGAAATATTGGAGGAAAACACACTTGATGCTGTATTCACTTTGCCAAATGAGATTTTTTATCCCGGTGCAAGTGCTTCAGCCTGTTGTATGGTGTTTAAAATCGGCACGAAACATAATGATGTTTCCAATCCCGATACTTTCTTCGGATATTGTAAAGATGATGGGTTTAAAAAGAAGAAAAATCTGGGTCGTGTCGAGCAAATTGATACTGATACAGGCAAGAGTAAATGGGTAGAAATTGAGCGTGAATGGATTGAACTATATCGTAACAGGCGTTCTTTAGACGGTCTTTCTGCAACTCATAAAGTTAACGGCGATGATGAGTGGCTTTGTGAAGCTTATATGAAAACGGATTACACGAAGCTTACAGAACAGGATTTTCAGCAGACAATCAACGATTATCTTGCTTACCTTGTAAAGGAAGGGCATATTTATGAAGCTTAATGTAGAACACTGGAAAGAATTTCGACTAGGGGATTTGTTTTGCCAAATGTACAAGGCTAAAGCGCATGTGAAAGGCGATTTTGATTTTTACAGTATTCCTTCAAAAAATACAATTCGTTTCATTTCTCGTACAGAAATGAATAATGGCTGTGATTGTTATGTTTTAAATGTTGGACTTACAGGAGTTGAAGATGGGAATGCTATTGCAATTGGTGATACAACAGCAACCTGTTCCTATCAAAGTGATAAATTTATTTGCGGAGATCACATGGTTATTTGTCGTGCTGATTGGATCAATATATATACGGCACTATTCATCATTTCAATATTAAAAAAAGAAAAATATAAGTACAGTTATGGCAGGGCATTTAAAATGGATTTGATATCCAATACCATAATCAAATTACCAACTACTATAGATAACTATCCAAATTGGGATTTTATGGAACAGTACATAAAATCATTGAATCACAAACCATTAGCTACAGCTAACCAAGGAGGGTACAAATCACATACACTTGATGTTGTATCGTGGAAGGAATTTTGTGTAGGAGATTTGTTTGAAGTAAAAAAGGGAAAAAGACTCACTTCCGACGAACAAACCGATGGAGAAACTCCATACATTGGGGCAATTGATTCAAACAACGGCGTAGCCAATTATATTGGACAAGCTGCTATTCACAAAGGTAATACTATTTCTCTGAGTTACAATGGATCTGTTGGAGAGGCTTTTTATCAGCCAAAAGCATTCTGGGCAACTGATGATGTAAATGTACTATATTTCAAAGAGGAAAACGGCATTACCTTAAATAAATATATCGCCTTGTTTATATGCGCTGTGCTTCGTCAGGAAAAGTACCGTTATTCGTATGGACGAAAATGGGTGCTTGAAAGTATGCGCTCAACCATAATAAAGTTGCCTGCAAAAGATGATAAACCTGACTTTGATTTTATGGAAAATTATATAAAGTCTTTGCCCTATGGGGATAGAATATAGTGTTCATGGGTGATATTCGAATATGAGTGACGAAAGGAATAAGTAATGCAATTATCAAAGATTCGTATAAAAAATTATCGTTTGCTTATTAATGCAGAATTGGATGTTGATAAAAAGACAACGCTGATTGTAGGTCGTAATAATACCGCTAAAACATCATGCATGGAATGCATTTCTACGATTTTAAATGGCAACAGTTTTTCTTATAATGATTACCCTTTGACGAAGAGACAAGAGCTTTGTAATAAAATACTTGAATTCATGGAAAAGAAAATTAAATATAATATGCTTTGTGAACAATTGGATATCATATCTGCAGAATTTATAATTGATTATTCTTTAGATGATCCCGAAGCTAATTTGGGTGCATTATCTCCATTTATTATTGATGTTGATGTTGATACTACAACAGCTATAGTGCGTGCAGAATACAGGGTAAAAATTGAAGAAAAAGCCTTGTGGGATTTGTTTGAAAAAAGTTGTTATGATGACAATGGTAATTACTCTCCTGTAAGTCATGAAATACATAGTTTAATATCTGAAAACTTTGAAAAATTATTCGAATTGACGCTATATGCAGTTAATCCTAATGATGCAAATGATAGACAGATAAAAAGCAGAAAAGAAGTAAGCGACCTTTTCCCGCTATATTCGATTCCTGCTGAAAGGGTTCTTGGTGAAGATGGTAATCAGAATAATAGTTCCCTCAGCTCCTTAATTGCAGATTTTTTTGACTTAAGCGAGGATGATTTATCACCTGATATAGCAAATGAAGTTAGAACTCTTCGTGAAATAATTGAAAAGGCAAATAAAGATGTACAGGAAAATAGTGATAAAATTCTTAGTGGTCTTGTCAACGATGCTATTGGATTTGGTTATCCAAACTCAGAAGAACTGCAACTTGGAGTTACCACAAAATTAAAAATTGATGAGCAAATAAAAAATCAAACAAAGCTCTCATATACAGATGGGACAAATAGAGAAAGTCTACCAAGTACTCATAATGGTCTTGGATACAAAAATTTAATAAAAATGGAGTTCCTTCTCGTAGCATTTGCTAAAGATATAGCTAAACGCGGAGAAGCATGTATTCCATTATTGTTTATTGAAGAACCCGAATCTCATATGCATCCACAAATGCAACACGCCTTTGCTGAATACCTAGAAGACTTTCTCGGAAAAATTTCTAATGTTCACATTCAGACCTTTTTGACATCTCATTCTGCTCATATTGCTAATACCATGGATTTCTCAAAAATTAGATATGCGCAAAAAACCAAAGCAGGAGTAGTGTATAAAAATTTAAATGTATTTGCACTAGAAAACGCCGATAATATGGATTTTATTAAGAAATATCTTACTTTAAGCCGATGTGATTTATTCTTCGCAGATAAAATTATATTTATAGAAGGCGCTTCTGAGCGGTTACTACTTCCAGACATGATTGAAAAATGTGACAAAGAAGGTCTATTTAATTCTGTAAAATACAAACTACCTTCACAGTATTATGCTTTAATTGAAATTGGCGGTGCATATGCGTATAAATTTATTCCGTTTGCAGATTTTCTTGGCTTGCCATGCTTAATTCTAACTGATATAGATTCAATGTTAGGTGGTAGAACCAAAGAAGTAGTAAGTAAAGGGAAAACCACTTCAAATGCCACTATAAAATGGTGGATGAAAGAAGTAAAATCTTTACCGCAAAAAAGCAAAGTCAGAATTAATTTGTCCGAAATAATTGCATTGAAAGATGAACAAAAGACAAGAGGAAAATGCCATATTGAATTTCAGACAACCGAAAATGGATTATGTGGTAGATCTTTAGAAGAATCGATTATTAATGTCAATCGAAAACATTATAAGTTAAATGGAACTGTTACAGAAGATGATTTGAAATTTGATGAAAAAAGCAAAACCGACTTTGCTCTCAACCTTATATGCGATTATCCGAAGTATAAAATTCCTCAATATATTAAAAATGGCTTAGTGTGGCTGAATGAACAAAAGGTGCTTGAGTAAGGGGGTTATCAAATGGGCGAAAACATTCAAAAAACTAATTACGATATTGCTAAAGAAGAAGCCGATATTGTAGATAGTCAGATAATTGACATATTAAAACAAGGTTGTAGTTTTCGTGTTGAAGCCGGAGCTGGTTCAGGAAAAACCTATTCCTTAAATCGAGTAATAGAGTGGATTCAAGCAAACAAAATGAGCGAGTTTAATAAGAAGAAGCAAAATGTTATATGTATCACATATACAAATGCAGCAGTAGATGTAATCGCTGAGCGATTACGAGACAATTCTTTTATACTTCCTTCGACAATACACTCGTTCGCATGGAACGCAATTAAACAATATCAGAGCACACTTATTAAATTTATTGAGGAAAATGAAAACTTCCAAACAGACGAAGGTGATTTTCATCAAATCACAGAAGTCAAATATACATTAGGCCATAGATATAAAGAAAACGGGATACAATATCTTTATCACGATGATGTTTTAAAAATGTTTTGTATGCTTCTTGATAATAAAAAATTTCGCTGTGTTTTTGCGGATAAGTTTCCTCTTATATTAATTGATGAGTATCAAGATTCATATAAGCCAATTATTGATAAATTTATCGAATATTTTATTTCTACCAATCAAAAACCGCAATTCGGATTTTTTGGAGATGCTTGGCAAACAATTTATCAATCAAATAATGCCTGCGGATTAATAGAACATGACAATCTTAAAGTTATTAAAAAAGGGTCGAATTTTAGATCGGCTCCAAGAATAGTAAAACTCCTTAATGATATTCGACCAGATTTACCGCAAAAATCAGCAATAGATGATTTTGAGGGTGAGGTCGTTGTCGTTACTTGTGACGATTATAACGGAATCCGCCGAAATGACCGTAATTTCAAAGATGAACTACCTGCAGAAGAATTAAAATTACGATTAGATAATTTAACCTGTTGTATTAAGAATACTGTTCCAAGTGAAGAATCGCTAAAAGTGTTAATGATTACGCATAAAGTACTTGCTGCTCAACAAGGATATGAGCATTTGTTGGGTATTATTAATGACGGTTTAAGGGACAGGCAAGATCCTTTTCTTTTATTCTTTATGAACACAGTTGAGCCTGTATATGAAGCGCTTAATACATCAAATATGCAACTTCTTTTCGATACGCTTAGTATAAAAAGATACCCTATCACAAAAAAATCAGAAAAGGTGAATTGGAAAGAATTTGAACTGCTATTAGAGAAGACTCGCACTCAAAAGGCTATTGATGTAATTAATGCCATTATTGATACGAAACTAATTCCAATACCACCGCAAATTGAGGGATATATCCATTTGTATCATGATGCACCCGAAGCATTATATGGCACAAATTCAACAATTCAAGAATTCCTAAATTTGAAATATGAGGAATTTTTGGCTGCTATAAAATTCTTATATCCTGAAGCTGAATTCTCAACTGAACATGGTGTTAAAGGCGAGGAATATGATAATATAGTTTTCGTCATAGGAAAAGGTTGGAATCAATATCAATTTGAAATTTATGCACCAATGATAAATGGATCTGTTTCTATTCCTAATGGAAAGGAATTGTCTTTCGAACGAAATCGAAACTTATTCTATGTTTGTTGTTCAAGGCCAAAAAAAAGGTTGATATTTTTTGTCACGATTCCTGTTGAAAATACATTTCGGAATTTTTTAACAACAATAGTCGGTTCAAATAACATTTTCACTTATACTCAATTTATAGATAAATTAAAAGCCAACTAAAAAAGATAAGAATTCTTTCTTTGAATCAAACAAAGAATAACGGCGGCAGGGAAAAATCCCTGCCGCCATTGGCTTATACCGTGAAGATTAGTTCAGTATTTACTATTTCCGTTGCACGATTACGGATATTATTCATCTTCTGCACCCACAACATCATATCGTTTGCCTTTAGTTCTTCGGTTATGTTTTCTTTTTCGGTTAAGCCTTTTACCAACCGAGAAAAGAGATGTTGTGCTTGTTGTTCAATGTCATCAAGGTAGCTGTTCATTTTACCGCTTGTCAGCAAATTGTAATAACGCACCTTATGATTTTGCTTCAAATATCGTTTATGCCTCATTCCCCAAACGCCGATATTGTTCGTTTCTTCTTCCACCGGTAATAAATTGGGCAACATATAGTCGCCCACCTGCGTATAAGTACCGCCCATTTGTTCAAAAATTGTGTTTGTCATTTTGTTTTACCTCCAAAAATTTATTTATCTTGAGCGTGGGTTTTCACGCTTGCGACCTTTGATATTTCTTGCCTGTTCAAGCAACTCGTCAATCTGTTTATGCCCGAAAACCTTACGCAAAAGCTTGTAATCCTTGACCTCTGAACGCAGATTTTCGTTTTCGCTTTTTAGTTTGCTGTTGATTTTCGACAACATTTCGTTCTCACGATAGAGGTTGCCGTTTGTGATGTTTAACCTATGATAACCGTCCCAACCCTCAAAGCAACGAGCCAATGCAGTTTTAACCAATGCTTTCAACTTTTGAATAAGCGGCTCTGCAATTTTAGTTTTATACGCTTTTGCAGTCATAAAGCCCTGCGGCTCGGACAGTTGATATTCGGGTGCGGTATCGAGCATTTCTTCCACATTTTTTAAGTTTTCCAAACCATCATCATAATTTAACACTCGCTCGGATAACACGTTGAATTCAGTCTGTTTTTCTTCGATTTTAGCATCTAATTGTTCAAGTTCTGCTGTTCTTTCTTGCTTTTTATAATCAAGAACAGACATATGTTTTTCGTGCGTTCCTTTGTGTTTCCACTCAATTCTGTGTCGTTCCATAACGAATGCGAGCACCGATTTTTCTGCGTTTACCCACTGATTCCATTCGGTATCGCCACGAGTTCCGCCTTTGAAACCTTGTGCGGCTAACGCTTGTTTAAGTGATACTCTCGTGTCAAGTCCACGGTTGCTGCCGGTTGTGAACGGAACAAAATCAATGTGCAAATGGGGCGTTGCCTCATCCATATGAAGATGAGCAGAGAACACTTTTAGGTTAGGATTTCGCTCTTGAAATTCCCGATAATACTCATCTAAAATCTGCCGTGCAAGCTGTCCGTTTTCGCTTTCGGCGCTCATATTTTCCTTATCGCCAATCTGTAAAATCAGTTCGTGAAACGGCTTTTCTTGCTTTGAGTTTCTGATTTTCTCATAGTAGTTTTCTATTCTGCGGTCGGCTCTTGTCTGCTTTTCGTTGTATCTTTTTAGCGCTTCATCAAACAATTCGTGATAGATTTTCTTTATCGGCTCGTTACAATAATCTATATTAAAATGACTACGCTCACCGTCAACATTTTCAGCCTTAAACTTGCGGCTGTTGTGATTAACCGAGCCTTTACCAATCATTGCGCTTATCGTTCTTTTCATTTTTATACCTCCAATCTCCAAAATTTTACCGTTCTCGGTTCTGTTACTCTTGTCAAGAGTAACGCAAAAGCACTTTTGACAGGCAAGCCCATCAAAAATGCAACCTGCAAGCAGGTTTTGCGCTCCCTGAGAGGCAGGAGTAGCTTTTTGAAAAAAGCCACCTGCACCCTGCAAAAACTTTAATGCGTGTCAAACCGTGACGGTGGTGACGATGTTTTCGACCTCGTCATCGCTCTCAGAAAGTTTGTCACGGTCGTCACACATTGTCACGCTGTCCGTATCTTTCCAAAGGGAAATCTTGCGTCCACCGTGGGTGCGGCTTGCTTTGTAATGAATACCATAATCTCGAAGCAAGCGTCCAGAGTTGATACTCAACTTGAGAGATAGTACATTCGGTTTCATATCCGAACCGAGTTTTTCACATAGCTCTGAAGCTGTACCATTCCAACAGTTACCACCCGAAGAAACAAACTCTGAAATTTTTTCAAGCAACGGATCGGGCGGTTCTTCCCAAAGTTCCGTTTCGGCTTCTTCAAAATTCCAAACCAAACGCTTTGTATCTCTGACGAGTTTAATTTTCATATCCGGCTGATCCCTGCCTACAATATCGAGCGTGGCATTGTTAGAAGTGCGTTTTTCTTTTGTGAACGCAAACGCTCCGTCCGCTGCACCAAGCAATCCGTTTGTGCCGGAAATCATATCAAATATATCTTCAGCCTTTTCTTTTCTGGTGTGGTGAACAATTAGAATTGCGACCTTGTAGCTATCGGCTAATGCTTTCAGCCTTGCAACAATATCGTAGTCGCTGCTGTAACTGTAATCAGCCCGCCCGTTTCTCTCACACGCTTGAGCGTATCAATAATAATGAGTCCCGTGTCTGGGTGTTCACACATAAATCCTTTGATTTGTTCGTCCAATCCGCCGTTTACGGTTTTGCATTCCGTCGCAAAATACAAATCGTCTGTACCATCTGCGCCGAACATCTGAAACAGTCTTCGCTGTAAGCGTTGATAGTTATCTTCCAAAGCGAAGTACAACACCGGAGTTTTCTTCACCTTGTAATTCCATAGCGGTGTACCCGTGCTGATATGGTAGGCAAGCTGTGCCATCATAAAACTTTTGCCGACCTTTGGAGAGCCTATGAATAAGTAGGCTCCCCGATAAAGCAGACCGTCAATCAATGCTTCCGTTGGCTCAAAGTCTGTATCATATAGTGCAGAAAGAGATACCGTTTTAAGATAGGACGGATCCATTTGCCTTAACATTTCTCTCTGCATTTCACGAAGACTTTTCTCTAAGTCCTTGAAATTTTCGGCACTATCGGTTATACTATCATTACATATATTTGGTGACTGCTCCGTATCTGCGCCAACAGATACAACGGGAGCGGTCATTTTTTTATTTTCCATTGTTGCCATCTCCTTTCAATCCGTTCATTGTGATAGTAATAAGGTCAATAGTATCAAGAAGTTCCGGCTCAATGCTCCCGCCGACATCAATTCGTTGCAATTCATTAAGGATGAATTCCATTTGAGTTTTAAGAGCCTTGTAAACTCTCGGATTTGGCTGAACCACCACCTCACGCTCCATACATTTGCGATAACAATATTCCTGCTTGGGCAATCCCGAAAGAGCAATGGCTCTGTTTAGCTCCTTTTGTTCTTCGGGAGATACTCTGAAAGCTACGGTAATACTGCGAAAACGATTATACTTATCAACATTTTTGGCTGACATAATATCACACTCCTTTATTCATAAAATCAAGTTTAACTGCCATTTCCTTTTGCTTTGACGGGAACAGATGCGCATAGCGATAAGTAATTTCTATACTCTCGTGTCCCACTCGGTCTGCAATGGCGACTGCCGAAAATCCCATATCAATTAAAAGGCTGATATGACTGTGCCTTAAATCGTGAATACGAATACGCTTTACACCTGCGGCTTTTGAACCTCTGTCCATTTCGTGATGAAGATAGCTTTTCGTTATGTTAAAAATGCGGTCTTTCCTTTTCAGCCCGTACTGCATATTGAAAAACTCCTGCATTTCAGTACAAAGAAAATCCGGCATTTGTACCGTTCGATTACTTTTCTTTGTTTTCGGTGAAGTAATCATATCTTCACCTTTTATTCTTTGATATGTTTTGCTGATTTTTACCGTTCCTTTTTCAAAATCAAAATCAACAGGGGTAAGAGCAAGCAATTCTCCCTCACGGATACCTGTCCAATAAAGCATTTGGAATGCATAGTAAGAAATCGGTTTATCCATCATTACTTCGGAGAACTTTTGATATTCTTCCTTTGTCCAAAACAGCATTTCCTTGCGTTCTTCACTACCCATATTTCCGGCTTTTGCGGCGGGATTGCTACGCAAGTCATAAAATCTTACCGCATAATTAAATATGGCTGAAAGTTGATTGTGCAGCGTTTTCAGGTAGGATGATGAATAGGGCTTATTCTCCTCATTACGATATGCAAGCATTTCATTTTGCCACGCTCGTACATCTTTGGTTGTAATCTCATTGATTTTGTAATTTTCAAAATACGGCAGAATTTTCTGCTGAATAATATTTTCTTTTGTTTGCCAAGTGCTTTCCTTTAATCGTGGCTTTTGCTCTTGGCAATAAATTTCAACAAATGCAGAAAAGGGCATATCCAAATCTCCCGAATTTTGTTGTCGGAAAGTATGTTCCCACTCCTGCGCCTCTCGTTTGGTATCAAATCCTCGCTTACACTTTGGCTTGCGTTCGCCTTTCCAATTTGTGTATTGAGTCATCACATACCAAGTTCCGTTATCTTTGTTTTTGTAAGCCGGCATTATACCTCTCTCCTTTCTGCTCCGTAAACTCTTTCATTAAAATACTGTCGGCTGATGCGTCCTGCAACTGTGATATATCCTTTTGCACTCAACTCATCATTGAGTTGTTTTATAACCTTATATGCATAAGATTTCGATACATCCAATTCTTCTGCAACCTCATCGGCTCTGATAAAAGACTTTTCTGTCATAAAAATACCTCCTTTATAATTGTTTTGGTTGTTTAGTGTCGGATACTTTCTGGCCGCCATCCGATTTGCCCGAGCGGATATACCATTACCGTGATATATGACGGATATTCAGTTTTTGCAAACAGCTTAACGCTATTTGCTTAATGATTATACTAAACATATTCCGTTATGTCAAGTGGTTTTCGCAAAAATATTAAGCCTTTTTGTTTTATGTTGCTTGACATATACTAAACATATATGATATACTGATTGCACATTACATAAGTAAGGAGTGCAATTTTATGGCAATCGGAGAGAGAATAAGATTCTTTCGTAATCTTTGCGGAATGACACAGAAATATTTAGGACAGGTAGTCGGATTTCCTGAAAAGACCGCTGACATTCGTATGGCACAGTATGAATCCGGCTCAAGAACACCAAAAACAGATTTAACAAATAAACTTGCAGAGGTTTTCGATATATCTCCACAAGCGCTTTCTGTTCCCGACATCGACAGCTACATAGGGTTAATGCACACATTGTTTACATTAGAGGACAGATATGGATTGACAATAGTAAAGACGGAAAACGGTGTTTCAATGTATGCAGACTCTCGCAAGGGGACGGATGCCGCCGAGCTTTCGGAAATGCTTAATGCGTGGGCTGAACAATCCGAGAAATATCATAACGGCGATATTAACCGTGACGAATATGATAAGTGGCGCTACAATTATCCGAAGTATGATGAAACTTCCGGTTTTGTAAAAGTACCATCACAGAATTTCAGCGACGCTATGGTAGAAGCGTTCAAGGATAAGCTGTAAACTGAAAATTTGAGGTAAACAATTTTTGGAGGTTAGATTATTTATGCCAAAGTATTTTTTAGATGTTTTTGAAAATTATCGTTATAACTATCAGCGCATCTTTTCCATACTTTATCCATCTAAAAACAGTACAGGTTTTACGGAAAGAAATTTATCTGTCAACTTTGCAAATGCATATGAACGGATAAATCCTTCTGCAATTACTTGGTTTGAATTCCAGTTTGGAGAAAATAACAATTTACATTATGATGCAGTAATAATTGACCCTGAAAACAAAAGGCTTCTTCTGATCGAATCAAAACGGTTTTCAAATCCTCATACAAAAATTGAAAGTATCGCTAATGATATTGATCGAATTCAAAATGTCAAAAACAAATATTCGCCCGATTTTATGTCAAGAATTCCTGATATCTCAAACTATCAAATTTTTGGTGTGATATTAGCAGATGTTTGGACTGAAACCCGAAAAAAGAAGCAAATATATGATTCATTTGTAGCTGGCACATTTATTACGGATTTTTTAGAAGATAATTTAATAAAATATCCATCATTGCATAATGCAACTTATTATGTAGGTGATTTCGATAATCTCCCTTGCGATGCACCTAAAAGAGATGTACTCCAAACCTATCACTTAGTTTCTTTTGCTTGGGAAATTTAGACTATAAAATGGCAATAATAACGACAAAAACCCCGTACTGACTTTAATCCGTCAGTACGGGGTTTAATGTTAATATGGTGTTTTTGCGAGCCACAAGATATTACTTTTTACTCACAAACCACTCGATACACACGATAAATGGTACCGAGCAGAATCTTATCAAAATCTTATCAACGGGCTCTTTGAAAACCTTGAATCCCTTGATATTACTGGGGATTCAGACTTTTTCGATTTATTCCCACTCAACTGTTCCGGGTGGTTTAGAAGTTATATCATAGACTACTCGATTGATATGAGCGCACTCGTTTGTAATGCGGTTGCTGACTTTGGCGAGAATATCATACGGAATTCTTGCCCAGTCGGCAGTCATAAAGTCATCGGTTGTAACGGCTCTGATGACAACCACATTGTCATATGTTCTGTGGTCGCCCATAACGCCTACGGAGTTGACGCCCGGAAGAACGCAGAAGAACTGCGCAAGGTTGCTCTCGTAACCGTTTTTGCTCATTTCGTCACGGAGTACCCAATCGGCATCCTGCAAAATTCTTACTTTTTCGGCTGTAACTTCGCCGATAATTCTGACGCCAAGACCCGGACCCGGGAACGGCTGACGCCATACAAGCTCGTGAGGAATTCCGAGTTTTTCACCTACTGCTCTTACTTCGTCCTTAAAAAGGTCGCCGAGCGGCTCGATTGTGTCAATAAACGAAATATCCTTTGGCTTTTCAACCATATTATGATGAGTTTTGATAACGGCAGTCTGTGCCTTGCCGTCACTTTTGCCCTTGCCGGACTCAATTCTGTCAGGATAAATTGTACCCTGTGCAAAGAATCCCTCTGCGGCTCTTGCTCTGACTTCGTCCCAAAATACCTTGTAAAATTCCGTGCCGATAATCTTTCTCTTTTGCTCGGGATCTGTAACGCCCTTTAAACATTCCATAAAGTGCTCGCCGCAATTTACACGAACAAAATTCATATCAAAAAGTTCGGTGAAAGTTTTTTCTACAAAGTCGCCCTCGTCCTTACGCATAAGACCTTGGTCAACAAAAACGCAGGTGAGTTGCTTGCCGACTGCACGGGAAAGCAAGCCTGCTGCAACGGAACTGTCTACACCGCCCGACAAGCCCAAAATTACATGCTTGTCGCCGATTTTTTCACGAAGCTCTTTAACAGTATTGTCAATAAAATTATCCATAACCCAGTCGCCTGAGCACTTACAAACTTCGTAGAGGAAGTTGTAAAGCACCTGCTTGCCGTACTCGGAATGAGTAACCTCAGGGTGAAACTGAACAGCATAAATATTCTTTGCCTTGTTCTCCATAGCGGCACACGGACAGTCGTCGGTGTAGCCGATAATTTCAAATCCCTGCGGCGGAGTTGCAATATAGTCTGTGTGGCTCATCCAAACTACCGACTTTTCAGGCACGCCCTTGAAAAGCACGGAGTCTTTGGCATTGAGTTCAATCTTGCCGTATTCGGACACAGGAGCGGTTTTAACCTCGCCGTCGCCCATCCAAGCGATAAGCTGACAGCCGTAGCAAATGCCGAGAATCGGCACGCCGAGTTCCAAAATATCCTTTGTATAATGCGGTGACGACATATCAAAAACCGAATTAGGTCCGCCTGTAAAAATAATGCCCTTGTAACCGTTTGCTTTGATAGTTTCAAGCGGGGTGGTATAAGGCAAAATTTCGGCATAAACATGATGGTCACGCACACGACGAGCAATAAGCTGATTGTACTGACCGCCGAAGTCCAAAACTAAAATCTTTTCCATATCTTTCTCGCAATCTAAAAATTTTAAATACACAATTATTATATAGTATATCCCGAATTAATGCAAGGGGATAATATAAAAGCCACGAAAAATCGTGACTTTTAATTTTAGTAAAATATTATTTTTTTAATGTTTCTATTGATTTAGCCGGTATACGCCACGGCTTACCAGGTCCGTCTTGTTCTGCTCCTTTAATTTCCCCATTTCTGCATTTTCTTGATATAGTTGCTTGAGAATAACCGCTGATTTTAGCCGCTTGACTTGTTCCGATATATTCACTCATAAATTCATTATCTCCTTTTTCTTTTGCTCAAATTCTTCTGTTGTAATTGCACCCATATCTAAAAGTTCTTTATACTCTGTCAATATGTCGGCATTGCTTTTGTTCACGATCGAATAATCATATTGTTTTTTCTTTGCTTTACTTGAAGCAGCAATAATTACCATTTGTACTTGTATTAATATAGAAATTAATAGTGACAACAAAGGAGGTACTAACCCCCAATCCAAACCATATCTATATCCGGACATTATTAAAATTAGTATTTGTATTAACAC
>ERZ1026864.256-NODE-256-length-36302-cov-72.964825_pt1 | contig 36302 bp, 28 predicted proteins | sample MGYA00380162_ERZ1026864 | MGnify/ENA primary metagenome ERZ1026864 (study PRJEB33269, sample SAMEA4719798) | human gut metagenome | biome: human-associated habitat; feature: organic feature; material: feces | place: Cameroon | collected 2013-10 ... | reverse complement strand
TTGTCTTTGCTCTAAGATGTGGTTACACAGATACAGTATTAAGCTGCTCTATAGTGATCTTGGTTATTCTTATCTTTACAGCTTTATCTTACATCTTTACTGAGAAGAGAAAGGTTGACTACAGATTAACTCTTACCCTCTTTTTACTTTGCTTTATATCTTACTGTTACTTTCACCACAATGAAGGGAATAACTATCTTACAAACTACATGAGAACAGAGAGTAAAACAGATCTCTATAAGATTGATATTAAAGATCCTGACTACCTTCCATCTGTTAAACGATATAACGAAAGAAGCTATGTCACCCATTCAGGTTTCCAGAAGGAAACACCTCATATCTTTATGATTGGTGACAGTCATGCTGATCACTACCGCTATTATGTAAACAATATCAATAAGCTTCCTGTTTATTTCTATGTCTTACATGCTACTTTAGCTTATGGCCCAAACTTTAACAGTCTAAAAGACACTTTCTTCACAGATAAGACCATCAGAAAAGACTATTATGATGCTTATATTGATATTTTAAACAAGCTTCACAGTGGTGATAAGGTAATTCTCTCAAACCGCTGGGATGTACAGTACAACCTCTATATGAAAGAGTTCTCTTTAAAGGATACAACAGAGAACTACAAAGCTTTCTTAAAGTTCTTAATTGACGATCTTGCCTACGAGATTGATAAACGTAAAGATCTTAAATTCTATCTTGTATCAGAAGGCATCATCACCAGTAAAGCTTTAGTTAATTGCTTAAAGCTTGATCTTAAAGATTCATTCTTATCAAAGATCATTGATAAGAACAAATGCCACAACACACCTAACCGCTTAGGTGAAAAATTCACTTTTACCAATGATGCCTTAAAAGCCTTTGCTGACAGTCGTGAAAACGTCTTTTATATTGATAGAAACGTTCCTTTAGAGTTGGGTAATGGCTATTACAAGACCTATGACGATAATGGAGTGCCGTTGTTTGTAGATGACAATCACTACAGCGCTGAAGGTGGCATTATTGTGGGCAAATACATTTTCGATACTGTATCTAAAATAAATTAGATCTTTGCGAGGATTTTATTATGATGTCTTTAGCTAATTTTAAAAACATGGATCCATTCATTCTGTTATCAGCTGTAAATATGCAGTTACGTGATGAATACTCATCATTAGATGAACTGTGTGCTACTAATGATATTGATAAGAATGAGCTTACTGAAAAATTAAAAGTAGCAGGCTTTGAATACAATTCGGAACAGAATCAGTTTAGATAAGAGCTAAAAGACTTTTTGATTTTACAATTGAATAGATGTAGTCAGTTTTACAATGATAAACTACGATAGAAAGTTACTATTTTTACTTCCAGAGCCAGTAACCTCACCTGATGATAAATACCCAAATCTGTATTCATTATCTTATGTATTAACAGATTTGAACTTTAATATTATCGACAAAAACGAGCTTATTACCTGTAAAGGCTATGACTACAGACTACCAAGTCCAAGTTATCTTTTCACTCAGGGTATCGATCCTTACACTATTAAAAATGGGCTTAGCGTCGAAAAGTTTTTAGATGAGTCAGAAAAGATCTTACATAATCCCAATGTAACCATCTTTACTTGGTCTATTCGTAATTTAAAAATTCTAGAGAGTATGTGCCTAAGACAGTTTAGAGAACCAACTATCTTAGATAATGTTTATGCTCTTACAGATGTAAACAAAGTATTAAAACTCTCAGAGCTCTTTACTGAAGGCAAATGTCTTAATACCGATTCTCTTTTAAAATGTGCATTTAAATACGGCTTTAAAGAGAAGTTATCAATTTACGACAGATTAGGTCGATTGAGAGCTTTAATTCATATTGTAAAAGAGTTGAATCTTAAGCAAACAGCTCTTTTAAACTACATGTCAAGACCTCATGAGCAAAAGGCAGAACAAATCAGTAAAGCTATTGGACAAGGTAAATTCTTAGTTGACTACAACGTAAAAGAAAGAACTCTTGAAGTTTTAAAGCCACTGTCTCTCAATGGCAATGACATTGATGCACTGTACTTTGATGGTAATGAGGTAAGACGAAAGTACTACAGATTAGGTGATTTTGGAGTACTCTCACCTGCTACTGTCTTAACTCATGAACGCCAAGCTTTAGTTAATATACCATTAACGCAGATTATGAATTTATTAGCAAGCGCTAATCTTGAGTGTGTTAAATGGGATGAGGTTAAGAATTACTCAAAAGAGTTCTTTAAAGACTTTTCTCAAAAAGAGTATGAAGAGTATCAAAAGATCTTATTTAACAATAACAAAGAAGCTGTAGTAGCAGCTCCCCTTACCACTAGTAGCAATTACAGAAATATTGTCTTTTTATTCAGAGGCAATAACTACAAAGGAACACTCTTAGATAGTGAGCTTACAGCTTATTACAAGGTTTGTGCTTCTATGATAGAAAGACAATTACCTAACTATGCAACAGAACTTAAGTACTTGTCTAACTCTGTAAATGAGAACTCTGAAGAAGAGCTAAAACTCATCAGCAAGATTAAGAACTACCCTCTGGATCTTTAATAAAAATCACTGTCTACGATAATGGGAGCTTAAGCTCCCATCTTCAAAATCCTACAACACTTATCTAAGCTTTCTTAGCTGTTTTTCTTACCGTAGTCTTTTTAGCTGTAGACTTTCTGGTGGTCTTTTTAGCAGTTGTTTTCTTAGCTACAGCTTTTACAGGTTCTTGAACTTCCCACTTTTTGTCATCTTCATTATAGAAAGCGACAAATGAGGTTGGTTTACCCTCTTTATCTACAGACATAATGTACTGCTTTTTAGACTTACGGCTGAATCTAATCTCAGTTTCATTACCGTCATTGTCATAAGCTGGTGCATCAGCTAAATAATAGAACTTAGGTGAGAGCTTATTTCGGTGATTTAACAGCTCTATTACCTTAGGAGGACGTGTCTCACGTACCTTAGGAAAGTTGTGAGCAGCTAAGAACAGACCAGCTGCACCATCACGTAACACGTAATGTGAGCCTTCTGTCTTACATAATAAATCAGGCATATCTACAGGATCTTCTCGTGGAGGTGCGACCTGACCGTTCTTTAAGATCTTTCTGGTGTTGCCACATTCTTTATTGGTGCAGGCCATGTACTTACCAAAGCGACCTTCTTTTAGCACCATGGTATGACCACACTTCTCACAAGGGATCTCTGGTCCTTTTTCTATCTCAGAGTCAAACTTACCTGTCTCTAACAGATAACCGCCACAGTTTGGAGTTGAGCACAGATGGAGCTTATGAGTTTCGTCAATGATGTAAGTGTCCATCACAGAATGGCACTTGTTACAACGAGGACGAGAGCGTAAGATATTAGCCTCTTCCTCATCAGTCAGATTCTTAGAGTTTAAAGCACCAATGTCTAAAGCTCTTAAATTTAAGGTCTTATGGCATCTGTCAGCTGTCTTTACACTCTTATCATAATAGCCTAAACAGCTTAAGAACATACCTGTCTTACCAGACTGTACTGCCATATGGTATTTGCCACACTCTGGACAAGTAAACTCATTAATCTCTAAAGGTTTATTCTCTGGCATACCACCATCAGATGCAGGCTTTGTGGCCTTTTCTAATTCAACTTCAAAAGATTTGTAGAAGTTGTCTAGGCTGTTTAACCAGTTCTTTTTACCTTCAGCGATTTCATCTAGATTGTTTTCCATTGAAGCTGTAAAGTTCTTATCCATAAGATCTTTAAAGCTAAAACGTAATCTGTCAGTTACAATCTCGCCCATTCTTTCAGCATAGAAACGACCATGGTTAATTGTTACATAACCTCGTTCCTGAATAGTTGAAATAATTGAAGCATATGTAGATGGTCTGCCGATACCATCTTTTTCTAACTCTTTAACCAAGCTTGCCTCTGAGAAACGAGCTGGTGGCTGTGTAAAGTGCTGAGATGGTAATAACTCTTCAACCTTAAGTGTTTCACCTTCTTTTAATTCAGGTAACAGTACTTCTTCGTTTTTGTTGAAATTGTAAACACGTTTAAAACCATCAAAGGTTACATGCTTACCTGATACCCTAAAGGTATAACCACCAGCATCAACTGAAACATTAGTGGTCTCATACTCTTGAGGAGTCATCTGAGAAGCTAAATATCTTGCTTTGATAAGATCAAATAATCTCTGACCATCTCTATCAATATGAGCTGGAAGAGGATCTAATGGATGTGAAGGACGAATAGCTTCGTGAGCTTCCTGAGCTGATTCTTTTGACTTATAGTAATTTGGCTTTTCAGGTACGTACTTATCACCAAAGTTTCTCTGGATAATGTCACGAGCTGCAGCGATGGCTTCAGCAGACAGATTAACACTGTCAGTACGCATATAGGTAATTAAGCCCTGCTCATATAAGTGCTGAGCTACAGTCATGGTTCTGCGTACTGAAAAACCTAATTTCTGATTGGCTACCTGCTGTAAGGTTGAGGTGGTAAAAGGAGGCAGAGCTGACTGCTTACCTTTTTTAGTTTCAATCTTAGAGACAACAAATGGAACAGACTTTAGATAATCTAAGATTGAATTTGCTTCATCCTTATTGTGGATTTCAACTTTCTTGCCATTCTTAGAGGTTAAAGCTAACTTTAAGCTCTCCCCATCATGATTTAAGGTAATAGCATCAATATTCCAGTATTCTTCAGGAATAAATGCTTTGATCTCACGTTCTCTATCAACAATTAGCTCAACGGCTACAGACTGTACACGACCTGCTGAAAGACCACGAGCTACTTTCTTCCATAATAGAGGTGAAACCATGAAGCCTACAACTCTGTCTAAGAATCTGCGTGTCTGCTGAGCGTTAACTAAATCCATGTTAATACGGCCTGGATTTTCAAAAGCTTTAGCAATTGCAGCTTTGGTAATTTCTGGATATTTAACTCTTAAATACTTGTCATCCTTGCCACCTAAGACTTCTCTTAAGTGCCATGCAATAGCTTCTCCCTCTCTATCCAAATCGGTTGCCAGATAAACTTTGTCAGCATCTTTTGAGAGTTTTTTTAGTTCAGCTACAACCTTTTGCTTGTCAGGCATGATCGCATAGTTTGCTTTCCAATGATTATTTGGATCAATACCCATGTTCTTAACTAAAGTTTCTTCTTTAGTAAGCTTGACTTTTTTGCCATCGGCTGTTTCTGCCTTTGAGGATGAACCGTTAGCCAAATCTCTGATATGGCCAACACTAGCGCGAACTACATAATCATCGCCTAAGTAGCGATTGATGATAGTTGCCTTAGATGGAGACTCCACGATTACCAGCGATTTGCCCATTGTAAAATCCTTTTTCTCTTAATAACGGCCTGTATCTTGTTCAATCATTGTATCCTGGACTTCGTTTTTAATTGCTTTAGTCCAAGTTCTGGCCATAAAAAACTTTTTAATGATATCTACAAATGACTTCTTTTCTTCATGTTCAATGCTAATCTTTATAGCACAAACTTTTGTAAATTCTACTGTTTTCTGTAAATATGCATCAAAAGTGTCAATTTGGTCAACTAAACCACGCTCTTTTGCATCAGTTGCTAACCAAAATTCACCTGTTGCAAACTGCTCAACATCCATATTTGGACGATATTTTGCAACAATAGCTTTAAATCTGTCATGGATCATTACAAGTTCCTGACGGAATTTCTCTCGACCTTCCTCAGTATTCTCACCGAACATGGTAAGTGTACGCTTGTATTTACCAGCTGTAACCTGCTCATAGTCAATGTCATGTTTCTTTAATACTTTATTAAAGTTAGGAATTTGGGCTACCACACCAATAGAACCTACATAGGAGAAAGGTGCGGCTACAATCTTGTTAGCAACGCATGACATTAAATAGCCACCTGAAGCTGCTACATTATCGACACAGACTGTAAGATGAATGCCTTTTTCTCTTACTCTTTCTAATTGAGAAGCAAGTAGACCATAGCCGTTTACAACACCTCCTGGTGACTCAAGATTTAAAATTAACTCATCTTTATCAGTTGCCACATCAAGAACAGCGTTAATCTCTTTGATAAAGTCATCCTTATAGCTTGCCTTAGGATCACCATAGAACTCGATTACAAAGACTTTCTCTGGGCAGAATTTACCTTCTTTTTCTGCATTCTCAATCTTTTCTTTTAAGGCTTTTTCATTTTTATTAGGTTCTTTTTTCTCGTCTTTTGCTTTTTGCTTTAAGAAAGCTTTCTTTTCTTTTTCAGTCTTTGAGCTATCAGCTTCAAAGATAGCATCCTCAAGCTCCTGTTTACGCTCTTTGAACTCTTTTTTAAGATCAGTGAACTTTAACTTATCTTCGTTATCTTTTTTAGCTGATTTAAGACCTTTAACTGCCATTAAAAGAGTTATAAGACCAAAAAGAATTAAAGCTACTGTAACTACCAGCTTGCTTGAATATAGTGCTAAAGAATATAGAAATTCCATCATTATCCTTATCTAAAAATCTCTTTTGAGTAACTTAAAATGCCTAAACTATAAGTTGACTACTCTTTACTATCAATACTTAACAGTTAACCGTTTTGCTGACTGTTTTTATTTACATAGTCAGTGCCTTCTTTAGTTAACTTAATGCCATCATCAACCATCTCAATCAATCTTAATTTATAGAGATTGCCAATAGCTTTTTTAAACTTGCCTTTCGACATATGCAGGTAATCCTCAATATCCTGAGGATCTGACTTATCATTAAAAGCTAAGAAACCATTTGAGGTCTTTAAAATTCTCAATAAAAGACTTGCAGCATGCTCAATGCCTAAAAGACCAGGTTCCTGCAAAGATACATCTAATTTGCCATCTTCTCTAATCTTAATGATATAGCCATCTAGTCTCTTACCAATTCTAATTGGTGTCTTTACGTCAGACTTATATAAAAGACCATAAACAGAGTCATTTACCACCATTCTGTAGCCTAATGGTGTATGAGATACAGCAACAGCTGTTACTCTCTGACCTACTTTAAACTCTCCTTTATTAGAAGCGTCTCGAATATATGAGTTATAACGCTGTGTACCAAAAAGTCTGCCTTGTTCATCCATAGTAACCAAAATTAAAACAGACATACCTACTTCAAAAGCAGAACGCTGTTCTGATACAGGAACTACGAGTTCTTTTGGAATACCAAGATCCATGTATACAGTGCCGCAATCAATTGAGGTAACAGTAAGACGACCTACCATTCCCACCTCAAGATATGGATGTCTTGCAGTAGCTAAAACACGACCACCATCCTTGAAAAGGAACACTCTTAACATGTCACCTATTTTAAGATCTTTAGGTAATTGCTTATGAGGTACGAAAAGATCACCAAATGCACCAGCATCGACAAAAGCGCCCTGATCTGTGATATCAACGACCTTACGCTCAATCATATGACCTAAACAAAGATTATCTGACATGAAACTTTTCCCTACAAAGACTTCTAGTATGCTACAAGCTTTAGTGTTATAAGAATGTTAGCTCTGTGCTTTGACAAAACTAGACAAAACTACTTTAGACAATACTAAATGAATAAAGTTAAGCTCTGTCTTTAAACTTGTGTCCTTTAGTAAATGGTGACTTTTAATTGATAATTCAATAAGAACATTCACACTTATGCTAAGTCACAACTAGGACAAAACAAAATATCTATATACAATATATGAAAAAAGCCACTCTCTTTGCAAGAATGGCTTTCATATATCTTACTTAGGTATCAAAAATTATTAGATACGCTGGAAATCGATGTGTAAGATACGCTCTGAAACTGGGTGACGCTGAATGTCAACAGGCTTAACCTTGATTGACTTGCCGTCTAAATTGATTTCTACTTCTTTGTAGAACTCATCCTTTAAAGAAGCAGTAATAACTTTCTTCTCATCTAAGGTAATTGATAAAGCGTCTTTGCCTTCACCGATGATGATAGCTGGAGTTTTGAACTCACGACGTAGGCGGCGGCTCGCACCTCTTCCTAAGTCAGTACGTGAAGTAGCATCTAAAGTAATTGCCATTTTCATGTTTCCTATAAAATATTAAAAGATAACTGCGTAATGCGACCATAAACACAGCGAGCAATAGTATACATGAAATTGGGTAAAAATCAATAAAATTTTATTTTCAAAGAAAGCTCCCTCATTTGAGGGAGCAAGGTTTTTTTGATTAAATCTGTAATCAAACTAGATGCTAACTTGTAAATTTTTACCTAAAACTTTTAAGGCTTTCGCCAAGGTGTCAATTTTTGTTGTGTGATTGGTGTTCAATATTCTAGTAACATCCTGAGGATGAATATGCATTTTTTTGGCTAAATCCATCGGTCTTATGTTACATGATACCATTGTATTTAACAATAAAACTTTTGCCATTACAGAAACAGGGAGATAAACAACATCTTTTTCATTTTCGTCTACTTCCTCAGGCAATGGAAAAGTCTTACGATCTTCAATATAGAAATCAATAGCTGTGATTAAACAATCTGTTGCTGTTTTCTGAAACTCTTCCATAGACCATATTTCAGTTATAGCTTCAGGAATACCTTTAAAAGTAACGATATAGCCACCTTCACCGTTAGATTTTAAGGAAGCTTTATAACCACGATTTGCCATAATAAAACTCCATAAAAACGTAGCATTTGCGGAGATATTTCACTCCGCAAATAACTACTTAAGTCCCAATTGCTTTCTAATCAAATTTGCATACTGATTAGAAATTTCTTGAGATGGGTGTCGCTTTAACGTTGAATGCTTACCTTTGTAGTAAAGTTTAGTGTGGTTAGTCATTTCAACAAATACAACACCTTGATTCTTAAGTTCATTTACAAATTGTTTATATTTCATAAATAAACATTTAAAATCAAAAAAACCGTTAAGTCATGAAATGATTTAACAGCATAAATATATACATAAATGTATATAATATCAAGTAAATTTACATGCAAAAACAAAGTAGTAGTCTAGAAGATAAAAAATTGCAGACTACCTACGTTGTATGTTTGTACATTTTTTTATAACATTCTCATTTAAATGTGAATTACTACAATGAAATATAATGAAGTTTCATGTATTTTATAAAAAGTATTTCATTGTTTAAGAACATCTGCTGCATCCAATAAAAAACTATAAGAGAACCAATATGACCGATTATATCCGTCCTTCAAAAGATCAATCTTTTATGGAGATTGCTGTTGCTGTTTCCATGCGTTCAACCTGTCTACGTCGTCGCTATGGTGCTGTTATTGTTTCTAAGGATGGACGAATTGTCTCAACAGGATATAACGGAGCACCAAGACACAGAGCTAACTGTGTTGACTTAAATGAGTGCTTAAGAGAAAAGTGTAAGATTAAACCGGGCACTCACTATGAGCTATGCAGAGCAGTTCATGCTGAAGCTAATGCTATTATCAATGGTAATCCATTAGATATTGTAGGCGGTACTTTATATCTTGCAGGTACAGATGTAGCAACTAACAGCAGAACTAAACAAATGCGTCCTTGCTCAATGTGTCAAAGACTAATTTTAAATGCACAAATTGCAAAAGTTGTAATGCGTGATGTTGATGGAAATCTTGTGTATTCAGATCCATTAACATGGGAAGACGATCTGCCTGAGAGAATTGCTAAAGAATTAGGACACTCTCTATAAAGAGATTAACTGTCTCTTAAAAAAATCTCTACTTACAATTTCTACAATAAGCCATATAAGTTATCATCTTATGTGGCTTTTTAGTCTCAACTCTCACCTTTTATTTTTTGATGTTTTTGTCTTACAAAAATCGTAACGTTGTGGTATTTTGCTCAAAAATAAATAAAAGGCAAAATTATGGGAAGCACAATCAACTATGAAAGCGATGGACTAAAAAGCTGTCCTAGTAACATTAACCGTGTCATTGTAAGGAATATTGTAAGAGTAGGTCTGCCTGTAGCATTACAGAGCATGCTAGTAGCACTATTATCTTTAACCGACGTGGTAATGGTAAGCTCCTATGGAACCGAGTCTGCTGCAGCCGTAGGACTAGCCTCAAAATGGCATTTTTTAATCATTATGATCATGTCTGGTATTTCTCAGGCAGCAGGTATTTTAATTGCTCAATTTTCTGGTAAAAGTGATTTTAAAAGCGCCAAGAGTATCTTTAATAAGTCCCTGTTCTCAGGACTTACTATCTTTACAATTCCTGTAATCTTAATGACCTTTATGCCTTCTTATTTCATCTTATGTCAGACTGATGATAAGAATGTTATTGATCAAGGCTCAACTTACCTTGTTTGGAGTTCATTAGTTCAATTACTGACCTTCTTTGTGATCTTATGTGAATCAAGTATGAGATCAACAGGTGATGGCTTTACTCCACTTGTAATCGGCACTATCACCATTCTTTTAAATATCTTTTTTAACTACTGCTTTATCGGTGGAAATTTTGGCTTTTCGCCTATGGAAGTTAAAGGTGCTGCTGTAGCTACAACTTTGGCTAGAGTAATTCAATTTGTAATTCTCATTGGCTTCTTTGTAGTAAAAGGTCACTGGATCTATAAAAGTATCTCTAATCCTTTACCATCTACAGTTGTCTCCAGATTAAAAAGGCTTAGTGTGTCATGTACAGCAAGCTCTGTTGTCTTTGCTGTAGGCGCCATGATAAGCCAGATCTTAGTTGGTAAGATAGGTACTATAGAACTTGCAACCTACTGTATTCTAGTGCCATTTTTCAATCTGATGTACGCTTTGTATTACGGTCTATCTGTAGCATCTTCTGTAACAATTGGTGGTCTTTTAGGTAAGAAAGATTTCACAGGAGCAAAAGCTACAGCAAAAAGCTTTTTAAAGTGGATTGGTATATTAGGCTTAATAACAGGTGTATTACTCTACTTACTAAAACCTGTAATCATTCAGTGTCTAAACTTTAATGACAATCAGTTGGCACTTGCTTCTTATGCACTTAATGTAGCAAGTATCTACTGTGTTCTGTGCATGCTCAATATGATGCTTGTAAACGGTATTTTAAGAGCAGGAGGTCAGAACAGTTACACCCTGTACTGCAACATCTTTACAACTTGGTGCTGTGATCTTCCATTTACAGCCATTGCTGTATATCTTGGCAGTTCCTTCTATACCGCCTATCCATTCCTATATAGCGGAGAGATCTTGGGATTTATTCTCTTATTCATAGGCTATACGAAAGGACGCTGGCTAGCTGATCTTACTGTTTAGATTAGATTTTAGCTTTAGGAAAGAGTCAAAGCAAAGTTTTTCGTTATAAGCCATCTTTGCTTTAATATAAACGAATTTTATTAGAAGTGATCATCAAAGCCACTGCCAAAACCACTTGAAAAGCTGTCATCAAAAACAGATCCTAAACCGTCACCAAAGGAATCTCCTGAAAATAGATCTTGTGAAGAGCTGTCAGAAAAAAGATCAATACTACTGTCATCCTGACAAAAAGGACTTGCTGGATTGTTATAGTTAAGAGGATTTGATGGATCTAATAAATCATCTCCATGGTAATAGGGACTTGCAGGATCTGTCTGGTTCAATGGATTCAATGGGCTATTGATGCTGTTAGGATTCATTGGATCTAATGGATCATCTCCTTGGTAATATGGACTTGTAGGATCTGTCTGGTTCAATGGATTTAATGGATTCAATGGGCTATTGATGCTGTTAGGATTCAGTGGATTAAAAGGATTATTGATGCTATTAGGATTTATAGGATCAAAAGGATCATCAAAATTCATAGGTTGAACAGGCTCAAACACATCGTCACTATTCTCATCAGTTTCACTATTCTTTGCACTTGAAGAAACATCATCCTTGCGATTTCGATTTGAATTGATGGGATTGTTAGATAGCTCTGATACATCACTACTACCTAGCCTTTCTGACAAAAACAGCAGTGAATGCAGCCAATGAAAAGGTAAACACAGAATTCCTGTGCCGATTAAGAATAGCCTTTTTATAAAAGGATCCGTATTGTTTGAATTTACCATACTGCCACCTCATTACTCAATTATAGTAGTGTCGGTTAAGTGAAGATAAAAGATAAGGTGAACAAATGTGAAAAGGATCTTCCACTTTTTATGTCGAAGATCCTTTTTAAATGTAGCCTTGTTAAAGGCTACATTGATTTAGTTACCTTACATTAGAACTGGTATGAACCGTTTACATGGAAGGTTACATCGTTGGTGTTCTCAGATGCTGCATATACAACACCTGCTTCAATATCAGCATTCTTCTGATGTGAGAACTTTAAGCCAGCACCTGCGGTGTATACAACACTGTCTGCAATCTCTGCATTTAATGATGCTTCGTTTGCTCCAATGAAGGTGGTCTTATAGCTTGCATCAGTGTCACCGGTGTTGAAGTTTACTCCTAAGTCAACAGCTGGCTTTACCTTCCAGTCTGTCTTACCTACGTTAAATGCCTTCTCTACGGTTACACCTACTGGGAATGATACTACCTTTGTGCGGTCACTCTTTACATTAGCAATGTAAAGACCATTTGCCTGTACTGAGTAATCATCACTCTTTAAGGTGGTGTAACGAACTCCTGCATGTGGAATTACTGATACAGTGTTTACGTTGAAGTTGTACTGACCGGTTAGACCTGCCTTTACCATATAAGAATCAACACTTGCTGATGCTCTTGAATATGACTGTAAGCCTAAGTCGGTATCTACATCATCGGTTATCTTGTTATAAGATACATCTGCTAATAATGAGAAGTTATTATAACTGTACTTACCATATAAACCTGCACCGTAGTACTTTAAGTCACCATCTGTATGTGATGCTAAGCCTTTACCTGTGCTCTTACCATTACCAGTATGGAAGTATGCACCTACACGTGAACCGTTATTTAAAGTGTAATCTGCACCAATTGCAAAGTCAGTTAATCTTACTCTTGTACCATAGGATAAACCATCTGAATCAAAGCCATCTGAGCTTGCTACCTTTACCATTGGTGATAACCAGATACCAAAGCCATTATTGTTATCAGATACAATCAGTGAACCTGTTGAACTGCCTACACCGTTACGTGATGATACGATGTCATCTGTAATACTGCTTACAGTAAATGCTGACTGATATACACCACCTAACTGACCTAAACGTGCTGCCTGCTCTGCTTCTTTACCACCTGTGAAGGTTTCACCTGCTACAGTTGCTAAGAAGTCTGCACCTGATTTACCTACTGAGGTTAAATCATGGATAGCATCCTGCATTGTTTCATAGATGCTTGAGCCCTGATTGTAGAAATTACCTCTTGTGAAGGTCTGATGAAGAGTATTACCGCCGTTTGATGTGCTGTTACCATTATTAGTGGTATTTCCTCCAGTAGAAGCGTTACCGCCTGTTGTGGTGTTACCGCCTGTGGTTGTACCTGCATTTCCTGTGTTACCAGCATTACCTGCGTTAGTACCTGTATTTCCTGTATCTGAATCACTTGGTCTATTGGTATTATCAGGATTGGTTACAGTTGATGAATTATTACCTGACATATTATTGGTGATTGTGTAACCTGTTGAGTCGCCATTACGCATTGCAGTCTTAAAGTTACCGTTAGCGGATTGAACAAGTAAATCAGGGGCACTATCTCCATTTACATTTTTTACAAGTACACCATCAAAGATACGGAAAACAGAACCTTCACGGATTAAGTTTGATTTTAAGATAATCTTTGATGAATTTGTATAAGATAATCGGCAACTTGAACCACAGTTAATAGCAGGCTTATTGTCACCTGTATATAAAGCTCTCTTGGTTACTTCGTCAGACAGTGTAATAGCACTTCTTTCACCAAGAATAATCTCATTTGGTCTAACTGTAGGATTTGTTGACATAGCATCTACAGTAATACCTGCGCCGTCAAAAGTTTCGATATTGTCGTTTACAAACAACATTGCGCTTGGTAATGGAGCATCTGGTGAGTCATAAGCTGCAATACCAGTCTGACCGGCAATCATTATCTGAGCTTTGGTTAATGGGTCTTTGTTTTCTTCTTTATGGTAACCTAAGATTAAAGCAGCATTTTGACCTACAGCTACATTACCGGTTACTACATTGTTACCGTTTAGGTTTACAGCAGCAATGGTTGATGCCGACCAAACTTGGAGGTTACTAACAGGTTATCAGCTTTTAAGTATTCAACAAAGGCAGTAGTACCAGCGATTGAAGAACCAGCAATGCTTGTATTACCAATCTGTACATCTTTTGCAAGTACCTGGTCGAACTTTGAGCTTGAACCGCCATCTAAAAGTAGTTTATTAACCTGAATTGAAGCTTTATCGGAATTTGCTTGTGTAGTTACAGTTAAATCGCCAAATTTTGCTAGATTGTTACGAGAATACTTATCTTTAATGGTAATAATATCAGTTGTGATAGAGGTATCTGTAGCTTCAAATTTTCCATCTGCAAGGGCTACTAACTGGGTTTTAATTTTTCCACCTTTATCGAAACTCATGTTACCGTTGGAATTGTAAATTTCACCTACAGTTCTTGTGTCGTTAAAGTTTGAGTCAGTAATAGTAATTAAAGTATCTGATCCATCTCTATCATCAGTAATATCAACAGATGAAGATGTAAAGTAAGCATCATCACTCAGATCGATAGTCTTAGCATTAGCCACGCCAGATAAAGCAACTGTAGCCATTGATGCAATCAATGCGTTTTTTATTACACCTTTGTATGAAGCAATAAGAAAGCTGATTGCGCCACGTGTCTGTTTCATAAATTAAATTTTCCATATTTATTGACAAGAAGACTACTTGAAAAAAGAATGCGCAAAACAACCGTTTTTACTGCATTTTGTAAAAACAGGAGTAACTTAATAGACCTCATCCAAAAGTCAAATTCTGTACATCATTATTTCTCAACTAGCGTTGTTCAAATGATAAAAAAAAATACGTATTGTAAATTAGAATATGTATTTAATAGTAGTTTTTTCGATGAGTATCTTGAGAGTAGCTATGTTGAAGGGAAATACAATATTTGATTATTGACTAAAAGGCCTGCCAAAAGACAGGTCTAATTTAGAATTGGATTAAAGATCAGGTTCTTCAACGATCTTAGGATACATAACCTTAGGTCTGTCATCAATTTTGTCAGGATCGTAGTTACGTCTGTCATTGCAGTTCATATCTGAGATTGTCTCAAGATCTGAATTTGAAATATCAAAGTTATAAAGCTCACTGTTTTGAATAAGCTTCTCTTTGGTATTAGCCTTTGGAATTGCAACAATTCCCCTTTGAATGCACCAGCGCAATAAGATCTGTGATGGTGCTGCTTTATAGTAATCACGCATGCAGATAAGTCTTGGGTCATCAAGAATCAGTCTGCCTTCAGATCCTAATGGGGAGTATGCTTCAACAGCAATCTTCTTACGGCGGCACCATCCCATTAACTCTTCTTCAGTATTCAAAGGATGGATCTCAGTTTGGTTTACCTGAGGTACTACAGTAGCACCATGCTCAAATAAACTCTCGATATGGTGAATCTTAAAGTTACTTACACCAATAGCTCTACAAAGACCTTCATGTTGTAACTTTTCAAGCTCAAGATAAGCCGTTTCATAGCCTTTTACAGGCCAGTGAATAAGGTATAAGTCAACATAATCAAGACCTAATCTTTTTAGAGAATCTAATAAAGCCTGTCTTGGATTATCAAAGTCAGTAACCCAAAGCTTAGTAGTTATAAAAATATCATTTCGAGGAATACCTGAGTCACGAACAGCTTTGCCAACAGCCTTTTCATTACAGTAAATACGAGCTGTATCAATAAGACGGTAACCTACATCTAAGGCGTCCCTTACAGTCTTATAGGTTTCAGCTCCGCCTTTCATCTTATAAACACGTAAGCCTAAAAGAGGCATCTTAACGTCATTATTCAAGTTAATTGTTGACTTTAAGCTAAGTTCCATACAGATCTCCTAAGCTTCTTTCATACGCTTATAAGCTTCTCTAAAGACTTCAGGTCCAGCACCTAACTCATGCATATGACATGAGAGGTAATTTCTAAAACGTCTTGCACCTTTGCAACCGTTAAAGAAGTTAATAATATGATTTCCTAGATAATGAAGTTTGTTACCCTCGGATACGAACTTTTGCGCAAAATCCATGAGAGTATCAAAAATCTCATCACGTGATTTAACTTCCTCATCTACACCATATATCTTACTATCAACAGATGCTAATAGATAAGGATTGTCCATAATAGCGCGACCTAACATCACACCTTCGACATGTTGTAACTGTTCTAAACAGTCATCAATAGTTAAGATACCACCATTGATGGTAATCGCTAAATCAGGAAAGACCTCTTTTAGAGCATAAACTCTTTCATAATCTAATGGAGGTACGGTTCTGTTCTCTTTAGGAGAAAGTCCATTTAACCAGGCTTTTCTTGCATGCAAAATGATATGTCTTGAGCCTGTTACATAAACTGATTGCACGATCTTTTTGGTGTATTCAAAATCGTCAAGATCATCAACACCAATTCGTGTTTTTACGGTTACAGGAATATCAACAGTATCCTGCATTGCTTTTAAACAATCTGTAATCACCTCAGGTGTTTTCATTAAGATTGCACCAAAAGATCCAGACTGCACTTTATCAGACGGACATCCAGCATTTAAGTTAATAGCACTATAGCCAAACTTTAAAGCAATCTTACAGGCCTCTGCTAATACCTTAGGATCAGATCCTCCTAACTGTAAGGTACAAGGATTTTCATTTTCAGGATCTTGTTCTATAAGATGCTCTTTGCCATGAGTAATAGCCTGAGCTGCGATCATTTCGGTGTATAGCATTGCTCTTTTAGTTAAGAGTCTTGCCATACGTCTGAAGGTACGATTGGTAACATCAATCATTGGAGCTACAGAAAATCTGTCAGCTTCGGTGAATTTTGAAGGGTTGCCCATATATATAAATGAAAAAGGCGGGCTTTAGCCCGCCATGTTTATTAAAAATTAGTATTCTTTAGCAAATAAAGAACGTACAGCAGGATCCATGTACTTCTGATCAAGATTTGGCAGCGTTGAGGTTAATGAAACCACAATCTTATTTACCTTTCTTGCATTCTCATCGTCTGGCTTTGATAAGTAAATACCGATTGCTTTACCTAATTCTTTCATCTGCTCTGGCTTAATACCACGAGTAGTTGCAGGTAATGATGAGAAACGAACTGCATCAAACTTAATGTTAGGATTGTTTGTTAAAACCTGAGCAATTCTTACATGAATACCTAAATCAGCTAATAACTCCTGAGCTCCGCGAGCTGAAATTGCGCAGTTCTTAGCATCGATCATAACTAAATGAGACTCAGTCTTTGCTGAGATGATCTTCATACCACCTTCAACTAAGCCTTCAGCTAAAGCCTGTGCATTTGAAACTACATCTTTGCAGTAGTTCTTAAAGCCTTCAGTTGTCATCTCATGTAAGCGAGCTGCAAGTGCTGATAACTGAGGAGATAATAAACCGTTGTGACCTGCTAAGTTTTCAGAACGCTTGATTAGACCTGATAACTCCTGACGACATAAAATTACAGCAGCCTGTGGCCCCTGCATAGCACCATGAGTTGAGAAGGTAACAACATCAGCATACTTCATTGGGTTATCTAAAACACCTGCTGCAGTTAAACCTGCTGTCTGTGATAAGTCACACCATAATAGAGCGCCATTTTCTTTAGCAATCTTTGACAGACGCTCAAAATCTACATGTAATGAATAGTTAACTGGTGAGAAGATGATCATCTTAGGCTTGCTCTTCTTAGCTAAAGACTCAATCTCATCCATGTTTAATTCTTGAGTATCTGGCTCAATACCGAAATTTACAAATCTGTAAGCTAAATTTTCACTGTTGCAGTGCTCTTTCTTACGTAAGTCTAAAGACATAACCACGTCACCGCGCTGTGTCAAAGCTTTAAATACCACACGAGAAGCAGCTTCAATAGTAATAGTTTTTACAGTTGCAAAAGGAGCATCAAATAATTCGCACAAGCGTGAAACTGTCAGTTGCTCTAAGTTATCAGTTCTACCTAAGGTTAAAGCACTTGCTGAATTTACTAACACACTACCCATGATTGCTGCACAAATTGGGGATGTGCTGTTCTCATCAGGAATGAAAGAAATGCTTGCGTGCTGACGCTCGATTTCTTTTACAAAGTATGCATATAAATCTTTATCGAAATTCTTTACAAGCTCAATGGAATTCATTATTGACTCCTCATCCAAAATAGCGATTGAATTATATCAAAATTTTTGATTTTTGCTATTTTATGAATAGTTTATTGTTACATACTATTAGTGTTGTAAGCTCATTTTGATACCTAGCTAACAAAGATTGATTAACTAAGATTCTACAAAAGGCCAGAAAATTGGAATTAACAATACACATAAGATTAAACTAATTATGCACATTGGAACACCAACTTTTAAGTAATCTTTAAAATGAAGACCAGATGGTCCTAAAATCATGGTATTGCAAGGTGTTGCAATTGGAGTTGCAAATGAGCATGAAGCTCCGATTGTAACTGACATAATTACTCCATAAGGAGATACCTGTAATTTATTAGCAATACTAAAAGCAATTGGAATTATAAGAGCAGCTGTTGCAGTATTTGGCATAAATTGTGTCAAGAAACATGCAATAAGGAATAACACTGCCACAATAGCATGCTCAGATGGGGTATCACCAAGAATAGAAACTACAGAATTAGCTATAAGTTCTCCTGCTCCTGATTTTTGCATGGCAATAGCAAATGGCAACATACCAGCAAATAAGAACACGGTTACCCAGTCAATACCTTTATAAGCCTGTTTTTCAGTAATACAGCCTGTGATCACACAAAGTAAGGCCGCTGTTAAACTTACCATCGCAGGAGACAGTCCAGGAATACCTACAATTAAGCCTATAACTACATAAATTAGTATTACCAAAGATAAAATTCTCTGTCTATTAGTACCGACATCACCAATCTGTCTTGTAAGTAAACCTGTATCTGCTGACTTTTTAGGCAAGATATGACGTCCTATAAAGAACATAAATAATGAGGTAGCTAGAGCTATAGGGCCACCAATTAGCGCAAATTCAAAAAATCCATATGGTTCTAAACCAGCACTGGAGACTTCAGCTACAGCTAACATATTAGGAGGTGTACCTACCATGGTTAAGTTACATCCTACATTAGCAGCAACAGCAACTGACATTAAAATTGGAGCTGAGGGAATTTTAGCTGAAAGACATACACCAATAATTACTGGCAACAGACATGCCACAGTACCGGTATTAGAAGCAAAAGCTGACAGTACGATGGTCAAAATCATAAAAGCAGGGATTAAAGCATGCTGCGTACCGCCCACTTTACGCACAATAAAGTTACCTATTGTTTGGGCAAGTCCAGACTCAAGCATGGCAGCACCAACTACAAACATGCCCGAGAACAAGATCACATTACTGTTTGAAAATCCAGAAAAAGCTTCTTGAGGAGTTAAGATTCCAAAGAAGACTAAGGCTACTGTCGCACTTAGAGCAGAGACAGCAACAGGTATTATTTCTGTTAAAAATAACAGAGCTACTATAACTAGAATAATAAGTGTTATTAGAGCCTGATCCATTTTAGTTTCCTCAAAAATTTTGTTTGATTTAATCATTTATGGAGTTTCATCGCTATTGCCTCAATATCAAACTGTGATTTGTGCAAACCTTGACAACGCAAATTGCTACAAGCATCAAAAATCTATAACTTTATCAATACACTAAGTAAAAGCTAATCAAGAGAAAATACAATGAAATGTCTTTAACAATAGATTAAACAAGATGATACGAAGTTCCAAAAGTGAGCTAAAAATCTAAAAACTGTGCCTTTGTATATGCTATTATTGAAAGCTATGATTAACGTTAAGATTACTAACAGAACTGCAACAGAAGATTATGTGGCCGTTGAAAGAGAGACGGGCGCTATTGCTTTACCTAGCAAACATGTCTTTGCAATTTTTTCTGTTGGAATCATCTCTGTCCTTTTAGCACTCCCCTTTGGACAGTTAATTCCTGAAGATTATTCCCCATTCTCAGCATTAAGTGCTGGTCGTCAGGAACAGAACAGAAGATACGAACAGGCCTACCTTAGAAATGATGAATCGTTTGCAGAAAAGAATCTTGAGATCTCGTCAACAGCAGGTTCTGAAGAAAACTACGATGATGAAGTTATTCCTGAAGCTCTGCTTGCTAATGATTCAAAGGATGATTCATATACAACTCAATCAGCAGTTTCAGATCAGGATACTGAGCGGCAGAAGTTCGTAACTACTGACGATAAGTTAAAGAAAGAAGTTGAAAACTCTGAAAAGTTCATTGCCAACATCATGGAGCCTAAAAACATAACTGATGAGCGCAAGGCTGAAAGTAAAAAAGAATCAGATGATGTAACTGCTCTTAAGAATACCGTTGTTAAAAAAGAGTTCAAGTATGACGGTAAGTGGTATGAACAGACCGTTAAGAAAGGTGATTCTCTCTTTAAGATTTTTACTTACTTAAATCTTGATGTGAAAGATTTAAAGAAAATTAAGGCAGCATCTGGTGATGACAATCTGAACTTAGCTGTAGGCGATAAGATTCAGTTCTTAGTTAATAACAAGAACGTTTTACAGGAAATTGCTATTCCTTTAGCAGGAAAGAAACAGCTAAGATTCTCTCGTGATCTAGATGATGGCAGTTTTGCCATGTCTAAAGAAGACAGATTTGCTCAATTTGAAAATAATAAAAAATCAAAGATGGAGCAAGCTACCAAGATGCCTGGTTACGTAGAGGCACAAAAGGAAAAAGAAGCTAAAGAAAAAGAACTTTTGTTAGCTAAAGAGAAAGCTGAGAAAGAAAAGGCAAAGCTTGATGCTATAGCAGCTGCTTTAGATAAGAAAGAAGCTTTAGCTGAAGAAAAAGAGCAAAAGGTTACCCCTGCAAACAGACCACGTCTGCTAATAGGTTCAATCAGAGCTGGTGAGAACTTTGATAAAGCAGCTAAGAGACTGGGCTTAACCCGTTCTGAGATTGTAAGTATTAAAAATCAGTACTCAGGCAAGATTGACTTTAAACGTGTAGGTCCTGGAGACAACTTTAGAGTTTTATTCAACGGTATAGGTTCAGGTTCAAGCATGACTGCTATCTCAGTTGATTCAGGCAGATATGGCCAAATTAACCTCTACCGTCATCCGCAGAACCATATCTTCTATGAAGAGAATGGTTATCATCCATCAACTGGTACCTTCAGACGTTTTCCTTTTATGGGACAGGTAAAGGTTAATTCTCCATTTAACTTAAATCGTTATCACCCTATTAAGAAACGCAGAAGACCTCATTATGGTGTTGACTTTAAATTACCTATTGGTACTCCTGTATATGCTCCAGCAGAAGGCACTGTAACTTACGCAGGCTATATGCGCGGGGGTGGATATACCGTAATTATTAACCATAAAGGCGGTTATACCACTGTCTATATGCACCTGTCTAAGTTTGATGTAAGAAAGGGACAAAAGGTCAGAATCGGTCAGGTTATTGCTAAATCAGGTAATACAGGCTATTCAACCGGTTCTCACTTGCATTATGAGGTTCACATCAACGGAAGAGCAGTTGATCCTCTAAAAGTTGATCTGCCTTCAGGAAGTCCTGCAACTGCACAGAGATTACGTGAATCTTTTAAAAATACGGTATATATTTTAAAGACAGAGCTGTATAAGAATGCTCTGGCTGAAAATAAGTAGAACAACAGACATTTACAGCTGTATAAGTCGACAATTTAAAATTACTTATACATTGACAAAACAATAGACAAAGTAAGATAAGCAAAAGTAAGGATCAATCATGCTAAGTGAAAAAGAGTTTTGTGAAGAAGCCCTGGCCGTATTGAAATGGTTGATTGCTATTCCTAGCATCACTAGAACCGCTGGTGATGAGATCATAAATCACACAATCTACAACACTGTCTCTGAATTTACCTATTTTAAGAGTCACCCTGAGTATCTAAACTTTATCACTCATGATGATCAGAAGAACCATTCTTTTACCGCTTTTGTAAGACGTGACTTAATCACAAAACCTACATTGGTGGTCTTATGCAATACTGATACTTCATCAAATGAAGTATATGGTACGATTAAGTCATATGCCTTTAAAGCTGATGATTTAAAGAACAAGTTAAAGAACTTGTCTTTAAGTGAAAAGCAGTTAAAAGACCTTGAAAATGACAAGAACATCTATGGCTTGGGCAGCTTTGAGAACAAAGCCCCTATTGCTGGTATGCTGATCTTATTAAAGTACTACACTGAAAGATTATGGGAATTACCTGCTAATCTGTTATTTGTTTGCACATCAGAATCTTTAAATGGCCATGAAGGTATCAGAACCTGTCTGCCTTACATTCATAATCTAATAAACGATTATGATATTGAGTTAAGTTTAGCTTTGAGCTTCAAACCAGAATCTGTTGGTGTAACTGAGAACACTATTAACCTTTACACTGCCAATATGGGTAAGGTAGAAGCAGGTTTCTACATCTTTGGCGAAGGTACAGATACAGAATTACCTTTTAAAGGTTTCTCTCCTACTTTAATTGCTTCAAAAATTATTGAAGATATTGAGTTAAATCCAAAGATCACCAAAGATATTTCTCATTCAGCGATTGCTCCTACTTTTAACTATCTGCACTCTTATAACAACCGCTCTCCAAATACACCTGATGCAGTACATTTAAGTTTTAACTTTCCATTTATTAACTTAAATCTTTTAGATTTAGTTGAAAACTTAAAACAGATTGCAGCTGCAGCTATTGAGAAGACCGCTGGCTTCATGGAAGACAGAGAAAACTTCTTCTGTAAGATAAATGACACCGAGCCATTAAATCCATCAAGAGAAGCTGAGGTTTTATCCTTCTCTGATCTTTTCTACAGAGCAAGTTTACATTACAAAGGAAACTTAAAATCAGCTATCGAGGGCTTAATTCAGAAGTGCACCAATGAAGATCTTGGAAGTCACGACATTATCAAAACCATTATTGAACGTTTAAATGAATTAGCACATCTACCAAGACCATCAGTTGTGATCTTCTTTGGTAATGACTTTATCCCACAGCAGCAGTTGCGAAAGAACTTTGCTTTAGATAGAGAACTTTACATTAAGATCAACCGTGCAGTTGAAGAATTTAATAAAGATCATGATCATCAAATCAATATTGAAAATGAGTGTCCTGCAAACGATAACTGCTTTATCAGACCTGTAGGTATTGATGTTGCTCTTAAGGCAATGAAAGATGAATGCCCTATTCCTGTATCTACGTTCTATAACCTGAATGCTCCAGGCATTACCTTTACTTATAAAGGTGGTGAACTTTACAGAGCATGCGAGCATGTTGAAATGAGCATCTTTACAGATATGCTGAGCTTTGTTCAAAACCTAATGATTGAAATTGGTCCTGATGATTCATCAAGCTTCGAAAAGAAAGCCGAAGATGATGCCATGTCAGCCTTAAAGATTGACAAGATCATTAAAAAGAATAATGAAAATAAAGAAGAAGATAAAGTAGAGTCTTCTTCAGATAACAAGTCTGATGATGCAGAAAAAGAAACTGATAAGTCAGAAAATGCTGCAAGTTCTGTTGAGAAGATTTAATCCTACTGATTCAAGAGAGCTTTACAGCTCTCTTTTTGTATCTATTGATATCTATTCTGTACGAGACTTTTAAAGAGCCAATGACAAAATAACCTCACAGTCAGTTTTATCTAACTTTTCATAGTTACCAATGTTACCAATCTCAGGGAAACCAGCCTTATAAAGAATTCTCTCAATATCTGCTGCATCCCCGTTGATCTGAGATAAAGTGGTTGGAAGGCCAAACTTTGTAAACATCTCTTTAATTAGCTTTACTGTATTTTTAGATGTTGTCTCAAGACTCTGGTAATCTAAAGCTACATTGAATACAGAAGATCCTAATTTAGCTACCTTCTTAGCATGTTTCTTTTGTACAAACTCAAACCAAGCAGGAAGTATGATACTTTCAGCTTGTTCCCTAGAACAGTCAAAAACACCAACAATGGCCCTTGAGAGTATATCTACAGATACATCATCACTATATGAGTAGAAAGGAACTACATAGGCGGTAATACTAGCCCACATCAGATTGTTGATACATTCTAAATCACCTGGCTTATCTTTTAACTTGTTATACATTAAAAGAACTGTCTTTAAAGCTGCTTCTGTTATGTTATCTGAGAGTAAAGATACTTTGTTTTTAGCAAAGTAACGGTGCAGTAATAAAGAGATGATAGAGACAACATTGCTCTCTAAAGACATATCATCATATAGACACAATTCAGGTGAATAGATGATGAACTTTGGATATAAGAACTCTGAAGAACAGCTATAGAATGTTAGTGAGCCATCTGAAAGTCTGTGAGCAACAGAGGCACAGTCAGAATTTGCCACACCAGTACATATTGTGGTGCTTACAATTCCTATTGGAATAGCTTGCTCAATGTCATATTCTTTTTTGAAGATATTGTAAAAATTGTCATCATAAGGAGAGGCTACTGCTATAAGTTTGGCAATAGTAAATTCATTGATGCCACCTACAGCTAAAACAAAATCTACATTCTCCTCTCGGCATATTTTAATACCATTAAAGATAGTATCGATTTTTGGAGTCTTTGAGTCATCCTCTGATAACTCCACAAAATCAAGACCGGTTAATCTTAATGATCGTTTAATTTTATCCAAAAGATTATTCAGATTATTAATATTCTTTGAGTAGTGCAGAAGAACTCTGGTACCACCTAAGTACTTTATCTTTCTGCCTACCTCATTTTCTTCATTAGAACCGTAGAGTAATTGTGTTCTAGTAAGATTATTGTAATTTTGCATAGTAACCTTTGAAAAAATTACAATTTTTTTAACAAAATCGTAAAAAATATTTCATATATAGATCAGATAATTAAACGATTATCTTGACGTAGTTTAAGATAAAAAAAGAATAAATGTCTACGTAACTGAAAATAAATGTTGACTGTTATCACTTTTCATTTAAGATCAGCGAAAAAAAACAACCTTTTTGTTTTTCTCTAGATGGAGATTTACGCGCGTGGAAAATATTAGCGCTCAAAACGCAAACTCAGCAAATAATCAGGTAAAACCTGGTGAAGCAACTTTCAAACAGCAGCACAGACCTGGTGAATTACCAGGCCAGAAAGCTTCTCCTGTAGAACAGAATAAGAAACCTATCCTTGAGATAAAGTCGCTTACCAAGAACTTTAGTAATTTTACTGCAGTTAACAATGTTGACTTGACCATCTATGAGGGTGAAATTTTTGCTCTTTTAGGTTCTTCAGGCTGTGGTAAATCTACTCTTTTAAGAATGCTAGCTGGTTTTGAGCATCCTAGCGCAGGACACATCATCCTTGATGGTGAAGATATTGTTGATCTTCCTCCATACAAGAGAACCTTAAACATGATGTTCCAGTCATATGCTTTATTCCCATATATGACTGTAAGACAAAATATTGCTTTTGGTCTTAAGCAAGAAAAATTACCTAAAGATGTTATCAATGAGCGTGTAGACAAGATGTTAAAGCTTGTTCACATGGAAGATTACGTTGATAGAAAGCCTTACCAGTTATCTGGTGGTCAAAGACAGCGCGTAGCTTTGGCAAGATCACTTGCTAAAGAGCCTCGATTGTTACTTCTTGATGAGCCTATGGGTGCTTTAGATAAAAAACTGCGTGAGCAGATGAGACTTGAGTTAGTAGACATTATTAACTCTGTTGGTGTTACCTGCCTCATGGTTACCCATGACCAGGAAGAAGCTATGACCATGGCTGACAGAATTGCCATCATGGATAGAGGTGAGTTCGTTCAAATTGGAGGTCCTCGTGAAATTTACGAGAACCCTAACTGCCGTTTCTCAGCTGAGTTCATCGGCTCTGTTAACATGTTTGATTGTACCTTAACCACATCAAATGCAAACGGTTCATTCATTGCTTGCAATGACTTCCCTCGCCCAATTGAATTACAGCACGATATTGATATTGCCGACGGTATGCCTTTATCAATTGCAATGCGCCCTGAGAAGATTTACATCTCTCATGAAGAGCCTCAAGAGGAAACCAACTGGTGTTCCGGTATCGTAGAGAATATTGCTTATTTAGGTGATATTTCTATTTACTACGTAAGATTGCCTTCAGGCAGAATCATTACCTCTACACTGCCTAACGTTGACAGATTCAAGGTAGGTCTACCAACTTGGGATGATAAGGTTTACCTAAGCTGGGATCCTGAGTCCTGCATTGCATTAACATTCTAAGAGGCAAATTATGGCAGTTGTAAGCATTGGTTCTTCAAAGAGGCCAAGCTCTAAGGGACACAGACCACCACCTAGATTTGTCCCTGGTAAAAAGATTTCATGTAGAGAAAGAGCGATTATCTTCGTACCATATGTATGGATGATCCTGTTCTTCTTGATCCCATTTTTAATTATTTTCAAGATTTCGTTTTCTATCACAGAGATCTCTATTCCACCTTATTCTCCAATTATTACTTTTGAAGAAGGTGCAATGCAGATCATTTTGCATCTTGAAAATTACACCAATATCTTTACAGATCCTGACGGTACTTATTTGAGATCATACCTAAAGTCAATTCAGGTAGCTGCCTTCTCAACTCTGTTCTGTCTAATCATCGGTTACCCTATTGCTTGGGCTTTATCCTCAGCAAAGAGTACTACAAGAAACATTCTCTTTATCTTAATCATCATGCCAAGCTGGACCTCTTTTGTGGTTCGTATTTATGCCTGGATGACTATCTTAAAGAGAGATGGTCTTATCAATGATATCTTAATGACCATAGGTATCATCGATCACCCAATGCACATGTTACAGACAGACTTTGCTGTATATGTTGGTATTGTGTACTGTTACTTACCATATATGGTTTTACCTTTATTCTCAGCTTTAATGAAGGTCGACTACAGCTTAATTGAAGCTGCTCAGGACTTAGGTTGCAAACCAGTAAAGACATTCTTCCAGGCTTTAGTACCTCAAACTAAGAGCGGTATTATCGCAGGCTCTATGCTGGTATTTATTCCAGCCATCGGTGAGTACGTAATTCCTGAATTATTAGGCGGTAAGGACTCAATTCTTATTGGTAGAATTCTATGGCAGGAGTTCTTTAACAACAGAGATTGGCCTCTAGCTTCAGCTGTTGCTATAACCATGTTAACTATCATGGCAATTCCAATTATCTGGTTCTTTAAAGCACAGCGTAAGAAGGGAGACTACTAAAATGATATTAAAAAAACAGACGAAGAGTCTTATTATCAGAGTAATCATCCTCGCTTTAGCGCTGACATTCTTATACTTACCAATCATGACTCTGATTGTATATTCCTTCAATGAGTCAAAGATGGTAACTGTATGGACACAGTTCTCTTTAAAGTGGTACAAGGCATTATTTAATAACTCAGCTATTATTACCGCAGTGGGTATTTCACTTGCCATTGCTTTTATGTCAGCAATAGCATCAGTTATTATTGGTACCTTAGCTGCTTTTGTTATGGTAAGAGTTCATAAGTTCCACGGTGAAAGTGCCTTCTTATTATTTATGACAGCACCAATGATATTACCTGAGGTTATCTCAGGTCTTGCACTGTTGCTGTTATTCGTAACCTTAGGTGACATCATTCCTGTCTTCTCTGACAGAGGCATGATCACTATCTGGATTGCACACGTAACATTCTGCTCTGCTTATGCAACTGTTGTTATCCGCTCAAGATTTGTTGAACTAGATGTTTCTATTGAAGAGGCTGCAAAAGATCTTGGAGCAGGACCTTTGAAAGTGTTCTTTGTAATCATTCTGCCTGCTATTATGCCAGCTGAGGTTGCAGCTTTCTTACTTTCATTTACCATGTCAATGGATGACTTGGTTATCACAAGTTTCGTAGCAGGTCCTAACTCAACTACCCTGCCTATGCTGATATTCTCAAGTGTAAGACGAGGTCTGTCACCTGAGATTAATGCGCTAGCATCTGTAATTGTGTTGGTTGTTTCCTGCTTTGCTTTTGGCTCTTGGGTACTTACCGTAAGAAAACAGAAGCGTAAAGAAAAGAACCAGGCTTTAATTGAAGCTGCTCTTCGTAAAGAAACAGCTCGTCACACAGCTTAATTTAATTTTTAGGACCTCATTTGAGGTCCTTTTAATTTTGAGATTCTGTAAAACAAAGCAAATATGATTTTTTTCTGACCACAGTCGAAATTTTGTATATAATACGCACACATTCTTCAATCACTAATCGGGATTTTTATGTCTGATTTAAAACTCTTCTCTGGTAATGCAACACCAGAACTTGCAACTGAAATTGCAAAATGTCTATACACTAACCTATCTGATGCAACCGTAGACACCTTCTCTGATGGTGAAGTACATGTTCAGATCAATGAATGTGTTCGTGGTTGTGATACCTTCATAATTCAGTCAACATGTGCTCCAACAAATGATAATTTGATGGAGCTTTTAGTAATGATTGATGCATTACGTCGTGCTTCAGCTGGCAGAATCACTGCTGTCATTCCTTACTTTGGTTATGCTCGTCAGGACAGACGTGTTCGTTCTGCTCGTGTTCCAATCACAGCTAAGGTTGTAGCTGATCTCCTATCATCAGTTGGTGTAGATAGAGTTTTAACTGTAGATCTTCATGCAGAACAGATCCAAGGCTTCTTTGATGTTCCTGTTGATAACTGCTATTCTTCAAAGTTATTCGTTGAAGATATGAAGTCATTAGACTTGAAGAATCCTTGCATCGTATCACCTGATATGGGTGGTGTGGTTCGCGCAAGAGCAATCTCAAAATTATTAAATGATGCTGATATCGCTATTATCGATAAGCGTCGTCCTCGTCCTAACGTATCAGAGGTTATGAACCTAATCGGTGAAGTTAAGGACAGAGAGTGTATCATCGTTGATGATATGATTGATACAGGTGGTACCTTATGCAAAGCAGCTGCAGCTCTAAAAGCACGTGGCGCTAAGAAGGTTATCGCTTACGGTACACACCCAGTTCTATCTGGTTCAGCTTACGAGAACATTAAGAACAGCGTGATCGATACTATCGTTGTAACCAACTCAATTCCTGCAACCGAGCAGTTCAAGGCTACAGGTAAGTTCAGATATGTATCATTAGCACCTACCTTAGCTGAAGCAATTCGTCGTATCAACAACGATGAATCAATTTCAGTTATGTTCAATGATGCTGTTTAATCACATCTAAAACACAATACTGTATAAACGCGGATTTCGTAATTTTTTTATGACATAGCAATCCGCGAACATCAAAAGTCCGATTTCAAAGTCGGACTTTTTGTTACATCTGTTTATCAATTTCAATTAGATTTCAGATCAGCTATTTTTCAAAAATTCAAAGTGCTATCATTCACGAAAATTCTTTTGTTTTTCAGATGAATAATAAAATGTGCAAGCAAATTTCACCTACTAATATTACTCATACAAGTGCACTATCTAAGCTCTCTAAGTACTTTCCTCTCATTATACTTTCTGTGTGCGGATTTACCTTTAATACCTCTGAGTTCATTCCAATTGGACTGCTCTCTGACATTGCTCATGATTTTTCAATTTCAGAGCCTCAGGCAGGTATGCTTATCACTGTATATGCTTGGGTAGTAATGATCGCATCCCTGCCTTTGATGATGATTGCATCAAAGTTTGCTCTAAAGAAGTTACTGTTAACAGTTGTAGGTCTCTTTGTTTTAAGCCATGTACTGTCAACTGTATCTACAACCTTTGCTACTTTAATGACCTCAAGAATTGGTGTTGCCTGTGCACACGCGATCTTTTGGTCTATAGCTTCACCTTTAGCAGTAAAGATAGCACCTGACGGTAAGAAATCATTAGGTTTAAGTATGATGGTAGCAGCTACCTCTGTTGCGATGGTAGTAGGTTTGCCATTAGGTCGTATCGTAGGTTTATATGTAGGTTGGAGAACTACCTTCTTATGTATAGCAGTGATCTCCGCTATCCTTTTTATTCTCTTAACTATCGTCTTCCCTAAGATACCAGCTTCAGGATCTTTAAAGATCACAGAGTTGCCAAAACTCATGACCGATCCGGTTTTAGGAGGAATTTTCCTGATGACCGCAATTGCTATCATCGGTCACTATTCAGCCTACAGCTATATTGAGCCTTATTTAGGTCAGGTAGCAAAGCTCTCACCTGATGCTGTAACCATTGCCTTAACAGTCTTTGGTGGTATTGGTATTATCGGCAGCTTTATCTTTTCAAAGCTCTTTAGTAAGTACCACTACTTCTTCAACCTCTTTGCAGTCTTTGGTATTGCACTGTTCATCTTCTTACTAAAGTTTGCTTCAGGCAATCTAGTAACCTTATACATCGTACTGATTGGCTGGGGTCTTGCAATCACAGCATACAACCTTGTATATCAGTATGAGATCATCAAGTTTGCACCAAATACCACTGCTATTGCGATGTCAATATATTCAGGTATCTACAATTTAGGCATCGGTGGTGGTGCTATGGTAGGCGGTCTTGTAATTGATAACCTCTCAATTGCCTATATTGGTTTTGTAGGTTGTATCTTCCTCATTGTTGCAGGTATCTACCTGTACATAAAACTTCTTCCAAGACTAAAGGCAGTTGCTGACTGATTGTTATTGAAAGTGCTGCCAAATCTTAAGGACAGCACTTTACCATTCCTTCGTTTTCAATTTTTACTCCATTCTATTACAAGAACAAAACCTTGCTCAGTAAAACAGACAGATTTTGTCATAAAATGAAAGGAACACTTCTATAGCAATTTTTAGAATTCAGTCATTGGCAGATATTAGAGGATCTTATATATTGGTTAAGATGCATTAACAAGACACTTACTTTGATTGAAGATAAACTTCAACAAAACGCTGACAATTCTGCAAACTCATGAGATATTGATAGTATCGATATTGCAAAAAGAAGTTGGCGTATCTTCAATGTACTTACAAAAGCCATTTATATTGAATGGTACAGCTGAGGAGATATTCAAAACACAGATTACAGATCAGAGATTTGGGTTCCTGTAAAAGAGATAAATCAATAACCTTCAAATTTACTTTGCCCGTTAATAAAATAACAAGCAAATATCTAAATAAATTTGGTTCAGTACAGAAAAATGAGGGATCACATAGAGGCTCTTTCCTATTCTCACCGGTGGCTAAGAAAATCATTTAATAACGCTGTTAACAAAGATGGTTAGAATTAGTTAAGAGAAATTTTGTTAAGGCACAATCTGATTCTCTGTAAAAGCTCTTACCTTAGGATCTGCATTAAAGACTGCAGCAATTCTTATAAGCTCATTCTTTTTAGGTAAGATGTTGCCATAGTCTCGTGTCTTTATCTGCTCTACAGCTTCACTAAGCTTTGCCTTAGTTTCTGTCTCATTTTTTGCATACTTAAACTCAAAGACTATTCTTCTGTTATCTGTATTTACAATTAAATCAGCTCTGCCCTTTGCTTCATGAACCTCAGATAATACTTCCTGATGTGCACCTAACAGGTAAAGCTTTAACATATTCTGTACTGATGATTCTGACACGATTGGATAATTGTCATAGGACACAGAGTTTAAAGCACTGTTAAAGAGGTTGATGATGTCATCAACAGTGCCTACTTCTAACAGGCTTCTACCATAGTCATCTGTAATATCAGTGTTTCCTTTAAAAATGTTGTTTGCAAGTAATCTGTTTAAGGCTTTATAGATTTCACCGTTTGGAATACCTAATGCTACTGTAGAGGTTTTATTAAGATCTGATCTTAAAGTTAAATATCCTGTCTGACACATCAGTACGTTCTGATTGATTGTGGTTAATGCTGTAGGATTTTTAAAATCATCACTGGATACTTTTAAGAACTTATCTTTATCTAAGTATTCAAAAATATTAAGTTCATGTGTTTTTAAATAGTTAACTAAGATAGATGGTAATCCTCCATTGTCGTACCAGTACTCTCCAAACTGAACTTTTTTCTTTCCAACCATTGTTTGGAAAAATTTATTTACGGACCAGGTACTGAAGACTTTTTTCTCATAGTCCTCATCAAAGCAGTAACCATCATAGTTCTTGGCAAGTCTATCTAACAAAGACTCAATCTGCTCGTCGGTTACATTATCAACACTGCAGCTATTCTCATAGGATGAGGCCAGTTTTAAATAATCAATGTAGTACTTTTTAATCTCGTCTCGAGTAAAGCCTATCATTTGAGAATAGGCGCTGTCATTTGTTATATCATTGATATCAGAACCAATAGAAAAGATTTCTACATCTTTTAATCTCGTGACACCTGTTATTCCTAAGAATTTAATTGGCCACTTATTTTTAATAGTGGCGTAAAAGCTTTTTATTTTTTCCTGAAATTGCTTATATAGAGTTTCATTATTGATGTTTGCTGTCATCTGACAGTCATACTCATCAATTAAAATTACGATTTGACGTTTTTCTTTTCTTAACTCATCTAACAGAAAGTAGATTGTGTCTTCAGGTTCAACTTTCTCTTCATAGTTTTTGACATTGATGTCTCGTGCAAATGAGCTAATGATTGCATTTAGTTTTTGCTTAAAATGCTCAAGTGAGTATTTATCTAAATCTAAGAAATTCAGTCTTAATACAGGATAGGTAGGCTCTGTCCACTTGTCATAAATCCAGGTACCTTTAAAGTAAGGCTCTACACCTGTTTCAAATAAAGTTGCTATGGTATCTAAGGTAAGAGATTTACCAAAACGACGTGGACGGGAGATAAAAACTCTTTCCAGCTTTATAAGGTCTCTAATGTACTGTGTTTTATCTACATAAATGTAATTATTTAGATAAAAGTTTATAAATGAGCCTGTTGAGCTGATATCTTTCATATGTATTCATCTCCATTCATCTTATTAGATTATAGCTAAAAAGCTCTTGTTTTGCCCTAATTTGGGATAATTATTGACAAATTAGAGAGGATTCAAAAAAGAATTTTCCTATAATTAACACAAAGAGTTCTCAATGCCATCTTAAGTTTGCCGTTCTTTTATTCAAGACTGCTGTCAGAGCTTAGTGTTATCTGCTGCAAACGAAGATTATTAACGATCTCTTTTGTGAGTCTCAAGATAAACCATTTGTGCCGCAAAAAATATACAGGAATTGGTATCAATTCACCATAGACATATCAGAAATTTACCAAAGAAGCTAATTCATTGTTTACAACACTTTGAAAAAATTAGTTTTAGTACGGAATAAATTTCTTTAAAATTTCCTAAAGTTCAGATCTATACTTACCGTTAACTAAGATGTACTTGTGGAGTGTCTTATGTCTTTAGTTAACACAAACTATAGCTTTTTTGAAGGATCTGAAGTTCAATCATTTCAGAACCACAATATTGCTGTATCTGCTGTTGGCAACAGACAGGATGACGAAAAGAAACAGAATACTCTGCAGGATGACTGCGTTACTCTCTCTCAAGGTGCTCAGTCTTATAATAAAGATACTTACTCACACATTCGTAGCAATGCTTTAAAAGCTTACTTATCTAATTCATTTGCGCAATCTTGTCAAAGTCAAAATAAATCCCTGTCAGATACTGTATCCTCAATAAGAGAAGCCCTAGGTGAAAAAGATCCTCTTGTAAATGACGATACTCAGGATGATAACAGTGAAGAGAATTCATTTGCTTTAACAGGATCTGATAAAAATCCTGATGCTGTTGATGATACTGAAAGTCATGACAAGAGCATTGTAAAGAAGTCGTCAGCTGACAAAGCTAAAGAGAAAGAGCAAAAGGAAGCTGCTCAAAATCACAATGGCAAAAAGCAAAACGGTGAGTATTTAACTGATGATGAGCAATCCGAGGTTGAGCAACTAAAAGCTCGTGATACCGAGGTAAGAGCACATGAGCAGGCCCATCAGTCGGCAGGAGGTTCGTACGCAGGATCCCCACAGTATGAATATAAGACAGGACCAGATGGTAATAAGTACGTAACTGACGGTCATGTAAATATTGATATTGGTAAAGAATCAACTCCTGAAAAGACCATCGAAAAAATGCGTACGGTGATCAGTGCTGCTCATGCACCAGCAGAGCCATCAGGTCAGGATCTGAAAGTTGCAGCTGAAGCTCAGCAAAAGATGTCTGAAGCTCAGCAAGAGCTCTCTGAAGAAAACACCAAGGAGAACAATCAAAAGTTAAATAAGCATGAGTCATCTACGGCATCTGATAAAAACAGTACAAATTCAAACAGTTCAAATAATGCCACTTCACAGGACACTAAAACAGTCTCTGAGAGTGCCTAATTTCCTTCCATAAACACACATTTTCACCATTAAAGAGCATATTCAGTTTAACTCCAATTTAGTTGTATAATTACAGTGCATAATTTCTACTATTTTTGGAGTACTTATGGATCCAGTATCAGTTGGAGTTTTATCCATTCTCCCTCCTGTAATTGCCGTTGTATTAGCGTTAATTACTAAGGAAGTATTTTCATCACTAATCGTGGGTATCTTATCAGGAACCCTGATTTATACTTTAAAAACTGATGGTAATATCATTCTAGGACCTGTTGAAAGTGCCTTATCAGTTATGGGCAATAAGTTCGATCTGAACATTGTGCTCTTCTGTTCACTTTTAGGCGCTCTAGTTTATGTTATCTATATGGCCGGAGCTTCTAAAGCTTATGGAAATTGGGCTACTGCTAAAATCAAAGGCAGACGTTCAGCACTTCTATCTACATCAGCTTTAGGCGCTTTTATCTTTATCGACGATTACTTTAACTGCTTAACCGTAGGTACTGTGATGAGACCTATTACCGACAAGTATAAGATCTCACGCGAAAAGTTAGCCTATATCATCGATTCTACCGCAGCTCCTATCTGCATTATCGCACCTGTTTCATCATGGGCAGCAGCTGTAGGTTCAAACTTAAAAGCTACCAATACTTTTGATTCAGATATTGCAGCTTTCTGTGCTACCATTCCATGGAACTTCTATGCACTGCTCTGCATTCTGTTAGTCGTGTTAGTATGTTGTTTTAATGTTGATTTTGGACCAATGTACAAAGCTGAAAAAGAAGCTTATGAGTCCACAAAAGCAGCTAAAACAGATGTAAAAGATACTGATGAGAGCATCGAAGTTAAAGGCAACGGTACTGTTTTAGACATGGTAGTACCTATCATTTCTTTAATTATCTTTGCTGTGCTTGCAATGCTGTATTTAGGTGGTTACTGGGGTGAGGATGAAAAATATCACACACTAGGTGCTGCTTTTGGTAACACTGATTCATCACAGGCTTTAGTGTTAAGCTCATTTGGTGCATTAGTTGTTGCTTTCATAATGATGGTTCCAAGAAAACTCTTATCATTAAAAGAGTATATGGATGGTGTACTTCGCGGTGTTCAGGCTATGATCCCAGCTAACATGATCTTAACCTTTGCTTGGACCATTTCAGGTGTTACCCGTGATCTTTTACAAGCACCAGAGTTCATCTCATCTATCGTTCAGAACGATATCGGTTTCGTAGGTGTAGTGCTACCTGCAGTGATCTTTGTGATTGCAGGTTTCTTATCATTCTCAACCGGTACTGCTTGGGGTACTTTTGGTATCTTAATTCCTATTGTGGTGATCGTAGCTCAGGCTGTTGATCCAAATTCAATGGAATTAACCATCATTGCCCTATCAGCAACTCTTGCAGGCTCTGTATTTGGTGATCACTGTTCACCTATTTCAGATACAACTGTTTTATCATCTGCAGGTTCTGGCTGTGTTCACATCGAGCACGTTTACACTCAGTTGCCTTACTCTTTGACTGTAGCTGTAAGTGCTTTAATTGGTTATGCAATTGCAGGTGTAACCAGAAGCTTACCATTAAGTTTGGGTTCTGCTGTAATTATCATGATAGTGTTAATTACCTTTATGCACAAAAGACAGTTAAAGCTGTCTAAAGCTCAAGCTTAATCTCTTTTCCTTGCTCTAGTTATCAGACACTAGAGACAATTACGCAGATTTTGTAAGTTTTTTATGACATAGTAATCTGCGAACATCAAAAGTCCGATTTAAAAAGTCGGACTTTTTGTTACAGCTGTTTTTCAATCTCTACCAGATCTTCATCCATCTTTTCATACTCAGCATTTAACTCTTCATCTGTGATCATGTCATCCTGATCTGGCTCGTATTTATGCTTAGCTTCAGGTAAAGGAATATCAATAGACAATATGAACGAGACCTTCGCTGAAATGTAGAAACGTGGATTTACCGTGT
>ERZ1026864.255-NODE-255-length-36372-cov-8.296390_pt1 | contig 36372 bp, 44 predicted proteins | sample MGYA00380162_ERZ1026864 | MGnify/ENA primary metagenome ERZ1026864 (study PRJEB33269, sample SAMEA4719798) | human gut metagenome | biome: human-associated habitat; feature: organic feature; material: feces | place: Cameroon | collected 2013-10 ... | reverse complement strand
CAGGATAAAATCGCCAAGAACCGCCGCGCTCCGGCTCGGCACAAAGCGGAGGACGATTATTTGCTGACGACCAAGCTGTTCTGTGGAATATGTGGCGCGATGATGTTCGGTGAGTGCGGAACGAGTCGAAATAAGAACGTCCACCATTATTATAAATGTGCTAATGCCAAGCGCACCAAGACCTGCAAGAAAAAGACCGTCCGCAAAGAGTGGCTGGAGGATCTGGTAGTCAACGAGACCATGAAGATGATTCGTGACGATGACAGTATCCAGTCCATCGTGGATGCGGTGATGATTCTTCAGGAACAGGAGAACACGGTGCTGCCCCTGCTGGAAAAGCAGATGAAGGATATAGAAAACGGTATCGAGAATCTGTTAAATGCAATTCAGGCAGGTGTGCTGACCAGCTCGACCAAAGGACGCTTGGAAAAGTTGGAAGCCCAGCAGAAAGAGCTGGAAATCCGCATCGCGGAAGAAAAGCTGGCGAAACCGAAAGTCAGCGCAGATTTTGTGAAATTTTGGCTCACCAACTTCCGCAAGCTCGACCCGAAAGTGAAAAGCCACCGGGAAACGCTTATCAATACATTCGTGAACGCTGTTTATCTCTATGATGAAAAAGTTTTAATTACATTCAACTACAAAGATGGCACGAAAACCATCACTTTCGATGAGATCGCTGCCAAAGATGCCCCAGAGGGCAATGGTTCGGATTTGGATCGCTTCGCTCCACCAATATAAAACACCTAGAGACGTAAGTTTCTGGGTGTTTTTCTTTTGCCGTAACCCACAGTCAAACCCACTTTTTTTGCGTGGTAGCCTTTTCGTTACCCCCTCACCACGGCATTGTAAAGCATCTCCAGGAACTGCACCGCGCTGGGTGCACCGGTCAGCGGGTAGCCAGCCAACTGCTGAACGCCTTCGGGATTGAGCGCCCAGGCTTTCTCTGCTGCACGCCGAACGGCACTTTGAATGGCAGACCACTTGCAGCGCCGCTGGTCTGAGATGGGGGTATAGATCTCCTTCTGTACGGCTTCCAGCCGGTCCTCCTGATCACAGATCAGAGCCACGCAGTCGCAGAGAACACGGTAATTCTTTGAGCTCCGGGTAATCCCCAGCGGCCGGAGGATTTGATCCAGCTGGGCGGGGGAGTTCGAAATTTTCACGTCGGGCATAGTTTGCACATCCTTTCTATCCAACTTTAACCGGAAAATGTCAGAATGTGCTGGATAATGCGGAATGCGTCGGAATGTGCCGAAACATGCCAAAAGAAAACAGCCCCGAGGAACCATCAGGCTCCCCGGGGCTGCTGCTATGTACTCTTACTTGATCTTCCCCTGCATCTGATCCAGCAGCTCATCTGCGTGGATGGCTTCGGGGGTGAAGGAGTTGTTCTCCCACCATGCCCAGATGGCGGCAGCGGTGGTCAGGCCAGCCGTCACCCACTGCTCCACGCTGGCGCTGTCGATGGGCAGCACCGGCTTGCCTGCTGCACTCAGCAGCTGATTGACGAGGGCCAGTGCCAGCACAACAGTGCGGGCGATGGTCGCGGCGGGGATGGCGGGGGTGTTGTTCTCAGTGATGTGTGCGTTCATAAGGTCAGTTCCTTTCTTCAGTCGTGGATGGGTAAAGCGCAGGCTCTCTTGTACAATTCCGTGCCGGTGCCGTTGCCGCCCATCACATGATAGGTCTTGTAGAGGTAATTCAGGTTGCGCAGGCCGTCGCGGGTGATGTACCCCAGCTCCATAAAACGGTAGCACTCGGTATAGATGCGGTCGTGCAGCAGGGCCAGCACCGCGTCCCACAGGGCCTTGATCTTGGGGATGGCGGCAAGGATCGCGCCGCCGATCAGAGCACAGAGCCACCCGGCCCAATACTCCGTGATAAACTGCCACATCGGTCTCACCCCTCCTCATCATCTTCCCACGCCTGCTGGATGCGCTGTCCGTTGTGACACACCGCATCCAGAACGGCATCTGCTTGAATATTGGATGCCAGCAGGGCCTTGTCTTGGGTATTCATGTTGTAGTACCCCGTGAACACCTCACCATCTGCCAGAGGCGCTGCTACGGTGATGCGGTCGATCTTGTGCTCTTCCAGTGTAGCTAGAACCTCTGAGAGCCAGGGTGCGTATGGTGCATCTGAAATCAGATAACTTGCCATCGGTCTCACCCCCTGACCTGCCCCAGCCCGGCCCGCTGGATGATGCCCGCGTAGTCCTTGTAGGCCACGCTGAGGTCTGCGCCCTTGGCAATGCCGGGGATCTTTCCGCTGCTGGTGTACTGCCACATTCCAAAGGGCCAGCCGGGGGAGGGCTTCTTGGTGCGATAGGCCGCCAGCCATACGTCGTAGGGCTTGAGGGCTGCGCCGCCCATGTAAAGGTTGGTCTGCCCGAAGTACAGGCCGGTGTAGAGCATGGCGTACACGCCCCAGCTCTCCACCACGCTCAGGCAGTGGGCCACGATGTCGGTCAGGGCGGCCTTGCTCAGGGCTTCCTGCAGCTTGTCCTCAATGTCCACGGCAACCGGCAGCTGGAACGTTCTGCCGCCCAGCGCCTGCTTGAACAGGGCCAGCTCCTTGTCGGCCTGTGCCTTGGTGGTGGCCTTGAAGTAGCCGTACACGCCCACCGGGATGCCCAGCCGGGCACACTCGGCATAGTTGCGGGCAAAGAAGGGGTCGATGTAGGGTTTGCTGGGTTTGCCCTCTTTGCTGTTGCCCATGGCCCGGATCATCACGCCGGAGACAAGGCCGCTTTTCTTGACCTTGTCCCAGTCAATGCGGCCCTGCCAGCGGGAAACGTCAAGTATGGTTCTGGGCATTGCTCTGCGCCTCCTTCTCGGTCAGCTGGACGTGGATAGCTTCCAGGTCGTCAGCGGTCAGGGCAGGGTAATCCGCCGCGATTGCCTCAAAGGCTTCGCCGTTGTTCAGCCGGATGCGGAATGCCCGCACCATGATGCGGAGTTTCAGGTTGTTCAGCGTTTTCATAGTTTTAACCTCCAATCAAATCGGCCATCATAAGCACAAGGTCGTCGTTTGCCGCTTCCAGAGCGTCCATGCGGCCCGGCACGGTTTCCAGCTCTGCCTTTTTCTTCGCTTCGGCGGCAGCGGCTTCTTCTGCCTTTTTCTTGGCTTCAGCCTGTGCAGCCAGCTCGTCGGCGGTGTAGCGGATGTACCGCATCACAGGCACTTCCTCATCCCAGGCGGGCTGAGGCTCAACACCGGGCACATCGATGACCTTCACCATGTCTCGGCCAATCTCTTTACCTTCCCGGTAGTAGATGGCGAGAGAGCCGTCCGGCAGCTTTGCGGTCTCTCTGTGCCACTGCGGAGCTGTGCCCTCTACGGCATCATGGTGAACGACTTCCACATCTTCCACCAGATAGCCAGCTTCCAGATCCGGCTCTGTTGTAAGCATTGTGCCGGACTCATCAATTGTTTTCATAGTTACTCCTTTCATGCGGCATCATCCACCCGCACCCAGATGTACAGGGCATAGTAAGGGTTCAGGACGCTCATTGCCTGCCCGCTGCCGGTGCTGCCGATGCTCACGGTATGAGTGTGAGCGCCAGCGTCCCCGATGCTCACAGAGTGGCTGTGGCTTCCCGTGCCGTTCGTGCTGAAGCTGTGGGTGTGGGAACCGGCGGATTTGGTTGTTATAGTAGCCTTATAGTAGCTGTCACCGTAAGCCATGGACGAACTAACCAAACCGCTGTTTCCACCTGTGGAGCTACCGTTACTGTTGATAGTTGCATCATGCGTATGCGAACCCGCCCAATCGGTCGTACCGCTGTGGCTATGCCAGCCTGCGCTGTCGGTGGATGCACTGTGGCTGTGGGAACCAGCGCTGCCGGTACTGCCACTATGGCTATGGCTCGGCATTTCGGCAGTAGTCTGGGTGTGGGTGGCGCTGCCGCCGGTGGTGCCCACAGGGTAGGCACTGGAAGCGCCCATGATAAACTCACCTTCGACGCGCTCCCATGTGCCGCCGATAAAGCTTGCCGGGCTGGTGGGGTCGTTGCTGGCCCAGTACCTGACTCTCTTGTAGTCCTCTTCCCGCTGGGCAGCGAGCATCTCCTTGATCAGCGCCCGGGTCGCCGCAGCATCGGCGGGGGCCCCTTTGATGGAGACGGTCGGGTCGGTGTTTGCCGCCTTTTTAGCTTCCTCCGCCCAGTTCTTGGATGCTTCCTCACTGGCTTTTGCATTGGTGGCAGAGGTAGCCGCTGCCGTCTTGCTCTTCTCTGCCTCCCCGGCCTTGGTGACGGCGGTGGAAGCGCTCCCCGCAGCGGCGGTGGCCTGCTGGGCGGCAATGTTTGCCGCAGCGGTGGCCGTTTTGGTGGAAGCTGCCACGTCGTTCAGGGCCGTGGTGCGGGCCCGTGCGATGTCCTGCAAGGCGGCGGTGTGCTCCGTCTCCGTGTCCTGCAGGGCCTGCTTGGCGGCGGTCTCACTGGTCTTAGCGTTCTTCTCGCTGGCGGCGGACTTGGTCTCGCTGCTCTTGGCTGCATCCGCGCTGTCCTTGGCGGCAGCGGCACTGCTGGTAGCTTTCTCCTCCAGTGCGTTGATGCGCTCCCGGGCAGCGGCCAGCAGCTCGTCGGTTGGGATGCCGGTCACACTGTCCCGCACGATGCCGCAGAGCGCCTCGTCCAGCCGGGTGTCGGTGATCTGGCCCGTAGAGATGCTGGTGGAGCCTGCCGGGCGGGTGATCTCGGCAAGACAGAGGTCGTAGATCAGCTCGGTGCGGGAGATGGCCGGGGCCGTGGGTGTGCTGGATGCCGTGCCCTGCAGCACCTGCAGGCTGGCGGCTCTGGCACCGGCATCATAGCGCATGATGATGCGGTCGATGCGGGGGAGAGACGGGTCGGCCAGTGGCATGGTCAGGGTGTCGCTCTCCCGCTTGGTGATGGAGTAGCCGGTGAAACGGCTGGGGTGCACCCAGCCACGGCCCGCGCCCACGGTGACCGTCAGCCCGCCTGCGGCTGTCACCGGGAAGTCCTCAGCGGAGCTGAACACGCCGCTGGTGCGGCCCGCAAGGTAGGCCGCCACGTCTGCGGCATCGAAGTCGAACCCATTGGCGGGATATAAAACGATTTTGCTCAAAAGATCATCTCCTTACAGCTTGCGCCAGACCGGCGTACCCAGCCGCACGGTGCGGGTGGTGCTGTCGCTCTGGCTTTGGGTGATGACATCGGCCACCCGGACGGTGGCCTTGTAGCCCAGCTCCGGGATGGTGCAGTGGGCCACATCCCCGGGGGAGAGCCCTTCGGCATCGATGGTCAGCTCAATGGAGCCGGTGCGGAGCTGTTCCAGCAGCTTGTTGGTGCCCCGGGCCATGAGCCGTTCGAGGTAGGCTTGGCTTTTGGTGGTCTCGCCCTTTTCCTCGTCCGGCTGCACATCCCGGGCATCCACATACAGCTCCCGCCGGTCGGCTCCGGTGGCATCCGTCAGGCCCACGGTCACGGTGGCCCGGTTCTCGCCCTCACCGGCCCCCTGCACGATGGCAATGTTGGCATAGTCGCTGTCCCCAAAGGCCCACGCGGCCTGCTGCAAGTTGCCCCACTTGGTGGAAAAGCGGTTGTTGGGGTCGGCGGTGGGCCGGTAGACCTCGAACAGGAGCCGTTTCTGGTCGTTCTTGCCTGCCAGCCGCACCCGGAAGCCCAGGTCGCAGGCCGCACCGATGGTCATCAGGTAGTCCATGATGCTGCCGCCGGAGGTCTGGGCGGTGTAGGTGGTGTCGAAGCCCACAGCAGCACCCAGCTCCAGCTTGGGCCACGGCTGCATGGCACTGACCAGCCTGCGCATGGCGGCTTCGGCGTTCTCGTTCTTGACGACCTCGGTGCTGACCCGCTTGCTCAAGATCCACGTTCCCGGGAAACCGGTGACCACCAGATTGCTGTCCTGATTCTCGTTGCTCCGGTGGCAGATGCGCATGGGCACATCGCTGTCACTGCGGCGCAGCCAGCGGCCCTCCCGGAGAAGAGCGAGGTTCTCCTCGGTGGGTCTGACTTCCAGCGTGAACTCGCCCTCGGTGTTGTAGGGCTCGTCCCAGTAAAGGCTCACCCACACCTCAATACGGCCCAGCCTGGCGAGGGTCAGTTCATCCAAAACGTCCAGCGTCACGAGATCACCTCCGGCAGAATACCGCTCACCATGGGATAGAAGCGCACTGTCACCTGCAGGCTGGTCTCGCCGCTGTCGGCGGTGGCCTTGAGCAGGTTGTCTCCCGGGGCCAGCTCCAGCAGGTCGCTGTCCTCGTCCAGCAAGGCGAAAATGTTCTCCTCCGTGCCGTCCTCTGTCCGTTTGACGGCCAGCTTGTCGGTGGTGGTGCGGTAGATTTCGATGACCTGCCCGGGGGTCAGGGTGGTCAGGATGCGGATGCTCTGCCCCGTGATGATGTTCAGCACGGTGGGGTTGACCACAGCGCCGTCGCTCTTGAGGGTGGCCGTGAAGGGCACTGCCAGCGCCCCGGGGTTATAGGCATTCAGCCAGCCGATGGAGGTGCGCACGCCGAAACGGTGGGGCGTGGAGTAGTTGACCGGCAGCCTGAAGCTGGGCACAAAGCCGTTGATGCAGAAGCTCTGGGCGGTCAGGTCGTACCAGAAGGGTTTCGGGCAGAAGAGCATGAAATCCAGCACCGGGTAGGGGTGGATGCTCTTTGTGTAGGGGGTCTTGGAAAGCACGAAACGGCAGAAGTATTTATCCTCGAAGTACATTGTGCCGCTGGTGAAATAGGGCAGCTTTTCCAGCAGTAATTCCGCATCCGCATCGCCGTGGGAGCTGTGGCAGTGGATGATGAGCTCACGGCTCACCCCGGCCACGCTCTGGCGCTCCACGCTCACGCCCACCTGGTTCACGCCCTGTGCGGTCTGCACGTCCACGTCTACGCCATTGATGGGGTCGAGGGAGTAGGGCGTGCCGTAGTCCCACCCGATGTCAAGAGCGGCCCCGGCATCCGTGACCAGCTGCAAATGGTCTTTGCGAAATGGCATTCAGAGTCCTCCTTTCATCGTTTCTGGGCCTTGGCTCGGTCGGCTTCCCAGCGTGCTTCCCGCTGGAGGTCTGCTGCCGTCTGGGCCTTGCTGTAAATGTTTTGCGTGATGTTGGTGTCGCCCTCCCGGTGGTACTGGTTGGCGGCTGCGGCCACCTGTGCCGTGCCGGAAGCGGCCACACTGCGAGAGATGGCCATGTTGTCCGACAGCACCAGAGAGTTGGCCTGCCTCACCATCTCGGCCAGCTTGCTGTTTGCGGCCAGCAGGGCCTCGGTGTTGGCCTCCACAGCGTCGGTCAGGTCTTTGTCCGGGGTGGGGGCCGTCGGTGTGGTGGGGCTGCTGGTCTTGGTGATGTCATTCAGGCTGCGCTCAATCTTTGTCTGGATGCCATCCACATAGGTGGTCACGGTCTTGTAGGAGCGCTCCACGCCGTCCACCAGCTTGGTACCCGCCTCGGTGACGGTCTTGGTCACCCGCTGGGTGATCTTGCCGGTCTCGTCCTGCAGCTTCTCGGTGAGCACTTTGGTGGTCACGGTGCTGCCGTCGGCATTGGTGGTCTTGCTGGTGTCGGTCATGCTCTCGATGACCTTCTGGGAGTTGGTGGAAGCGCCGGAGCTGCTGGGGTTGTTGATGGTTTCCTGCTGCTTCTTCCGCTCGGCCTGCCGGGCCTTGCGGTCTGCGGCGATTTTATTGGCGTAGTCCCACGCCGGATTGGAGATGTAATCAATCGTACCACCGTAGAGCCACGCTACGGAGTTATAGGTTGCAATCAGACCGTTGATGAGGATGATAAAACCCTCGATGCCCGCCGCCACGATGCGCATCAGGCCCTCGAAGATGTAGCTCATAAAGTCCTCAACGCCCGCCCAGACATTCTGGAAAGCGTTGGCCACGTCCTTGTTTTTGCCGGAGAAGTTCAGCAGGGCACCCACCAGCATCCCGATGAGGGAGATGACGAGCAAAATCGGATTCGCGTCCATGGCCACGTTCAGGGCGGTCTGCCCGGCTGTGGCGCTGGCTGCTGCGGGGACGAACTGTGCCACCAGACCGGCGGCCAGATTGGCGAGGTTCCCGAACACGCCGCTCAAAGCGCTGCCCAGCTGGTTGAGCGCCCCCATGGCCACGCTCTGGATCTGCGCCTGCTGTTCCTTGGTGCAGGCCTGCCAGAAGTAGGAAGCCGCCCATAGGCCCAGCTGCTCGAGGTCGCCGTTTTTGAGGGCAGTTGCCAGCGCCTCGATGGCCCCCAGCGCATCCGTCTGGATGTCGGACTGGATCTGTTCCCAGCCCTCGGTGAGCTTGGTGCGGAACTGCTCTGTGATGGTGGCCCCTACGGTGGCAAAATCCGGGCCGTAGTCGTTGAGGGTCTGGGCGATGTTCTGGATGGCTTCCTGTGCGGCAGGTGCACCGGTGTTGATGCCGTTGACAAGGCCCTGCGTGACATTCTCGCCGATCTCAGTGAACACCTTCGAGGGCGAGTGGATGCCCAGTACGTTCTTGACGGTGTTCACCATGCCGTTGACTTTGCCCTTGACTGTGGACACCAGCGTGTCCCACATCCCGGTGATGCCGTTCAGCAGGCCGTTGACGATGTTCTCGCCGATGTGGCCCCATTCATCCATGCTGCCGTCCCACACGCCGGTCAGCATTGCGATGCAGGCAAGGGCTGCTTCGCCCAGATTCTCAATGCTGCGGAGAATGCCGTCTACCAGAGTGGTCAGAAGGGCCGCACCGCAGTTCAGAAGGTCTGGCAGGTGGGAGAGCAGCGCGGCAGAAAACTTGGCAATCAGCTCCGCTGCTGCTGTGATCAGCTGGGGCAGGTTGTCGGTGATGCCGATGATGAGCTGTTCCAGCAGCTGGATGCCTGCATCGAAGATCTCGTCCTGATGGTCAGCAAGATATTGCACCAGCTTGGTGATGACCTGCGTTGCTGCCGATGCCAGCCCGGGAATCTGCTGAACAACACCTGCGGTCAGATTTTCCAGAATGCCGCTGGCTGCGTCCAGCATGGCCGTCGGGCCGCCCTCATTCAGAGCACTCGTCAGGGTATTCAGGCAGTCAGTGCCCCAGTTGGCGGCTTCCTTCAGGCCCGGCTCCATGGCCTCGAACAGGTCGATGCTCAGGTTTTCTGCCGTTGTCTGGAGGCTTTCCATGCTGTGCTGGAAGGTGTCCGTCATGGTCTGGTAGGCGGTGTCGGTCGCTCCGGCACTGTCCACCATCTGGGCCAGCACGCCGTTGAATTTGTCCGCGCCGCCCGATGCCAGCGAAAGAGCACCGGTACCGGCTTCCACGCTGGACCACAGCCCGGCAAAGGCGGTGCTGTCGTTGCCCACGCTGTCGTACAGGATCTGCAGCACATCGCCAAGGCTCTTGCCGTCAGCACTCAGCTGGGCAAAGCTCTTGCCGGTCTGCTGCTGTAAAATCTTGCCTACGGTCGAACCGGTGTCGCCCAGCTCGTTCAGCATGGATTTTGTGTAAGTTGTCGCCTCGGCAGTGGCGATACCGTTGGCGGTCATCACGGCCAGACCACTGGACAGGTTTTCTACGCTGACGTTGTAAGCAGCAGCCAGCGGGATGACACGGCCCATGCTGGACGAAAGTTCGTCCACGCTGGTTTTGCCCAGGTTCTGGGTGGTCAGCAGCACATCCGAAACATGGGTCGCCTGGTCGGCGCTCAAGCCGTAGGCGTTCAGGGCAGTGGTCAGGATATCCACGGCGGAGGTCGTGGAGGTAAAACCGGCGGTTGCCAGTTTCGCTGCCTGGCCTGCAAATTCCACAGCGTTGGCCGTGTCCTGCCCGGCGCTGATGGCCTGGTAGGTAGCCTCGGCAATATCCGTGGCTGCAATGCCCATGGTGTTGGACATGTCCGTGATCTGACTGCCCAGCTTCTGGATCGAAAGCTTGCCAAGATCGGCGATGGTCCCGACTTTGGCAAGCGATGTCTCGTAGACGGAGCCGTTCCGGATCGTGCTCTGGGCAAGATTCGTCAGCTGGCTGCTGGCCGTCTTTACTAGGTCTGCGATCAGCGTTCCGGCGGCGACGGTCATGCTGCTGACACCCTGCGTGAAGCCGCTGGTATCCAACTTGGTGTTGCCGGTAACGCTAAAATCAAATGCCACTGTGTCCACCTCTCAATCGGAGCGCGGGCACAGGGGCACAGGCTGTTATAACTTGATCTCTACCTCCCGCTTACAGGCGGGATTTTTGCATTTGACCCACAAACCGTGGGCGTAGGCCTCGGGAGCCGCCCACACGGGCAGCGCTCTGCCGCAGAAGGGGCAGGGCACCGGGGCGCGGGAATCAACCGAAGCGGTCGAGGAAAGCGTCCTCGTGCTCTTGCAGGGTCTCGTTCCGCTTCACCCCCTTCAGCCCATCCGGCAGGGCGAAGCGCTCTTTCAGGGTCTCGTAGTATTCCCGGTCGGCCCTGTCCATGCCGGAGGTGTCCTTGCCCCGGATCTCCACGATCTTGCCCAGCGGCGTTTCCGGCGGCAGGGCATGAAGCAGTGCTTTGAAGCGCCACCAGTGTACCTTGTCGGCGGTCAGGTCGATGCCGTAGGCCTGCTGAAAGGCCCCCACGATGTAGTCAGAGTCGCACCGGTAGTCCAGCACAGGCTCGTCCTGTGGGTCGCTGCTGCTGCCAGTCCCGGTGCGCTCCTCGTCCTCGGGGCCACCGCCCTGGCAGAAACGCACCAGAGATTCAAAGGCTTCCGGATATTGCGCCACCGGGATCGGCTCCACAAAGAAGAGTGGGATGGCCGAGGCAATCAGCCGGGCGCTGTCCTCGTCGGTTTTGACGCGGCGGGTGCGGATCAGCAGCCAGACCATGGGCCGGAAGTCCCAGTTAATGGCGCGGCCCTCCCACTCGGTGGGCAGGGTATCCGTCAGCAGGTCATGCATTGTCCAGTGCCTCAAGCTCTGCCATCAGCTGGGCACGGCGGTCGGCCTTTGCCGCTTCCTGTGCCCGGAAATCCACCACGGCGGGGTGTGCCTTGGCTGCGGCCCGACGCTGCTCACGGTTCATGGGGGCAGGGATGGCCTGTGCTGCCGAAACCTGTGCCCGTTCCTCGGCGGGGTGGATCAGTGCGCTGACACTGGCCTTTTCTGCGGCCATGGCCTCGGCAAAGGCCTTGCTGACCGTCAGGCAGGCGTTGAAGTTATTGCCGTCCAGCCCCAGCTTTTCAGAAGCACCCTCGCCCAGAACCTCGTCCAGGTAGTCCATAAAGATGCGGCACTGGAAGCGCAGCCAGGCAGGGTAATCACTCTCAGGGGTGTAGCGGCTGCCCTCCGTCCGAGCACGTTCCTGCTGCCGGGTCTGTGCGGCCAGCATCCGATCCACGTCGTTGGCGTTCAGGGTGGAAAAATCAAAGTCAATGCCGTTGATGATCATGGAAAATCCTCCTGTTACAAAAAGGGCCCCCGTTCACCGGGAACGAGGGCTGTATGAATCATTGAAAATCGGGTTAGCCTGCTGCGGCTACGGTCAGGTAGTCGAACTCAGCCGGAACGCCAACACCCTTCACATCGCAGGCAAAACCTGCGGAGTTGCTGGCGGAGCCGCTGGCATCGGCAGTGACAATGAAAGCGGCTTCGCCCTTCTCGCCCTTGCCGGTCTTTGCGCTGAAGTAGATATAAGGGAAAACCACCTCAGTGCCGGAGCCGAACTTAATCCTGTGGGAGAGCAGGAAATCCTGCGCGGGGTCGCCCACGCAGCGGTTGCCGTTCAGGGAGAAGGTGCGCTGGGTCTCGCCCTTCTCGGTGACAGTGCCTGCACGGATATAGGCCACGTCCTCGGTGGAAGCGTTCAGGGCACCGGAGTGCTCCTTGACACGCTCTGCAAACACGATCCAGTCGCTCTCCTTGGTCTGGGTGGAGGCTTCGGTCTGGATGGCAAAGATGAAGTCATCGGCTTTTTCGGTGCCGGTGTAGTCCGCGCTGGGCACGATGCCCTTCTTGGTCTTAAGCGCGGCCAGGGTTTCGGAAACAGTCATAGGATGGTCTCCTTTCAAAGTTTGGGTTGATAGTAGACGAGCCGGAGTTGCATCTGCATTTTGCAGCTTCCGGAGCCGTCGGTGACGATGTAGCCGGTGGAGGTGACCTCAATGCTCTGGGCTTCCTTGCCGTGCCCGCATTTGCTCAGATCAGGCAGGATGCCGCAGTCATTTTGTTCCATTACCCAGTCGGCCAGCTGTTCAAAGAAGCCGCTGTTCTCAATGGTGAGCACATCGGTCTCCCCGAACTCCCTTCGGGACAGGAAGAGGTAGTTCTTCGCCAGATCCCGCCCGGAGATGTAACTCTCCACAATGGGGTCGGTGGGGCTGTCCTCAATGGAAAAAGCGGTGGCTTCCTCTTCCAGCCCGGCAATGCGGAAGGCCGCACCGGTGGCATCCTGCTCCTCGGCGATGAGTGGACAGGTCTTGAGCCAGTCCCGCAGGGCCGTAATGGACGCTTTGGGCATTACGTTCCACCTCCCAGCTCTCTTTGGGCAGCGTTTTTGGCGAACTGGACCAGTTCGTCTTTGTGGTCAGCAATGGCCCGCTGGCCCCAGTAGGAGCCGCGCAGGTGGTTCTCCCCATGCAGACCCTGCCCCTGCGTGTGCAGGTAATACTGCCGCCGGGCATACGGGGTGTTATAGACCAGCTTGCCGCCTTTGAAGTCGGATGCCTGGTTGACGCTGTTCTTCAGCGTGCCGGTGTCGAAGGGTACATAAGGGTCCACAGCTTTGGCAACTTGCTGTGAGAACGCATACTGGACCTTCTGAAAGCCCTTGTCCATTTCGGCCTGAAAGCCGGGCCGGAACCTGAGCTTCAGGTCAATAACGGGTGCACTCATTTCCTCAGCTCCCCTCTACATGAAAATGCGGCAGCAGCGGTTCCCGGTTGTCGGAGACCGCCGCCACCGTGCAGCAGATGTGTGTTTTCTCGAGGGCGGCATACTCGGCCTCGGTCAGGCTGCGGATAGCGCCGCAGATGAGCTTGCCGCCCCGCTTGAGTGTCCAGTGTGCTGCCTTTTCCTCGGGCGGAAGCTTTGCCCACTGGAAATAGGGCAGGTAGCCCGCCGCAGGGGGCAGCCGGATATGCACTGTCCGCTGGGGGTCTCCGCCAGAGGTGTCCAGCTTCTCCCGCCAGCTGCATCCGGGGATGACATGGCAGACAGGCCGGTCGGTCTCGGTGGCGGTGTCGTGGATGAGGTTCACCACAGTTACGCTGCACTGCATCAGAAACACCCCCGATACAGCAGACCGTGTGGGTCGCTGCCCAGGCAGCTGGCGAGGATGCTGTGAGCTTCGGCGGCCTGCTTTTCGGCCAGAGCGCCCTCGGAGAACGTCACGGCAAAGCCATCGTTGTTGACGCTGGTCACGCCCGGCGCATAGCCGGTGGCAACGCGTGCCGCTTCGGCCCGTTCCAGGCTCTGCACGATGGACGCACAAGCCATGGCCAGAGCTTCGGCACAGTTGGCGCAGCCTTTGGTGTGGGCTTCGGCCCGGCCAAAGGTGGCCCGGTCAATGAGCTTCGAGGCCCGGAAGCACAGCGGCGTGAACGCGGCCTCGTCCAGCGTTCCGCCTGCTGTCTGGTACTGTTTGTAGGTGCAGTAAAGCATGGGGGCCTCCTTATGCTGCTGCCTTCTTCTTGACCAGAATGGTCTGACCCTTGGTGACCTTGTAGGCGTAGACCTTACGGCCCTGCACGGCAGATGCGCCGATGAAGTCGCCGGAGCCGGAGAGGTCCTGCAGGTGGACGGGAACGGCCCACTCGTCGATGACGGCGAACCAGTTGGGATGACCGGCCACATACTCCACGTTCTCGCCCAGGGTGGAATCCTCGAACACGGTGTAGCCTGCGATCTTGCCCACAGCGCCGGTCTGAACGACTGCGTCGCCCAGGTCGGAAGCCTTGATGAACTCGGGGCTCTTCAGGAGCAGGCCGTAAGTGTCCGGGGAGACCAGCAGCCAGCGGCCTGCGGTGGGCACGCCGATGGAGGACTGCTGGGTGCGTGCATCCACGATGTTGGCGTAGATGGTCTTTTCGGTCAGGGCGGTGGTATTGCCGAAGGCAGTGCCTGCGGTGGTCAGCTCCACGGAGCCGTCAGAATCCATCTGCAGGCCCAGAGAGTAACCGGCGCTGTCCAGGCGGTCAGCCACCAGATTGCCGGGAACGCTCTCTGCATCGAAACCATCGATGATCTCGTTCACGGCCTTGTCGTGGTCGATGTTGACGGTGAGGTAGGTGGTATCGCCGCTGGTCTGCTTTGCGCCCTTGGCCTTGTCGTAGTCGTTCACCACCACCTCGGTGTCACGGACAGGAACCTTGACGGAACCTGCCTTGGGGCTGCCCTCGTAGCGGTTGTTGCAGATCACGCCGACTTTCTTCACCAGCGTCTTGCGCAGCTTGAGGTCAACCAGATTGGAATAGCGGACCTGTGCTTCATGTGCCATAAGAATATCCTTTCTCTCATTCGATGTTGATATCGGGGTTCATCGCCTTGAAGGCAGCGGTCACGGGGTCAACATCCCCGGCGGGCGGGGTGCCGTGCTCTTTGCCGCTGGAAACGTGAACGGAACCAGCGCCGCCCTCTGCCGCTTCGCCAAAGGCCCAGGGATTCGCCTTGGCGGCTTCTTCCAGTGCCTTGGAGATATCGGTGGAACGGTCCTTGGACCCCTTGAGGGCATCCAGATCCAGCAGAGCCCGGACAGCCTTGACGCTGCGGCCCTTGGCTCCCAGAATGGCGGTGTTCAGGGCATTGTCAAAGGCAAAGCCCTCAGCCTGTGTCTGCATATCGCCCTTGAGCTTTGCCAGTTCGGCCTCGTACTCCTCGGGCTTCTTCTTGCCGTCAAAGGCGGCAAGGCCGTCCTGGGCGGTCTTGAGCTGAGCCTGGGTGTTTTCCAGCTGGGTCTTGTACTGCTCGGCGGCAGTCTTTTCCCGGTTGACATCGTTGCCGTTCTCGGCCATGATCCAGTTCAGCTGCTCCTCGGTAATGCCGGGGATCTTGTTCTTCACGTCTTCACGCTTCATGGTGGAAAAACTCCTTTCTGTTGGTGAAACCACGGTTTGGTGACACGGTTCTCCGTCCGTGTTTGGTTGTGGGCAGGGTACGCACTGCCCTCTGCGATGGTGCTCACTTCGTCCTCATGCGGGCAAAATGGACATGAAAAAAGCGCCCCTGCCCGGGTGGGCAAAGACGCTGGCGATATTGGGTTGTTACTGTCCCATTTCCTTGTAGACAGGGCATTCGTTGCAGATTTTATGGGATTCATCCCACCCGCAAGGCGGGGTCTTTTCAGGCGGCAGCATCAGGCTGTCGTTGCCGATGTTTGAAATATCCCAGCAAAGGCCGTCTGCGATTTTGTGGTTAAAAATCGGGCAGAAAACCTGTAGGTCAGGAATCGGAGTTGTATTAAAAGCCATGCTGTTTCATCACCTCGACGATTTGTTTCCCAGCATCGTCCAGCCAGCCTACCGTACCGATAGAGCCATCTTGCCGGATGACAATGAAACCTTTTTCAGAATAATAAGCGTGCTGCGTACCGTTGCGCTGGCTGATTGCGAGAATGGCGTGTTCAGCAATTTCATTGGCCTGCGCAAGGCTGATCTGCCGTTTTCCCATTTGCTCGATAGCGTGGCCCTCAAAACTTAGGGTGTTTGGCAACGCAGGAGGGGTAACAGCAGTTCCGGTCAATTTGATTTTACCAGATTGACGCAACGCCGTCAAATCGTTGTTAACGGCATCCAGTCGCTCTTGCCGTTTTGCCGCCCACGTTGCCTTACTGCTGGCACTTCGCCCAAACCCGGCCACGCTGGTGCGGGCACTGTCGGTCCTGCCGCCGGTGGCGCTGACAAAGTCGGCCAGTTCCTGCCGGGCCTGCCGGAGCTTCACCGCGCTGGCGGTGGTATCGGCCCCGGCGGCATCCTCGGCCAGATACCGGCGCTTGTACTTGCGCACGGTGCGCTCCCGGGCCCGCTGCATCTGGGATATCTCGTACTGGGTGTATTTGCCGCCGTTGTACTCGATGTCCCGGGAGTTGAGGGCTTCCAGATCTGACTGTGTCCAGGCGGGTGCGGGGCCCAGCTCCGGGAAGATGGAAAAGAAGGTGTGACGGCAGTTCCAACCGCACAGCCCTGCTCCGGTGCCGTAGCCGGTGGCGGCCTCGAAGTCCGGGTAATGCTTGCCCATGTAGTCCACAGCGCCGCCCCGGTGGAACTGCCTGCCCTGCCATGCAGCGTGGGATGGCCGGGCCCCACCGTGGGCCGTGGTCTCGAAGAACTCCACTCCCATCTCATCGGCCCGGGCCACCTGCAGTTTTGCGCCGGTCTGGTTCACGCCGGTGAGCACCGCCCGGCGACAGGCGACTTCCAGCGTGTCAGTGTGGCCGGTGGGGTAGGTGACATACTTCATGGTGTCGGCCAGACTGTCCACCGCGCTCTTAATGGCGCTCTTGTAGTCGAACGCACCGCTGCTCACCTTGAGATGGGCGCGGTCGAGAGCAGCTTCAAACTGGCCGGAGACGGTGTTGGCCGTGGTGGCGGTCAGGTTGTGGAAGGCACCCGCCGTCTGCTGGTAGCCTGCGTTGAGCAGGGCCTGCAGGGTGGCGTTGTCGGCAAAGGGCGTGGGCTCTTTGCCGTAGTGGTAGTAGATCTCGTCCTCGACTTCCATGGTGCGGGTGGCTGCTTCCTGCATGAGCCGCCGGATCTCGGCTTCGCTCTTGCCGGTGTACCGGGCCAGCTTCTTCACCACGTCCTGCCGGAGGGCTTCGGTCTGTTCATACCGCCACAGCTGCCAGTTGGCCGTGGGGGTCAGGGCTTCCATTTTGGAGATGCGCCGGGCCACGTCCCGCAGGATATCGTCCTCGACCTGCTGAAATAAAAGCACCAGCCGGTCGGGTGCATGGTCGAGATAGTCCGGGGCCAGCATCAGACACCCCCGAAGCTCAGCTCAGGCTGTTTGTTTTCGTCAGCAGCTTCCTGTGCCAGCTTGCGGGCATTCTCTTCACTGACCCCGTACCGGGCAGACAGATACTTGTACCGGGGCAAAAGGCCGCTCAGGGCATCGTCCCGCATCTGGCTCATCCGGGTCTCGGCATCGGTGATGTAGCTGTCGTCCCAGTCCACAGAGATGGGCGTTTCGGGGTCCACCGCCGCTCCCTGCAGGTTCTTTGCTGCCCACAGGATGGCCCGCACGATGCCCACCAGCGCCCCCTCGATGGGGATCTGGTTCTTATTGGCGCTGGCCACCAGATCCTGACGGCTGCCGTTGTACTCGGTGGCCGTGGTGACGTTGCCCAGCTCAAAGTTGTACCGGTGACAGCCCAGGCCACACTTGAAGCTGAACAGGTTCAGCATATCCTGAACAGCCTTGTGGTTCTGTTCCACCCGCAGATCAGGATTGTATTCGTGGTATTCGCTGGACTGGTCGAGGCTCCCTTCCTTTTGGGGCAGGGTGACGAACTGGCTCTGCACATCGTCATCGGGTGGAATAGAATGCTCCACGCCCTCTTGGTCCACCACCTTGCGGCAGATGTCCGCAGAGTAGAAGATCTTCTTGTGGCCCAGCCGGATATCCTCCCGGTAGTTGTCAAAGGCAAGGTCGATGCCCTGGGCCTCTGCCAGTGCTTCGGCAAAGACGCTCATGCCCAGCCCTGTGCCGCCGTCAAGGTTCTTGACTGCTGCCGGGCTGAACAGGGCAAACCACGGGGGAGAACCCTCCACCGTGATGCTTTCTGCCGTGCCCGGCGGGGCCTGCAGCGCTTCAAACACCGGAGCGCCCGAAACTCCATCCGTTACCCGGAACCATTCGTTGCGGATGGTGCGCCGGATCTCATTGCCGGTGTGGGTCTGCAGATAGACCACAGGCTTACCCTCCATCATGCACTCGGAGACAAAGGCTGCTTCGGTCACGATGCCCCGTTCCACCCGCAGAGGCAGGATGCAGGAAGCCGGGTCATAGTCCAGCTTCAGGCGGGTATCCGGGCCGGGGACGGCTTTCCCTTTCACGACAGTCAGATTCTCGGCACTCAGTACAAAGGCACCGGTGCCGGACCAGTAGGCCTGTTCCACCAGAGCATTGGCATTGCGCCAGAAGTGCAGCTCCCGGAGCAGGCCGCCCACCTGCTGCTCATCGTCGCCCAGCAGATAGGACGCGGTGTCAGCGTCCTTGATCTGGAAGGTGGTGCGGTCGTTCAGCAGGAGATTCGCCCAGTCCTCGCAGACCCGTTTCGGCATCCGCAGGGAGGCAATAGGGCGCTTCTTTGTGCCGTTTGCGTATTCAGCGGCACGGGTGTGTACCTTGGGCACGCTGCCCTGCCACCACTGCCGCCAGGTCTCGATGTAGCCGTAGTAGTCGGCATCGATGGCCCACCCGCGCGTCTTGTTCAGGTAGTTCAGAAATGCGGTGATGTTCATGTGTTGGTCAACCTCTTGAAATCGCGCTCGATGGTGTACTCGTAAGCGTCCAATGTGTCGATATCGGTGCTGCCGTCATCCAGCCGCTCGTCCACGCCGGGGTGCTTGCCACTGTACAGGGCCGTGGCAAGGGCATCCCGGAGGGTGGCAGCCTCCGGCAGCAGCCAGAACCTCCCGCCGCCCATCAGGATGCAGGTCAGGCGGATGCGGTCATTGATGCGGATCTTGGCGCTGTTTTCCACCCGGTCGGCCAGCCAACTCAGTTTGCAGCGCCGGAGCCGGGCCCGGATGTGATTGATCAGCGTCTGCTCCGCGGAATCGCAGAAGATGTACTGGATCTCGCCCCAGCGGGCAAAGACAGCCATGCAGAACTCCAGCAGCCGGTCGGCCAGAAAGTCGGCATCCTGCGCCACCGGGTCGATGCGCTGGGAAGCCAGCCCCACCACGCCGGAATAGCCCGGCAGGATGGCCGTTGCCACAAAGGCGTGTTTGGAGCCGTTGCCGCCAAAGTCCACCCCGATGCGCACCCGCCACGGGTGCAGCGGCTTGTCCACAGGCCAGAAAAAACGCCCATCTCCGGCGGCAAGGCTGTCGGCCAGCAGGCGGTAGATCACGCCGTTGGCGGCCATCCACTGCCCCAAGATAAAGCGGTTATAGTAGACCGTGCCGGTGTATTCTTTTTTCAGATCGGCCACGAACTGGGCCGGAAGCGTAGGGTTATCGTCGATGGTATACGCCTGACAGTAGATGTCAGCGTCACTGTCCAGAAACTTCTTGAACCAGTGAGTGGGGCTTTCCGGGTTGCAGGTGCCGTCAAAATGGGAGTGGGGGCAGGAAAGGCGGCTTTTCAGCATCTGGAACACGCCTTCGTCCCATGTGGTGATCTCGTCACCGTAGACGTACTCAAAGGCAGCGCCCTGAATGCGGGCGATGTGTTTCTTGTTGTCAGCGCCGAGGACATAGACCTTCTTGCCGAACAGCTGTGCCACGTTGCCTGCTGCCGAGGTGCGGATCACGCCTACAAGGTCGGGGCCCCAGAGCTCCCGCATCGGGGACAGCACGTTGCGTTCCAGCGTGCCCAGGGTGTTGCCCATGAGCACCAGCAGACCCTCACCCCGGGCCGCGCAGATCCGCTTCGGGATGGTCACGGCACAGTCCAGGTAGGTCTTGCCGCTTCGGGTGGCCCCTGTCTTGACGTTCCACCGGTGGGAACAGTTGCGCAGGTACTCCTCCTGAAACTCAGTCAATGGCACTGTCCACGCCTCCCAGCAGCTCCTTGGCCTTTGCCAGAGCATCCGCGCCCGGGTCTTCCTGTACAGTCTCCTCGCCCAGCATCTTCAGCAGGACGGTGGCCGCCTGAGGGTTGCCCCTCTTGGCCTGCTCTGCAATGCCTACGATGACGGCCATCTGGTTGTCCACGGCCTCAGGCTCGATCTGATCCCGGAGCATGGCGTTCACCCGGCGGCGGTCGGTCTCCGGCAGGCTCAGGTAGTAGTCAGCCGCCTGACGCATGGACCGTTTGCGGCGGCGGGCCGCACCGGATGCAATGCCGCCCTTCTGGGCGATCTCTCTCTGTTCGCTCTCCGTTCGTTCATTGAACGGAATGAGATTCTTTTCATTCGACACGTCACCACCTCTCTCGTTGTCAGGGTACAAAAAAGCCGCCCCTCAGGACGGCAGAAAATAGCATAAAAAATCCCTGCATGTTTCCATGCAGGGCAATTGACGCACATCCAGCGGGAAAATACCTGAAACCCGCCTGTGGATTCCGGTTCCTCCGGCGTATGTGGGGAGGTCAGAGGGCGGGCAAGGAGATCCCGCCACCCACCACATGAGCTTCCGGTGGGGAGTATGTAGCCCCATGCGTCAGGCTGTACCGCCTACGGGGTCGGCGGCGAATTGGAACCGCCCTTGGAATCGAACCTTCCACGACTACACTCGTGAACGCGCACCACATTGCGCTCAGGCGGCATAATAGAAGCAGCTCGCAGAACGTGATGTCGGACGGGCACATTCTGGAAGCTGCCATGGCATCGGTCTGCCTTTCGGCTTTGCCGATGGTACTGTTATAACACAGTTAAGCGGACATACGCGGCCACAATTGCGGCGGGATAGCATCCATCGGAATGTTCAGTGCTTCCACCGCCTGTCGATGCAGACGACGGAAGTGCCGGTCACTGACGCGGAGTTTGTCAGCAGCCTGTCCGCGATGCAGGCCGTCAATGTAACACAATTCCAAAAGGTCTTCCAGCAGCGGGTCTTCAAGTCCTTTGATGACGCTGCGGATGGTGAAACAAAACTCTTGGCTGCGGCGGACTTCCTCACAAAGCTGGTGCTGGTAGGCATCCATCATCTCAATGGCCCGGCCGGTCTTGTCACCGGAACCTCCGGAACTGACAACAGGACTGAGGGCCTGGGTGACGCTTTCCGCCTGGTCTTTCGCCTCACGGATACGCCGGATGAGAAGCTTCTGACGGCGAAGGGAAGCTTGATACAGCTTGAGCCATTCGCATTTCTGGATATAGGTCATTCGGTATTCCTCCCTTCCAGCACCTTCAGCAGTCCTTCCACGTCATACCGCCAGTGAACGCGCAGCAGGTGCTGCTCCACCTCGATGCCGTTCAGGGCGGCCCACTGCCATGGAATGCTCTTGCGGGTCTGGGTCTGCATGTACTCCAGCACAGCGCTGGCCGGTACGGCAAAGGTGCGGTTGACCTTGCCCCGGTAATTGATGACCACATGGGCGGTTTGGCCCTTGAAGGATGCTGCGTGGGCCATATCGGTGATGTGTTTGAGCTTGTGGTACTTCTGCCGCTCCCGGTCGAATCGGCCCAGGATCTTTTCCAGTGGGATGCTGGGCGTTTCGATGGTCTTGAGCTCGAAGTAATGGTGCATAGGGTAGCGGTACACGTCGAAGTCGCAGATGTTATCAATGGAGAAGCTCAGGTTCTCGTTGCCGCCGTAATAGGTGGCCGCGCTGTCTTTCAGTCGATAGCACCAGGCATCCTTCGGCATGGAGTTTTTCCAGTCTGCCTCGAACTGTTTTCCGGTGTTCAATTGGTTCTCCTTTCGGCGGAGGCCGCCCAATGCCCGGCCAGCTGTCGGGTCGGGGTAATGCTCATGGTTCCGGTACATGGGGCTCCTCCTTTTTCTTGGTGAGCGGACGGCGGCGGGCTGCGTTTTTTAGAAAATCATTCCCGCTGGGCTCCGGCCTGTCCACCCGCCTATTGCGTCCTGCTCCAATGGGATTCGTCATGCGGTACTCCTCGGCAGACTTACAGCCCTGGGTTTCGGCCTCGATCAGAGCCTTCCGTACATAGGCCCAGCTATGTGCCCCGGCATCAATGCACTTGCGCAGGATCACCCGCGCCAGTTCCTCGCCCAGCCGGTCAGCGTATCCAGTCAGCTCTCTTTTCCCGGAGGCACTCAGCTTGCTGATATCCTGTTCAAACTCTGATACCAAGGGTGAGGTCGTCGGTCTGTCCGGCGGAGGCGGCGCAGCCGCAGAAGACGACTTGTTAGCTTGTTGGTTTGTTAGACTTGTTAAGTTGTGGTTAGGAGCTGGTTGGTAGCTGGTTACCTGCTGGTTGATCTCTTGGTTGGGACGGATGATGTCGGCGTAATTATTTATCGTGATTATGGTGTATTTTGGCCCGGTTTGGCTGGTTATGTAGTTGGTTGTTCTCAAATGCTCCAGTGCCGTCCGGACGGATTGTTCGGACATTTTGAGCTGTTTTGCGAGGCTTGCACGGCTCGTAACCAGCTGCCCGGGCCTGATGGTAATGCCCTGCCACTGCTTTTCCTGCCAGTTTGCGGTCAGCAGCAGGTGGAAGAACAGCCGGGAAGTATTCGGCTCGGTGTACCATTCCCAGTCAGTCAGACCGCGGGGAAAGGCAACAAAGCCACGAGATGGGTCAATGCCCACGGTCTGAACTCCTTTCTGGTGTGGTTAAAACGGCAGGTCATCCGCATCATCGTTGATGAGGGCATCGGCCTCCGGGGTGCCTGCGGCGGGCCCGGCAGGCGCTGCCGACTGAGAGGCGCGGGGAGCATAGTCGGCCAGGTTCTCACCGGGGTACATCTGTCCGCCGGAAAGGCTGGTCTGCACCGGGGCAGGCTCGTCAAAGGGTGTTGGCTCTTGGGTGAGCGAAGGCTCAGATGGTGCAGGAACCTCTGTACAAAGTTCAATGAGGTTCTGCATCCACCGGAAGATCACCATCCCGCCGGGCTGGATGTCGTCGGCATCTACGTCGTAATAGGTCTTGCCGTTGTACTCCCGGCTCTTGAGCTCCCGGGCAAAGACAGTGACGGCATCGCCCTTCAGAAGGAGTCCGTCCCATTTGTCCAGCCCGTGCCAGACGTTGACCTGAACATACAGGCTCTCCCAGCTGCCGGTGTCGGTTTTGACGCTGTGCGCCTTCACGTCAAACTTCAGGACCTGCTTCTGGCCCACGTCCTTGAGCACAGGGTCTTTGGCGAGAGTTCCGTGGAGAAGTACGCCGGTCTTGTGGGTCAGGATCACGATTCATCACCCCCGGCAAAGGGGTCGTCTGCGCTGTCGGCGTCCTCCACGGTCAGGGCATCGGCCTGTTCAACGGCTTCCTTGATACGGGTCCAGCGTGGAGTCGGAGCCTGTCCGGCCTCGTCCAGCTCACGGGCGGTGCCCTCGGCATCCACACGAACGGAGACCTCGCTTTCATCGTAGAGGGTACCGAAGGTGGAGGGGAACGCTTCCCGCAGGGCATGAACCAGGGCGACTTTGCGGATCATGGTGGCCTTCTTCCCCTTCCACAGGGATTTTCCAGTGTCGTACTCGCCCAGCTTCACTTCCTCATAGCTGGGCCGGGTGCGGTCCTTTCGATAGACCTTGGCCCAGCCGCCCAGAAGTTCCTCGCCCTCGTAGACGATGGAGCCTTCCCGGTGTTCCAGCTGACCGGCTTCAGTGTCCAGCACGATGATGCCGGCCTCAAAGCCGTCAAAGGCCGGATGGCGCTCGGCCATCTGCATATAGCAGTTCTTGCCCAGAACGATGGTGCTGGGGGTGTCCTCGCTGTTGTTATCGTAGTGAATGAGGTAGGCTTCCTTGGTAAAGGGATTCAGCCGGTACTGCTTGCAGGTCTCGAGGAAGATCTTGCACTCGGCATCGGTGGCCTTGGCGCAGATGAAGTTGCGGACATCCGAGAAGTTGACGGTGAAGTGCTGGCCATCTGCGGCAGTGATTTCCACGGGCTTGGCCGGGCTGGCAGCCTGCAGAGCGCTGCTTTGGGCGGCACGCTGCTGCATTGCAGTCATCCGGGCGGCGGTGCCGGTGGCCGGGGCAGCGGAAGAAGAAACAGATGCGGACATGGTGGGCGCAGGTGCGCCGGGACGAGAAAAAGCCATAAGTAAAATCCTCCAATTATTTTACAGAACCATATGCGAAGCCACGCTTTTTAGCTTCGGCTTTGAACCATTCGATGTCTTCCGGGGTGAAATCTACCCAGAAGCGGTAGCGTTTGCGGGCAGGTGCAAGGCCTGTGCCAGGCAGGGCGAACTGCTGCAATACCTCGCAGTCCAGCCGCCCGGAAGCTGTCACAAAGGCGTTGCTCCGGGCCTCCTGTGCGGCCTCTTCTTTCAGCTGACGCTCTTCCTCGGTGGGCGGGATGATGACCGGTGCAGCAGCTCTGGCACGTTCTGCGGCCTGTCGCTGGGCCTCTGCCTCAGCCTGAGCCGCCCGGGCGTGCTCCCGGCGGCTGTGCTCATGCAGTGCATCATTGACGCTCAGGGCCCGCAGGTATTCGGTAATGCAGGGTTCAGCGTCTTCACCGCAGGTCTCCCGGATGAGGCGCAGTTCCTCCCGCCGGGTCTCCACAGCCTTGCGCAGTTCCTTTTCGGCCTGGGCGAGGTCAAAGGTTTTGTTGAGCCACTGGGGCACAAGCAGACGGTCAAAAGAAATCAGAGGTTCCAGCTCCCCGATGCAGTCCCGGTAGACCAGCCGCAGGGTGGATGCTTTTTCTTCCCGCTGGGCCTGTTCTACTGCTTTTACCTGCTGATCAATGGCCCCGGAAATCTTCTTACACTGGGCCTGCATCTCCCGGATACTCTTCTGGAAATCCTCCAGCGGGTCAGTGTAAAGCCGCTTGGCGGCGGTCAGAGCAGCAGCCAGCTGCTTGTCCCACTTGTTGACGGCAGCACGGTCGGCTTTGGCATCTTTGATGGATTCAGGTGTGTACACACGGCCTGTATAGGAGGCCAGAAGTTCGTCAAGGTTCTTCTGCACCTCATCCTTGTTCCAGTTCATGGCCGGGATCACCGGGCGCTCTACCCGGACGGTCAATTCATTCGTCATCGGTCAGTTCCTCCTCTTTTGGCTCCCGGTCGGGGGCAAAGTAGTAATCATCGGGCGGCTCCATGGGCGGGCCGTAACGGTCAAGATCCAGACAGTACATCTCATTCATCCCTGTCACCTCCGTCATAATCAGGCGGCTGGCGGCAGAGCAGGGAGGCCTCCTCCATGATGCTGTTCAGGGTACCGCAGATGGTCTGAAAGGTGTTTTCCAGATCTTCGCCCACCAGCCGGGAATAGCTGGCCTTGCTGTTATCCCACGCCGCCCGCATCAGGCTGGCGCAGTAGTTGGCCTGCTCAAAATCTGCCTGGGCATCATCGTTGATGCGGGAGCGGAGTGCCGCAACCTGTTTCTTCAGGTTGGCGTTGTCCTTGGCCAGTTCGGCGTTCCGGGCATCGGCAAGGCCCCAGGCTTTTTCTGCGGCCCGGCGGTCGATCTCTTCCTCGTCGATGACCGCCGTGATGGGCTGTTTTTTCAAAGCGTCTTCGGCATTTTTTGCTCTCTCTTCGGCCCTGTCGCGCTCACCTTCGGCCTTCTGGCGCTGGAGGTTGGCCGCAATGCGGCTCTCGTATTCATCGCGGTAGATCTGCTTGAGCTTGGTGTTCTGTTTTTTCAGGCCGTCAATATCGGCAATGTAGACACCCTGCTGATCCAGCAGCGTTGCCCGCATGGCAGCGGCTTCCTCGTACTTTTCGTGGTACTCGTGTGCAGCTTTCCGGGCCTCTTCCTCACGGGTCTCGGCAGCATCGGCGCGGTCTTTCTCGGCTTTGATCTGGGCCAGCAGCTCTTGGTACTCCTTGTAGGAGGTGATATCCCCGGAGAACACCGCCTGTTTCACCTGTGTTGGGGTGGAGGGCTTGGCAGCGGCATACAACAGCTTCAGGGGCTGAACGTCCAGAATGGACTTACCCTCCAGCTGGATGTTGCCGCACTGTGCGGCAACACTGACCATGCGGTCACCGGTGTCCCGGCTGATGCCCACAGCGGCGCACCACTTGCCCCAGCTGCCTTTGTAGTGGTTGGCTGTCAGGTCGTGGGCGTGCTTGGCCGCCATGATCCGGGCCATGTTGCCGGTGATAAAGGTCTGGGCATCCTGCAAAAGCAGGGCATTGGTCTGCTCGTCTGCGCCAAAGTCAAAGCTGGGAGCCGAAGGAATCGGCGCAGAAGAACCGCCCGCCGATGCGGCAGGGGCCGATTCGCAGTTTTGCAGGGATGTCGCGGGGGTCGATGCGCTTGCATCCGCCCCGCTCTCCGAGATGGTCGGCGTTGCCGCTGTGGCAGTCGGGACAGCATTCTCTGCCGTAGTCACAGCAGCATCCGCATTCTGGGCAGGTGCACATGAGAGAATCTCCTTTGCTTTTTTGATGTCGGCAAGAATCTTTTCCATTTCCTGCTGCGGTGTCATGTCCTTGCGGCTTCCATCCGGATTGAAAAACTGACCAAACAGCTCTCTTTTTGCGGCAACACCTTTCAGATTCTGAGTGCATGTGATTGTCAGGCAATAGCGCCCGTCAGATCCATAGTCCGATGCACGAATATCTTTGGAAAATGAGCCGAAAATCTCTCTGTCTGGATAAGTGTCTTTGATCCATGCGGAGACCTGAGACAGAAAGTCGAAGTCCAGACTATGCACTCGACAGGTGCATTTATCCTTGATAGAGCCAGCGAACTCTGACGCATAAGTGAGGGTCTTGCTCATCCGGCACTCGTAGCCCCGAGTCTCCCGGCTGACAGTTCTAGCACTTTCATCCCATTGAAAGTCTCCGTATGGCATGGCATAGGGGCATCCCCAGCACTCATGTCCGGGTGCGTAACCAGATAGGCGGTTTCCAGTGGTACTGGCATCGGTGGATTTCTTCACTCGCCGTCCGCATTTGCAGATATAGGTGGTCACACTTTCACCTCCGTGCCCTTCAGGCGGTCCAGCATCTCGGTCTGCACATCCTTGTTCATGGGCTGGATGTTGTTGCCCTTCCAGCCGTAGCAGAGGATGGGCCCGTAAAGCTGGCGGCCCCGGTAGGTGCGGTTGAGCAGGCTGGCGGGCTGGATGGGACCATCGTGCCGGCCCACGAACAGCACCGCCGGGGTGCGGGGCAGCACGATCATCTCGCAGGGCGTACCCAGCCGGTTCTCAATGGCCCACAGGCTGTCGGGCAGGGATGCGATCACCGGAGCCTTGCCCGGTTCGGCTAAAATACCTTTCATTTGTAAAATCCTTTCTGATGTGATATCATCAAAGGGATGGAGTCGTTCAAACCATCACCCTTTGGGCTCGTCCGTGTTACCAGCACGGGCGGGCTCATTTGCTTTTCATGCGCCCCTCCGGTTCTGCCGATACTCCGGCTCTTCGGTGCGGGCGTGGGTGCGGTCAACGCGGCCATAGCGGCGGGCGTTCTGCTCACGATCCTGGGCGGCAAAGCCCAGCCGCAGGAACGCTACCGCTGCCAGAACCAGGCACAGGGCCGTGACGAACTGGCTGTCAGAGATGGAGCTGCCCAGCTGTGCACCGCCCTCGATGCCCATGCCGTACAGCAGACTTACGGCACCGCTGGCAGCAGCCAGCCAGTACCAGACGCGGGATTTGATCTTCATTGGGGGATTCCTCCATTCTGTCCATGAGGTCTGCGGCAGTAGTCACTATGCTGAGCAATGCTGCCGGATTTCTTTGATCTATGCAAATCCCGGCAATCAGAGCGGCGCAAAGGGCTTTCTGTTCCATCTCTGTACCGCAGGCATAAATCTTGGGGTTCCCATCCTTCCCTAGCTGGATTTTTAACTGAGCGTTCGGGCTGATATTCATGCTCCTACCTCCTGAAGACAATTGACTGCGGGTCTGCAGTCGTCCAATGCCCATCCGATGACCGGGTGCCATTCGCCATCAGCAAAAATCTGCAGCCCGGTGTGGCTTTCATCCTTGATTTGTCCGCCCAGCTGGTAGCAGCCAGATGCCTGACTACCACCCCAACGGAACCACTTGTTCCAAAACAGCGGTGCGATGTACGCGCATCCAGTGGGCGCTGCGGCCCGCTCGGATGCAAGGGTGTAAGGTTTCATGCGGTCTTTTCCTCCTTTGCGATTGCCGGGAAGAAATACTCCCCGATTTTTTCGGGCGGGATGTGCAGCACGGTACAGATGGCGACAATTTCTTTCCAGCTCCACTTTCCGGCGTTTTCTGGCATGTTGACACGCTCATATAAGGTACTGCGGGGAATACTGGTTCGCTCGGCCAGTTCTTGAATTTCCAGCCCCTCGTCCTCAATGAGACGGCGGAGCTTGAGATAAGGCTTTTTCACGTTTTTCACCTCCTTTAATGTAACTTCACAGGTTACTCAACGGCCGAAAAATACAGCCTGCGGATTGTCGATACTTAAAAGCTCCACAATCTTTGAGGCTTCGTCTGTGCCAAAGACACGTTTCTTGAGCTTGCGTGTTAAGGTCTGCTCCGAAATTCCAAGTTCCTGAGCCAACATTTTTTGAGTGTAGCCTGCTTTGACCATGTACGACTTGAGCAAATTGACGTTTACCACACTTTCACCTCCAAACGACCTCAATGTAACTTGTGAGGTCACAGGTATAATAACACCATATTTGTGACCTGTCAAGTTATTTTTGGTAATTGAATTAAAAATATTGTAAACTGATGGTTTATCTGCTATACTATAGACATTAAAGGAGGTGCTCACGGTGACTGTAGGTGATCGCATTCGAAAGGTACGTCAGGAGCAAGACGTAACCCAGCAGGAGCTTGCTGACTACATTGGTGTATCAAAGCAAGCTGTATATAAGTATGAGAATAACATTGTAACAAACATACCGACAGATAAAGTAGATGCCATTGCAAAACGGCTGAGAGTGTCTCCCGCCTACCTGATGGGCTGGGAGGAGCAGCCCGCCCCGGCTGCATCCAGAGAACCTGCCGTTCCGCCGGGCTTTGAGCCGATGCCAGCCATGGATGTGGTGCCGTTGGTGGGGCGGATCGCTTGCGGTACGCCCATCACGGCAGAAGAGAACATCGATCAAATGGTGTGCGTGCCTTCCCGCTGGCACTCCACCTTTACACTGACCTGCAAGGGCGACAGCATGGAGCCGCGGATCCATGACGGTGATCTGGTGGCCATCCGGAAGCAGCCAGAGGTGGAGAATGGAGAAATCGCTGCTGTGCGCATCGGAGAAGAGGCAACCTTGAAGCACGTTTATCTGCATGACAATTTTATCGAACTCCGCCCGGAGAATCCGGCTTTCAACAGCATCATCCTCAGCCGGGAAGATATGAATGCCGTTGTTATTGAAGGTAAGGCCGTTGGGCTTTGCCGGGATATCTGAAGTAGGAGGCACATCATGGGCTTTTTTAGTTGGTTGAAAAAGGCCACGAAGGTGGCCGAAAAGATACCGGTGGAAGTGGCAGAATCTAAAATAGAACCAAGCTCTTTCTTAACAGATAAGGATTTCCAGATGATAGATTCTCTTGGCCCTTACTCAGATATTATAAAAAACGGAAAAGCTATGGAGACGATTAAGATAGCTGATCCAAAAGTTGATTTTAAAACAAAATATGTACTATCAAATTTGCGCGCATACAAACTGGGAAATCAAAAGGGCTTTCTTCTTGACGGTCAAAACAGGGGAATAGCGCAGGAGGATTTGATGTCGCTAAATCCTCTTTTAGCTCAAGGAAATTCTGAGGATTCCAGTATTCCGCTTTTTCAAATTGATAGAGTAGGAATATGCTTTCAGACGGAACGCCCGTGGGAAGGAAGCTATTCGACGCTGGCAATAGCACCGCCGACACCAACAGGAAAACAGCCTAAGTACCCACTGCTTCTTCATTTTTATTTGCAAGACCAAATGGAGCATTGGAGAATCATGGAACATGGTGGAAAAGAAATTTTTGGACATGTTAGCTATTTGAAAGATGGCACCATTGGAAAAGCAGATGTCGTGTGCTGGAACTTTAAGAACCGACATGGAGACTGTTATTATTTTCATATTAGAAAAAAGGAAAATGAGCTTTATCTTTCAAAAGTAGAAAAGACAACGGAATAAAAACAGGAGGAAGCCAAAGTGTCTTTATTCGGAAAAAAAGAAAAAGAAGAAATTGCACGACTGAATGCTGAAATGCAGAATCTTCGTGAAGCCATGCCGTCAGAAAGCCGTACACTGGATGACATCAATCGTGAAATCAAAGCTTCGCGTGAAGAACTCGCTCGTGTCCAAGAAAAACTTGAAAGCCGCAACAGCGAGTTGAAAGATGCTTTGGAAGAGCTTCAACAGGTAAAAGACCAGCTCATTGAGACGAATGAAGAAGTCCTGATGCAGAGCTTTGGCCTTTATACTCCTCGGTACTCTTTTATGAATGCGGACGAGTATAAAGCGCACCTGTTGGAAATTCGTGCCAAACAGAAAGATATGATTAAGGCGAAAACGGCTGTCAGCGGTAATATGAACTGGACAGTCAATGGAAATGCGTCCAAAGGCAAGAAGATGGTCGCTGATATGCAGAAGCTTCTCCTTCGTGCGTTCAATTCCGAATGCGATGACGTAATTGAACACGTCAAGTACAATAATATTGAAGCCAGCGAAAAGCGCATTACTACCTCTCGGGAAGCGATTTCCAAGCTGGGAACCATTATGGAAGTCAGCATCCAGCCTAAGTATTACCGCTTAAAAATCGAGGAACTTCATCTTGCTTTTGAATATGCTCAGAAAAAGCAGCAGGAGAAGGAAGAGCAGAAGGAAGCACGGGCAAGGATGCGTGAAGAGGCAAAGCTTGCCAAGGAAATCGAAGAGGAACGCAAAAAATTGGAAAAAGAGCAGCAGCATTATCAGAATGCGCTGGAACGTATCAACATGCAGTTGGCATCTGCTTCTGAGGCTGACCGTGCAGCAATCGAAGAGAAGAAGGCCGATCTGGTGGCTCAACTGGATAAGATTGATAAAGAGTTCAAGGATGTCGATTATCGTGAGGCAAACCAGCGTGCCGGTTATGTTTATGTAATCTCGAATATTGGCGCATTTGGAGAGAATGTTTACAAAATCGGTATGACACGCCGTCTTGATCCACAGGATCGCGTGGATGAACTGGGTGATGCCTCGGTTCCGTTCAACTTTGACGTACATGCTATGATTTTCTCGGATGATGCTCCTCGGTTGGAGGCTGCGTTGCACAATGCCTTTGCGGACCGTAAGCTCAACTTTGTAAACCAGCGGCGAGAGTTTTTCCGTGTTTCTCTGGATGAAATCAAAAAGGTTGTCAAAGAAAACTATGACCGTTCTGTGGAGTTTGTAGAACTTGCACCCGCTGAACAGTATCGGGAATCCATTAAGCTAAGGGAAGAAGCTCAAAAAAATGCGAATAGTCGAAAGGAGTAACTATGGTAATCCAAATTCCAGAAAGATTGTCACCTCTCCCTGCATTGAATTTTTCTAAGAGTTTAGCTTCTCTACATCGTGAAAAAGAATTCATTTATGATTTTACAAATATGCAGCACTGCCCTCCTTTTGGAATGCTGATCGTTGCTGATGCGATAAGAACAGTCCAAGAATCTTTTCCTCAATGTAAGCATATTCCTATAAATTATGATCGGACACAAGGATGTCAATTCGCTTCTAATTTTGGCTTTTTCCAAATGTGCGGATGGGATATTGGTTTGCATCATTCAGCAGAATCCTATGGTGCAACATATATTCCTATAAAGAAAATTTCAATAAGTGACTTGCAGAAAAAGTATCTCGATAGTACGATTATTCTTGGCGAAATGATTGAAAGGTGCTCTCAAGATTTGGCGGTTACACTAACTCAAGATGCCGCTTCTCCTCTTACAGAAACTTTTCGATACTGTTTGAGAGAAATCATAAGGAATTCTTACGAGCATGGGAACACCAATGAAGTTTGGGTTTGTGGAGAATATTGGAAAACAACGAATAAAGCTCAAATTGCTATAATTGATAAAGGACAGGGCATTTGGGAAAGTCTGCGGCGTAACCGACATTATAACCCAAGATGCGACAGGGATGCTAATAAGCTTGCGCTCCAGCCAGGTGTTACAAGAACCTATGGACTTAAGCAGGATCCTTATGACGCATGGAGTAACTCAGGATATGGACTTTTTACGTCAAGCTCTATCTGTTGCTGTGGAGGAGGAATGTTTTGGCTGTGCAGCGGCGATGACGCAACCTTAAACAATGGCCAGAGCCAATTTAACTACGATATTCATTATAATGGAACTGCGATATGTATGGATATTGACACGACAAGACTAACAGATATTGAAAAAATATTACCAGATATTGCAAGAGCCGGAGAGCTAAAGGCGACGCAATATGGTGGTAGTCGCGTATTGACAGCATCGAAGGTTTCCTCTATTGCTTCTCTTGTCCATAAAATCAACCAATAAACAAAAAACGCCCCGGTGTTCCAGCACCGAAGCGTTTCATAAGCGGCTCACCCAGAAGAGGGTATCGCACACTCGACACTGCGATTATACCTCTTTTGGGCGGGCTTGTCAAAGTGTACCCCAAAGGAGGTATTTTTTATGGGAATGCGAACCAACACCGCCCAGTGGCTGCCGAACCAGAACCGCTGGCAGATCAAGGTGCAGAAGGACGGGGTGCGCCGGACTTTTACCAGCGCAAAGCTGGGCCGCACCGGCCAGCGGGAAGCGAACCGGAAAGCGGACGCTTGGCTGGATGAGGGCATTTGCAGCACCACCAAGCGCTGCGCGGAGGTCTGGAACGAGTATCTGATCTCGGTGCGGGCCACCGCCGGCACAAGCTATGCCCAGCAGGTGGAGAAGTTCGGACAGAACTACATCCTGCCAGTGGTGGGCGACCGCCGGATCGGTGATCTGAATACGGGAATGCTGCAGGATGTGCTGAATCGGGCATACAAGGAAGGCAGCATGAACCCACAGGCCACTCGAAAGAGCAGGGGAAACCTTTCGAGGAAAACATTGCAGGGAATCCGGGCGGTTGAAGTCAGCTTTGTGAAATGGGCAAGGCAGCACAAATACACCGCCCTGCGGCCAGAGGACGAGGGGCTCACGGTACCCAGGGGAGCACGTCCAAAGGGCAGAAAGATCCTTCAGCCGGACGCATTGCGGGTCCTGCTTTCTGTAGATACACGCATCGTCCGTGGCAAGGTTGAACAGGATGCCAATATCCATGCATACCGCTTTGCAGTCCTGACCGGCCTGCGCCCCGGGGAGCTGCTGGGGCTGCGCGTGGGCGACGTGGAGGGCAACCGGCTGCATCTTGCCCGGGCCATCAATACCTTTGATGAGGAAACACACGGCAAGAACGAAAACGCTATCCGCACGGTGGTCCTGCATCCGCTGGCGGCTGCGGAACTCCACGCTCAGCTGCAGCAGCGGGTCTTTGAAGAAGAGCGGCCTCTTCGGGGTGATGATTCTATCTTCTCCCTGAGGAACGAGCAAAGCCTGTACAACTTCTGGAAACTCTACCAGCGCAGCAACGGTATTGACCCGCCGGTCAGCCTGTATGAGCTGCGGCACACCTTTGTGAGCATCATCGAGGATGCCGTGTCCCCGGCAGAACTGCGCCGCATGGTAGGGCACAGCAAAAGTATGGATACTTACGGTTGGTACAGTCACGCCGTTGACGGCAGGGCCGACACGGCAGCAATGGCCGTTTCAGATGCTCTGGCAGAGTATTCTCCGCGTGCGAAATAACCCACTTTGTAACCCGTTTTTATCGCTAGAATGGCGGACTGGTTCCGGGAAGTCGAAAGCTAAGTGTCCGAAAATCCGCATGATTCCAAGCAAAAACAACATGATAATCTGGGCGCATTAAAAGATTTCTTGTTCGAATCCACCCGCGCCCACCAAGAACTCCAGTATCCGAACCGGGTACTGGAGTTTCTGTTTTGTAATAACCTTCCCGGAGGCTAGGCGGGTGGATTCGAACAGCTGCGGCCCCGTCGCAGAAGAAGGGGCAAAAACAGCCCGGTGGGCTGTTTTTGGCAGCGCGGTTTGCGTAATCCACCCGCGCCCATAAAAAGACCGTCAGCGTAGAGATATGCTGGCGGTTTTCTGTTTGCAGAGGATGGTGTGCAGAAAAGGAGAAGCGTGTTCCCGGGATCGGGAGCGCACTTCTCCTTTATTATATAGTAATTATAGTATCGGCTCAGATCTCGTTGCCGGGGAACCGGGGGATGCCGTCAAAGCCCCTTTGCAGGTCGGCATCGGTGGGGATGTAGTCGCTCATCTGGCCATCGTGGAACTTCTCGTAGGCCACCATGTCAAAGTAGCCGGTGCCGGTCAGGCCAAAGACGATGGTCTTTTCCTCGCCGGTCTCCTTGCACTTGAGGGCCTCGTCGATGGTGGCGCGGATGGCGTGGCTGCTCTCGGGGGCGGGCAGGATGCCCTCTCACTGGTTTGGCTGGATTTTATCACGTCATTGTCCTGAAGTCAAGGGGAAATTTCGATTTTCACAAAATAATTTACGCCCCCGGCAGAAACAGCAGCGTGCCCCGGGCGGCCAGTACGGGCTGGAACAGGCAGCCCGCCAGCCCGGCGGTGAGCGCCACGACGAGAAACAGCAGTGCCAGGACCAGAACAAGCCGGGCCAGCCCGAAGCGATGGTGCCCGGCGGGGACTTTTTTGCGCTGCATGGTCAAACCTCCCTTTGTATCAGAGCTCTGCGCCATCCTATGCCGGGCTGTGCCGATTGTGTGCGGGCGCAAAATGTGGTACACTGTTACCGACAAATCACGGAGGAACTGTTATGCTGACCATTACACTGCTGGGCACGGCGGCCACCATGCCCCTGCCGGACCGTGCCCTGACCGCCGCGCTGGCCGAATGCGGGGGCCATGCCCTGCTGTTTGACTGCGGCGAGGGCACGCAGGCGGCGGCCCGCCGCGCCGGGGTCAACCTGATGAAGCTGGATACCATCTGCCTGACCCACTATCACGGCGACCATATCTTTGGCCTGCCGGGCCTGCTGCAGACACTGGGCTGTCAGGGCCGGGAGCGCCCGCTGACCATTTACGGCCCGGAGGGACTGGGGGAGGTCTGGCCCGCCCTGCGCACCCTGGCCGGGCCGCTGCCGTATCCGGTCAGGGCTGTGCAGCTGGACACAGATCCCATCGACCTGACCACCCTTTCCTCCGGCTGGCCTGCGGGGGCGCAGCTTACGCCTTTCCGCACCCGGCACCGGGTGCCCAGCCGGGGCTACCGGCTCGACCTGCCCCGGGCGGGCCGCTTTGACCCTGCAAAGGCCCGGGCACTGAACGTTCCGGTGCCTGCATGGAAGCTGCTCCAGCGGGGCCAGAGCATCCCGCTGGAAAACGGGGCGGTGGTTGCTCCCGCGGATGTGCTGGGCCCGGCACGCCGGGGTCTGCGGTTCGTGTTCTCGGGTGATACCGCTCCCTGCCCGGCACTGGAACAGGCCGCGCAGAACGCCGACCTTTTCCTCTGCGATGCCACCTACCCCGACAACGAGCAGGAGGCGCAGGCAAAGCAGTGGGGGCACAGCACTTTTGCGCAGGGTGCGGCCATTGCAAAAAAGGCTGACGTGCGCCGGTTCTGGCTGATGCATTATTCGCCCATGATCCTTGAACCGGAAGCCGCCCTGCCCAATGCGCAGGCGGTATTCCCGGCGGCGGAGTGCGGCTTTGACGGCAAACAGATCATCCTGCAATATGACGAGGAAGCAACATGACAACGATTAAACTTGACCCGGGTGCAGCCCTGCTGTTGGATGCGCTCCATGGGGCGGGCCATGCGGCCTACGCTGTGGGTGGCTGTGTCCGGGACAGCCTGCTGGGGCTGGACCCCCACGATTGGGACCTCTGCACCAGCGCCCGCCCGGAGCAGGTGATGGCGCTGTTCGGGGAGGAAAAGTGTATCCCCACCGGCCTGCAGCACGGCACCGTGACGGTGAAGCAGGGCGGCAGGCTCTATGAGACAACGACATTCCGCACCGAGGGGGCCTATTCCGATGGCCGCCACCCGGATGCCGTCTGCTTTGTGCCGGATGTGCGGGAGGATCTTGCCCGGCGGGATTTCACCATCAACGCCATGGCATACAGCGCCGAGGAAGGGCTCATCGACCCCTTTGGCGGGCGGGACGACCTTGCCGCCCATCTCGTGCGGGCGGTGGGGGAGCCGGAACGCCGCTTTGAGGAGGACGCGCTGCGCATCCTGCGGCTCTACCGGTTCGCGGCCCGGTTCGGCTTCGCCATCGACCCAGCCACCGGTGCTGCTGCCCGGGCACTGGGGCCGCATCTGGACTGCGTCTCGGCGGAGCGTATCCAGGAAGAACTGCTCAAGCTGCTGGCGGCACCCCGGCCCGGAAGCTATCTGGAACCCGCCGTTCTGGCCGTTATCCTGCCGGAGCTGGAACCGGAAAAACAGCCGGAACGGTTTGCGGAACTCTGCCGTACCATCGACCGGATCGAACCAACAGCGGAGAATGTACCCGCCCGGCTGGCGGCCCTTCTCTGCCCGCTGGGAGAAGCCGGTGCCCGCAAAGCTCTGCGCAAACTGAAATGCTCCAACGCGCTCACAGATGAGGTGACAGCGTTGGAAAGGGAAGCTGGAGGGGGTGCCGGGAGCTTTCTCCTGCCCCGGAGCCGAGACAGGTGGGCCGGGAGTTCCTCTGAGGACCGTCCGCTGGGGTGGGACCCTGCTGCCGCAGGCAGTAGGGCGGGCGATG
>ERZ1026864.254-NODE-254-length-36691-cov-7.192652_pt1 | contig 36691 bp, 30 predicted proteins | sample MGYA00380162_ERZ1026864 | MGnify/ENA primary metagenome ERZ1026864 (study PRJEB33269, sample SAMEA4719798) | human gut metagenome | biome: human-associated habitat; feature: organic feature; material: feces | place: Cameroon | collected 2013-10 ... | reverse complement strand
GGCAGAGGCAGCTTCCGTAGCCGGGAACCGCATGGGAAGTGAGCGCACAGACGGCGGAAGCATTGGCACTGGAAAAGAGAAGGGCGGCATCCGCTTCCTCGGCGCGATCCTGATCCGGGATCAGCTGAAGCCGGAGGCGAAGGACGCCATCGCCGAGATGAAACGCGAGGGCGTGCAGAACGTCGTGATGCTCACCGGTGACCGGAAGGCGGTCGGCGAGGCGGTCGGACAGGAGCTCGGGCTCGACTATGTCTATACCGATCTGCTCCCGCAGGAGAAGGTCGAAAAGGTCGAAGCACTGCTCACGGAGCTCGATCGGCACGGACGGCAGCAGGACAGAGCGGAACTCGCCTTTGTCGGCGACGGCATCAACGACGCGCCGGTGCTGGCCCGCGCGGATGTCGGCATCGCGATGGGCTCGATGGGCTCCGACGCCGCGATCGAAGCCGCAGATGTCGTCATCATGGACGACGACCTCACGCGCATCCCGATCGTCATCCGCATCGCCCGCCGCACCGTCGCCATCTCGACCCAGAACATCGTCTTCGCCCTCTTCGTGAAGATCCTCATCCTCGTGCTGACCGCCTTCGGCCTCACGAACATGTGGATCGCCGTCTTCGGAGACGTCGGCGTCGCCGTGCTCTGCATCCTGAACTCGATGCGACTGCTCACCATCAAGCGGACGATCTGAGAAAACAGCATAGAATACGCAAAAACAGCTGGAGACACATGTCGGTGTGCTCCGGCTGTTTTTTTACACTAGCTGTAAACCACAAGTTTGACGGAGCGAATGGTAATATATCCTGGCTGTGGTGCACAGACATAAAATTGTTGGCTGGAAAAGGAGTTTTTGAAAAACAGCATTGCTGGTGTTGGCAGAGCGACTGCTTTGCGGGAAACAGCATTGCCGGTGTTGACAGAGGGTGATGTTTACCGAAAACAGCATTGCTCGTTTTTTACAAACGGCGAGCTTCCAGGAAATCTACATTGCCGTTTTTTGGCAGAACGGGGATTTCGGGAAAAACTACATTGCCTTTCATGAGACATTTCAACACAAGAATGGCCTGCATCCAAAAACTACATTGTTTGGGAGCAATGCTGAAATTCGGGAAAGGCCTGCGTTGTGTAAAAAAGCACGAATTTCCAGCTTGAGTTTGCTTCGAGCGGACAAAAGCAGTAATGCTGAATTCTGGGAAATATATCATTTGCGAAAGGCGACAATGCAGTTTTTGTCCGAGAGCGGATATTGCAAAAGGCGGCGATGCAGCCATATGAATTTCGCCTTCTACATTGAACTGAAAAGCTGGAAACGATAAAATTATAGTGAGATTCATAGCTTAGGAGGAGATAATTATATGCTTTTCAGTATTCTGTTTGTGATATTGATGATGGTTCTTATGTTTAAGATTACGGTGTTTACCTTTAAGGTGGTAGGAAAGGTGATGGGATGGATGCTCGGCATCGTGGGATGGCTGATCCTCGCCGTGCTTGCCGTTACGGCGTTCGGGCTGACGATCATCGCGCTTCCGATTATTCTCGTCGTCGGACTGTTTTCGATTTTTATGGCGATCGCATCCTGACGTTTTGAAATCCATGGGTATGAAATTGCTACAAAAGAGTATTCTGGAGGGAAAGACATGGAAGCAGCCTTTTCGGGAAAGCTGCCCCCGATATATAAGCGTAATGGTAGAGAATGCTATTTGGATCCTATCCGAAAAAAACTGATTTATATAACACCGGAAGAAACAGTAAGGCAGAGAGTGATTCTGTATTTGACGGATACGCTGCATGTTCCGATACAGGAAATCATTTCGGAGCAGCACTTATCGCACTATGGCATCACGAGCAAAAAGAGGGCGGATATCGTCATTCACGCGCTGGATGCAGATCAGCAGTCGGTACCGATCGCAGTGATTGAGTGCAAGGCACCCAACGTGTATCTGGACATGAAAGCGAAGGAGCAGATGTTTGAATACTGTGATCTGATGGGCGCTACGTATGCCATGCTTACGAATGGCATCGATCAATACTGCTTCAGGTATGATGCGGAAAAGGATGAATACATAAGCCTGACGGAATTACCGGATTATAAGGGAATGCTATCAGATCAATATGAAGAATGGAATCTCGGAGAGCTTCCGCCACGAATTCCATTCAACCGGCTGGAGTCCTACCTGAAAGAAGATTTTTCTGATAGAGAAGACGATGATTACGGGGATGGTATCAGCAAATTAACGCCACTAAGTCTTGCCGTTCCGATATTTAATCTATGGGAAGGACTGCTTGATACACGCGTCAAGATGCCGACCGGAAAATATGGCCTGTTTGAATTGATTGAAGATTACGGCGTGCGAATGTTATCGTACGGCAATGCTGCTGGCGGTAAGTTCTTTGGCCCTTATCGTTCGTTCCTTGTGAAGGTCAATGAGAATACAGAATTCTTCTCCATCGGCGTTACAACATATTGTAAAAGCACAAGTCCGGATAAGGTGAAAACCTGCATCGTGGTTGCGCATGATGATGAAAAAGAGGCACATCATGCGCTGCAGTTAGTTGTCGAGGATAATGTGGCCATTACTGGTGATAAAGTGAATTTTTATCATAGTGGGAAAATTGCGGTCGGAAGACAGGGAAGCGGTAAAATCGATGAACTCAGAATGTTTGTCGAAGATCGGTATCCGCGAATCATCAGTGGAAAACGTTTTTTTCTCGGAAGTATCATAAATGATCGGCTGTGGCGTCTGGATGATCCGGATGTAATTGAGCTTATAGAAAATTTGATTTCATATTCAATCGTTCGTGATGAGTATAGAGAATATGTGAAGGCGAAGCGGAATTGAATCAAGAGCTGGTAAGTTTAACTGAGATGGAAAGAAGGGATTCTTTACGGCAGTACATAGAAACAAGTGTTAGCATAGAAATTTCAAGAAAACGGCTTTTTGTGAAATTTCGAGGCGAAAATAGTCGTAGAAATTTCAAGTTAAGCGTTTCTTACTCGGAATTCCCCCTGTTTGCTTCTCGATTTTAATGGCGATCGCATCATGAGATGCGATCGTCTGTCTTTTCGAATCGATAATGTTGCCTGATATCCGGATACTTTTCATGATCGACTTCTTCCATGAACATGTCATACGGGCGGGCGAAGAGGCCCATGTCGTCATAGAGGGCCTGGTAGATCATGAGCGCTTCGCGGGTTTCGGAGTGTGTGGCAACACCGATGATGCGATAAAGATAGCGGGTTTTATTCTCCGGTTTCGTCAGGTCGAGTGTCTCTCGTTTGAAGTGCCGGACGAGATCACCGGCGTGAAATGTTCTCTTATTTTCCATGATTCTTATTCTCCATTTTCTTAAAAACGACTTCATACATAACTTATAGTATGACAGCAGATGCGATTTTATGGAAGGGCTATGCTATTCGTGTCGAATAGTGTGAAAAAACGGAAAAAGTTCGTGTAAAAAAACGCGAAAAAAATCCGAAAAATCACACTAAATGACACGAATAACGAAAGCACCAGATTTCGCTGCACTGATATTACCTGCGTCTATAGCAGGTGAGAGCTTTTCCGTAATAGAACCCGCTCTGCTTCTGTGATAGTCTAAATGAGTATTTGGATCATGAAACAGGACGGTTTTATCTATGCGTGAATTTCGATATGCGTGGAAGCGGAGCGCAAATCACTTTCCGGCACTGCTTGGGTTCGGAAGTTCCATCGTGTTCCTGCTCCTCGTCGGTGCTGCAAATTTCATGCTGCCGACCCTTGTTTTCACGACCGTGATTCTGACCGTAAGCTCCCGTCGGGAAGCGAACGCAGCGGAAACAGCTGCCGGGGAATCGGAGAATCGCCAGGATGTGGTACCTCAGGCACCTGCGCGCAGGGCATCGCATCATGATGCCGCTCGCCCGGAAAGCGAAGGAGGCCACCGATGATCCATCTTAGTACGATGCAGATTTTTCTCATGATTTTCATCCCGGGGCTCATCACTCAGATCCTCCGAGCACTGCCGTTTGTAGTCTTCGGCCGCCGTGCGATTTCGCCGACGATCCGTACTCTCGGCGCGACCCTGCCCTTCGCCATCATGGCGGTGCTGGTCGTGTACTGCCTGAAATCGATTCCGACCGGCAGCCTGAAGGAGAACCTCGAGCTCCTCGCCGCGGTCCTGCTGGTCGCTGGACTTCACCTCGCAAAAAAGAACACGGTTCTCTCGATCAGCGTCGGAACCGTGTTCTATATGGTGCTGGTGCACCTCGTGTGAATTACATCAGGAGCTGCGCGATGAGTTCCATCACGCCGGTGAGGACCATGACGAGGATCGGGTCCCAGTGAAGTTTCCGGAGCATCACGAGGGCGATCACAAACCAGGCGCACATGCGGAGCTCGAGGGTGTCTGGCAGGCCGATGGCCGGGAGGAGGATCAGGAGCCCTGCCGTGAAGATGAGGGCGACGACGGCCGGGCGGAGTGTTTTCAGGACGCCCTGCAGGAGGCTCAGCTTCCGGTATTTCGTGTAGATGATGGCGATGATCGTGACGACGACGCAGCTCGGGAGAACATCCCCGAGGGTCGCCGCGACGGCACCGAGCGGGCCCTCCATCTGGAGGCCAATGAAGGTTGCGGCATTGATTGCAATCGGGCCGGGCGTCATCTGGGAAATCGTGACGAGATCCGTGAAATCCGTCATGCTGATCCAGTGATAGTGGTTGACGACCTCCTCCTGAATCAGCGGCATCGCGGCATAGCCGCCGCCGAAGCTGAAGGCACCGATGCGGAGAAAGGCGAGGAAAAGCTGGAGATAGATCATGGCTTCACCTCCTCATTCTTATTCCGCCAGAGGGTCACGGCGACGCCGAGGGCGATGACCGCGAGGATGATCCAGATCGTGGAGATGCCGAGGATGTAGTTCGCGACGAAGGCGGCGAGCATGATCGCGAGGGATGACCACTTTTTATCGGCGAGTACGCCGCTCGCCATGTCCCAGGTGACGGACATGATGACCGCGCTGACGCCACAGCGCATGCCGGACAGCATGTGGTGGATCATGAAATTCGAGCGGAAGGCAGAGTAGAAGAGAGAGATGACGCTCAGCATCAGGAAGGGCGGGATGACGGCACCGAGCACGGAGAGCAGGATGCCGGGGAAGCCGCAGATCTTGTAGCCCACGACGATCGCGCCATTGACCGCGATCGGGCCCGGTGCGGACTGGGCGATCGCCACGAGATCTAGCATTTCGTCCTCGCTGATCCAGTGCAGATTATCGACGAACTTCTTTTTGAGAAGCGAGACGATGACGTAGCCGCCCCCGAAGGTGAAGGCGCTGAGATACAGGGTCTCGAAGAAGAGCTTCCGGAGACGTGCGCCGGAGCGCGGGGACGCTGCAATCGTTGCAGCTGTATCCGTGGATTTATTTTTTGACTCGCTCACGTGGGTTTACCTCGTTTGAAGTTGAAATGATGATTCGCATCAGGAGCACTATGCGCCCCTTCTGCTGATAAAACAGTTTGCTGTAACACATAGTATATCATTCTGCGCCGGATATCCAGCAGCTTTCATCGGCGGGCGACAGGAGAAGCAGGCGGAGGCTTCGGCAGAAAAGCATCCGGGTAGCCACCCGACGTCAGCATTGGCCTCCTGAACTGCGCCGGGAAAAGGCCTCATGTTTCTACGAAAAAACACGCATTTTCGAAACTTCTATATATAATGTAAAACGACTTGTTAATTCTGTGTCAAATTAACAATGTTCAAGTTTTTCATCGCATGTTATACTTTTGATAACTGGGCGAATTTATGTATATTTTTTTCAGGAGGAAAATATATGGTTACAAATGATAAGGGTGCGGTTTCCATCAAGCATGCTGTCATGGAGGGTCTCGCGCGCGAGCTCTGGGAGCATGATGAGATCACACCGGACGCAGAGAATCAGCTGATTATGTCGATTTCTCCGGGACCTCACGCAACATGGCGCTGCTGTGTATACAAGGAGCGTGAGATTCTGAGATGGAGAATCCGTCTTTCCGAAAACCTGGACGCAAGTCCATATGCGACGGAGAAGAATCCGAACGTCGTACAGGTCATCGATCCGGCCTGCGAGGAGTGCCCTCTGTCCACTTATTCTGTAACCGATAACTGCCGTCTCTGCCTCGGTAAGGCATGCCAGAACAGCTGCCGCTTCGGTGCGATCACCATGACCGAGTCGAGAGCGCACATTGACCCGAACAAGTGTAAGGAGTGTGGTATGTGTGCGAACGCGTGTCCGTATGGCGCCATCGCGCATCTGGAGCGTCCGTGCCGTAAGCCGTGTCCGGTCAATGCCATCAGCTACGACGAGAACGGTATCTGTAAGATCGATGACAAGAAGTGCATCCGCTGTGGTCAGTGTATCCACAGCTGTCCGTTCGGCGCGATCGCATCGAAGATCGACGTGCTCGATGTCATCCGTGACATCAAGGCCGGCAAGGAAGTCTTCGCGATGTGTGCACCGGCGATCGAGGGTCAGTTCGGTAAGGACATCACTATGGGCTCCATCCGTGAGGCACTGAAGGAAGTCGGCTTCACCGATATGGTCGAGGTCGGTCTCGGCGGCGATATGACCGCTGCGTACGAGGCAGAGGAGTGGTCCGAGGCACGTAAGGAAGGCAAGAAGATGACGACCTCCTGCTGCCCGGCATTCATCAACATGCTGCGTATGCATTTCCCGGAGCAGTTTAAGGAGAACATGTCGGAGACCGTTTCCCCGATGTGTGCGATTTCCAGATACCTGAAGGCGACCCACCCGGGCTGCAAGACCGTATTTATCGGACCGTGCATCGCGAAGAAGTCCGAGTCCCACGAGATGGGCATCGAGGGCAATGCTGACTACGTTCTCACATTTGGCGAGATGACCACGATGATGGCCTCGAAGAATGTAGAGATGAAGCCGGTGGTTGATCCGTATCAGGAGTCTTCCATCTGGGGCAAGAGCTTCGCAACATCCGGCGGCGTTGCAAACGCGGTTATGGAGGTGATGCGTGAGCGTAACGAGGATACGACCGGCATCAAGCTTCGTGCAGCAGCCGGCGGCAAGGAGTGCACCACTGCGCTGACACTGCTCAAGCTCGGCAAGCTCCCGGAGGATTTCATCGAGGGTATGGTCTGCGATGGCGGCTGCGTCGGTGGCCCGAGTAAGCACAAGACCGAGATGGAGCTTCGGAAGTCCCGTCAGGATCTGCTGAACCAGGCCGATGATCGTAAGATCCTCGACAACCTCGAGCAGTATCCGATGGATAAGTTCTCCATGATGCGTGGACATATGGCTCCGCCACACAGCGAGACAAAGTAAATAAAGAAAAGGCCGGAGGGGGTCGCCCCTCCGGCTTTTGTATTCTCGTTATTTAATGTCGTGGTTTGTGTGCGCCGAGGCCGACGACGGTTTCCGTCTGGTTGATGAGGTCGACGACCTTCTCGATGCTGAGTTTGCCGTCCTTCAGTTCGAGGACCATCGCACCGCAGTTCGGGACGATACCGCCGTCCCAGTAATCCGCGTCGCTCAGATTGCGAACGATGCTCTCGATGCCGCGCAGGATACCGCCATGGCAGGTCACCATCACGCGCTCATACGTATCCTCGTTCGGGTAGATACAGGTATCGAGGAAATGCTCGATACGGTCCTTCACCTCGCGGATCGACTCGCCGCCCGGCAGCGGTGCCACCGTGTCCGGATACGCGAACCAGCGCTTCAGATGATCGAGAACCTCCTTCTCCGCCTCGGTATGCGGCACATCATCCCGCATCTCGATGCCCTCACCGGTACCAAACGCGATCTCCTGGAGGTCGTCGAGTGGTTCAATGCTGAGATCAGGGTGATTCTTCAGGATGATCTCGGCCGTCTTCTTCGCACGCACGAGTGGGCTCGAAAATACACGATCGAAATGCACATCCTTCAGTGCCTCCGCCGCGATACGCGCACCGGCGAGGCCCACATCATTTAACGGAATATCCTTCCGCCCCTGCAGACGATGCTGCTGATTCCACATCGTTTCACCATGTCTGATCATATATATTTCCATCATCATTTCCTCGCTGTCTCTATGTTCTGGTGCATGATTCGCATGAACTGAAGTATAGCATATTTCGGCTGAAATAAGTAGTCATCTGATCGCTGAAGCGGTTGGATTGTATTTATTTGCGTACAAAATCAGGTAAACAACATGAAAACTGAAAAACCAGCATGTGTAAACGTTTACGACATTTGCGGAAACGTGGTATAAATAAATATTAGAGTATTTAGTATAAACAACCTGGAAAATTCCGCTAAAGACAGCAGAGACATCGTGGCGTTTTTGTACGATTGGGGCTTGTTAATGGTCGTTTTCCCGTATAAAAACCTCAGGATAAATGAATGAAAAATAAACGTAACGGATTCACCCTTGCCGAGCTTCTGATCGTCGTGGCGATCATCGGTGTACTCGTCGCTGTCTCGATCCCAGTTTTCAGCCAGCAGCTGGAGAAAAGCCGCGAAGCGACCGACCTCGCGAATGTGCGTGCGAAATATGCGGAGGTCATGGCCGAAGCCATGGGTGCAAAGACAGCCTACCCGATCAGCAAGTCGGTGGATTTAAAGCAGCGACAAAACGACTGGCAGGCCTATGACCCGGTCACCATCGGCGGCATCACGCACTATAAAAGCCAGGGCAATACCGAACACTGGATCGGCGTCCCTGGACCGGGTGGAACATGCACCATCAGCTATACGCCGTCGGATAAGGGCATCGTCTTCGAATGGGCTGGTGGATCGGCAGCAGATACAGTAACGCGCGTGAATTTTAATATCAGTCCACATGAAGCACTAGGCAATACAGATATTTTGGAAAGTCTGATGAATAATGGAAATACGCGCTTTGAGATTGACTCAAAGTGCCCTGGGTCAGCGATGCTTTTAAAGGTCGAGACGAATATTACGAGTAACAGTTTGCTGAAGCGCGGAACATTTGCGTATCTTGGCAGTCCGTCGGATGCATCAGGCAGATATTTATTCTGGACATCTGTAGATACGAACGTGGTTGGTGCAGGAAACAAAGTTCCGATCATCGTGAGCAAAGCAGATGGCGGCTTTTATGTTACTACATCAACAACGGCGCAGAGAACGACGAAAAAAGGTGAGGATTATGTAGCGATCGCAGATCATATTTATAATCAGTATGGTTTTGCTAATTATACTAAAGGCACGCAATATAACACGCTCGAAGAAGCGTATGATGCATATGCAAAGCTGGTAAATTCATCTTACCCGGGGTATAAGAATACTCTTCTTACGTAAACAATAAAAAATAAAGAAAGCTGTGCGGATATGAAACGAGCTGAAAAAGAAAAACGTGGATATACCCTGGCTTAGAGTTTACCGGCTCGAAGTACTGTGCTTCTGTTGTCGCCCTTCCGGATTCTTATCTGAAGGCTCCACTTTTACCGGAATTTTACCCGCGTTTCGCCGTTTTTCGCCCTTTTCCGGCTTGTTTCCCGCCCCGCTCTTCCTATATAATGGTTAAATGACATTATAGAAACGAAAGGGGGATCGCGATGACGGACATGTATTTTCTCGTGCTTACCGCGATCAATTTATTTGTGCTCGCATTTATGTGCGTACTGGTGAGCCTGAATGATACCTTGAATCCGAAGCAGACCCGCGGCTTCCTGTATACCTTCCTACTGATTGCATTGATCTCGATCCTGGAGATGATCACGGTGCTGGTGGACGGAGGGCCACACTGGATGCGGCCCATCAACATTATCTCAAACTACCTCGGCTTCAGCCTGACACCCGCGGTACCGCTCGTCATGGTCTACACGATCGACCAGACCGGGCAGATCAGTGAGAGTCTGAAGGTGGCGACCGCACTGGAAATCGTGTACCTCCTGATCATGACCATCTCGCTCTTCACGGGCGGACTGGTGTTTACGGTGGATGCAGAGAACCACTACTCGCGCCTGGGCGGCTTCCCGGTCTACATGCTGATGTACTATTCAGGCATCGTCTTCCTGATGTACCATCTCCTCGAGATGGCGCGCTTTTTCCAGAACCGCGGCCGGGAGCTCATCTACGCGCTGACGCTGTTTCTCGCGCTGGGAACGCTCGTGCAGATCCGGCTGCCGGGAATCCACGTGACCTGGCTCTGTGTGACCATGCTGTCGATCCTGTATTACCTCTACTGCAACGAGATGTGGAACCAGCTCGATGGTCTGACGGGACTGCTCAGTCAGAAGAACTATCTGAACCGGACGCTGAACCTGCATGAAGAGGACCGGATGCTGATCGTACTCGACCTCGACGATTTCAAGCATATCAATGACACCTACGGGCATCTGGCGGGCGACCGCTGTCTTCGTGAAATCGCGCAGTGTCTGAAGAAGGCCTACGGCCGCTATGGCAACTGCTACCGTATCGGTGGAGACGAGTTCTGTGTGCTGCTCTGGAATCCGGAGAAGGAGGTTTTCTGCAGGGAGAAGTTCTACTGGAACATGACGAAGCAGCGCGTGAAGACCTCGATTCTGCCGAATGTTTCCTACGGAAGTGCGCTCCTCGATGAGTATGAGAGTATCCGCGACACGAAGGCCCGCGCTGACCAGAAGATGTACCAGAACAAGAAGGAACACAAGGCGGAGAAGCATTTCATATAAAGCCGCAGGATGTTCGGCTTCAGTTCGGAAAGCGCAGTGCTTTCGAAGCCTGCCGGCCCGCGCCGGAACATGTTCATAAAATTGTAAGAAAGCAGCTGATTGACAATCGGCTGCTTTCTTTTTATACTTCAACTGTACTAATACAATTAATACACTTAATTCACTTGAATAAGCTGAATCGCTTGACTACGCTTTTGACGGATTTGATTCATCTGATTCAGGGAAGGTACCGGAAAGGGGATAGCGGATATGATTCTCATCGATTACAAGGATCGACGTCCTCTCTATGAGCAGATCGTGGAAAAGCTGTCGGATCTGATGGTCCGAGGCGTGCTCGCGCAGGACAGCCAGCTGCCGTCCGTTCGAAGCCTCGCGACGGAGCTGTCGATCAATCCGAATACGATCCAGCGGGCATACGCGGAGCTCGAGCGACAGGGCTATATCTACTCGGTGAAGGGACGCGGCAGCTTCGTGGCGGAAAATCACCAGATTCGTGCGAAGAAGCAGGTCGAAATCTGGCGGGAGCTCGCACTGCTGGTCGAAGACGCGCGGAACGCCGGCATCACGATGGAAGCATTTCAGGCGCAGGTGGCGCAGAATTACAAACAGGATCCGGGCGCAGGAACAGAATCCGGCGCAGGCCAGGGCGAAGATTTAGAAAGCGGCTCGGGCGCAGGATCGCAATCTGAAACAGAAACAGGAGGCAGAAGATGATAAAGGCGGACAATCTGACCAAACGCTTTCAGGGCGTGACCGCAGTGGATCATATCCATGCGGAGATTCAGGATGGCACGGTGTTCGGTCTGATCGGCACGAACGGTGCCGGCAAGAGCACCTTCCTCCGGATGGCGGCAGGAATCCTGAAGCCGGATGAAGGCACGATCACCCTCGATGGGGAGGCGGTCTTCGAGGATATACGGGTGAAGGCACGCTGCTTCTATATCCCGGATGAGCCGTATTTTCTCGGAAACGGCACACCGGATGACATGAAGACATTTTACCAGGGGATCTACCCGAACTTCGATACGGATCGCTTCGGAAAGCTCCTGAAGAGCTTCGAGCTCGACGGACGCCGGAAGATCCAGACCTTTTCGAAGGGCATGAAGAAGCAGCTCGCGGTGCTGCTCGGCATCTGCGCCGGCACGGATTATCTTTTCTGTGACGAGACCTTCGACGGCCTCGATCCGGTGATGCGGCAGACGGTGAAGAGCCTCTTCGCGAACGACATCGAGGAGCGGAACCTGACACCGGTGATCGCCTCGCACAACCTGCGCGAGCTTGAGGACATCTGCGATCACGTGGGGCTTCTCCACCGCGGTGGCATGCTGCTCTCGAAGGACCTCGACGATATGAAGATGAACATTCATAAGATTCAGTGCGTACTGCCTGCCGGGCTCGACCGCACGAACCTGCAGGACCTCGACATCATGACAGTCGAGCAGCGCGGAAGCCTGCTGACCCTCACGGTGCGGGGACAGAAGGAGGAGATCCAGGCGCGGATGCAGAGCTATCATCCGGTATTTTTCGAGATGATCCCGCTCTCCCTGGAGGAAATCTTTATCAGTGAAACGGAGGTGGCCGGTTATGACATCAAGAAGCTTATTTTTTAAATACATGAAGGAAAACACGAAGCAGCGCATCTGGAGCCTGGCGCTCGCCCTGCTCCTGTGTTTCTTCGTCTTCCCGGTGGCGACGGCGCTCAACATCAGCACAATCTTCCGCCCGGAGAACCTGAACAGCAGCGGACTCCCGGCGGAGCTCGCACTGGCGCAGGCGCAGCAGGACTTTACCCGTGAAATGCTGCGGGTGTACTCGATGAAGGGTGGCGCGCTCGCATTCATGCTGACGATGTCAGCGGTGGTGCTGGCGGCATCCGGCTTCGCGTATCTGCACTCAAAAAAGAAGACGGATTTTTACCACAGCCTCCCGATCCGACGGGAGATGCTGTACGCGGTGACCTGCCTCAACGGCTTTCTCTACATGGCCGTCGCCTACATTGGCTTCCTGACGATCGCCGCCGTCATGATCCGCGCGAAAGGCGTGCCGTTCGACTGGGGCAGCCTGTACCTCGCGAGCGTCGAGCACCTGTGCTTCTTCGCCCTCGTGTACATGACCGCGATTATGGCAATGCTGCTGACCGGCAACCTGGTGGTGGGCCTGCTGGGTACCGGCGTGCTTTTCAGCTGGGGTCCGTTGATCTGCATGACGATCTCGGCGTATTTTTCGGAGTATTTCACGACCTTTTACGGTGATGACAGTTTCCTGCTGGCCCTCAGTGAGCGGACTTCTCCGGTTGCCTGGTATGTGGAGGCGTGCATGTCTTCACAGCCTGGCCGTATGGCACTGTGGGCACTGCTGGCAGCGGCAGTGCTGTTCTTCCTCGGAATGTTCCTCTATCGTCGGCGTCCGTCCGAGGCGGCCGGCCACGCGATGGCTTTTCCGATCACGGAGCCGATCATCCGCTTCCTGATCGCCGTGCCGTCCTCGCTCCTGCTTGGCGCGATGTTCCACTCGATGATGTATGAGGATGGCTGGACCGTGTTCGGCCTCGTCTGTGGGCTTCTCCTCGTGAGCTGCATCATCGAAATCATCTATCACTTCGATTTTAAGAGCCTGTTCGCGCATAAGCGGCAGCTCCTCGTGAGTGCGGTCTTCGTCGGCGTCGTCTTTGCGATCTTCCGCTTCGACCTCTTCGGCTACGACCGCTACCTGCCGGCGACGGAGAAGCTCGCGTCCGGCGGTATCTACTGCGACCTTCTCGATCCGGAGGCGACGAGCCAGTACCACTCGACGGTGGAATATACCGAGGGCTGGTATGGCGTAACGTTTGACGCGATGCCGTCCTCGACGCTGGCGGGCCAGATGCGGATCTCGGACGATCAGGGGCTCGAACTCCTCCATACGATTGCGGCACAGGGTGTGCACGATGCGGCGGAGGCCCGGGACAGCTTCCTGCGGGGCCACGGGCGCTACTATGAGGTCGAGGAGGACGATGCGGCGTTTCATAACGTCACGATCGCATGGCATCTCCGGAACGGTCGGACCGTCTACCGCCGCTATCCGGTCAATGTCTCCGGCGTGAGAGCAGCGCTCGAGGCGGTCTATGATCTCGACGCCTACAAGACGGCGATGTATCCGGTACTGTCGCTGACCGCGGACGACGTCGCCGGCATCAACTATAAGGAAGAGGACGAGTGCAGCCATGTGAAGCTCGCCGGAGCCGACACGAAGGCGGCGCTGCTCGCGGCGTACCAGGAGGAGCTGAAGGCGCTGACGAGCGAGACCAGAACGCGCGAGATGCCGATCGCGGAGATCCAGTTTAAGACGAACGAGAATCAGGCGCTCATCCAGAAGCTGCGTGACGAAGGCGGCAATTACACGCTTTTCAACCACTATTACTACTATCCGATCTACCCGTCCTTTACGAAGACCATCGCGCTTCTCCGGGCGTGCGGCATCGAGGTCGGCGGGATGGTGACCCCGGAGAAGACCGCGAGCATCACGCTCTCGTACCAGGGCGTCGATGTTTCGGAGGATGAGATGGCCGCGGAATACACGGAACTCGGCCAGCGCCAGCGGACGTACCTCGGCGACACCAACCGTGCGTCGCTGACTGTGACGGACCCGGCGGAAATCCAGGAAATTCTCGCCGCTTCCGCTTCCTGCTCCGTCACCTCCCTGAACCCGCTCATGGACACCGACACCGGCATGGAAATCGTCGTGGATATGAAGCAGTCGGATGCGAAATATGGCGTGAATGTGGATCAGCTGAAGAGCAGTGGTTCGGCGAGCGGCACGGATGCAGATCAGCTTAAGGATCGTGGTGCGGCGGCGGACACGGAGGTAGATGCGTCCGAGGACGCAACCGATGACGATCTGAACGCGTTTGCTGACGGCGCGGTGCCGACATTCGGCGAGGATGATGCGGATGATGACGATCTGTATGATGACGACGAGGAAATCGATGACGAAAACTACGGCTCCTTCTCGAGAAGATTCTACTACGGACAGATCCCGCAGTTCGTTATGGATGAGTTCGGACTCACGCCGGAAATTATGGAGAAGAATAAAGCGTGATGCATCCTTTCTTCTGACAACCATAAAAAAGAGTCATGTCGCAGTTAGGAATTCCGTCTTGTGTTTAGCAAGCGCGCGCAGTATGATGAACAAAACTGAATATACTACTTTAAACCGATGAAGCGGATATAACGTATGCAAAGGAATCCTCAGAGAGCCGGGGACGGTGAAAGCCCGGCGGTAGCACCCGCATGCAAATGGCCCGCAGAGGGCGTGAGGAACGAGCGAGAAGTTTTCATCAGAAAACTTCGACCGATATGGCGCAATCTATGATTGCGTTCCGAAGGAATTGACGAAGGTCCTTCTTTGGGACCGAGTCAACCTATCCTGTCAGACACTCAAGTATTTCACGACGTGAGGCATACGTCAGTTGCCATGGATATGCTGGTATCCAGTTAAGCGCACAGGCAGAGAAGAAACTCCAGAAGTCAGTAATTTTTGAAATTCCAGAGGATTACGAAGATCCTGAACTCTAAGAAAAAGAATTCGAATTTCAGAAGCTTCAGAATTTTCCTCACTGTGAATCAAGGTGGCACCGCGACTGATAAAATTCAATCGTCCTTGATGAAACGTAGATCGTTTCATCAGGGACTTTTTTAATGCCGTTTACGGCTCCCTGATGAATTTAATGGGGTCTGACCCCATTAAATTTTCGGGAGGCCGGGTTCGCTCGTCGGCAGCATGACCCCGGTGGACAGAGCCGGTCGGCTCAGGAAGGAGTACGTTATGATGATCAGACCATCACTCGAGGAGGTTCGGGCGTATGCGACACAGGGCGAGTATCGTCGTGTGCCGGTGAGTACGGAGATCCTGTCGGATCTGTATACACCGATACAGGTGCTTCGGAAGCTGAAGAATGTTTCCGACCACTGCTATCTGCTGGAGTCGGCGGAGGCGCAGGAGAAGTGGGGACGCTATACCTTCCTGGGCTTCGATCCGACGATGGAGATCACCTGCCTCGACGGGCACATGAAGGTCGGGGCGCTGTCCTTTGACACGAAGGATCCGGGTGCGACGATCCGCCAGATCCTGCAGGAGTACCGCTCACCGCGGCTGCCGTTCCTGCCGAGCTTTGCCGGTGGTCTCGTCGGCTACTTCTCCTACGATTACCTGAAGTACGCCGAGCCGTCGCTCCGCCTGGACGCCGAGGACACGGAGCATTTCAAGGACGTGGATCTGATGCTCTTCGATAAGGTCATCGCCTTCGACAATCTGAAACAGAAAATCATCCTGATCGTCAGCATTGACCTCGCAGAAGCGGAAAGCGCATATCGAAAGGCCGAGCGGGAGCTCGAGAATCTGATTCGTCTGATCCGGGACGGTGCGGAGAAGGAGGAGCCGGCGGGCGCGCTTCGCTCCGAATTCCGGCCGCTCTTCGACGAGCCGCAGTACTGCGCGATGATCGAGCGGGCGAAGCACCACATCCACGAGGGCGACATCTTCCAGATCGTGCTGTCAAACCGGCTCGAGGCGGACTACGAGGGCAGTCTCCTCAACTGCTACCGCATGCTGCGAACGCTCAATCCGTCGCCATACATGTTCTACTTTTCAGGAACGGATGTCGAGGTCGCAGGTGCGTCGCCAGAGACCCTCGTGAAGCTCGAGGACGGCGTGCTGCACACCTTCCCGCTCGCGGGTACACGGCCGCGCGGCAAGACGCCGGCAGAGGATGCGGCGCTCGAGGCGGAGCTTCTGCAGGATGAGAAGGAGCTCGCGGAGCACAACATGCTGGTGGACCTCGGCCGCAACGACATCGGAAAGATCGCGAAGTTCGGCACGGTGGAGGTCGAGCGCTACCATGAGGTCCTCCATTTTTCGCACGTCATGCACATTGGCTCTACGGTACGTGGGGAGATCCGTCCGGATCTGGATGCGCTCAATGCTGTCGACTCGATCCTCCCCGCAGGGACGCTGTCAGGCGCACCGAAGATCCGCGCGTGCCAGCTGATCAACGACCTCGAGAACAATAAGCGTGGCATCTATGGTGGTGCGATCGGCTATATCGACTTCAGCGGAAACCTGGATACCTGCATCGCGATCCGCATCGCGTATAAGAAAAACGGCAAGGTCTTCATCCGGAGCGGCGCCGGCATCGTCGCGGATTCGGTGCCGGAGAAGGAGTACCAGGAGTGTATCAATAAGGCGAAGGCCGTGGTGACGGCACTGGAGGAAGCGAATGCGCTTGCGGAGTGAGAATAGAACCGGCGAGATTTCGATGAGGCTGGGCCGACGCCCGGCACGAAGCAGCGAGGTCGGACGTACAATGGAGCAGCGCCGGGCGGTCGGCGCGGAGGGGACATATGATTTTACTGATTGATAATTACGACAGTTTTTCTTTCAACCTGTATCAGATGGTGGGCGCGATCGAGCCGGACATCCGGGTGATCCGAAACGATGAGCTGACGGTCGAGGAGATCGAGGTGCTGGCACCGGAGAAGATTATCATCTCGCCGGGGCCGGGGCGACCGGCGGATGCTGGTGTCTGCGAGGAGCTCGTCCGGAAGCTGCGGACGAAGATTCCGATCCTTGGCGTGTGCCTCGGTGAGCAGGGCATCTGCGAAGCCTACGGCGCGACGGTTGGCTACGCAAAGGAGCTCATGCACGGCAAGCAGTCGCTCACGACGATCGACACGACGAGCCGCATCTTCGCAGGACTCCCGGAAAAGGTGCTGGTAGCCCGATATCACTCGCTGGCAGCCGAAGCCGATACGATTCCGGAAAGCCTGAAGATCATCGCACAGACGGAAGACGGCGAGGTCATGGCCGTCGAGGACATCGACTACCCGGTCTTCGGCCTGCAGTTCCACCCGGAGTCCATCATGACCCCGGACGGCGCGCAGATGCTGCGGAATTTCATTGAGCTGTAGGCACGTTTTCCGCATTTTTGATATATCATGCCCACTTGGGGGATTTTATAAACAAAATGTCCTTGATGAACCCCTTTGCGTTCCATCAAGGACATTTTGATACATATAATCTACGCTTCAACTTTTACAAATGGATATTCTTCTGTCAAATTTCTGTTTCTTTCCATCATGCTCAGTATGCGACTGGATGAACCTGCCGGATGATTTACGCCAGCTTCCCAGGATTCTACGGTTTTAACCGAAACGCCCAGATATTCCGCAAAAAGCTTTTGGGACATCCCTGTTTCATGCCGAATCGCCTTTACCTCCTGAGCTGTATAGCTTTTTACTGGTGTGATCATCACTGTGCGACGGGGAAGCTTTTTGATTTTTCGCGCATCATCGATGGCCTCATCCAGACCAGCCATGATGCTGTTAAATACACTACTCATTCGTGAACTCCTCCTTTTTTAATTCTCCAAGCAGAATGCTCAAACGTTTCTTAATTTCATTTCTCTCTGCTTTTGAGAGATTTTCTTTTTCATTTTTAGGAAAAGCGGTGATTAAATAGACTGTTTCCAAGCATATAAAATCGACATAGCAGACTCTGGCACTTCCGCTTTTCCCTCTTCCTTCGTATGCAAATCTCATTTTTCGAAGACCGCCGGTTCCCTCCATCACGGGACCGATATCGGGACGCTGTAATATCAGAAGCTCCAGCTGCCGAAGGTCTTCGTCGTCAAATCCCAGATTTTTCCACTGCTTCGTAAATTCTGTGGTTTGAATGAATGTCCTTGCAATTTCACGTTCAAACATTAGTCCTCCTCTTACAAAATAGATTTTACCCTATTCAATAGTAGATTTCAACCGAAAAGGTATGGTTGTATTTGACTGTATTCGGGTATGTAAATACGATAAATTTATACTTCTGATTGTATCATATTTCTTACGTTTTTGCAAACACATGTTCTTGTATGTGCGAGGGATTATTTTCACGTGAGAGTAAGATATCGACGATGCACAGATACTGCGGAATTTTATCGAATTTACAAGCCTGTAGAGTGTGAACAGTGTATTGAGACCGCAGGTGTAATGGTCGATTTTGTTTTACATCGTGTCTACAGCGGCAGGTGCTGCTTCAGGTACTCGGATGGGGTGACGCCGGTGGCTTTCATGAAGAGCTTCGTGAAGTAGCGGGTGCTGAAATAGCCGACGCTTTCAGAGAGCTCCCGTACAGTCCTGCATCGGCCCGCAGCGACCAGCTCGAGGGCCTTCTGCATACGCACCGTCGTGAGGTAGTCAGTGAAGTTCTCTCCTGTCTTCAGCTTATAAGTCTTGCTCAGATAATTCGGAGAGATGCCGAGAAGATCAGAGATGGTATTGATGCCGATCTGGTTCATGTAATTCTCGTCGACATACAGATTGATTTTCTCGATGATGTCCGGTGCATTATCACTGTTGTAGAGCTGCTGGATACTGTCTGCAAGCTGCGTGATCGAGCTGGTCGCGACAGAGCGATGGAAGGTGAGCTCGAAGACCCGCGCGAGGGATGTATCGCACTGTGAGAGCAGTGCATCGCCATGCTTCAGGTTCCGGAGATCCGCAAGTGCCTTATGCAGGGTCACCGAATCCTGCAGCTGCAGGGCGAGAATCGCCTTATCGAGCAGCGTTGAGAGCGGAAGGAAGACTTCCTGTGACTTCAGCTCGTCGAGGAAGATGCATTTTCCGAGTGAAGTGCAGAGGCGGATGCTCTCGAGATTCTGAACATCGCGGATGCGAAGGAGCAGCTCCTCGATGGAATCAGCATAGTAAACGAAGCCGGTGGCGAGGCAGGAGGAGAGCTTCTGGAAATCCTCCGGGACAGGACGGATGAGCGTGCGTGGCAGCTGGCCGCTCGTGATGTAGATGAACTCTCCACTCGGGAGAAAACTACAGCCGCAAGGGAAGGAATGTGTCTCTGACAATGCTGCAAGCGAAGCGGATAGCAGATCAAAATTATTCTTTTTTGAGGACTTCGGGTCATGATCGAAGTAAAAGACCATAACGGTATAGGGTGGCTGCACATATTTCGGCTGCTGGATAAACTGGATCGAGAAGTAGAGATCCAGTATTTTTTTACACTCGAGCTCATAATCCTTCTGATATAGCGCAAGCTCCTTCTGCTTCCGGGCCATGATTTTTTCCATGACCTTCCGAATATCCTCGAGCGCTGCCGGTTTCAGGAGGTATTCGATCGCGCCATAGGTAAGCGCTTTCTGTGCATAGGCGAACTCTGCATAGCCGGTCAGCATCACGACCGGAATATCCTTCGTGTGAAATTCGGCGAAAGCATCCAGACCGGAGAGCTTCGGCATATGAATATCGAGGAAAATCACATCCGGCGTGTGATCTGTGACGTACACCAGCAGCTCCTCACCATTTGTAACTTCGATGAAGCTGTGCTGCTCCGGATAGAGCTCTTCGATCATACTTTTTAAACCTAAACGTGGCAGTCGCTCGTCATCTGCGAGAACGATGTTCATAGTTGTTCCTTTCTGTTTCCAGGGACGCCCGTCCAGTTGGGTAAGGTGCAGCGCCATGCATGAAGATGCGCACGCTCTGCACCGCACGGGGCATCATATCGGCGCATCCGCACTGCTCATCGGTATATTTATCGTAAAGCGAGTGATACCGTCCTCGAGCGCGATGTCGAGCTGTGCCTCCGGATGGAAGATCTTCAGGCGGTTCTCGACATTCGTGATGCCGACATGCTCCGATGCGCGTAGCGCTACGAGATCGATCGGGATGCCGTTATTCTTTATCGTGAGCACCAGCGTGCCATGGTCAATGCAGGCGTCCGTCCATATGGTGACCGACCGTCCATCCGGATCCATACCGTGTTTCATCGCATTTTCGACGAATGGCTGAATCAGAAGACGCGGGATTTCGATGTTGCTGGCATCTTCTGCACAGCTGCATACGTAGCTTACACGCTCATCGAAGCGCAGCTTCATGAGATCGCAGTATTCTGTGCAGAACTGAAGCTCCTGGGCAACGGTGGTCATTTTCTGATTGCTGCAGGTATAGCGGAAGATGTGCGTCAGCTGCAGTATGCCCTCCTCGAGTTCCTTCTTCATTCCGAGACGGTTGAGTGAAACGAAGCAGTTCAGCGTGTTATAGAGGAAGTGCGGATTGATCTGACTCTGCAGAGCCCGGTACTCCGCTTCCTGCCGCTGGATCTCGTATTTATAGGAGCGCTGAATGTAGAGGTCCAGCTGATGGATCATTTCATTCAGATGCTCTCCGATCATCGTGAACTCATCGGCGACATAGAAATCACCCTTTGAGATGAGCTCCTCCGGGATATGGACATCGAGATCGCCTTTCGATGCAGAGGTCATCGCACTCAGAATTGAGTTCAGTACGACCGTCGTCTTCTGGGAGTTTTTCCGGAAGAAGAGGCAGCCGGCGATGATGGTCAGCACACTGAGGATTGCAGCAAGGGTCCAGATGAGAAGAATCGACTGCATGCTGTCATGATGGGATGAGAGGAATACCAGGGTCCACGGCATGCCCTTGATGCTGCGCTGATAGCGCAGATAGGTATCGCTCGAGGTCTGAATGTTCGAATCTTCCCCCAGAAGATACGGTATCGTTTCCTCATCAAGATAGCCCTCGTGATAAATCGGCTTGCCGTCCTGATCGACGATGATGAAGCCGGAGTGAGGTGTCAGCTCGACGCTGTCAAACATCCCCTGGATCGGTGCGAGCGATGAGTCGATGCGCAGAACACCGAGCTTTCGTTTTGTATAAATATTCTTCACCGTGTGGAAGGTTGCGATAACCTCGGACTGCGTGCTTATAAACGGCAGCGGCTCCGTGATGGAGTAGCGGAACGGCTCATCGAGCAAAAATCCATCTGCAAACCAGTATTGATCATTATAGCGATAATCCGACGTTTCCAGGAGGTCCCGGTTCCGGCTCGTCGTCAGAATCAACGGATTCTTCGGATTCTTCGGCATGAAAGAAATCGAGAGTATATCATCGCGTGAGGTGATCATGAGACGCTGCATACAGAATATATAGTTCTGCCGATAGGACTCGACGCGATAGTTCGCCGGTCCCTCTTTCGTGTACTGTGCATTGTCGACCGCTGTATAAAAATTGATGATATCGTCATAAATATACGGTGTGAGTGACATGTGCTGCAGGTCGGAAAAGTAGTTGCCCATATTACTGGAAATTTCATACAGCGTCGTCGAGAAGTAGGTTTCGTTCTCCTTCAGGATCCGTTTTTGCAGGTAGTACGCAAGGCAGGATGACAGAATCGAAATCGGCAGGATGATACTGAAAAGAAACAGAAGGACGAGTTTATTCTGGAAGCTCTGGGACCGGCGCATTCTTCTCCTCCGTCAAAATTCACAAAAAGTACGTATGCTCATAATTCCTGTTTATAATATTTGAATCAATCCGCCACGTCAACTGCCTTCCGGTCGTAGACATTGTCCTAATCCAAGAATCGAGTACCAAAGTGTAGAATTGAGTCACTTCAAGAGGGATCTGTGTCCTGTTAGAATGGTCTTACATTAAAAAGCGCGCTTAACACACGAAGAAACGAAAGAAAAGGAAGGAAATGATTATGAAGAAATTCGCTACCTCCATGCTGATCGCAGCGATGGCCGTAACATCTGTAGCATGTTCGAAGGCTCCGGAAGAGCCGAAAACCACCGAGGCCGCTGAGACGACCGCGAAGGCAGAGCAGACAGACAAGGAAGAGAAGGATGCGCCGAAGAGCGACGTTACGCTTGAGTTCTTATACAATCTGAATGGTGAGGCAATCAGTGATGAGGTGCAGGCTGTATGTAAGCAGTTCACCGAGGAGACCGGCATCGGCGTCGAGGCGATCATGCCGGGAAGTAACTTCTCCGATATCATGAAGACCAGAATGGCTTCTCAGCAGCTTCCGGATGTATGGACGACCCACGGCTGGGCAGTGGCGCGTTATGCAGAGTACCTCCAGCCGCTGAACGAGTTCGAGTTTGCAGATCATATTTCGCCGTCCATCGCAGAGCAGATCACCGATGCAGAGGGTAATCTCTACACACTTCCGATCGATATGGATCTCACCGGCGTTGTATACAACGTAAACGTTCTGAATGAGGCGGGCGTCAATGTCGACGATCTGAAGACCTGGGATGACTTCGATGCGGCCTGCGAAAAGGTGAAGGCCATCGGCAAGACCCCGATCCAGATCGGTGGTAAGGACAGCTACACCTTCGGAAACCTGCTTGACTTCATCGCGCCGACCTTCATCACCAACGAGGATGAGGCGAATCAGCAGGCGCTGCTCGACGGTTCCTTCGACTGGTCGAAGTGGAATGTAGTCGTAGATAAGGTGGCAGGCTGGAACGAGGCAGGCTACTTCAATAAGGATGCCGTAACCTCCGATTTCATGACCGGCGTCAAGGCGATGGCTGCAGAGAAGTCTGCATTCATGTTCAACTCCGCTTCTGCAATCTCTGAGATGTATGTACAGAATCCGGATACCGAGGTCGGTTTCATGCCGCTGCCTGCACGTGAGGCTGGATTAAAGACTTCCCTTATGACCGGAGAGCACTTTGCAATCGGTATGTCCAAGACCACCGAGCATCCAGAGGAAGTGAAGAAGTTTATGGAGTTTATGGCGAGAGAGGACATCTGTGGAAGACTCGCAACCAAGTGCGGTATGCCATCCGGTCTGGACAACGTCGAGAGTGATACCGGACGTCTCGAGGCATTCTACGGTAAGTACGCAAACAACGCGGAGATCCTGAACATTCCGTACTTCGATCGCAAGTACCTTCCGAGTGGTATGTGGAATGATCTTTGTGTAACTGGTGGCACCATTCTTTCCGGACAGAAGAACGCAACAGAAGATGCTGTCGCTCAGATGAAGAACAGCTACGAAGAGAAGAAAGCACAGGAGTAATTAAATGAAGGTACAAAAAAAGGGAGTAATCAATCTGTTTTACATTCCTGCCGTTGTACTGTTCCTGGTTTTCGTAATCTATCCGTTCCTGCATGGTATAAGAATATCCTTTACCAACTGGAACGGATATTCCCAGACCATGAAGTTTGTAGGAATGAATAACTATGTTCGCCTCCTGAAGGATCCGAACGTAAAGACCGCACTGGTCAACACTCTGATCTATGGCATCGTGAGTACGATCATCCAGAACATCCTGGGTCTCGCGTATGCGTTGTTTCTGAACACGAAGTTCCGGGGACGTGCCATCGTTCGAACCGTCATCTATATGCCGGTCATGATCGCCTCCCTCATCATGGGCTACATCATGTACTTCGTGTTCCAGTACGATGGTGGTGCGCTGAACGACATCCTCATCTGGCTCGGACGTGAGCCGGTGGATCTGCTGTCGAGCTCGAATGCAGCCATCGCGATCATCGTCATCGTCAACTCCATCCAGTTCGTGGGCGTCTCCATGGTCATTTACCTCGCCGGCTTACAGAACGTACCGAGTATGTACTATGAGGCAGCGAAGCTGGACGGTGCCAATGCTGTCGAGATCTTCAAAAATATCTCTCTGCCGTTACTGATGCCGGCGATTTCGTCGTCGACCATCCTGAACCTCATCGGTGGACTGAAGCTCTTCGATCTCGTCATGGCGCTCACCAGTGGTGGACCGGGCTTCTCGACCCACTCACTTTCAACACTCGTAACCAATCAGTACTTCTCGGCTCAGTCCGCAGGTTATGCGTCTGCCATCGGTATCGCATCCTTCCTGCTGATCATGATCGTCAGTAATGTGGTTATCAAATTCTTCGACAAGCGGGAGGTGGATGTATAATGCAGAAAAAATCGAATCTCTGGAAATATATCCTGGCGTTTTTTATCATTCTCCTCCACATCATCCCGATTTATATGGTCATCGGACTGGCCTTCAAATCGCCGTATGACCACTCGTCGCGATGGGTGCTTCCGGGCTATATCTATACGAAAAACCTCCATACAGCGCTCGAAAAGAGCGGCATGATGCTGGCCCTGAAAAACACCATCCTGATTACCGGCATTTCCATCGTCCTGATCGCAGTGATCGGAGCGATGGCAGCCTATCCGATCGCACGAAACAAGAGTAAGCTGAACGTCATCGTGAAGGGCTTCATCATGGGCGTCATGATGATTCCGCCACTCAGTATCCTGGTACCGCTCTACTCCTTTATGGCGAATATCGGCGGTATCAACACCTACTGGGGCATCATCGTGGCGCTCGTCACCTTCCAGCTGCCGACCAGTATCTTCCTGTACTGCAACTTCATCACGACGATACCAGTGGCGTTGGAGGAAGCAGCGGCAATCGACGGCTGTGGACCGATTCAGACATTTTTTAAAATCATCCTTCCACAGTTAAAGCCGGTTACTGCATCCGTTATCATCATCACGGGTGTGTATTGCTGGAACAACTATCAGTTCGCACTCTACCTTCTTCAGTCACCGAAGATGAAGACGGTTACGCTCGCCATCGCCGGATTCTTCTCTGCCGATGCGGCGAATATGAACGGTGCCGCTGCGGCTGCGTTTATCGGTATCCTGCCGGTTATCGTGCTCTTCCTCTTCCTGCAGAAGTATTTCATCCAGGGTATGGTGGATAGCGCAATTAAATAAAATATGTTTATGGCCAGGCCAATCACGCAATGAAATAGAAGTAATTGTTGGGGCCTGGCTATCGTTGTAGAAATAGATGGAGGCGGTTATGAGCATCATTTATAATAAAGAAAAAAAGGCGTTTCTGTTAAATACAAAGAACAGCAGCTATCAGTTCCGCGTGGCGGAATTCGGATTTCTGGAGCACCTGTATTACGGAAGGAGAGTGGAGGAGGCTGTGGATTACATCCCGGTCCGCCTGCGTCACGGCTTCGAGGCAAATCCACATGAGATGAAGCAGGACCGCACCCTGTGTCTCGACGTACTCGAGCAGGAATATCCGGGCTTCGGCGTCTCGGATTTTAAGACCTCAGCCTGCAGTGTCATCCACGCAGATGGATCCAACTGCATCGATTTCCGCTATGTATCACATCGTATCTACCCTGGAAAATATACCATCGACGCTATGCCGTCTCTCCGCAATAAGGGCGGTGACTGGATGACCCTGGAGGTCGTACTGCAGGACATCGCGACGAAGGTTGAAGTGACGCTGTTCTACGGCGTACTTGAGAGCTGTGATGTGATCACTCGTCATGCAGTGATCCGAAACCTGGAAGATACGGCGATCACCCTTCATGCCGCGCACTCCACCTGTCTCAGCTTCCCGACGGATCAGATGGATCAGATTGATTTTTACGGCAGCTGGGGACATGAGCGCAATGCACAGCGGACGCCGGTACGTCACGGTAAGACCGTCGTTGACAGTATCCGCGGCATTTCCAGTCACTACTATAATCCGACCATCGTGTTATGTGATCATGAGGCGACGGAGATGGCTGGTGACTGCTATGGCGTAGCCCTCGTCTACAGTGGAAACTTTCAGATCACGGTCGAGGTCAATGATTTCAAGCAGACACGTGTGGTAGCCGGCATTCATCCGGACACCTTCTACTGGAAGCTGAATCCGGGTGAAGCCTTTGAGACCCCGGAGGCAGTGATGTCCTTCAGCGCAGAGGGGCTCACCGGCTTAAGCCATCATTATCATGATGTCGTACGGCATTTTCTGATTCCGGGACGGTTCGAGGACCAGCGCTGTCCGGTGTTGCTGAATAACTGGGAAGCAACCATGATCGATTTCGATGAGGAGCAGCTCATGCAGATCGCAGCTGCGGGTAAGGAGCTCGGCGTCGAGATGTTCGTCATGGACGACGGCTGGTTTGGCCGCAGAACGAATGAGTTCCGTGGACTCGGTGACTGGCAGTGTAATCTGGAGAAGCTTCCGAGCGGCATCGCCGGCTTCGCAAAGCGAATTCATGGTCTGGGACTCAGGTTCGGCATCTGGATCGAGCCGGAGATGGTAAGTGAAGACTCCCGGCTCTATGAAGAGCATCCGGACTGGTGCATTGCCATCCCGGGAAGAAAGCCGAGCCGGCAGCGCTACCAGCTGATCCTCGATTACAGCAGGGAAGAAGTCGTCGATTACATGTTTAAGCAGATTTATGACGAGTTTAAGGATGCCGACATTGACTATATCAAGTGGGATATGAATCGCAGTATGACAGATCGTTTCTCACAGGCACTGCCGGCAGATCGCCAGGGCGAGCTCTGCCACCGCTATGTACTCGGCTTCTATAAGCTGATGGAGAAGCTCACCTCCACCTTCCCGCAGATCCGCTTCGAGGGCTGCTGTGGTGGCGGCGGACGCTTCGATATGGGCGTGCTCTACTATGCACCTCAGATCTGGTGCTCCGATGATACGGATGCGATCGAACGTATCAGCATCCAGCACGGCAGCTCTTTCTTCTATCCGCCATCCGTCATGGGTACGCATGTTTCTGTCTGCCCGAATCAGCAGACCGGGCGCAGTGTATCGATCGATACGAGAGCGGCACTTGCTTACTATGGCACCTTCGGATACGAGCTCGATCCGAATGAACTCACGGATGATGAGAAGGAAGCCGTGAAGCACCAGATTCAGTACTATCAGGCGCATGCACTGACGAGTGCCTTCGGTCGTTACTATCGCCTGACCGATGTAGGGAGCGAATTCGTCGCCTTCATGTCGGTGGCCGACGATCAGAAGAGTGCCGTCTTCAGCTTCGTACAGCTTCGCAGCAGCGCGAACAAGGGTATCATCTATATCCGTCTGCGTGGCCTCGACGCGGATGCCGTGTATACGATCCCGGAGCTCGGCCTCGAATTGACGGGCGCGAGCCTCATGTACGCCGGCCTCCCGATGCCGGTTATCAAGGCAGACAACACAGCGAAGACCTTTACACTGATTCAGAAGTGAATAGAAGTATCATAAAATGAAAGACGTAACCCGTCACGGGTATCCACAGATGAGCTGTGCCTCGGAGAGTTCTTCGGGCGTGGCTCTGCCGTGGATTGGAAACGTCAGATGGGTAGAGTATCAGGATAAAATCATGAAATTACGTTCACAGGAAGTACGTACACTGGCACCGGAGAATGATCCGCTGAAGATGGGTATGGGCTGGAAGGTCGAGGACCTCGGCAAGCCGCAGATCATGGTGGAGAGCACCTTCGGCGACAGCCATCCGGGCAGCGCGCACCTCGATCAGTTCGTGAAGCAGGCAGTGCAGGCCGTTAACGAGAACGGTGGTAAGGCAGCCCGCTACTTCGCAACCGATATGTGTGACGGTATCGCGCAGGGCCACGACGGTATCAACTACTCGCTCGCACACCGCGATGCGATCACCAACCTCGTCGAGGCACAGGCAAACGCCAGCGTATATGATGGCGGCGTCTTCATCGCAAGCTGCGATAAGTCCATGCCGGCCATGCTGATGAGCATCGGTCGTCTCAAGGACATGAGCGCGATCGTCGTCACCGGTGGTGTCATGGAGGCGCACACCCTTCCGAAGGAGTATGTCGTCGACGATCCGGCCTGCGCCATCAACGAGCTTCTGACCCTCGAGCAGATCGGTAAGTTCGACGCCTGGGAGAAGACCGGCGTGATCCCGAACAGCCAGCTCGACTACTATAAGCACAACGCCTGCCCGAGCTGTGGCGCCTGCTCTTTCATGGGCACCGCCTCCACGATGCAGGTTATGGCAGAGGCCCTTGGGCTAATGCTTCCGGGCACCGCACTGATGCCAGCCACCGCGCCGGAGCTCCGGCAGGCAGCGTATGACGCCGGCAAGCAGCTCATGGAGCTCGTAAAGAAGGGAATCACCGCAAAGGATATCGTGACGAAGGAGAGTTTCGAGAACGCCATCATGGTTCACGCTGCGATCTCCGGTTCGACCAATGCAACCATGCACCTTCCGGCCGTCGCACATGAGTTCGGCATAGAGATCGATGCAGAGACCTTCGACCACATGCACCGTGGTGCACATTATCTTCTGAACATCCGTCCGTCCGGCGACTGGCCGGCTCAGTACTTCTACTATGCAGGTGGCGTACCACGTGTCATGGAGGAGATCAAGTCGATGCTCCACCTCGACGTCATGACCGTCACCGGTAAGACCCTCGGCGAGAACCTCGAGGAGCTGAAGAAGAACGGCTTCTACGAGCACTGTGATGAGATCCTGAAGGAGAAGACCGCCGGCCTCAGCCGTGAGGTGACGAGAGAGGATATCATCCACAGCTTTGACAATGCAAAGGGAACCAACGGCAGCATCGCGATCCTGAAGGGTAATCTGGCACCGGAGGGCTGTGTCATCAAGCACACCGCCTGCCCGAAGGAGATGATGAAGGCGACGCTGACCGCGAAGCCATATGACAGTGAGGAAGCCTGCATTGCCGCCGTACTCGACGGCGAAGTGAAGCCGGGCGACGCGATTTTCATCCGTTACGAGGGACCGCGTGGCAGCGGTATGCCGGAGATGTTCTACACCGGTGAGGCGATCTGCGCGGATCCGAAGCTTGCATCCAGTGTCGCTCTGATCACGGATGGCCGTTTCTCCGGCGCGAGTCGTGGTCCGGTGATCGGACATGTCAGCCCGGAGGCCGCCGTCGGCGGACCGATCGCCCTCGTCGAGAAGGACGACCTCATCCAGATCGATGTGGAGCAGCGTCTGCTTGCCATCGTCGGTGTGAAGGGCGAGCCGAAGACCCAGGAGGAGATGGACGCCATCCTCGCCGAGCGTCGCGCGAAGTGGCAGCCGAAGCCACAGAAGTACACGAAGGGCCTGCTGAAGCTCTATGCACAGCACGCCGTCAGCCCGATGAAGGGCGCATACATGGAGTAATTCCATTTTTGCGATAGATATTCTCCAACCCTAATAGCATTTGTGAAAAGCCGTCCGGTCGATCAGACTCGGGCGGTTTTTTACTGTGCTTCGGAGCATCGCAGGCACGTTTCTCATGATTTAGACACGTCGTGCCTACGATGGCGGTGTCGAAATCAGGCATGATGCAGCGAAAACAGCAGTAGCGTGCCTACGGTACCGAGTGAAAACACTCGATTTCCGTAGGCACGATGCTGTTTTGAAGCGCTTACAGTGCCTGAGCGGCTCTGGCTGCTATGAAAAAGAAGCATGGCTGTTTCAAAGATTCTGCTTGCGGTCCGGGTGCGATCGCAGTACGATAAGCACAACCAAATACAACACTTTAAACCGATGAAGCGGAAATAACGTATGCAAAGGAATCCTCAGAGAGCCGGGGGTGGTGGAATCCCGGTGGTAGCACCCGCATGCAAATGGACCGCCGAGGGCGTGATCAAAGAGCGAGGGATTTTCATCAGAAAATCCCGACCGATAGGGCACAATCTCTGATTGTGTTCCGAAGGAATTGACGAAGGTCCTTCCTTGGGACCGAGTCAACCTATCCTGCCAAAACACTCAAGTATTTCACGACGTAAGGCATACGTCAGTTGCCATGGATATGCTGGTATCCAGTTAAGCGCACAGGAAATCTGTATTTTCAGATTCACTGTGAATCAAGGTGGCACCGCGACTGAGAAAGTTCAATCGTCCTTGATGAAACGTAGATCGTTTCATCAGGGACTTTTTTATTGCCGCAGAAGTTTATGGGGTCAGACCCCATTAAATTTTCGGGAGGCCGGTTTCGTCCGTCGACGAGTGTGGCAGCCCATGAACGCAGGCGGCGACAGGGAAAAGAGATGCACCGGTGGGATAACAGCGCGAGCTGAAAGGAGCAGAAATGATTAAGGAAGCCATCATCAAAATCGTCAACAAGGAAGATCTGAGCTACGAGGAGGCACGGGAGACCATGCTCGAAATCATGCGGGGCGAGACCAGCGCGACACAGAACGCGGCCTTCCTCGCGGCGCTGTCCACGAAGTCCACGAAGGCCGAGACCATCGACGAGATCTCTGGCTGTGCCACCGCGATGCGTTCGCTGGCGACGCCGGTCGAGCATCCGGGCATGGAGGTGCTCGAGATCGTCGGTACCGGCGGCGATGGTGCACATTCGTTCAATGTCTCGACCACAGCAGCGATGGTGGTCGCCGCAGGTGGCGTGAAGGTCGCGAAGCATGGTAACCGCGCCGCGTCATCCCTGTCCGGCACCGCAGACTGCCTCGAAGCACTCGGTGTAAACATTGCCCAGGACCCGGCACTGTGTCGGAAGATGCTCGAGGAGGCCGGCTTCTGCTTCATGTTCGCGCAGAAGTACCACGCCGCGATGAAGTACGTCGGCCCGATTCGCAAGGAGCTCGGCTTCCGCACCGTCTTCAACATCCTCGGCCCGCTGACGAACCCGGCGAAGCCGGAGATGTTCCTGCTCGGCGTCTACGATGAGTACCTCGTCGAGCCGGTGGCGAAGGTGCTGAGCGCGCTCGGCGTGAAGCGCGGCCTCGTGGTGTACGGCCAGGACCGCCTCGATGAGATTTCCGCGAGCGCCCCAACGACGATCTGCGAGATCCGCGACGGTTTCTACCGGACTTCGGTCATCCAGCCGGAGGATTTCGGCCTCACTCGTGGCACGAAGGACGAGATCGTGGGCGGTACGGCCGCGGACAATGCTGAGATCACGCGCGGTATCCTGAACGGGACCATCGCCGGAACGAAGCGAAACATCGTCCTCCTGAACGCCGGCGCCGCCCTCTACGTAGCGAAGGCCGCCGACAGCCTCGCGGACGGCATTAAGCTCGCCGCCGAGCTCATCGACTCCCGGAAGGCCCTCGACACACTGAATCGCGTCATCGCCGTCAGCAACAGCTGAACCGTCGGTTTATAAAAATTTAATGGGGTCAGACCCCCTTACGAAATTCTTAAGATGACGGATGGATTACTTCATGGGGCAGGGCTACGATGACCGAAAGGGAATGGAAATGAGTACGATTTTAGACCAGCTGGCGGATTACGCGAGAATCCGGGTAGCGAAGAAAAAAGAAGAGAAGTCCCTGGAGGCGATCCGGGAGGCGGCGCTGGCGCTCGCGAAGGCAGAACGCCTGCGCTGCGAACGAGGCGGCTCGGCAGGCATCACTGCGAACCCGGGGCCAGGCCCCATAAACTCGAGTTTAGAAAAATTTAATAAAAATTTAATGGGGTCAGACCCCATTAAGTCGAGGACGGAACCGCTCCGCTTCGAGCGGGCGCTAGGCGCGCCGGGCGACATCCACTTCATCTGCGAGTGCAAGAAGGCGTCGCCGTCGAAGGGCCTGATCGCGCCGGAGTTCCCGTACCTCGAGATCGCGAAGCAGTACGAGGCTGCCGGTGCCAGTGCGATATCTGTGCTGACCGAACCAAAGTGGTTTCTGGGCTCCGACGACTACCTTCGGGCGATCGCTGCGGAAGTGCAGACGCCCTGCCTCCGCAAGGACTTCACGGTGGACCCGTACATGATCTATGAGGCGAAGCTCCTCGGAGCCTCGGCGGTGCTGCTGATCTGTGCGCTTCTCGACACAAAAACGCTCGCTTCGTATATCGAGATCGCCGATTCCCTCGGCCTCTCCTCCCTCGTGGAAGCGCATGACGAAGCGGAGGTCGCCTCAGCAGCAGCCGCCGGTGCCCGCATCATCGGTGTCAACAACCGGAACCTGAAGGACTTCACCGTCGACATTCACAACAGCATTCGCCTCCGCGAGCGCGCCCCGGCCGGCACGATCTTCGTCGCCGAATCCGGCATCCGCACCCCGGAGGACGTGGAAAACCTTCGCCGGAACGGCGTCAACGCGGTCCTGATCGGCGAGCAGCTGATGCGCGCCACCAGCCCGAAGGCAGAGATCGACCGGCTGAGAGGATACTGATTATGGAAACGCAAGTGAAAATCAAGATCTGTGGTTTGCGAACCCCCGCGGATGTAGCGGCGGTCAATGCAGCCCTTCCGGAGTACGCGGGTTTCATCTTCGTGCCGATGCGGCGCCGTTACGTTGCGCCGGCGCAGGCGGCGATTCTATGTCAGCAGCTGGACCCGCGCATCCGTCCCGTCGGGGTCTTCGTGGACGCCCGTGTCGAGGAGATCGTGGAGGCCCTGGAGCATTGCCCGCTCGACATGGTGCAGCTTCACGGCGCGGAGGACAATGACTACATCGCGATGCTCCGCGCCGCGTACCGATCCCGTTTCACTGTGGAAAGCCGCAATCTCTGCATCGTGAAGGCGTTCCGCGTCGAGGGTGCGGACGACATCCGGCGGGCAGAGGCCTCTGCGGCGGACGAGATCCTGCTGGATCATGGGGCTGGCGGCACCGGCGAGCGCTTCGACTGGACGCTCCTGCAGCATTGCCGTCGACGCTTCTTCCTCGCCGGTGGATTAACCCCCGACAATGTGGAAGACGCGATCCGCGTGGCGCAGCCTTACGCCGTCGACGCCAGCTCCTCGCTGGAAAGCGACGGACGGAAGGACCCGGAGAAGATCCGGCGTTTCGTCGCCGCGGTGCGCCGCAGTTTATAAAAATTTAATGGGGTCAGACCCCCCTTACGAAATTCTTAAAATGACGGAGCGGGCGGCGAAAGCGAGCCCGACAGCCCGCGAAGCGTGACCGCTTCAGTGACAATGGAAAGGCCGATGCATTGGCCTCTGAAACAGAAAGACGAACGGCAGTGGATGCCGGAAAGGACGAGATATGACAAATCAGAATGGAAGATTCGGTATTCACGGGGGCCAGTACATCCCGGAGACGTTGATGAACGCGGTGATCGAGCTCGAGGCCGCCTACAACAAATACAAGGACGACCCGGAATTTAACGCGGAGCTGCAGACGCTCTTCAACGAGTATGCGGGCCGCCCGAGCCGCCTTTACTATGCGGAGAAGATGACGAAGGACCTCGGCGGCGCGAAGATCTACCTGAAGCGCGAGGACCTGAACCACACGGGCGCGCACAAAATCAACAACTGCCTCGGCCAGGCGCTGCTCGCGAAGAAGATGGGCAAGACCCGCCTCATCGCGGAGACCGGTGCGGGTCAGCACGGCGTGGCGACGGCGACGGTGGCGGCGCTCATGGGCATGGAGTGCGTGGTCTTCATGGGCAAGGTGGATACGGAGCGCCAGGCGCTCAATGTCTACAAGATGCGCCTTCTCGGAGCGGAGGTGGTCCCGGTTACGGACGGCACCGGCACCCTGAAGGATGCGGTTTCCCAGGCGATGCGCGAGTGGACGAGCCGCATCGCGGATACGCATTATGTACTCGGTTCGGTCATGGGGCCGCATCCGTTCCCGACGATCGTGCGTGATTTCCAGGCGGTGATCTCGAAGGAAATCAAGGAGCAGATGCTCGAGAAGGAGGGCCGGCTTCCGGATGCCGTCATCGCGTGCGTCGGCGGCGGATCGAACGCCATCGGCTCCTTCTACCACTTCATCGACGACCCGGAGGTGCAGCTCATCGGCTGTGAGGCCGCGGGCAGAGGCATCGACACCTTCGAGACAGCGGCCACGATCAACACCGGCAGCCTCGGCATCTTCCACGGCATGAAGTCCTACTTCTGCCAGAACGAGTACGGCCAGATCGCGCCGGTTTACTCAATCTCCGCCGGCCTCGACTACCCGGGCATCGGCCCGGAGCACGCGTACCTCCACGACATCGGCCGTGCGCAGTACGTACCGGTGACGGACGACGAGGCGGTCAATGCTTTCGAATATATGTCGAAGATGGAGGGCATCATCCCGGCCATCGAAAGCTCTCATGCCGTCGCCTACGCGCTGAAGCTCGCGCCGACCATGCGGAAGGACCAGACCATCGTCATCACGATCTCCGGCCGCGGCGACAAGGACTGCGCGGCGATCGCCCGCTACCGCGGCGAGAACATCCGCGACGACGAGTGACGGCCCCGCGCCTGCGGAGCGTTGAATATTGGAAAGAAAAGGTGGAAACATGAATCGTATAGCAGATGCATTTCAGAATAAAAAGGCGTTTATCGCCTTCATCACGGTGGGTGATCCGGACCTCGCGACGACGGAAAAGATCGTCGAAGCGGCCGTCGAGGGCGGCGCGGATCTGATCGAGCTCGGCATCCCGTTTTCGGATCCGACGGCGGAGGGTCCGGTCATCATGGAGGCCGACGAGGTGGCGCTTCGGGCCGGCACCACGACGGATAAGGTGTTCGAGCTCACGAAGAAGCTCCGCGCGACGGTGACGATCCCGCTCGTGTATATGACCTATGCCAATGTCGTCTTTTCCTACGGTTGTGAGCGCTTCGCTGCACAGGCGCAGGCGGCAGGTGTCGATGGCATCATCCTCCCGGACGTGCCATACGAGGAGCGTGATGAGTTCGCGGAGGTCTTCGACCGCTATGGCATCGACCTGATTTCGATGATCGCTCCGACTTCGGAGGACCGCATCGCGATGATCGCGAAGGAGGCGAAGGGCTTCCTCTATATGGTATCCTCCCTCGGCGTCACCGGAACGCGCAGCGAGATCACGACCGACATCGGCGCGATGACCGCCCTCGTCAAGAAAAACTCGAAGGTGCCATGCGCCGTCGGCTTCGGTATCTCGACCCCGGAGCAGGCCGCGAAGATGGCCGCCCTTTCGGACGGTGCCATCGTCGGCTCCGCGATCATCAAGCTCATCGCGAAGCACGGAACGGACGCCGCCGGCCCGGTAAAGGAATACGTGAAGCAGATGGCGGACGCGGTGCACGCGCTGTAGGCATCAAAGAAGCCGGCGGGATATCCCGCCGGCTCCTTTACTTCGATATAAAAATTATTTCAGAAATGCCTCATACATTTCCCGGAGTGCGTCGTAGACGCTGTACTCCGGTGTCCAGCCGAGCTCTTCCGTGATGCGACGGTGGTCGCAGCAGATGCGTGGCTGGTCGGACGGGCGGAAGCGGGCCGGGTCGACCTCGATGGAGATCGGCTGCTGGCTGAGCTTCGTGACGTACTGGAGCAGCTCGGTCAGGTTATACGCCGTACCGGAGCCGACGTTATAGATGGCGCGGCAGTCGTCCTGCTCGACGATCATGCGGTACGCGCGGACGATGTCCTTCACGTGGCTGAAGTCACGCTCGATGTTGAGGTTGCCGACCTGAATCGTGCCCGGCTGCCCGCTCTTCTCGATCGCCGCCACCTGCTTACAGAAGCTCGGAAGGACGAAGGAATCGCGCTGGCCGACACCGGTGTGGTTAAACGGGCGCACGCAGTAGACCCGGAGGCCGTAATGCTCGCGGTAGAGCGCCGCGAAATTCTCCTGTGTCACCTTCGAGATGCCATACGGGTTGCTGGCATTAAGCGCCGTCTTCTCGTCGATCGCCTGCTCCGTGATGACGTACTCCTCACTTGAGCCGACAAACAGGATGCGCGGTTTCTTCTCCGCCTTCCGCGCAGCTTCGAGGATGTTGAGGGCACCGACCACGTTCACCTCGATCGTCGTCTGCGGGATGCCCCACGAAGCCCCGACGCTGCTGATCGCGGCGAGGTTGACGACGATGTCCGGGCCGACAGCATTGACCAGCGCCTCGACCTCCGCGGCGTTCAGAAGGTCCGCCGGGTGGAACGCGACCTCCGGCGGCAGCTGCCCGCGCGTGGCCTTATCACTCCCGACCACAGCGTAGCCGTGCTCGAGAAACTCGCGCGAGAGGTAGCTTCCGACGAAGCCGCCCGCGCCAAAAATCAGGACCTTTTCCATATATTTCTCCATGTAAATCACATGAGCAGGCCGGCGTTTCGATCTGCGCCACCTGCCCATGCCAATGTTTCCGAATTTACTCCGATGGCACTGCCTGCCATCGATGGGCGTCCGATCTTACTGGAGCCCTGCTTCCTTCTTTGCGAGCTGAAGGTCGTGCTCGGCCATGATCTGGCAGAGCTCCTCGTAGCTGGTCTTCTGCGGATTCCAGCCGAGCTTCGTTCTCGCCTTCGTCGGGTCACCTAAGAGATTCACGACGTCGGTCGGGCGGTACCACTTCGGGTTGACACTGACGAGCATCTTACCGGTCTTCTTATCGTAGCCCTTCTCGTCGATGCCCTCGCCGCGCCACTCGAGCTCGATGCCATCATTCGCAAATGCGAGAGTGGTGAACTCACGGACGGTGTGCTGTACGCCGGTCGCGATGACGTAATCATCCGGCTCGTCCTGCTGGAGGATCAGCCACATGCACTCAACGTAATCCTTCGCGTAACCCCAGTCACGGAGAGAAT
>ERZ1026864.253-NODE-253-length-36693-cov-8.969485_pt1 | contig 36693 bp, 29 predicted proteins | sample MGYA00380162_ERZ1026864 | MGnify/ENA primary metagenome ERZ1026864 (study PRJEB33269, sample SAMEA4719798) | human gut metagenome | biome: human-associated habitat; feature: organic feature; material: feces | place: Cameroon | collected 2013-10 ... | reverse complement strand
GTAATGGACATGATACAGGAGGTTTTAGAGAATGGATTTTATGATCTTAGACGGGATCCAGAAACTTCACAGTCCCCTTCTGGATACTCTTTTTGTATGTATCACCCGTTTGGGAGATAAGGGATTTGTCTGGTGTCTTATGGCACTTGTCTTTCTTTTGATCCCGGAAAAACGGAAAACAGGCTTTATTTGTGTAGCAGCCCTTCTTCTTACGGAAATAACCGGAAATCACATTTTAAAGCCCTTATTTGCCAGGGTACGCCCCTGCGATGTAAATCAGGCTGTACAGCTTCTTATTGCGAATCCAGGTGGATATTCATTTCCCTCAGGACATACGTCTGCTTCCTTTGCGGCAGCGTCTGTTTTGCGTTTCAGGGAGAAAAGGAAAGTGGCAGTACCGGCTCTTCTACTGGCAGCATTGATCGGTTTTTCAAGAATGTATCTTTATGTACATTATCCGACGGATATTGCAGGCGGTATTCTCTTGGGAACACTGATGGGATATGTCTGTGTACAGGCTGCAGACAGGATAAAATACAGGAAAAATTCAATAAACATCGAAAGAAAATGACATTGTTTTATGTATCCCCTGTGATTATAATGAAAATATCAGCAAATTTATCCGCAGAGCATTAAACGGCCTGGTGGATTTGCAAATAAAAAGGGGGATACGCAGATGGTTTACGAAGCAATCAGAGAATTGGTACGTTACGGGTTAGAGAAGGGCCTGATCACAGAAGATGATGCCATTTATGCCAGAAATCAGATTCTGGAAGTATTAAAAATGGATGAATACGAAGAGCCGGAGAAAGATGGGGAACTTACAGGCGCAGCTCTGGAGAAGATCCTGAAGGTACTTCTTGACTATGCGGCCGAAAAAGGACTTTTACAGGAAAACAGTGTTGTATACAGGGATCTGTTTGATACAAAACTGATGAACTGCCTGATGCCAAGGCCAAGTGAAGTAATAAAAACATTTTGGGAGAAATATCAGGTTTCGCCGGAGACTGCCACCGATTACTATTACAACCTGAGCCAGAATTCCGACTATATCCGCAGATACCGTGTAAGCAAGGATATGAAATGGACCACAGATACCAAATACGGTACACTGGATATCACAGTCAACTTATCCAAACCGGAAAAAGATCCAAAGGCTATTGCAGCAGCGAAACTGGCAAAGCAGAGCGGTTATCCAAAGTGTCAGCTTTGTATGGAAAATATCGGTTATGCAGGCAGAGTGAACCATCCGGCAAGAAATAACCATCGTGTCATACCGATCACCATTAATGACAGCAAGTGGGGATTTCAGTATTCACCTTATGTTTACTATAATGAGCACTGTATCGTGTTCAATGGCCAGCATATCCCAATGAAGATCGAGCGGGCTACATTCAGAAAGCTGTTTGATTTTATCAGCCAGTTTCCGCATTATTTCCTGGGATCCAATGCAGATCTTCCTATTGTAGGCGGATCTATTTTAAGCCATGACCATTTCCAGGGCGGCCATTATACCTTTGCAATGGCAAAAGCACCCATCGAGAAGTATTATAAGGCAGAAGGATACGAGGATGTAGAAGCAGGTATTGTTTACTGGCCAATGTCTGTGCTGCGTCTGCGTTCTAAGTCCTGCGACTCTCTGATCAATCTGGGGGATAAGGTGTTAAAAGCATGGAGAGGCTATACGGATGAGGCAGCTTTCGTGTATGCAGAAACAGAGGGAGAACCTCATAACACCATTACCCCGATCGCAAGAAAGAACGGGGATATGTATGAACTGGATCTGGTGCTGCGAAATAACATTACTACAGAAGAGTTCCCATTAGGCGTTTACCATCCACATCAGGAACTGCACCACATTAAGAAAGAAAATATCGGTCTGATCGAAGTAATGGGACTGGCAGTGCTGCCATCCAGACTGAAAAAAGAACTGGCCGAACTGGCGGAGTACATAGTAGAAGGCAAAGATATCCGCAGCAATCCGGATATTGAAAAACATGCGGACTGGGTGGACAGCTTCCTGCCTGTATACAAAGAAAAAGGCATTGAGATCACAAAAGACAATGCGGAAGATATCTTAAAAGAAGAAGTGGGTCAGATATTTGCCAAAGTTCTGGAAGATGCCGGTGTTTATAAGTGTACACCGGAAGGACGAGAGGCTTTTGAGCGTTTCCTGAATACAGTTGATTTTCATAAAGAGTAGAGATAAAGGGTCCCGCCTGGTGGCGGGACCTGTTGTTTTGAGAAATACCGGTGATACGTCCGGAGATTGCCTTTGGGTGCAGTGCTGTTTTTAGGCGGTTAGTTTTCATCCTCTTCCAGCTTGTGAGGCAGCCGCCCGCGCAGGAACCGCTTCTTTAACTCATTTAAGTGAAATGGGATTAGAGGGTAAATATAACTTTTTCCTGCAATGGTCCTGTTAAAGATAATGGCGCAGAAAGAGAAGATAATACCGATCACAAAGCCCCAGATATTGAAAATGGCAGTGCAGATCAGTATGATGATGCGCATAAATTTCATGGCGTAGCCAAGTTCAAAGCTGGCCTGGGAATAGTTGGCAATGGTGACAAAGGCCATATACAGCATGGTTTCGGAGTTGAACCACCCGGACTCTACCGCATATTCTCCTAGCACGATACCTGCGATAACGCTGAGTGGCGTAGTAAGCATGTTGGGAGTGTTTACCGCTGCCAGGCGCAGACCGTCGATGGCAAATTCAAGGATGAGAAGCTGCCAGATGAGAGGAATATTACAGGGGTCAGAAAGCCGGATAAACCGGAGCCAGTGGGGGATCAGCTCTGTATTTTGCATCAGCATCAGCCAGGTAGGTGTCAGGAGCATGGAGAGCAGGGAGATCAGCATGCGGCTTAAACGCAGATAGGTACCTGTAACCGGCGGAAAGTAATAATCGTCTGCTTCTTCAATAATATCGAATACAGAAGAGGGCAGGATCATGGCAGAAGGAGAATTGTCCACCAGGATCACGATATTTCCCTCTAAAATAGAGGCGGCAGAGGTATCCGGCCGTTCCGAAAACTTAAATTTGGGAAACGGATTAAACCATTTTCCCGGAAAAATACACTCTGCCAGACTTTCCTGGTTCATGGAAAGGGCATCTACTCTTACATTCTGTATCCTCTTTTTGATCTTCTCGATCAGTTTTTTATCTGCCCGGCCTTCCATATAACACATGGCAATATCTGTGTGGGAGCTTTCTCCTGTAGTAAGGATCTCCATGGTCAGCTTGGGGTCCCGGATCCTGCGGCGGATGAGAGCTGTATTAAATACCAGCGTTTCTACAAAACCATCTCTGGAACCACGCATGACCTTGTCTTTTTCCGGTTCACTGACTCCTCTGGCGGGATAAGTACGGCAGTCGATGGTAAGACACTTGTCATAGCCGTCAATAAAAAGACAGGAAACACCGGAAAGCAGCTGTATGATCATTTCACGGCTGTCAGATAAAAGACCGATCTCACCATAGGGCAGATATTTTTTTGAAAAGCTGTGGGCATCTTCCGGCATATCATCAGCTTTGATAGAAGAAAAGCCCTGTAATATTTTTAAGAGAGAGTCATCTTTTGTAAAACCATCAATAAAATACAGGCAGGCTTTTTTATCTGCAATGGTAAGGACGCGGTAGACAACGTCAAAATTTTTATCCACATGAAGGGCCTGGTTCAGCCAGGTCATATTTTCTTCCAGCTGGTCCGTAAAATACATGGAAAACTCCTTTCTGCTGACAAAACCACAAAAGGACAAATGTCTGTCATACAAAGACAAAATGTGAATTACTTGGCAATTATGTGAAATAACACACAAACATTTCCGCAATTGTCAGACTTGTAGAGTAGTATATCCGGAAGTCAGAAAACTATGTAAGGTCTTTAAGGGATATGTTACATCTGCCAGTGAGAAACCGGACCAAAATCGACAAAAACCGACGAATTTTATAGGATAATACCTAAAAAAATAAAAGGTATTTGCTAAAATGCACAAAAAGATTGACAAAACTGTGAAACGATGCTATAGTAACATTCGTAAGCAGCACAAAGGAGTGCCTTACAGGTTTTTGTTTGGTATGGGGATGCCAGCAATATTTTATAGTGTGACGGTTTTTGATCGTGACTAAGAGCTGCCTTCTGTGGGGGAAGGGCAGCTCTTCTTGTATCTGTGAGAAATACAAACAGAGTGGCGGGAGGACGGGATAATATGGGAAAAACAAGCAGTTTGAAAACGATACTTGAACAGATAAAACTTCTGCAAAAAGATAAGAAAATACGCCTGGTGATCACTATGGCTGCAGTGCTTCTCTCTGCTTTTATCCAGGCCTGGGCCATCCAGGTGTTTGTAAGACCGGCAGAGATCATTTCCGGTGGTTTTTCCGGTGCGGCCATGCTGATCGAACGTGTGGGAAGCTTAAAAGGACTGACTATTCCCATGCAGGTGACAATGATCCTTTTAAATATCCCGGTAGCTCTTATGTGCTGTCGTGGGATCAGTGTCCGGTTTACAGTGGTGTCACTGCTTCAGGTCGTATTTGGAAGTATATTTTTGCAGATATTTTCATTTCAGCCTATTTTTACAGATGAGATCTTAAATGTGATCTTCGGGGGCGTGATCTATGGTACATCCATTGTGATCGCACTGAGGGGCAATGCATCTACCGGTGGTACGGACTTTATCGCGCTGTATGTATCCAATAAAACAGGAAAGTCCATCTGGAGTTATGTATTCTTTGGAAATGCCTTAATGTACTGTGTATACGGTGTGATCTTTGGATGGAAATTTGCGGGATATTCCATTATTTTCCAGTTTATATCCACGCATATGATCTCAGCTTTCCACCACCGCTACGATCTGGTGACACTTCAGGCAACAACAGAAAAGGGACCGGAAGTGGTAGCGCTTTATATCAAACATTTTCGCCATGGTATTTCCTGTGTGGAAGCAGTAGGGGGATACAGCGGAAGAAAGATGTATCTTTTAAATACGGTGATCTCCTCTTATGAAATAGCAGATGCCGTTCATGTGATGCAGGAGGCAGATGAGCATGTGATCATCAATGTGTTGAAAACAGAACAGTTTGTTGGACATTTTTACAGGGCGCCTATGGAGTAGGCGTCCTTTTTTGGACCCAAAATAACTGCAAAAGCAGGTGAAACAGGCGTTTAAGGCAAAAAAATAAAGCCCTGGCAAGTGTGGTAGTAGTGGTGCAGGGCTTTATAAAATGTACAGAACAGGCGTTCTGAACACTCTGAGTATACAGCAGATTGAACAAATAGTCAAGAAGAATTTGTGCTGGCAGCGCCAGCGACTATGTTTTTGTGGAGAATTGTGCTATAATGAGCGCAAAAGAAAAGCAAGCGCTGCATAATGCAGCATTTGCTTTTCTTGCGCCATTAACGAACGGATCGCCTGCGGCAGCAGGCAGTAGAGCACGTCAGTGCGGGATCCGTGAGTGACCCGGTAACGAAGGAATACACGGAGGACACAATGAAAGACGGATTTATAAGGGTAGCAGCGGCAACGCCAGACATCCATGTGGCAGACCCGCAGTATAACAGCGAACAGATCATAGAATTAATGGAACAGGGAAGCACCAGAGGTGTAAAGGTTATGGCGTTTCCGGAGCTGTGTTTAACAGCGTATACCTGTTCTGATTTATTTTTACAGGAGTCTCTGTTAAGAGAAGCTAAAAAAGAATTAAAGCGCATTTTACAGGCGTCTAAAAGCAAGGACATGATCCTTTTTGTAGGAATGCCCTGGATGCATAAAGGAAAACTTTACAATGTGGCAGCTGTGTTAAACAGAGGCCGTATCTTAGGTATCGTTCCTAAAAAACATCTGCCAAATTATTCTGAATTTTACGAACTGCGCCATTTTAATCCGGGAATGGAAAAAGTGGAGATGACAGACTGGGAAGGCGTTCAGGTACCTATGGGCATGAACCTGCTGTTTGCCTGCCGCACCATGCCGGAACTAGTGCTGGCAGCAGAACTTTGCGAGGATGTATGGGTACCATGCCCGCCAAGTATTTCCCATGCTTTGGCAGGTGCAACAGTGATCGCCAACTGCTCTGCCAGTGATGAAACGACAGGAAAGGACCAGTATCGTTATAACCTGATCTGCGGACAGTCTGCAAGACTGGTGTGCGGTTATATTTATGCAAATGCAGGAGAAGGGGAGTCATCCCAGGATCTGGTATTTGGCGGACAGAATATCATTGCGGAAAACGGCACCTGTCTGGTACAGTCTGACCGGTTTAAAAATGCCTGCATCTGTGCAGATCTGGATCTTGGAAGGATCATCAGCGAGCGCCGCCGTATGACTACTTTCAGGGATGAGGAGAACAGATCCGCATCCTACGAAACCGTATATTTTGAATTAAATACAGAAGACAGTGCAAAGAAAGACAGTAAAAAAGCAGGACAGAAGAGGGACGAACTTCTCCGTTATATTGATCCGGCTCCATTTGTGCCTCATGATGCAGGCCAGAGAGAGCGCCGCTGCGAAGAGATCCTTTCGATCCAGGCAATGGGACTGAAAAAGCGTCTGGCACATACAAACTGCAAACATGCAGTGATCGGTCTTTCCGGCGGTCTGGACTCCACACTGGCACTTCTTGTAACAGTACGTGCTTTTGATATGCTGCAGATCCCAAGAGAGAATATCCACTGCATCACTATGCCATGTTTCGGAACAACAGACCGTACTTATACCAATGCATGTACCATGGCAAAGAAAACAGGAGCATCTTTAACTGAGATCAATATCCGTGATGCGGTTACCGGCCATTTTAAGGATATTAACCATGATATTGAAAAGCACGACGTAACTTACGAAAACGGACAGGCAAGAGAGCGTACCCAGATCTTAATGGATATTGCAAACGAGGTAGGTGGTATGGTCATCGGTACCGGTGATATGTCGGAGCTGGCTCTTGGTTGGGCTACCTACAACGGGGATCATATGTCCATGTATGGCGTTAATGCATCTGTGCCGAAAACATTAGTCCGCCATCTGGTACGTTATTATGCAGATACCTGCGGCGAAAAGGAACTTTCCGATGTGCTTTTAGATGTCCTTGATACACCGGTAAGCCCGGAACTTCTGCCTCCGGAAGATGGAAAAATTTCCCAGAAAACAGAGGACCTGGTAGGCCCTTACGAGTTACATGATTTCTATCTGTATTATGTACTCCGTTTTGGCTACAGCCCTGCAAAGATCTTCCGTCTGGCGCTTCAGGCATTTGAGGGAAGTTATGACAGAGAGACGATTTTAAAGTGGCTGAAAACATTTTACCGCAGATTTTTTGCACAGCAGTTTAAGCGTTCCTGTCTGCCGGATGGCCCAAAGGTAGGTTCTGTAGCTGTTTCCCCAAGAGGTGATCTGCGTATGCCAAGTGATGCCTGCAGCCGTCTGTGGTTAAAAGAGCTGGAGATGATAGAAAAAGGAGAAAGATAATATGATAAACAGTACCTCCAATAAGCAGGTAAAACGGGTCATCAACCTGAGGGATAAGGCCAAAGCCCGCAGGGAAGAAGGCTTATATGTAGCGGAAGGACTGCGCATGTGCCGGGAATATAAGCCGGATGATGTGGAGATCTTATATATTACAGAAAACTTTGGAAAACAGGAAGAAAATAAAAAATGGCTGCGGGGCTTTAAGTTTGAGTTTGTTACAGATGAAGTAATGCATTATATGGCAGATACAAAGACCCCGCAGGGCGTTTTAGCAGTTGCAAAGCAGAAAAAGTGTACCCTGGAAGATATCTTAAAGAAGACAAAGACACAGAAACTTTTAATGATCCTGGAAAATATCCAGGATCCGGGAAATCTGGGTACCATTATCCGCGCTGGAGAAGGCGCAGGTATTACCGGTGTGGTCATGAGCAGCGATACAGCGGATATCTACAATCCAAAGGTGATCCGTTCTACTATGGGATCTGTGCTGCGTGTACCATTTGTGTATGCCTCTGATCTGAAAGAAGCCTGTGAGCAGATGAAAAAAGCAGGGATCAGTCTGTATGCAGCTCATTTAAAAGGCATGCATAATTATGACCAGGAAGACTATACTAAGGATACAGGGTTCCTGATCGGAAATGAAGCCAAGGGGCTGACCGATGAGATGGCGGCTGTTGCCGATACCTACATCAAGATCCCGATGGCAGGCCAGGTAGAGTCTTTAAACGCAGCAGTGGCTTCTTCTGTTTTAATGTTTGAGGCCGCAAGACAGAGACGGAATTCATAGAGTACATCTTAAAGAAGGGAGTGCAGGAAAATGACAGGTATTTGTGGCTGGTTTCTTGCATTTCTCTTCTTTTTAGGTGCAGAATGTATCTGCCGGTGCCTGGTGTCTTTGTGGTTTGCTTGCGGGGCAGTAGCTGCCTTTGTTCTGGCTGCTTTGGGAAGACAGATAGAGGAACAGCTTCTTATGTTTGTCCTGGCTTCCCTGGCAGCATTTCTGCTTATAAGGCCGTTGGCGTTTCTGGGAAATTTTTTGAAAAACTTAAAAACAGGGGATTTTCCTGCAAAAACAAAAAAGAAGGTGGGCGGACATGGAGCTGAAGCTGGATACAAATAAGGAATATGGTCTTGTACTGGAAGGCGGTGGCGCCAAGGGGGCTTACCAGATCGGTGCATGGAAAGCGTTAAAAGAAGCGGGGATCCATGTAAAAGGGATCGCAGGAACTTCTGTAGGAGCCTTAAATGGCGCTCTCATAGCCATGGATGACTTTGAAAAGGCGGAAAGAATATGGGAGACCATCCGCTATTCCAGAGTTATGGATGTAGATGATGAACTGGTGGAACAGTTAAAGACCTCCGGTTTAAAGGATATTGCGGCCCTGGGGCTGTCAGAACTGATCCCTGCTGCTAAAAAGGTATTAAAGGACAGAGGTTTTGATATTGCACCCCTGCGCAGCCTCATTGAAGAAGTGGTTGATGAGGAAAAAATACGAAACTCTGAAAAAGAGCTGTATGTAGTTACTTACTCCTTAAGTGACAGAAAGCCCATGGTAGTCAATGTAAAAGAAGTGCCGGATGGCGAGATCGCAGATATGCTGATGGCAAGTGCGTATCTCATCGGCTTTCGTCGGGAAAAGCTGGGCGGCAAATATTATATGGACGGCGGTGGGGTGAATAATGTTCCTATTGATGTTTTAATAGAAAAGGGATACAAGGACATCCTGGTATTTCGCATCTATGGATATGGTGTTGATACGGAGCGCCGCCTGAAAGTGCCGGATGATGTACATCTTTATCACGTAGCTCCCAGACAGGACTTAGGCGGTCTTTTGGAATTTGACAGAAGACGGGCAAGGAAAAACATGGTCCTTGGTTATTTTGATGCCAAACGGATGCTTTATGGACTGGAAGGAAGAGCTTTTTATCTGGATGCCCCGGAAAGCGAGATCTACTATTTTAACAGACTTTTGGCAGAGGCGCCGGAACTGTTGGCAGATATCTGGCCGCAGCTTTCAGAAACAGAACTTTTTACAGCCCAGATGGCTTCCTGCCGCAGATATACAGAGGAGTGGTTTCCCAAGCTGGCAAAGGCATTACACTTAAAAGAGGACTGGGATTACAGGGAATTATATTTAAGTTTGCTGGAGCATCTGGCAAGGCAGTATAAGATCAGCCGCTTTAAAATATACACACCCCAGGAACTGCTTCTTATCATACAGAGAAAAAGAAAGCGGATTTTTCTTGACAGGTAAAAACACAAGTGGTATATTATGCATAAAAGTTGCATAAATATAAATTTTTAAAATATTTCAAAAGAGGAAACGATTATGAATTTAAAGGGAAGAAATTTTTTAACACTGAAAGATTATACAGAAGAAGAGATCACATACCTGCTTGACCTTGCAGCAGAATTAAAGGAAAAAAAGAAAAAAGGCATTTTAGTAGATACCTTAAAGGGAAAAAATGTAGCTCTGATCTTTGAAAAGACCAGTACCAGAACAAGATGTGCCTTTGAAGTAGCTGCACATGACCTTGGAATGGGTTCTACCTATCTGGATCCATCAGGTTCCCAGATCGGAAAGAAAGAGAGCATCGCTGATACAGCAAGAGTATTAGGCCGTATGTATGAGGGAATCGAGTACAGAGGTTTTGGCCAGGAGATCGTAGAAGAACTGGCTAAATATGCAGGCGTACCTGTATGGAACGGTCTGACCAACGAAGATCATCCAACCCAGATGTTAGCAGATCTTTTAACCATCAGAGAGCATTTAGGACACCTTAAGGGAGTTAAGCTTGTGTATATGGGCGATGCGCGTTATAATATGGGTAACTCCCTGATGATCGCCTGCGCAAAGATGGGTATGCACTTTGTTGCCTGCGCACCAAAGAAGTATTTCCCAGATGAAGCATTAGTAAAAGAATGCCAGGAATTTGCAGCCATCAGCGGCGCTACCATTACTCTTACTGAGGATGTGGCAGAGGCTGTTAAGGGAGCTGATGTTGTTGATACAGACGTATGGGTATCCATGGGTGAGCCAGATGAAGTATGGACCGAGAGAATTAAAGACCTGACTCCTTACAAGGTAACAAAAGAAGTAATGGATGCAGCTGGTCCTCAGGCTATTTTCCTTCACTGCCTGCCATCCTTCCATGACTTAAAGACCAAGATCGGCAAGGAAATGGGAGAACGTTTTGGTGTATCAGAACTGGAAGTAACAGATGAAGTATTTGAATCCAGCCAGTCTGTTGTATTTGATGAGGCTGAGAACAGGATGCATACCATCAAGGCAGTTATGTTAGCTACTTTAAGCGAATGATCTGAGCAATAGGGCGCAAAAAGCCGAAAGAAGCATCCTGGAAAACAGGAGATTGAGATATGCAGGGCCAGAGAGGAAGAAATGAGCGTCGCGCCGGTGTGTTTTTAGATGTGGCGCACTTGATCCTGGGAATCGCGATCGTAATATTTGCAGTGCTGTCTATTATTAATCCGGAGGGAAATGAAATGCTTTTCCCTCTGGTATTTTTACTGGCAGCTTTGTTAAATGGAATAAACGGAGTCTTCGAGCTTAAGACTTGTGGCAGGGACAAGAAACGTTTCCGTATGGGGGCGTTTCAGATGGTACTCTGTGCAGGCCTTGGGCTTCTTGGCGTGTTAAGCGCTCTCAGTTTATGGTTTTAGACGATTTTCAGCGATTTTAAAGAACAGGATCAGAAAGAGAATGAAAGCGGAGATTTTAAAGATATTAAAAAAAGAAAAAGATTATGTATCAGGACAGGAACTTTGTGAAAGCCTGGGAGTTTCCAGGACTGCTGTATGGAAAGCCATCCGGCAGCTGGAAGAACAGGGCTATGTGATCGAGGCAGTGCGCAACAAAGGCTACCGCCTTGTGGAGGAAGCAGATGTGCTTACAGTGGCAGAGCTTCATTCGGTCCTTGATACAAAGTGGCTTGGAAAAGAGCTGGAATATTATTATGAAACAGATTCCACCAACAACCGGGCAAGGGATGCAGCAGAAAAAGGTGCTTCCCACGGCTTTCTTGCAGTGGCAGACTGCCAGACAGCAGGAAAGGGCCGCAGGGGAAGAGTGTGGAATTCCCCTCATGGAACAGATATTTATATGAGTTTCGTCCTGCGTCCTACATTTACCCCATCCCAGGCGTCTATGCTGACGCTGGTAGCGGGAATGGCAGTGGTAAAAGGGGTACAGAAAGCCACGGGCTTAAGTGCCATGATCAAATGGCCTAATGACGCAGTAGTAAATGGAAAGAAGATCTGTGGTATTTTAACAGAAATGAGCACAGAGGAAGATGCCATCCGCTATGTAGTGCCCGGGATCGGTATCAATGTAAATGCAACGGAATTTCCGGAAGAGATCCGGGACAAGGCAACTTCCCTGAAACTGGAACTGGGAAGAAGCGTAAAACGCAGTGATGTGATCTGTGCAGTAGCAGAAAGTTTTGAAGAATATTATGAGATATTTGAAAAGACCTGTGATATGTCAGGACTTCTTTCTGCATACGATGAAATGTTAGTCAACATGGAAAAGACAGTCTGCGTTTTAGATCCAAAGGGTGAATATCGGGGAAAAGCCCTTGGGATCGATGAAGAAGGCTGCCTTTTAGTAGAAAAGGAGAATGGGGAAGTCGTTCATGTTCTTTCAGGGGAAGTATCTGTAAGAGGGATCTACGGATATGTGTAAGGAAAAACAGTATGGGGGCAGTCTGCATTTTTATGATGATCTGCAGATCCTGGAACGGGAGGATGAACCTTTAAGCAGGAAAGAACGCTTACAGGCAGTGGAAAAACCACTGCTTTCATGGTATCATTCCAGAGCCCGTATTCTGCCCTGGAGAGAGGATCCGAAGCCTTATAAAGTATGGATATCAGAGATCATGCTCCAGCAGACCAGAGTGGAGGCTGTAAAGCCTTATTTTGAACGGTTTATGGCAGCATTTCCTGATGTGGCATCTTTGGCAGAGGCGCAGGATGATCATTTGATGAAAATGTGGGAAGGCCTTGGTTACTATAACCGGGCCAGAAATTTAAAAGCAGCGGCCATTCAGATCATGGATCAGTTTGACGGCTGCATTCCATCTTCTAAGGAAGAACTTTTAACACTTCCGGGAATTGGCAGCTACACAGCCGGGGCAATTTCTTCCATTGCCTACGGGGTTCCTAATCCGGCAGTGGATGGAAATGTGCTCCGTGTGATCTCAAGATTACAGGGTGACTATTCTGATATAAAAAAGGCGTCTGTAAAAACTGCCATGGAACAGGAAATAGCGGCTGTTATGCCAAAAGATGCAGCCAGCAGCTATAATCAGGGACTGATCGAGATCGGTGCCCTGGTGTGTATTCCGGGAGGAGAGCCAAAATGCAGGGAATGTCCGCTGGAGTCTTTATGTATTACAAAGAAAAAGGGACTGTGGAAGGAGATACCTGTAAAATCGGTTCCCAAGCCTAAAAGAATGGAAGAAAAAACGGTCTTTTTAGTAGAATGGAAGGAAAAAGTAGCTATCCACAAACGGCCGCCGAAGGGCCTTCTGGCTTCCCTTTATGAACTTCCCAATATAGAAGGGCATCTGACAAAAGAGGAAGCGGCAGATCAGGTAAAAAGCTGGATCTGGGAAGGTGATGGGAAACAGGAGGAGAAAACCACCGGCATTACAGTGGAACCTTTGGGGACAGCAAAACATATCTTTTCCCATGTACAGTGGGATATGGTGGGGTACAGAGTAAAGATCGCCTGGGAAAATGAAAAAGAACCAGGGGAACTTTTAGAAAACACGCATTTTTTTATGGTTGACAGGGCAGCGTTAAAGGAAGAGTATTCCGTTCCGTCTGCTTTTGGAGCTTACGTAAGACTACTTGGATAAAATACAGAAAGAATGGACACAATGAAAGCGAGGGATGCAGGATGAAAAAAATGCTGTTTCTTTTTAATCCACGTTCCGGGAAGGAGCAGATCAAAAGTCATTTGCTGCGAATTCTGGATATTTTTTCAAAAGCCGGGTACGATATTCATGTACATGTGACCCAGTGCCAGTTAGATGCAAGAAAGACAGTGGAGCACCTTGGAAAAAATGTAGATGTGATCGTCTGCAGCGGTGGAGACGGTACTTTAAATGAAACCATATCAGGAATGTTACAGCTGAAAAAGACCCCTTCTTTAGGCTATATTCCTGCCGGATCTACCAATGATTTTGCCTCCAGTTTAAAAATTTCCAAAAATATGGAAAAAGCAGCCCGGGAGATCGTAAATGGTTTCCCGGTACCGGTGGATGCAGGTATGTTCTGTGGCGACCGCAGTTTTATTTATATTGCAGCATTTGGCGCATTTACGGAGGTATCTTACCAGACGCCCCAGGACCGGAAAAATCTGTTAGGGCATCAGGCGTATATGATCGAAAGCGTAAAGAGTCTGGCTTCCATCAAGCCTTATCACATGCGGGTAGAGTGGGACGATCAGATTTTAGAAGAGGATTTTGTATTCGGAATGGTGACCAATACAAGAAGCGTAGGCGGCTTTAAAGGGCTGGTAAATCAGTCCGTATCCTTAAATGACGGTGTATTTGAGGTCCTGCTGATCCGGATGCCAAAGACCCCGTTAGATCTAAGCAACATTATTTCTTATATGTTCCTGGTGGAAGAGCCAAACGAATATGTCTATAAATTTAAGGCTTCCGCTATTCATTTTACGTCAGAAGAAAGCGTAGACTGGGTACTGGATGGGGAATACGGCGGCGCAAGGACAGAGGTTACAATTGAAAACCTGAGAGAGAGGATCCCTTTCCTTCTTCCATATAAAATGTAACAGTTCAGTCACTTTAAAAAAAGTTGTCGATTGATGTTGAAAAAAATAAAAAACTGGTATATAATGATAAGTTGTGGGAGTATCCACGTTTACCTTTAAGCGAAAGGACGTTTATCATTGGAAAAGGACGATTTTTTAAAAAAGCTGGAAAAGCTGGTTGCGCATGCAAAATCCAAGCATAATACTGTGGATGCAGGCGAGATCAACGATTTTTTTGTCGGAGATAACCTTTCTCCGGAGCAGATGGATCAGATTTACAGTTACCTGGAGAACCGTAATATCGATGTAGTTCCCGTACTGGACGAAGCAATGTTGAATGCAGATCCTGCTCTGGATGATATCGGGCTTGATCTTGACTTAGATGACGACAGCTTTATGAAAGATGCGGAAGATGAGGACATCGATCTTGACGCAGTAGATCTTTTAGAGGGTATTGGAACGGAAGATCCGGTCCGTATGTATCTGAAAGAGATCGGTACTGTACCTCTTCTTACAGCAGACGAAGAACTGGAGCTTGCACAGCGCAAGGCAGATGGGGATGAAGCTGCCAAGGAAAGACTGATCGAGGCGAACCTGCGTCTGGTAGTCAGCATTGCAAAGCGTTATACAGGTCGTGGAATGAGTTTCCTGGATCTGGTTCAGGAAGGAAACTTAGGACTGATCAAAGGCGTTGAAAAGTTTGATTATACAAAAGGTTATAAGTTAAGTACATATGCAACATGGTGGATCCGTCAGTCCGTAACAAGAGCACTGGCAGATCAGGCAAGAACCATCCGTGTACCGGTGCATATGGTAGAGACCATCAACAAGATGTCAAAGATGCAGCGTAAGCTGACACTGGAACTGGGCTATGAGCCTTCTGTTGCAGAGCTGGCAGAAGCACTTGATATGACAGAAGATAAGGTTATGGAGATCATGCAGATCGCCAGAGAACCAGCTTCCCTTGAAACACCAATTGGTGAGGAAGATGACTCCAACCTGGGAGATTTCGTTGCTGACAGCAATGTAGTGACTCCGGAGGGAAATGTAGAGTCTGTTATGTTAAGAGAGCACATTGACGCACTTTTAGGAGATCTGAAAGAGAGAGAGCGTCAGGTCATCGTGCTTCGTTTTGGTCTGGAAGACGGACATCCAAGGACACTGGAAGAAGTTGGAAAAGAATTTAACGTAACCAGAGAGCGTATCCGTCAGATCGAGGCAAAGGCACTGCGCAAGCTTCGTAATCCGGTAAGAAGCAAGAGAATCCGTGATTTCCTGTAGGATATAATGAGCGCAGGAAGCCTTCGAACGCGTCACTGGCGCGTTTTCGACATGCATGGCAAAACAAGCGGCTGCGTCAGCAGGCAGTGGAGCGCAGCAGCGCGTGAACCTGAGTGAAATTGGGCACAGTGAAATAGAACACTTAAAAAGGGCGGCTTTAAGGAGCGGTCCTTTTTTACTGGATTTTAAGGGAATGAAAACTACAGCTTCGCCATCAGGCGAACAAGCGATAGAACACAGGAGGCCATAGATGGCAGCACAGCAGCAGAAAGAAAATTACCAGAGGGTACTGGATCAGACCATAGAACAGCTTACAAAAGAGGGAAAGGTGCCGATGCTTCTCCTTCACAGCTGCTGTGCGCCCTGCAGCAGCTATGTGTTGGAATACCTTTCTAAATACTTTAAGATCACGTTATTATATTACAACCCCAATATTTCCCTAAAAGAGGAATACGAGGCCCGTGTAAGGGAGCAGAAGCGCCTGATCGGGGAAATGGACTTTGTTCATCCGGTACAGTTCATGGAAGGAAAATATCTGCCGGAGGAGTTTTACAGGGCAGTAAAAGGCCATGAGGAAGACAAAGAAGGGGGAGAACGCTGCTTTATCTGCTACGAACAGCGCCTTAGGGAAGGGGCAATTGTAGCGAAAGCAGGCGGCTTTGATTATTTTACCACCACACTTTCCATCAGCCCTTTAAAGAACGCACAGAAGTTAAATGAGATCGGTATCCGCTTAGGAGAAGAATACGGAGTGCCTTATCTTAAGTCTGATTTTAAGAAAAAGAACGGATACAAGCGGTCTGTAGAACTGTCTGCCCAACATCATCTGTACAGGCAGAATTACTGCGGGTGTGTGTTCTCAAAGCGGGAAGCTGAACTTAGAGAACAGCAGTCGAAAGAGCAGTAATGGTAGCGAAGGATAGCTGATATAACTGTTATAAGCTTAACAATATTATCTCTGTATTAACTTGACATCACCACTTAGATGTAATAAAATTTACTTATAAGGTCCGGCGGAAAGCCGGGAACCGGTGTATAAAAATGCGATAAGGAGAGTATAATTATGATCAGCAAGAATTTAACAGTAGTTAATCCATCCGGTTTACATTTAAGACCAGCAGGCGTTTTATCCCAGACAGCTATGAAGTTTAAGAGCGATATCACCATTATCTGCGGTGAAAAGAAGATTGTTGCAAAGAGCGTATTAAACGTAATGGCAGCTGGTATCAAATGCGGAACAGAGATCACTCTGGTTTGCGATGGCGAGGATGAAGAAGAAGCTATGAAGACCATCAGCCAGGCAATCGAAAGCGGCTTAGGTGAGATGTAATTTTTACTCCGGAATGCAATAAAAGAAGAAGGGTCATGCCTTGTAAGGTGTGGCTCTTTTTTATGTACTAGGAAATTCCGTTGGAACTCCCTAGTACACAAAAAGGCACGACCTGCCAACGATGCGCACTCGCGCGATGATGAAGTTTGTCGCAAGCGACCGCGTCCGGCGCGAGAATGTGCCAAGGCACATTCTTATTTGTACGTGCACAGTCTGCTTTCCGTAAACGATTATGATGCCCCTCCGTTTCGCTTAAGAATAGAAAGCGAAAAATTAAGAAAATAAAGTGTGTCAAAGGGTTGATTTTACACGAACAATAGAGATAATAAATGGAAAACACTTCAAAATATTCTGATAAAAATATTAATAACATTAAATAATCTAATTATCTGACAATATCACGAAAATCAATTGTTTACAAATGAGAAAAATAGTAGTATTATCTGCTCAATAAAAAAGTGCTGATGCTTATACGTCTTACCCCAACTGTGAAAGAACATCCCCCATATCGTTCTTTCCTGTGACATAAGCTTAGAGGAAGATCCCATTTCCTGAGGCACGTAAAGAAAGGAAGAACACTATGGATCCCAAACAGAAACTGCCGGGACTGTATGACCCTCGTTTTGAGCATGATAACTGCGGTATCGGTGCAGTTGCCAATATCAAAGGCATCAAAACACATAAAACAGTTGACCAGGCACTCCACATTGTAGAACACTTAGAGCACAGAGCAGGTAAAGACGCAGAGGGAAAGACCGGTGACGGTGTCGGTATCATGCTTCAGATCTCCCACCGTTTCTTTAAGAAAGCAGCAGCACAGGCTGGTATTACCTTAGGCGGTGAGAGAGAATACGGCGTTGGTATGTTCTTCTTCCCACAGGATGAACTTGCCAGAAAACAGGCCATGAAGATGTTTGAGATCATCGTCAAGAAAGAGGGACTTACCTTCCTTGGATGGAGAGATGTTCCTACAACACCGGATGTATTAGGCAAAAAAGCAGTAGACGTTATGCCTTACATTGTCCAGGGCTTTGTTGCAAAACCTGCCAACGTAAAGAAAGGATTGGACTTTGACAGAAAGCTGTATGTAGTCCGCCGTGTATTTGAACAGAGTAATGAAGATACCTATGTAGTATCCTTAAGCAGCAGGACCATTGTATACAAAGGTATGTTCCTGGTAAGCGAGCTGCGTCTGTTCTTTGCGGACCTTCAGGATAAGGATTATGAGTCTGCCATTGCCATCGTACATTCCCGTTTCAGTACCAACACCAATCCAAGCTGGATGAGAGCTCATCCTTACCGTTTTATCGTTCACAACGGCGAGATCAACACCATCCGCGGCAACGTAGATAAGATGCTGGCCCGTGAAGAGAACATGGAGTCTGAGTATTTTAAGTACGATATGCACAAAGTCCTTCCTATTATTAATCAGGAAGGTTCTGACTCAGCCATGCTGGACAATGCCCTGGAATTTATGGTCATGAGTGGTATGGACCTGCCGCTGGCTGTTATGGTAACCATTCCTGCTCCATGGGAACATGATAAATACATGGACTCCGAGATCAAGGACTTCTACCGCTACTATGCAACTATGATGGAGCCGTGGGACGGACCTGCATCCATCCTGTTTACAGATGGTGATGTGGTAGGTGCAATCCTTGACCGAAATGGCCTGCGTCCATCCCGTTACTATATTACAGATGACGGCTATATGATCCTTTCTTCTGAGGTTGGTGCCATTGATATTGACCAGACAAAGGTTATTAAAAAAGACCGCCTTCGTCCTGGAAAAATGCTTCTGGTAGATACAGTAGAAGGAAAAATGGTAAGCGATGAGGAATTAAAACTGCGCTATGCAGAGAAAAATCCTTATGGTGAGTGGCTGGACTCCAATCTGGTAGAATTAGATGATCTGAAAGTACCGAACCAGGCAGCTCCTACACTTACAAAAGAAGAGCGTCTCCGCTTACAGAAGACTTATGGCTATACTTACGAGCAGTACCGCACCATGATCCTTCCAATGGCATTAAACGGTGCAGAAGCTGTTTCAGCTATGGGTGTTGACTCTCCGTTAGCAGTGCTTTCCAAGAAGCATCAGCCATTATTTAACTACTTTAAGCAGTTATTTGCACAAGTTACCAACCCGCCGATCGATGCCATCCGTGAGGAGATCGTTACTTCCACTACTGTATATGTAGGTGAAGAGGGCAATATCCTGGAGGAGACACCGGAAAACTGCAAGATCCTCCGTGTAGAAAATCCGATCCTTACAGAAACCGATCTGTTAAAGATCAAAAACATGAAAAAACCTGGCTTTAAGGTAGAAGTGATCCCCATCACTTATTATAAGAACACTTCCCTTGAAAAGGCCATTGACCGTCTGTTCCTGGAAGTAGACCGTGCACATAAAGACGGTGCCAATATCATTATCCTTTCTGACCGTGATATTGATGAGAACCATGTGCCGATCCCATCCTTACTGGCTGTATCTGCTCTTCAGCAGTACCTGGTACGTACCAAGAAGCGTACAAGTGTGGCCCTGATCTTAGAGAGCGGCGAGCCAAGAGAGGTTCATCATTTTGCAACTTTATTAGGTTATGGTGCCTGTGCCATCAACCCATATCTGGCTCATGAGTCCATCCGTTACCTGATTGAGACAGGTATGTTAAATAAAGATTATTATGCAGCTGTAAAGGACTATGACCTGGCAGTGCTTCACGGTATTGTAAAGATCGCATCCAAGATGGGTATTTCCACCATCCAGTCTTATCAGGGATCCCAGATCTTTGAGTCCATCGGTATCTCCAAGGAAGTAGTGGATAAGTACTTTACAGATACAGTAAGCCGTGTTGGCGGTGTTACTTTAAAGGATATTGAAAATGATATGGACGTGCTCCATTCTGCAGCTTTTGATCCGCTGGGACTGGATGTAGATCTGACTCTTGACAGTGTGGGAAGCCACAAGTCACGTTCCGGTCAGGAAGAGCATTTATACAATCCTCTTACCATCCATCTCCTTCAGGAAGCAACCAGAAAGGGCGATTACAGCATTTTCAAACAGTATACAGATACACTGGATAATGAAGGAAAGACCTATCATCTGAGAAATCTGATGGACTTTAATTATCCGGAAGATGGCGGTATCCCCATTGAGCAGGTAGAAAGTGTAGACTCCATTGTTCGCCGCTTTAAGACAGGCGCTATGTCTTATGGTTCCATTTCACAGGAAGCCCATGAGACACTGGCTATTGCCATGAACCGGATCCACGGTAAGTCAAATACTGGTGAAGGTGGTGAGAGCCTGGAGCGTCTGGTTCCCGGTCCTGCTGACAATAACCGCTGTTCTGCTATCAAGCAGGTAGCTTCCGGTCGTTTCGGTGTTACCAGCCGCTATCTGGTAAGCGCCCAGGAGATCCAGATCAAGATGGCACAGGGCGCAAAGCCTGGTGAAGGCGGACAGCTTCCTGGAAAGAAAGTATATCCATGGATCGCAAAGACCAGACATTCAACTACAGGTGTAAGCCTGATCTCCCCGCCACCGCATCACGATATTTATTCCATCGAGGACCTGGCACAGCTGATCTATGACTTAAAGAACTCGAATACAAGAGCAAGGATCTCTGTAAAACTGGTTTCTGAGGCTGGTGTTGGTACTGTTGCAGCAGGTGTTGCAAAGGCAGGCGCACAGGTTATCCTGATCTCCTCCTATGACGGTGGTACAGGTGCGGCTCCAAGAAACTCTATCTACAATGCAGGTCTTCCATGGGAGCTTGGTGTTGCAGAGGCACATCAGTCCCTGATCATGAACGGACTGCGTGACAGAGTGGTACTGGAAACAGATGGTAAGTTAATGACCGGCCGTGACGTTGCCATTGCCTGTATGTTAGGTGCAGAGGAATTTGGTTTTGCAACAGCTCCTCTTGTAACTATGGGCTGCGTTATGATGCGTGTGTGCAACCTGGATACATGTCCAATGGGTATTGCAACCCAAAATCCGGAACTTCGCAAGCGTTTTAAGGGCAAACCGGAGTATGTTGTAAACTTTATGAAGTTCATTGCAGAAGAGCTGCGTGAATATATGGCAAAACTGGGTGTACGTACAGTAGATGAGCTGGTAGGACGTACAGATCTGTTAAAGAGAAAAGATGATATTGAATACAGCCGTGCAAAAGAAGTAGACTTAAGCCGTATCCTGGACAACCCATATGAGGGCGTAAAACTGGCTGGTTATAATGCAAAAGAGGTCTATGACTTTAAGTTAGATGAGACAGTAGATGAAAGCATTTTATTAAAGAAGTTAAAGAGTGCTTTAAATAATGGACAGAAGAAGAGCATCCAGTTAGATGTAAGCAATGTAAACCGTACTTTAGGTACCATTTTCGGTTCTGAGATCACCAGAAAGTACCCGGATGGTCTGCCGGAAGATACCTTTACCATCAGCTGCAACGGTAGCGGCGGCCAGAGCTTTGGCGCATTTATCCCTAAGGGCCTGACTCTGGAACTGACCGGCGACTCCAATGACTACTTTGGAAAAGGCTTATCCGGCGGCAAGCTGATCGTATATCCTCCTCAGGGTGTTCAGTTTAAGGCAGAGGACAACATTATAATAGGAAACGTTGCACTTTACGGTGCTACCAGCGGTAAGGCATTTATCAACGGAATTGCCGGTGAACGTTTCTGTGTCCGCAACTCCGGTGCTACTGCAGTAGTAGAAGGAACCGGCGATCACGGCTGCGAATATATGACCGGTGGCTGTGTAGTAGTCCTTGGACCTACCGGAAAGAACTTTGCAGCTGGTATGAGCGGTGGTATTGCCTATGTATTAGATGAAGACCGCAGCTTTTATAAGCGTTTAAATAAGGAACTGGTTTCCTTTGAAGATGTCTCCAATAAGTATGATGTATTAGAGCTGAAAGGCCTGATCCAGGAACATGTAGCATACACCAACTCTGAAAAGGGCAAACGTATCTTAGACCATTTCAGCGAGTATCTGCCTAAGTTTAAGAAGATCGTGCCTCACGACTACCGCCGCATGATGAATGCCATTGTGCAGATGGAAGAAAAGGGCTTAAACAGTGAACAGGCACAGATCGAAGCATTTTATGCAAACATCAGAGGTTAAGGAGGCGCTGGAAAATGGGAAAGATTACAGGATTTTTAGATTATGAACGTGAAATTGGAAAGGCGCTTCCACCAAAGGAGCGTATTAAAAACTGGAATGAATTCCACATTCCGTTAAGTGAAGAGGAACAGAAATTACAGGGCGCACGCTGCATGGACTGCGGCGTTCCCTTCTGCCAGTCCGGCATGATGATGTGCGGCATGGTAAGCGGCTGTCCTTTAAACAACCTGATCCCGGAGTGGAATGATCTTGTATACACAGGAAACTGGCAGCAGGCATTTAACCGCTTAAAGAAGACCAACTGTTTTCCGGAGTTTACCTCCAGAGTATGCCCTGCACCCTGTGAAGCTGCATGTACCTGCGGTTTAAATGGCGATCCGGTATCTATTAAGGAAAATGAGCACGCTATTATTGAAAAGGCATACGAAGAAGGCTATGCAAAGGTAAAACCACCTACAGTGCGTACCGGTAAGAAAGTGGCTGTGATCGGTTCCGGACCTTCCGGACTGGCAGCAGCAGACCAGTTAAATAAAAGAGGACACAGCGTAACTGTATTTGAGCGCAGTGACCGTGTAGGCGGCCTGTTAATGTATGGCATCCCAAATATGAAGCTGGAGAAATGGGTCATTGACCGTAAAGTAAATGTAATGAAGGAAGAAGGAGTTACCTTTATTACCAATGCAGATGTGGGAAGAAATTATAAGGCAGCCAAGATCCTTCGCGATTTTGACAGCATTATCCTGGCATGCGGCGCTTCTAATCCAAGAAATATTGATGTTCCTGGAAGAGATGCTGCTGGTATCTATTTTGCAGTGGATTATCTGAAGGCAAATACAAAGAGCCTTTTAGACTCCAATTTAGAGGATGGAAATTATATCTCTGCCAAAGACAAGCATGTAATTGTCATCGGCGGCGGTGATACAGGAAATGACTGTGTGGGAACTTCCATCCGTCAGGGCTGCGCTTCTGTGACCCAGTTGGAGATGATGCCAAAGCCACCTGTAAAGAGAACTGAGAATAATACATGGCCGGAGTGGCCACGGATCCTAAAGACGGACTACGGTCAGGAGGAGGCCATCAGCGTATTTGGCTCTGATCCACGTATTTACCAGACTACTGTAAAGGAGTTTGTAAAAGACGGGGAAGGAAAGCTTTGCAAGGTGATCTTAGTCAGTCTTACACCGCAGAAAAATCCGGAAACAGGCCGTACCATGATGGTGCCGGTAGAAGGCAGTGAAAAAGAAGTACCTGCAGATCTGGTACTGATCGCAGCCGGCTTCTTAGGCTGCCAGGATTATGTAGCCGATGCTTTTGGAGTAGAGCGCAATGCAAGAACCAATGTAGCCACAGAAGCAGGAAGCTACAAGACCAATATAGACAAAGTCTTCGTAGCCGGAGATATGCACAGAGGCCAGTCACTGGTTGTATGGGCGATCAGAGAGGGAAGAGAAGTAGCCGGTCAGGTAGACCGCAGTCTGATGGGATACACCAATCTGCATTAAATATGGAAAGAGTTCCGCCTGTTGGCGGATGTGTAACACCAATTCTGCAGCAGCACCCCGCCGTCAGGCGGGGTGTTTTGCGTTACCAATATGACAAAAATCCAAAATTTGTCTATTGCCATATCCGCCGCTCTAACGTATAATAAAAGTTCAGGTTCACACTTTGGACACAAAAGGAGCGGCAGGACATGGCGGCATTTACGAAACTTGTGATCATGAGGGTATTTGAAAATCTGTTGTCTGTGAAACCCTTAGAGAAGATAACGGTAAAAGACATTACAGACCAGTGCGGCATTTCACGTAATACCTTCTATTATCATTACCAGGACATTTATCAGGTTTTTAAGGCATATATAGATTATTCCCTGGAAGAAATATTCAAATTTCTTCAGCAGGAAAATGAAAAAGATCAGGATCATATCTGTGAAAAGGCAGTGGAATATCTGGAGAACCGCAGAACGATCTTTGAAAATATTCTGCGTTCTGTAAAAAGTGAAGAAGTGCGGAAGATATTAGATGATGGTTCCAGCCGTTTTTTCCGTTATGTGATTGACCGTGTGGGAGAAGGTATTGATTCAGAGCCGGAAGACAGAGAGATGATCTGTGCTATGTGCCAGCATGCAGTCCAGGGGATCATGTATGAGTGGTTAAGCAGAGAAAAGGCAGACAAAAAGTCACTGTCAGATATTTTGATGCGTGCCAATTATCTTTTTGGCGGTGGATTGGAACGGGCTTTAGAGCGAAGCGCAAACCGCCTCCGTAATTGATAAAACGTATCAAAATAAATGATAATAAATTAACAAATTAGTACACTTAATAGCCGAATGTACAAAAACTGTGCATTCGGTTTTATTTTGTCTATTGCTCTTTAAACAAAAATCTATATAATGATTAATTGTGACTGAGAGAAGGCAAAATTTCCCCGGTCTCCTTTGGCACATAAAAGTGTGCATTTGGGACAGCAGCCTGGGGAAGAACAGGAGATGAAGCAGGATGCCAACACAAAAGTTCATAAATCTTACGGAAAGTAAGAAGCAGACGATCCTCACAGCCATGTGCAGGGAGTTTATGAATATCCCTTATTCAGAGATCCGCATCAGCAATCTGATCCAGAAAGCGGGTATATCCAGAGCCAGCTTTTATCTGTATTTTGAAGATAAAGAAGATCTGTTAGGTTGTATTGCAGAGTCCTGGGTAGATATGATATTACGCAAACTGACAGAAGCGTTTAGAGTGTCAGACGGAAGCTATTATGAAAGCATGAAGCTTTGGATGAGCCAGGCACTGGAAAATGACATTTCCAGAGAAGTATGGAAAGTCTATAAACGGGTCATGGAAGAAGAGGATTTCACAAGGAAAAGCAAGATGGGGGCTTTACAGTTTAAGGCAAGTCCCAAGTGGCGTCAGGTCATAGAAGAATGTTATGGTCATATGGACCAGAGCAGATATCCGGGACTGACACCGGAAAAACTGGCATATGCTGTTGATATGGGACTGCTGGCTATGGTCCAGCTTTCCATGCGCTATGTAGAGCACTATGCTCCTTTGGCAGAGTTAAAGGAGGCTGCATGGCACCAGCTGACAATATTAGACAAAGGGATCAGAGAGTGATCCGAAAGTTTGAGAAAAAGAAAGGAAGGCACAGGAAAATGAAAAAAAATGTAAAAAGACTCATCGCGGGAGCGGTAGTTCTTTTGGTAGCAGCGGGTATTGTTGTCCGTATTGCCGGTGGCAACAAAAAAGAAGAAGAATATGAAACCCGTCCAACCGTAGCTGTTGAAAATCCAAAAACAGGAGATATCACTCTGTATACCGATCTGACCGGTACGATTGAACCAATCTCCAAGGCAGTTGTACAGCCAAAGATTGGCGGAGAACTTCTGGAGGTAAACTTCCAGGCTGGTGATCAGGTAGAAGCTGGTCAGGTGCTTTGCAAGATCGACTCTGATGCACTGACTGCTTTACAGCTTCAGATGCAGTCCGCTTCTGTAGCAGCAGATAATGCAGCAAGAGAACTGGCACGTATCCAGCCTCTGTATGCATCTGGCTATATTTCACAGCAGCAGTTTGATCAGGCACAGTCTTCTGCAACCAGCGCCCAGCTGGCATACGAGTCTGCAAAGAACCAGTATGACCTGCAGGTAGAATACACTACAGTAACAGCACCGATCAGTGGTGTGATCGAGTCCAGAAATGTAGAACCACATGATCATATTGGAACAGACACCAAGATCTGCGTAATCTCCGGTGGTGACCAGCTTCAGGTTAAATTTGGTGTTACAGAAAAGATCCTTCGCAATATGAAGGTAAATGATCCGGTCCAGGTTGAAAAGAACGGTACTGATTACGAAGGTAATGTAACAGAAATCGGCAGTATGGTAAACTCAGCAACCGGTCTGTATGACGCAAAGGCATTTGTAAATAATGCAGAAAGCCTTACAAGCGGAACAAAAGTAAAATTAACAGTGGTCATGGATCAGGTAGAGGGTGTGCTGACCGTTCCTGTAGATGCTGTAAACTATGATAATGGAAAGGCATTTGTATACTGCTATGACAATGGCGCTGCAAAGAAGGTTATGATAGAAGCCGGTATTTATGATGCACAGACCATGGAGGTCAAGTCCGGACTGACTGCAGGCGACCAGGTCATCACAACCTGGAGCAATGAACTGGTAGATGGACAGGAAGTTCTTTTAGACAGTGACAATGGACAGAATGAAAATGCAGCCCAGGGAGAAAGCGCTGCAGAAAATGCTGGAGAAGAAACACAGAAAGCAGGTGAATAAAAGATGTTAAATCTGACAAAATTTGCGGTACGCAAGCCTGTGACCATTATCATGTGTTTGCTGACCATTGCATATTTTGGTATCCAGTCCCTGTTAGGGACCAAGGTAGAGCTGACTCCTGAAATGGAATTCCCTATGCTGGTTGTCAGCACTGTTTACGCAGGCGCAAGCCCTGATGATATTAAGGACCTGATCGCTACCAAGGAAGAGGATGCGGTTTCGTCATTGGATGATGTTAAAAACGTTTATTCCTTCTCACAGGATAACGTAGCCATCGTTTTAGTTGAATATAATTACGGTACCAACATTGATACTGCATACATCAACTTAAAGAAAGCCATCGACGGTATTAAGAGTGATCTGCCTGATGACGCAAATGAGCCAAATATCATGGAAATGGATATGAACTCCCAGCCTGTTATCACACTGGCTGTAGGTGGTCAGGTAGACGGAAACCTTTATACATATGTAGAAAACAATATCAAGCCGGAACTGGAAAAATTAGGTTCTGTTGGTGAAGTATCTCTGGCCGGTGGTCAGAAAGAATATATCAGCATCAAGCTGGATCCTGAAAAAGTAGCGCAGTACGGCCTTAGCATGTCACGTATTGCCCAGTTTGTAGGTGCTGCAGACTTTACTATTCCTGCAGGTGATGTAAATGTAGGTAAGCAGAACTTATCTGTCAGTGTCGGAAATGATTTTGACAATACAGAAGCTCTGAAAAATGTAGCCATTCCTCTGGCAAACGGAGATGTTATCCACCTTTCTGATGTGGCAACTGTTTCCAATGCACTGGAAGATGCAGACTCCATCGGCCGTTACAACGGACAGGACATTGTATCTGTATCTATTAAAAAGCAGCAGAGCTCTACTGCAATTGATGTATCAAAAGATGTTTTAAAGCAGGTAAGCGTACTGGAAAAGACTTATCCGGGACTTACATTTACCGTTGTTAATGACTCCAGTGATATGATCACTGAGTCTATCACCAACGTATTCCAGACCATGATCATGGCGGTCATCCTGTCCATGCTTATTTTGTGGCTGTTCTATGGAGACCTGCGTGCATCTGTTATCGTAGGTACTTCCATTCCTATTTCTATCATGCTGACACTGATTGCCATGTCACTTATGGGATTTTCATTAAACGTAATCTCACTGACATCCCTGGTACTTGGTGTAGGTATGATGGTTGATAACTCCATCAACGTACTGGATGGTTGTTTCCGTGCGAAAGAGAATCGAAGCTTCTATGAAGCGGCTATCGAAGGAAGCCGTACCATGATCACTTCCATCATCGGTGGTACAGCCACTACCTGCGTTGTATTTATCCCACTGGCAATGCTTTCCGGTCTGTCCGGTCAGATGTTTAAGCAGTTAGGTTTCACCATCGTATTCAGTTTGATCGCATCCTTATTCTCTGCGGTCACCATCGTACCGCTGTGTTATTATCAGTGGCATCCGGTAGAAAAGGAAAATGCGCCTGTTGCAGGCTTTATCCGCAAGTGCCAGAAGTTCTACCGTGAAGTAATGCCTGGTATCGTTCCAAAGACAAAGACCGTTATCGGAGCAAGTATTTTACTGCTGGTATTTTCCTTCTTCTTAGCTTCCATGCTGAATGTAAAGCTGATGGTTTCTACAGATGAAGGTATTGTAGATGTAACTGTTAAAACAAAGCCAGGTCTTTCTGTAGCAGCTGTCAATGATACAGTAGCACAGATCGAGAACATGGTAGCAAATGACGAAGAAGTTGACCATTATCTGCTGACATACGGTTCCAGTGGTTTAAGTACCATGGGCGGCAGCAGCGTTACCTTAAGTGCTTACTTAAAGGATGACCGTAAAATGTCCACAGATGAAGTCATCGACAAATGGACCCGTGAAACAGAAAATTATAAAGACATTTCTGTAACCCTGGAACAGGGAAGTACCACATCTTCTTCCATGAGTAATACAAACCAGATCGAAGTTGATTTACAGAGTACCGATTACGATGCTTTAAAGAAAGCTTCTGATGAACTGGTAGAAGAACTGCGTAAGAGAGAAGATGTAATGCAGGTACATTCTTCTATTGAAAATGCGGCACCTGTTATCAAGGTAAATGTAGATCCTGTTTTAGCACAGGCAGAAGGTCTTACACCTGCGTCCATCGGATCTCTGATCTACAGCAATTTAAGTGGTATCAAGGCAACCACAGTCCGTGTAAACGGTGAAGATACAGATGTAAGAGTAGAATTTGATGCAGATAAATATGACAGCATTGACAAACTGCAGGGAATGATGATCACCACAGCGACAGGAACCACACTTCCTCTGGAAGATCTGGCGACGATCCACTACGAAGACAGCCCGCAGCAGATCCAGCGTAAGAATAAGCAGTACCAGGTATCTATTACTATGGAGCCACAGTCTGAGTATAAGAAAACAGCTGAAAAAGATGTGAAGGAATTTGTGCGTAACTGGAATATGCCAAATGAGGTAGAAATGGCGCCAAATGCTATGGATGAGAGTATGGGAAGTGAGATCGGTGCTTTAGGAGGCGCTCTTATAACCGGCGTTTTCCTGGTATTCGTTGTAATGGCTATCCAGTTTGAGTCACCTAAGTTCTCACTGATGATCATGACGACCATTCCGTTCTCACTGATAGGATCCTTTGGACTTCTGTTCCTGGCAGACAGCCCCATCAGTATGGTATCCATGTTAGGTTTCCTGATGTTAGCCGGTACCGTAGTAAACAATGGTATTTTGTATGTAGATACTGTAAACCAGCTTCTTGCAGAAATGCCTCTGGATAAGGCACTGGTAGAAGCCGGAGCTATCCGTATGAGACCTATTTTGATGACAACAGGAACAACGGTAATCTCCATGCTTCCTAACGCAGTTGCTTATGGTAAATCCGGTGCCATGATGCAGGGTCTTGCACTGGTAGACGTAGGTGGTCTGATCGCCGCAACGATCCTGACACTGATTCTTCTTCCGACTTATTACAGACTGGTCCACAATATGGGACGTAAGGCAGTTGGGGAAGATGTGCCTATGGTTTCTGATTAAAATAAAAGATACGTAACATACTAAAGAGAGTGAGGCTTTGCAGTTTCACTCTCTTTTGCTATATATTGGTGGGCGCGGACACAAGCCTTTCTCTTATGCTTTTTGTATAAACCTGATTGACGTTTTGACTGAAAAATTGTATAATTGATAAAGAATTTGGAAATTTTCAGACGGGAGAATACAGATGATCGCATTAAAGGCCGAAGATGTAAAGTCCTTTACTACCAAGCTGTTTGTACGGGAGGATTTTGATGCATTTCTGGTAAAGGAAGTAAACATTACCACCTACAACAGTTTTTCCATTGACGGACATGTAAAACAGGGCTATTACACAGAGGAGGAACGGGAAGAGAACCATATAGAAGAGTTTTCATCCTGGAAGACCTTAAGGCCTTTTTGTTTTTCGCTGATCAAAGGGAAAAAGCTTCCCGGAAGTTTCCGTATCGTACTGCAGCTGCCAAAAGCGGGCACAGAGAAGTTTGCAGCCAGGACAGGCGCCGGGATCGAAGGAAGCCAGATCCAGGGACTGTATCTGAATATACGTTACGATAATGGGGGAATGTACTGTATTACCGGAACATCATTAAACTTTTTCACCATGGACAAAACTCTGGATCTTGAGTGGGATAAGGCAGTCAAACAGTTTTTACAGTCCCATGAGATTCCATGTACAGAGGCAACTGAAGGATAAGAGCAGGAAGAAGATTGTCTGTGAAAGGACAAAAATTCTGAAAGCATATGAAGCAGCAATGGAGGAAATGGCATGGATAAAAACAATTTTTCGCAGAAACTGGCTGAACTGACAGCGCTGGCAGCAGCCAGTGAAAACAAACTCCAGATGACACAGGTTCTGGATGCTTTTGCAAAGGAACAGGTAACACCGGAGGAAATGGAAGCTGTTTATGCCAAGCTGGAGAAGAAAGGAATCCAGATACTGACAGAGGAGGAAGAGGGGGCAACCGATGACAGCCTTCTTTTAGATGATGCAGATGATAATGATGAGTCTGTTTCCAGTATCATTGGAGATAAATACAGATGGAGCCACAACGATTCCTTAGATGACGGGGATAACGATGATTTTACCCCTTCTTCTGCAGAAGAGGAAGAAGAGACAACTGCTACCTCGGAACAGCTGTTAGAAGGCGTTGCAAGTACGGATCCCATCCGTGAATATTTAAAGGAGATCGGTTCCATTCCGCTGCTGACTCAGGAGCAGGAACAGGATCTGGCAAAGCGCAAATCCGAAGGGGACGCAGAAGCGGGCAGAAAGTTAGTGGAAGCAAACCTTCGCCTGGTAGTCAGCATTGCAAAGCGCTATACTGGCAGAGGCATGAGTTTTCTGGATCTGGTCCAGGAAGGAAATATCGGCCTGATGAAGGCAGTAGAGAAGTTTGATTATACCAAGGGATACCGCCTCAGTACCTATGCTACCTGGTGGGTGAAGCAGTCTGTTACCAGAGCCTTAGCAGACCAGTCCCGCACCATCCGCCTGCCAGTCCATATGGTAGAAGCAGTGAACCGCATCCGAAAGGCCCAGAGAGCCTTAGCTGTAAAACTGGGAAGAGAGCCTTCTAATGAAGAGATCGGCAAGGAAGTGGGAATGTCTGAAAAACGTGTAACAGAACTGATGCAGTCTTCTGGAGATACAGTATCTTTAGAGACTCCGGTAGGTGATGAAGACGGTTCCAACTTAGGGGATTTCGTAGCAGATGACTCCAATGCTTCCACAGAAGAAAAGGCAGAAAGCGTCTTCTTAAGAGAAGAGATCGACCAGATGCTCCAGGGCTTGAACCCAAGAGAAAGGGAAGTTATCATTTTAAGATTTGGCCTGGAAAGCGGACATCCTATGACACTGGAGGAAGTAGGAAAGCGTTTCAAAGTTACCAGAGAGCGGATCAGACAGATCGAGACTGCTGCGTTAAGAAAACTTCGCAATCCGTCCAGAAGTAAGAAGATCAGGGATTTTCTGCCGTGAAATAAGGGAAAACGGATTCCTAAGTTTATATGGAAAATAAGAAAACCTGTCACTGGGGAGCATATGAAAACTCCTAGTGACAGGTTTTTATTTATCTTTGTGCAGGCTTAAAAACACATTTCTACGTCGATCCTGGTTCCTTTTTCATATCCTGTTTTGCCCTTGCAGTAGAATATGCACCGGGAATTGTCACGGCCTTCTGCACGGGTATAGCCGAATGGTCTTAAAGGTTGTGCATATAATACGCCGCCTTTTTCATACAGGCGCACAGGCTGCATAAAGTCGATCCATTTTGGAGAAAGGTCAGCCTCCAGAATAGCGGAAACAGTTGGAACCGGCCGGACGGATCCGGCAGTAAGCAGTTCTACGGCCGCTTTTACATAATACTGGCTGATCAGCTGGGCGCCTCCTGGAGGCCCCGGGATGCCAAGAACAGGTACATTTCCTACCATAGTAAGGCTGCAGTGTTTTCCAGGAGCTACACCAAGTTCCTGTACAATGACCTCTCCCAGTTCTTCCAGCACATCCATGGTATAGTCTTTGGTTCCTTTGGAAGATCCAGCTCCGATGATCACCATATCAGCAGAGGCAACTGCCTGGGAAAGTGCTTTTCGCAAGGCAGTAAGGTCATCCGGGATGATGGGAGAAGATACAGCTTCTGCACCAAAACGGCGAAGAAAGGCAGACACCATAAGGCTGTTGCTTTCCACATTTTTACCTTTGGGAACCGGAAAACCAGATGGAACCAGTTCATCGCCGGTAGGGATAAAGATCACCTTTGGCTTTGCAAAAACCGGTATATAGGTAAAACCGGCGCTTCCAAGGATACCGATGATACCAGGATGAATGGTTTCGCCTTTTTTTACCAGAAGTTCATCGCGGCGGATCTGGCTTCCTGCAGGTGTTACCTCGCTGCCTTTGCATTCCGGGACAGAAGCAAGGGTAATGGAGCCGTTTTCATTTACAGTTACTTCCTCAATGGGAATAACGGTATCGTATTTTTCCGGAATAGCGACTCCGGTGTTGCTGTAAACGTATTCTTTTCCTTCCATCCAGCGGGAAGTATCCGGCACTCCATTTTCAAATAAAGAGAAAGAAACGGCAATGCCGTCGCAGCCGGAAGCATCCTGATTTGGCAGGCTGTAAGGAGCGAAAATGTCAGTGGCAGCGATCCGGCCGTCCGCCTCAGACAGAGATACCATTTCTTTTCGGTTTAAGAAAGGAATGTGTTTTTTTAAAATGTCCATCATTTCTTCTCTGGTAGGTTCAAAAGAAGGTTCATGATACATAATGGTTTCCTCCTTATTTTTTGCGGATCACAGTGCGGTCAGCGTATTTTCCGAAGAAATGATAGCCGGAACCGCCTTCGCTGATGATATCTAATAGCTCATCCGCCTTTGTAACCTGGATGCCGCCTAACATAGTGACCCCTTTTTTGAAAAATGGTCCCGGGACCATGCTGGCAGTAGGACCTGTAATAAGGATTTCAGCTCCTGGTTTTGCCATGGCAAGGATGCCAGGAAGGGTGTCATTTAAAATGGTAACACCGGTAATGACTAACAGGTCTGCATCAGGAACATATACACTGGCCTGGTCAGCAGGAGCGTAGTAAGGCATTTCCCGCTCTTTTAAGGTACGGGGATCCTGCTCTAAAACACGGAAATCAGCGTTAGCAGCGATCAGTTTCTTTAACATAGGTACTAATGCGCCGATGACAACGGTCTTTTTATATTTTGTTACATCCAGTTCATCGAAAGCATCCGCTCCGGCGATCAGCTCATAGCCCGGATCTTCTTCCTTTTCCTGGACAGCCAGTGAAAGGGCATTTAAAGCAGCGATCCCCAGTGTTCTTCTAAGGATATTTCCGCAGAAGATATCATTTAAGTATTCCATAACAGGACGGCCTTTTAAACGGCCGGAAAGAGGCATGGCTTTTGCGGAACTTGGACAGCAGACTGCCTCAGGCATTTCTTTTACTGGAGTAAAGCAAAGGCCGCCATGGCCGGTAGAGAGCTTTACGCCGGAAAAGAAAAGGCCGAAAACGGCCCTTTCTACTGTAATATCCTTAACAGACTCCCCAAGTTTTTCGCATACTTCCTCAACTGCTTCTTTTAACATGCTTGGCTGAATATCAGCTGTATTGATTGAAAGTGTTTCTTTTGAGTCCATATGGATTCTCCTTTGTGGGTAAGTATTAGTCAGCGATAATAGTATCGATCTGCTCGTCAGACAGCTCACACTTAAAGAAGTGGCTGTAGAAGTAAGAGATCTTCTCTGCCAGATCTTCATTGGTCTCCAGTTCCGGATACAGCTTATGCATGGTCCAGAAAACAGTTAATGGCTGCTCTACTGTACGGTTGCCCCATACATGTGCTACAGTTGGGATGCAGTAGATAGAGTCATCCTTAACGGCTGGAATATCAGAATACAGGGACTCAGAAGTCAGGGTTTCCTTCATTTTCTTGTCTGTGGTCAGGAATACATCCGGGTTCCATTTTAACAGGTCTTCCTGGGTGTAGGTGCAGTTCTTGCCTTCGCTGTCCCATGCATTTTCAGTTACACTGATGCCGCCTGCAGTCTTGATCCACCACTCAGCGATCACATGTGGCTGTGTCAGCTTGTCGATATTTCCGTAGAGAACGGTCTTCTTGGTATCATCGGTCAGATTTTTTGTCTTCTCGCCAGCTTCTTCTACCATGGAGTCAAAGTAAGCCAGGTAGTCAGCAGCTACTTCCTGCTGTCCTAAGGCTTCGCCCATTAAGGTAACAGCTTCTTTTACGTCATCAGTCTTTTTCCACTCAAAGTAAATAACATTTAAGCCGTTGGACTCTAATGGCTCGATCAGGTCCTTGCTCATAACCAGGCACAGGTCTGGATTTAAAGCCAGGACTTCTTCCATCTGGATCTCGCCGTCAGCGTTCTGTAAAACAGGAGCGCCCTTGATCTGTGGAGCGAACTGGTACTGCATAGCCCATTTATCAGACTTGGTAAAGCTTGCGGTCATGTCATTGCAGATCTTATCGCCATATCCCATTAACTCAACGAAAGCATTGATAACACCGATGGATCCGAAGGTTGCGATAGAGTTGATCTGGGCTGGAAGAGTCACTTCTCTGCCTGCCATATCAGTAACTGTAACTGTATCAGAACTTTCAGCCGCTTTTTCTGCTTCAGCAGTAGTCTCAGCAGCGGTTGTTTCTTCAGCGGTAGTCTCAGCAGTAGCTTCTGTAGCAGCAGCGGTAGTCTCCTTTGGTGTGGAAGACTGGCAGCCGGTCAGACCGGAAGCAGCCATGGATGCAGCCATAGCCAGGGCCGCAAAACGGGTAACAAGATTTCTTTTTTTCATCATTCTTCTCCTTTGTATATGGTTTGCAGTAATGGGATACAGACTTTCTGTACACCTGCTGCATATTTATTCTCTAACACAGCTTCGGTGACTTCCACCGGAACGTGATAAAGTCGTGTAAGATTTTCGGAAGTGACGCATTCCTGAGGACTTCCAAAGGCCATAACATGACCTTCCCGCATAAGCACTGCTTTTGAGCAGCATAAAAATGCATGATCCGGGAAATGAGAGGTCATCAGGATGCCGTAGCCTTCTTTTGACAGACGTTTGATCAGCTCTAAGATGCGTACCTGATTGCTGTAGTCAAGTGCAGCCGTAGGTTCGTCAAGAATCAGATAATCAGCCTGCTGGGCCAGTGCTCTGGCAATCAGCACCATCTGTTTTTCGCCGCCGCTTAAGGTCTGGAAATTCCGGCCTGCCATGTGGGAGATCCCTAAATGTTCCATGGCATCAGCAGCGATCTTTTTATCTTTTCCGGAAAGAGAAGCCCCTAAGCGCAGGTGGCATACCCGGCCCATCTGGACTACTTCTTCTACTGTATAGGGAAAGGCCAGGGCAGAAAACTGGGAAACATAAGCCAGGCGAAGAGCCCGCTGTCTGGAACCCATGGAAAGCAGATCTTTGCCGTCCAGGGTTATCTTGCCGTTTTGAGGTTTGCAGCTTCCGATCAGGCATTTTAAAAGAGTCGTTTTTCCTGTGCCGTTTGGGCCTAAAAGGCAGACACAGTCTCCTTTTTCCAGGGAAAAGGACACATCTTCTAAAACGGGCGGTCTGTTTTTATAATGAAATTTAATATGTTCAAAAGAGAGCATGTTACATATCCCCCTTTCTGGAACGCAGTAAAAGGATGGCAAATACAGGTGTGCCGATCAACGCTGTAAGGACACCAAGAGGCAGTTCCACACTGGAAACACCCCGGATCATGTTATCCATTAAAAGAAGAAAGGCGCTTCCAATAAGGAAGGAAACAGTGATCAGCCTGCTGTAGCGGGCTCCTGTAAAAAGTCTTGCAATATGAGGCACTACCAGACCCACCCAGCCGATCATGCCGCAGATACTTACGGAGATCACAGTCATAAGGGTGGAAGTAAGGATCACTGCCAGGCTTACCAGGCGCACATTTACCCCAAGGGCAGAGGCTTCTTCCTCACCGGCAGAAAGTACATCAATGTGGTTTCGCAAAAGGAACAGTACTGCCAGGCAGAGGATAGTTGCAGGAAGCATAAGGGAAACATCCTGCATGTCCCCTTTTCCAAGGCTTCCCATAAGCCAGAAGGTGATAGAAGGCAGTTGGCTGTCTGTATCCGCATAAGTCTTTACAACGGATAAAAGTGCCTGGAACAGACTGGAAGTGATTACACCGGCTAACACAAGGGTAGTGATCTGGGATTTTCCGCAGGCAGAACCGAGACCATAGGCAATGGCAACTGCTAAAAGACCGAAAAACAAAGCAGAAAGCTGGATCTGGGACCAGGTCCCGTCAAAGATCATAGCCAGAGCTGCTCCGAAACCGGCTCCTGCGGAAACACCTAAAAGATCCGGTGAGACCATGGGATTTTTAAATAAAGTCTGGTAGGAAGCGCCGGAAACTGCCAGTGTGCCTCCTGTAAGGACAGCTAACAGAATACGGGGGATACGCACCTGGAAAATAACTTTTTCCGCTGCTGTTTCCCAGTAGGGTGTCACGTCCATAAAAGAGGAACGCAGCACATCCCATACAGTACCGGCTGTAATGGGATAAGTTCCGATCATAAAGGAAGCGAAGAATAAAATGACCAAAATAAAGGCCAAAATCCCTGTGAGAAGAAGAAAGGGGATCCGGCCGTGTTTCTTTTCAGACATAAGAGTACCTCATTTGTAAGTTGTAAATGATGGTTAATGGTATTTCAAATATGCGTTATTTATTATAAAAAATAACGCACTTATACTGTAACACAATTTTTGGTATCTGTCATCTGTTTTTACAAAAACTTTTTTATATACTAGGAAAAACACAATGTTTACTAGCACTCAACTAAAATGAGTGCTAATTTTTT
>ERZ1026864.242-NODE-242-length-37628-cov-22.787081_pt1 | contig 37628 bp, 37 predicted proteins | sample MGYA00380162_ERZ1026864 | MGnify/ENA primary metagenome ERZ1026864 (study PRJEB33269, sample SAMEA4719798) | human gut metagenome | biome: human-associated habitat; feature: organic feature; material: feces | place: Cameroon | collected 2013-10 ... | reverse complement strand
AACAGGAACAGGAACAGGAACAGGAACAGGAACAGGAACAGGAACAGGAACAGGAACAGGAGGTGGCGATCGGGTATGGAATTATTTGAATACATTGATGTCATGAACACACCGTATCAGATTTATATGGAGGATGTACAGAATCTTGCGTTTTATGTCCGTGGACATTGGCACTATTTTATGGAGATTTTATATGTCACGGAGGGGAGTATTCAGGTAGACTGCGGGAAATATCGATACACATTGACGCCGGGGATGATAATCGTACTTCCTCCGAAGATGCTTCACCGGATTCGGATGCAGGGGGAGCTTCCGATTCGATATGCGGTAGTGAAGTTTGATCTGAACGTGATCCGGATACCGGGTGTTTACATGCCGACGATCCGAAAAACGCTGGCAATGGTACAGGAACGGGATCCGATGATATTTGATAAAGAGCAGCAGGAAAACTACGGATTGGGAGCACTGATCCTGGATTGCTTAAAGGAGCAGGAGGGAAAACAGTTCGGATATGAATTGAATATTTATTCCAATCTGGCAACGATGCAGATTCGCATGATCCGGAACTGGATGCCGGAGCGAAAAGAACTTCAGAGAGCAGATAAGGCGGAAACCGGGGAGCAGTTCTTTGATCATATTCTGGAATATATAGATGCACATTCCGGAGAAGTACTCCGGGTACAGAAGCTGGCCGAGCTGAGTGGAATGAGCTATTCGAATTTCGCGAAGATGTTTAAATTACAATATGGGCGTTCCTGCAAAGAATATATTGAATATATCCGGATATCCAAAGCAGAGGAACTGGTGCTTTACAGTGACTATGAGATCAGCTACATTGCTCAGGAAACCGGGTTTGCGGATGCAAGCCACTTTATCCGGATATATAAAAAGTTCAAAGAAGAAACACCAAAGCAGGCGAGGCTGCTTACAAAATCTCTAACAGAGTGTTGACCAGCCGGTCATCATCCTCCGGATTCAGGAAACAGAACCGGATATACTCCGGACCAAGCCCCATGAAGTTGGAACAATCCCGGATCATAAGCCCTTTTCGGATACAGTGTTCAAATGCATCTGCTGAAGTGATACCATCCTTCAGGATCTGAAGTAATACAAAGTTTGTAGCCGGCTGGAAGACTTTTATAGTACCTCTGGCACGGAGTGCAGAACAGATCAGGCTCTGCTCCTGTGCGATCAGATCACGCGTTTGCTCCATATACTCCCGGTCGGTAAACATAACGGTTCCGGCATAGGCGGCCAGAGAGCTGATGGACCATGGATTGCTGTGCTTCCATAGATAACGGAGCAGTTTTTCGTTTGATACACAGGCATAACCAAGGCGGAGACCCGGTGCGGCAAAAAACTTGGAAACGCCGCGGAGTACGATTATATTGTTATATTTTTTGACTAAAGGGATGGCGGAAATCACAGATACATCTTTTACGAATTCCACGTAGGTCTCATCAATCATAAGAAATGCGGAATTCTCTTTGCATTTTCTGGCAATGGTTTCAATCTGGCTGATACTGATACAGGTAGAGGTTGGGTTGTTTGGATTGCACAGAACAACCAGGTCTACGGATTCATCGATCTGTTCACAGAGCATGGCCGGATCAAGCCTGAAATCATTTTCGGCTGATAATACATGATTGACGATTTCACTTTTGATCGCTTTCAAATCTCTTTTGTACTCGGAATAAGTAGGCTCTACAACCAGAGTCTTCTTTGGCCGGATTGCCTGAATGAATGTAACGATTAGCTCTGTCGTACCGCTTCCGGGCAGAATATGTCCCGCATCTGCACCGGTATACGCATGGATGGCTTCCCGTAGTTCTTTATATTCCCGATCCGGATAATCGGTGAGAACATCGATATGCTCCTGTAAAGAACTTCTTAATATCGGTGACAATCCGAGGGGATTTACGTTGGAAGCGAATGGTCGGATGTCTTCCCGTTTAATTCCGTATAACTGTTCTACTTTCTCTAAATCACTGCCGTGAAACTGATCTGCTGGCTGTAACATAAAAATATCCCTCTCCTTCTTTTCTATTTTGACAATCTTTGATATAATATAGCTAATTATGTTATGGATTATTATAGCCCATATCAGGAAGGATTGGCAAGGGTGTTGTAGATGAAAGAAAAAGTTGAACAGTATGCAAAGGGCGAGTTTGATGTCAGACGTCCGCAGGTGGAGATTTCTACCGATCATTTACAACTGAATATAGAAGCAGGTTCCCAGTACCAGGGGATACTGAATGTACAGTCTGTAAATGATCAGAGAATGAAGGCAATGGTATATGATAACCGATACCTGTTTAAGATCGAACCGCATAATTTTATCGGAAAGTCGCAGGACGTAGAGCTGATCTTTGATGCCGGAAAATGGGAAAAAGGCGAGAAGATCAACGGTGTGATCTATCTGGTAACGGACGGAGGCGAGTTCCGTATTCCATATGATATAGAAATCACAGCCCCGGCGGTGGAGAGCTCCATGGGTGAGCTGGGAGATATGTTCCAGTTTGCGAGTCTTGCAGAGAATAACTGGAATGAGGCAGTGCGGCTGTTTACATCTCCGGAGTTTTACAGGGCATTTCTGGAACGGGAGCCAATGTATGCAGAAGTATATAATAGCCTGACACAGAGCTTGTCTGCCAGTCAGGCAATGGAAGAATTCCTGACCTATACACATAAGAAACGCTCCATATCTCTGGAAGTGCCGGAACGCAGGAAGCAGATCGCTTATCGTGAAGAGGCGGAGAAACACAGCCTGCAGCTGGTAAGGAATACCTGGGGATATCTGAATGCGGAAGTGACTTCGGATGTACGGTTTATAAAGCCGCTGAAGCATTATATCAGCATGGAAGATTTTATCGGCAATAAATATAATTTGGAATATATGGTGTTCCCGGAGTATATGGATCGTGATTCCAATCTGGGACATATTATGATTGAGACTGCATATCAGAAGATCGTGGTGGAGATCGTGATCCGGACGGAGGCTGTTAACAGACCGGAACCGCCACATCTGTTCCGGAACAGTCATATTATAAAAGTTCATCAATGTAATCTGATCACAGGGTATTTAGACTTTCGGACCGGAAAGCTGACATTGGACCAGTATGTAGAAAAAACATTGTATGCATTACGGAATCTGGTGCAGTATTGCAAGGACGATCAGCTTTACCGGCTGGGTATTCTGCATATGAATATTCTGGCAGGCAATCAGGCCATGGTAGAAGAAGAATTCAAACGGATCGATGCGGATCAGGATCGGATGGTGGAGGGAGACCGGGCATCCAGTTATTATGCATATCTGAAAGCTCTGGCGTTCAAGGATTCAGAGTCTGTAACGAGAGCCAGGGCCATGATCCGTGACAGGTTTGAAACAGAAGGTGAGAAGCTGTTCTATTTCTGGCTGCTGACATTTCTGGATGAATCCCCGGATACAGAGAAGGGACCTGTTTATGCACAGATCCGGAAGCTTTATGAACAGGGAATCCATAGCCCGATTCTTTATTATGAAATATGTGATATGTTTAACCGGGAGCCGTTAATGCTCCGGAAGCTGGATGGGCTGGAGGTGTCGGCAATCCGCTGGGGAATGCATCATGATTACATTTCTGATGATGTATTACATGGGTGTGTCGAGCTGGCAGAAAAAGAGCATGGGTTTCAGAAGAATCTGTTCCGCCTGCTGCAGGAGATCGATATACGGAAGCCGGAACTGAATGCACTGAATGTTATCTGCAGCATGCTGATCCGGGCTAATTGTTGTAAAGAAGAATACCATGATTACTTTGACCGGGGCATCCGGCAGGGACTGAAGCTGATCGGTATTTATGAATGCTATATCCGTAGTATGAGCCTGAAGGAATATCCGGTGCTGCCGGAAGCTGTATTGCGATATCTGATCTGCAGCCATACGTTAACAGAGTACGAGCAGGCATATTTATATGCGAATCTGATCCGGAATAAAAAGACCTATCCGCAATTATATGCAGAGATGGCATCCACAATTGAGAATTTCATGGAAGAACAGCTTGTAAAAGGCGTAATTCATGAATTCCTGCTGGTGATTTATAAGGAGTTTCTGAATCCGAAACAGATTAATCCGAAGTATGCGGCACGGCTGACAAATATTATTTTTAAACGCAGACTGATCTGTACCAATCCAAGGATCAAGGCAGTTGTCGTGACGCATAAAGAATTAAAGGATGAGCAGCAGGTGCCGGTAGTAGACGGCAAGGCCTATGTGGATATTGTAACGGATTCTGCGGTCGTAACACTGATCGATACCAGAGGTAACCGCTATGTGAGTACGATGCCATATCGGCTGGAACGGCTGGTGAATACCGGTGTATTTTTAGATATCTGCCGGCATTATAATCCTTCGGATGCACGGCTTCTGGCATATACATACAGTGAGATGGAACACCGGCATTTACGGGATGCCGGAGATGTCAACCAGGCAAGGGATATTCTGGAATGCCGGGAGCTAAGCTATCAGACAAGGCAGCAGGTACTCCTGCAGATTATAGAATATTATCTGGAAAACTATGATGGAGACATTCTGGAGAAATACTTACTTCAGGTAGACCTGGATTATCTGGATAAACTTCATAGTGCGGAGATCATTTCCGGCTATATTATGCGTGGCATGAACCGGAAAGCCTATGAGGCGATCCGGAAGTTTGGATATGGAGAAGTTGAGATTTCAAGACTCCTCCGCTTGGCATCATATATTGTTACAGATACGGATATCATGGGAGATGAGGCATTGACATCTCTTTGCGTTTATCTTTATCAGAAGGGACAATACAATGACCGGACGATACAGTATCTGATCTTTTATTATAAAGCGGATACAAAGGAGCTGGCAAAGCTCTGGGAAGTAGCCATGGTTGTGTTGGGAGAAGCCAGAGAGCTGGAGGAGAATATTCTTGCTCAACTGGTATTTGCAGATGCGAGTCTTGATAATGCAATGGATATTTTCCGGTCTTATTATAAGGGCAGACACCGGGGAATGGTTACGAAGGCTTTCCTGAAACGGATGGCATATCTGTACTTTATCCGGGAGGAATGGGTGCCGGATTCGGTATTTGAATATCTGATGCTGGAGATCCATAAGGGAGAGATCGGCGATGATATCTGTCATGGGGCAATGCTCTGGCACCTGTCCAAATGCATCCGGCTGACACAGGACGAGACTTCTTATATTGCAGGAACCGTAGGAAAGTTCCTGAACCGGGGAATTCTGCTTCCGTTCTTTAAGTCTTTTGCGGACATTGTAGATCTTCCACAGGAGCTGTTCCTGAAAACCTATCTGGTTTATAAAGGGGAAGAGCGGCAGGAAGTAGTTGTGAACTACAGTGTGGGAACGAGTGAACTGCAGACATTGGACTTCCGCCCGTGCCGGATGGAGGAACGGATTCCGGGATATTATGTGCAGGAATTTGTTGTGTTCCATGGAGAACAGCTGTTATATCATTTCGCAGAGAAATATACCGGTAAGGTAACACTGATCGAGAGTGACAGTATCCGGAGTGATGCTTATTCGCAGGATGCACCGGAGAGCCGGTTTGAACGCCTGAATCAGATGCTGATCCATCAGGAAATGCGGGATGCGGAAGCATTGACCGCATCCATGGAAGAATATATGAAATACAGCCATGTATTTGAAGAGGTCATGAGGATCTTATAGAAAGGGGACAGCTTCATGCAGAAATTTTATTTGGGAATGGATGTATGTGCCGAATATACGCAGTTAAGCTTTTTTAATCAACAGACAAAAGAGCCGGAGTCTATCTGCCAGCTGAATACGGTTGATACCTATCTGCTGCCGAATGTGGCATTTTTCGGAAAAGAAAAAGGACAGTGGTATATCGGAAGTGATGCGCTGGAGCATCGATTCCATCAGAAAGGAACCATGCTGGAGCAGGTCGTGGAGAAGCTGGAATCTACGGAGCGGATGACGTTCCGGGAAGAAGATTATACCTACGAGGATGTGCTGCTGCTGATTCTGAAAGGGCATATCATGGATTTTATAAATCGATATGAGGATGCGCAGATCGAACGGCTGGTAGTGACCGTTTATAAATATTCGCATGCATTATTCCGGGTATTGCATATGTTGCAGGATGAGTTGGAACTATACGGAGATCGTTTCTTTATCATTGGGCACACCAGTGCGTATCTGCATTTTATTTTCCAACAGCCGGAGAGCCTCCGGAACAACAGCGTCGGGCTGTTCGATTACGGACCGGAGGGAATGGATTTCTACCGGGTAGATATCGCCAGGAGGACGACACCGCAGGTAGTAACCGTGATTCACAGAGACTATCGGGAACAGATGGGGTATTATCGGCTCTATGATGATAAACGAGAGCTGGATCAGAGATTTCTGGAGATTGTCAATGAAGTACTGCGGGAGTCCTATATGTCATCGGTATACCTGACAGGAGTGGGATTCTCAGAAGTATGGGCGAACGCATCCCAGAACGCACTGTGTAATGGCAGAAGGGTATTTGTCGGACAGAATATTTATACCAAGGGTGCCTGCTATGCGGCATATATCGGTTCCAATGTTATTAATCCTGCCAAATATATTGTAAATGCCGAGGATATGGTACACAGTGATATCGGAATTTTAAGCGGAGACGGTGCAGGCACGTTCATTCCGATCGCCAGAGGCGGCAGGGAATGGTATAATGTGCATGGAAAAATATATGTCTGCCTGGACGATACCAACCGGGTAGAATTATTATATAAGAATCATTATACAAAGGAAGCAATGCGTGAAATCATAGAGATTCACGGATTGCCATCCAGACCGAACAAGACGACCAGACTTTCGCTGGAGGTTGAGATGTACAGCGGGTGCAGGGGCTCAGTTGTGATTCGGGATGAAGGCTTTGGAAAACTATATCCGACAACGAACAAGATTTATCGTAAGGATTTTGTGCTGGATAAAGATGAGTAGACAGGAAGGATCAGGATTATGGGAAGAATTATTCTATGTCAGCCCAGACAGGCGGTAATTCCATATCGATTTACAAATACAAAGGTAGAGGTATATTCCTATGAGGAGCTGTGCTTTTATATTTACAATAATGTAGCACTGTTAAATCCGGAACAGTTTCAGGGGAAATTAGTGCAATGGATCAAGACAGAACTGGAGATGGAGGAGCTGGCGGACCGGTTGCTGGAGAAGCTGGCAGCAGAGGCATCTCTGACAGAGCTTCTGGTGACCATTCTTTCCGCAGGCAGTTATTATGAAACGGCGGAGATTCAGCAGTTCCGGGATAAGCAGGAGCTTGTGGCATTACTGCCGGAGGAAGAGAAGCTGAAATTAAAGGCAGATAGCTTCCTGATGTATAAGAGACTGCTGAAGGCTATCTCGCTTTATAATACGATTCTTCGCAGGGAAGATCAGATCGAAGATCGGAGATTCCTCGGAGATGTGTATCATAATAAAGGGGTGGCACTGGCAAAAAATATGGAGGTTACGAATGCTAAGCTGGCATTTCTGGAGGCATTTGAACGGAATCAGAAGCCGGCATCTCTGGAAGCGTATATAGTACTTCGGTTACAGGAAGCGGAAGAAGCTGTGGTAGAGAAAGAAGCCAGAGCCTTTGGAATGGATGAGGCAGATTTCCAGCGTCTGATGGGTTTACTGGAAGATGCGACGGAGGATGCGGAAAGCACATCCGTCTATACCCGCTATCAGAAGGCACTGTACAATAAGGAGCGGGGAGATTATGAGGCATTTAATCAGCGGATCGATATGATGCTGAATCAGTGGAAAGAGGACTTTCGGGAGCAGATCGTATAAGCAGGAGATACTATGGGACTTTTTAAGAAGATAGCGCAGATTTTCGGACGGACAGAGGTGGAAGAACCGACAGCCCTGGAGTCCATGGATGCGGACGAACAGGGAAAAAGAGAAGAAGAGGCAGAGCTGAATCACCATCTGGGGCAGATTGTAGATATTACTTATGAACTGGAAGACCAGAAACGGGAATATGAGCTGGTAACGATGTATTTCTCAGATATTCAGCGGATTGAGCAGATGGAGCCGGGCAGGCTGAAGAATCTGGAGGAGGATGCGAGGAGGATCCTGATGCTGGAGGAGAACCGGCGGGAATTACAGCATATGCCAAAGCGTTTATCGGGAGAACGTTATAAGCTTTTAATGCGTCTGGAGGGAGATATCCCGGAGGCATTAAAACGGTTGGAAGAGTTAGAGACAATGCGGGGGAAGATCAAGCGGGATCTGGAATACCTGGAGGGGGAGAAAGGTGCTCTGCGTTATGAAGAGGAGGAGCTCCAGAAAAAACAGAAAACACTCCGGAACAGTGCGATTGTGGTCGGGATACTTGCAGCGATCACGATTATCGGTTTTCTGGTACTGACAATGGAATATCAGATTGAACTGACGATTCCGGGAGCGGCAATTGCAATTGTGGCAATGATCGTCGAGTTTCTGATCTTTGCATCCTACAGCCGGGCGGAGACCGAGCGAAAGCTGTGCTATCGTAAGCATAACCGGGCAATCCTGCTGCAGAATAAGGTGAAGATCAAATGGTTGAATAATACGAACAGTCTGGATTATCTGTATGCCAAGTTCGAGGTGAATACGCAGAAAGAACTGGCATATGACTGGGAACAATATCAGGCAATGGTAGCGGAGGAGGAGCAGTATCAGCGCAATACAGGAGATCTCCGGGTATATCAGGAAGAATTGCTTGATATTCTGCAGGATGCCGGAGTGCGGGATGCGGATATCTGGCTGAAACAACTGGCAGCACTGGTAGACAAGCGTGAAATGGTAGAGGTGAAGCATTCTCTGAATGTACGCAGACAGAAGCTGCGAGAGGGCATGAAGAGCAATGAAGAGCAGCGGCAGAACAGCTTCACTTGTGTGAAGGGAATCCTCACGGAATATCCGGAGCTGAAAGAGCAGGCGAAGGAAGTTCTGACCTCATATCATATTGCGGTATGAAAAGATAGTAGTTTGATACTTAAAAATTGGTAGTTCCAATTGACAAATGAACAAGACCACCTTATAATTGGTACGACCAATTATAAGAAGGGTGGTACATATGAAGTACATGAAACAATTTGGCATTATTCTTGCCATATCATTTGCAGGGGAAATATTAAATTATCTGGTTCCCCTTCCGATTCCGGCCAGTATCTATGGTCTGGTATTAATGTTCCTGGCGTTATGTTTTAAGCTGATCAAGGTGGAGGATGTAAAAACAACATCCTATTTTATGATAGAAATCATGCCTATGATGTTTATTCCGGCGGCGGTCGGACTCCTGACATCCTGGAATGTGATACAGTCTAACCTGATCGCATATGTCCTGATCACGGTTGTTTCTACATTTCTGGTTATGGTGATATCCGGTCATATCACACAGGCTATGATTCGTATGGAAGAAAAGAGGCATGGAAAGAAATGAGTTTTTTTGAAGATTCGGTATTTTTCGGAATGATCGTAAGCGTGGCTACTTATGGTCTGGGAAGCTTATTACATAAGAAATTTAAACTGGCGATTTTTAATCCGCTGTTGATCTCCGTGATTCTGGTGATCGTGATTCTGGCAGTTTCTCATATTGATTATGATGTTTATTATTCCGGAGCGAAATATTTAAGTTATCTCCTGACCCCGGCCACGGTCTGTCTGGCGGTTCCTCTTTATGAGAAGCTGGAGCTGTTGAAGAATAACTGGAAAGCAATCTTTGCGGGCATTACGGCAGGAGTTCTGGCTTCGCTGTGCTGCATTCTTGTCATGAGCCTTATCTGTAGATTATCCCATGAGGAATATGTCACATTCCTTCCGAAGTCTATTACGACAGCGATCGGTATGGGCATTTCGGAGGAGTTAGGCGGCTACGTTACACTGACTGTTGCAGTCATTATTATAACCGGTGTGCTGGGAAATATGTTCGCACCGGCAATCTGCCGGATCTTCCGGATACAGGAACCGATTGCTAAAGGAATTGCAATCGGTACGGCGTCTCATGCAGTGGGAACAGCAAAGGCAATCGAGATGGGTGAGGTAGAAGGCGCAATGAGCAGCCTGTCCATAGCAGTTGCCGGAGTATTAACGGTGGGTGGCTCGGTTCTGTTTTCTAATTTTCTGTGATACAGGTTCTATCATTGATGAAAGAAACAGGTGAACCGGAATATATGGATCAGAAAATAGTATAAAACAAGAGACGGCAGAAAACGGGTAATAATATAGATCAGGAGATGAAGGATGGAAGGGAACAGAGAATATCAAAAGGTGATTGATTATTTATGTGATGAGATCCGGGAAGGCAGGATCAGACAGGGGGATCGCCTGCCGACAGAACGGGTTCTCTCGGAACAACTGCAGATCAGCCGGAACTCTACAAGAGAAGCACTGCGTAGTATGGACTATATGGGAATTATTGAGAGTGTTCAGGGCTCCGGAAATTATTATACCGGAAATGTATCCAAACGATTATCGGAAATGCTGCGTATATTCCTGCGGATCAAGCTGGTGACACGGGAGGAAATCTGTGATTTCCGCAGGACGATGGAGAAGGCAATCTGTGCCTCTGTGATTGAAAATCCGGAAGCGAAGATGCAGGAGGTGGAAAGCTTGCTGGAACAGGGCAATACCGGAGAGCAGGAAGAGGATGCGGCAGAGCATGACCGGCAGTTTCATTATCTGCTGGCGACTGCTTCGGGAAATCATCTCTGGATGGAGCTGATGGATGCAGTCTCGGATGTTTACCGGGAATGGATCGATGAAATCCTGAGACAGAGTGATGAGCAGACCAAACAGGCACTCCACCGGGCACATCGCGAGATCTTCCGGGCACTGAAGGAGAAAGACCGGGAGGCATGCGAAGCTGCTATCGATGCACATTATGATCTGGTGGCAATAACACAAAATACTTGATTTTATCAGCACATAGCGGTAGTATTAAACAGATAAAGTTTAAATACTAATAAGACCTGTATAAGAGCTACAGGTTAAAAGAGGTTTATAAATCAGGAGGAGAATTATGCACAAGGAATTGGAAAAGACCTATAATCCGCAGGAGATTGAGGGACGCATTTACAGTAAATGGCTGGAAAAGAAGTATTTTCATGCGGAAGTGGATCGGAGTAAGAAACCTTTTACTATCGTGATGCCGCCACCGAATATCACGGGACAGCTTCATATGGGACATGCATTGGATAATACTATGCAGGATATCCTGATTCGGTTTAAACGTATGCAGGGATATAATGCATTATGGCAGCCGGGTACAGATCATGCCGCGATCGCAACAGAGGTTAAGGTTATTGAGGCTCTGAAAAAGGAAGGAATTGACAAGCATGATCTGGGCCGTGAGAAGTTCCTGGATCGTGTATGGGACTGGAGAAAAGAGTATGGTGGACGGATTGTAAATCAGTTAAAGAAGATGGGTTCTTCCGCAGACTGGGATCGTGAACGGTTCACCATGGATGAGGGAAATAATAAGGCAGTTACGGAAGTATTCTGTAATCTGTATGAGAAGGGTTATATTTATAAGGGTTCCCGGATTGTAAACTGGTGTCCGGTATGTCAGACAACCATTTCGGATGCAGAGGTAATTCATGAGGAGCAGGAGGGTCATTTCTGGCATATTAAGTATCCGGTAGTCGGTGAGGAAGGCAGATTTGTTGAGATCGCTACCACACGTCCGGAGACATTGCTGGGTGATACCGCAGTAGCGGTTAATCCGGAGGATGAACGTTATCAGGATATCATTGGCAAGACACTGAAACTGCCACTGACGGACCGTGAGATCCCGGTTATTGCAGATGCATATGTGGATAAAGAGTTCGGAACCGGCTGTGTGAAGATTACACCGGCACATGACCCGAACGACTTTGAGGTTGGCAAGCGTCATAATCTGGAAGAGATTAATATCATGAATGATGATGCAACCATTAATGAACTGGGCGGCAAGTATGCCGGCATGGATCGCTATGAGGCCAGAAAGGCAATGGTTGCGGATCTGGATGCATTGGGACTGCTTGTAAAGGTAGTGCCACATACACATATGGTAGGTACGCATGACAGATGTAAGACAACCGTGGAGCCATTGGTAAAACCGCAGTGGTTTGTTAAGATGGAAGAGATGGCGAAGCCGGCAAAGCAGGCAGTTGTGGATGGTGAGTTAAAGCTTGTTCCGGAACGTATGGATAAGACATATTATAACTGGCTGGACAATATCCGTGACTGGTGTATTTCCAGACAGCTGTGGTGGGGACACCGGATCCCGGCATGGTACTGTCAGGATTGCGGAGAGACGATCGTAGCCAGACAGACACCTTGTACCTGTCCGAAGTGTCAGAGCAAGAACTTAAAACAGGATGAGGATACACTGGATACCTGGTTCTCATCAGCCCTGTGGCCATTCTCCACTCTTGGCTGGCCGGAGAAGACAGAGGATCTGGATTATTTCTATCCGACCAATGTACTGGTTACCGGATATGATATCATCTTCTTCTGGGTTATCCGTATGGTATTTTCCGGCATTGAACAGACCGGAAAACTGCCGTTTGACCATGTTTTATTCCATGGTCTGGTACGGGATGATCAGGGACGCAAGATGAGTAAATCACTCGGAAACGGTATTGATCCGTTAGAGGTTATTGATAAATACGGTGCAGATGCACTGCGTCTGACACTGATCACCGGTAATGCACCGGGTAATGATATGCGTTTCTACTGGGAGCGTGTAGAAGCAAGCCGGAACTTTGCAAATAAGATCTGGAATGCATCCCGATTCATTATGATGAATATGGAGAAGGCAGATACCGCAGAGGTTGATTTAAGCAAGCTTACACAGGCAGACCGCTGGATCCTGTCCAAGGTAAATACATTGGCAAAGGAAGCAACCGAGAATCTGGAGAAGTTTGAGATGGGTATTGCTGCAGATAAGGTCCATAGCTTTATCTGGGAAGAGTTCTGCGACTGGTATATCGAGATGGTAAAACCGCGTCTGTGGAATGATGAAGACGAGACCAAGGCAGCAGCTATCTGGACGTTAAAGACAGTTCTGATCCAGTCCTTAAAGCTTCTGCATCCGTATATGCCATTTATTACAGAGGAGATTTTCTGCAACCTGCAGGATGAGGAAGAATCCATTATGATCTCTAAGTGGCCGGAGTTCAGAGAAGAATGGAACTTTGCTGAGGATGAGGCAGCCGTTGACACGATCAAGGCAGCTGTTCGCGGTATCCGGAATATCCGGACTGAGATGAATGTAGCTCCAAGCAAGAAGGCAACCGTTTATGTTGTATCAGAGAAGGAGAGTGTACGGGATATTTTCGAGAACAGTAAGGTATTCTTTGCGACACTCGGATATGCCAGTGAGGTACATGTTCAGGCAGACAAGACCGGAATTGCAGAGGATGCAGTATCCGTTCTGATCCATGACGCAGCACTTTATATGCCATTTGCAGAGCTGGTTGACATCGAGAAAGAGATTGAGCGACTGACAAAGGAGCAGGGAAGACTCCGGGGCGAGATCAAGCGTGCACAGGGTATGCTGAATAATCCGAAGTTCGTGGAAAAGGCACCGGCAGCCAAGATTGAAGAAGAGAAGGGCAAGCTGGAGAAGTACACGCAGATGTTAGCTCAGGTAGAAGAACGTTTAGGACAGTTAAAATAGCATAGACATAGAAAATAACTGGCAGAATAAAATAAAAAGGCCGAATAAAAAATGTACAGTTTGTCAACAATGTAGATGTAACAAGTATTTATTACATTAAAGGAGGACATGAAGATGTCTGAGAACAACTACTCAAACGAGACAAACTGCACCGATTCTGCAAGTAATGCAAAGAACAGCTCTAAGAATAAGGCAGGCAATAAGGCTTCTGATTCTGCCAAGAGCAGTAATAAAGCTACAAACAGCAAAGCATCCAAGGATTACGAGTAGGAATTACAACAGAAGAACAAAGGCCGGGATCTCAGAAAGAGTTCCGGCCTTTTGCGTGCTGGTGATGGGGAAGGTATCATGTGTGACAAAGCGATTATAAGGCTTGCATAACCGGTATAAAATGTAGTATAATATCATGTGGTTTTAATAATTCTATGTCAGAAAATAGGATGAAGAAGGACATAGAGGAACATGAAGGAGGAGAAAAATGGATAATAACGTAAATAACACAGGAAATCAGACACCTGGAAAAGCAGTTGCCGCTTTAATCTTAGGTATTGCTTCTATCGTAACATCTTGCGGTGGTCTCGGTTTGATTTGTGCAATCATTGACCTTGTATTATGTGGCCAGTTAGGTAATGAGTACCCGGAGCTTCCACAGCAGGCTAAGGTTGGTAAGGTTCTTGGTATCATTGGTCTGGTTCTTAGCATCATTGCATTGATCGTATGGATTATCGTTGGTGTAACAACAGGCGTTGCAGTTTCTGATGCATTTAATTCTTATTACTAAGATATAGGGCTTGTATAAAGAGCAATAAAGAACGCTAAAGAGCGGCAGATTTAATCTGCCGCTCTTTGCAGTTATATACCTTGTCTGTAAATAGTATGTATCAGATTATATTTGATTCTGTCCGGTAGCTTATGTTAGAATAGAACAAATATTGATAAGGGGGGAACGGAATGCACCTGAATCAGTTTCAGAAACAGATAGTGCAAATGCTATTTGCAATGATAATTCTGGTGATTGCGTCATTAATTCGTATAATTCGACCGGAGAATTTATATTGGAATATAGTGCTGTTCTTGTTGGTTTATATTATATATATCAGTATGGCGGTTGTCTGGCTTTTGAGTCTGCATCACAGGATCATGCAGAAAAATTTGCGTAGACATTTGATCGGAACTGCAGTTCTGATCTGCTTTTGGATTTTGCTTCGTTCTATCCGGCATCGGTTGTTATGGGATGGAGCTGTCAGCCGATATGCATGGTACGGATATTATATCCCAATGATTTTAATTCCGTTGTTGAGCTTCTATGCAGCATTAAGTATGGGAAAGCGGGAGGATTATAATATTCCTGCCCGTTGGAAACTGCTTTGGATACCGGCGGTCGTTTTGATTCTGGGAATTCTGACAAATGAGTTTCATCATTTAGCGTTTCGGATTGTGGCGGAAAATCCGGAACAATATAGCAGAGGAGTTTTATATCTTTGTGCTGCTATATGGATTGCAGTATTGGAAAGCAGTACAATTATATTGCTTTTAAGAAAAAGCTTGATTTTGAATATCGGAAAGGAGAAGCTGCTTCCCTTTGCCGTATTGGGTCTGGCCGGTTTTTACTGTTTATTGTATGCGATAAATATGAAAACTTTTGGGTTTATAGAAATGACAGCCGCATTGGCACTGTTTCATGCATGTATTTGGGAAAGTTGTATTGCGATCGGAACAGTTCCGGTGAATAAAAATTATGAAGAGTTTTTCTATCATTCAGGATTGAAAATGCAGATTGTCGATTGGATGGGAAAAGTCTGTTATCGCTCCAGGCATCAGACGCTGGATATATCCGGATATCTGGAGGATATCAGACAGGGACATGTAATATTACCGGATGAAGATACAGAATTACACAGTGCACCCGTACAGGGAGGATATATTGTCTGGCAGGAGGATATTTCGCAGCTGAATGAACTGATTCGAGAAAAGCAACAGACAGAGCAGGTACTGCGTGAACAGACAGAGCTTATGCAGCAGGAATATGAAATAGAGTCCAGACGTATGCAGATACAGAAGATGAACGGAATCTATCAACTGGTGGCAGAGGAAACCAGAGAAAAATGCGGACGGATTCTGCTCGAGGTCGAAAAGCTAAAGAAAATCAATGAAATCGAGGCACAGAGAAGGCAGCTGATCCGAATCCATATGGAAGGTGTATATATTAAGCGGCGTTGCAATCTGCTGATGATCCGAGAGAGTATGGAGCGGATCCCGGTCGAGGAATTGCATTTTTGCTTTGAGGAAAGCCTTAATAATCTGGAGATTTGTGGTGTTAAGGCATCATTACTAATGCAGTTAAAGGGGAGCTTGCATGAAAAAACTGCAGTTCTGCTATATGACATACTGGAAGAGGTTATGGAACAGATTTTGTTTGCAGCTTCCCGGGTATATGTTGTGCTTACGGAAGATAATCATCGGATCATGAAGCTGTCTATATTTATCCACAGTCTTGGGAAGATTACGGATATACGGATGCCGGCGGTATTGGATCAACCGTTACAGGAACATAGGGCAGCATATTTCTTTAAAAAAGAGGAGGATGCAGAATATTTGTTTTCTGTCAGATTTCCGGGGAGGTGAAGGGAATGGATACATTTCAGATGATTTCGGAGATACATAGGGTTGGTCTGTTATCTTGTATGCTTGGAATTTATACAGTTGCAGTGTTTCTGTTTATACAGCAGATTTATAACCGGAACACCGGGATTGGCAGTGGCTTATTGCTGGTCTGGCTCGCTGTATGGACGACAGAATTGATTCTATTATTTGCAGAAAATGTCATGCTTCAACGACAGGAACCGGGGAACCCGGCGGTGGGTGGAATGCCGGTTTGGATTATATGGGCAATAGTAATAGTTTCTACACTTTGGATTTTTAATATGATCTGGCATTCACGGCGCAGAGAACAGTTACAGGTCAGCGTCAGATCTATACGGGAAGGAATTGACAATCTGCCGGTTGCATTAGCATTTTTTCGGGAAAATGGCCAGGTCGCATTAGCAAACCGCAGGATGTATCAGATATCGAATGAATTGACAGGCAGTACGGTGATATCAGAACAAGAGCTATATCGGATATTGGAGGGAAAATTGTCACAGATACAGGGGATAGAACTCACGGAGCTGGATCGCCCGACACTGGAGCTCGCGGATGGCTCGATCTGGGGAGTGACCGGTGAGCAGATCCGGCTTCAGAATGAGAGCTATGACCAAGTGAATTTGTTAGATATTACAAAGTTTTGTCAGCTATATAGACAGCTGGAGGCAGAGCAACAGGAGCTTTTGAAGAGGAAGGACCGGATAGAAGAATTGTCAGAGAGGATAGAAGAAATGAAGCATGAGGAGGCAGTTCTGAATTCAAAAATCCGTATACATAATGATATGGGTAAAGCGGCATTAAGCACAAGACTTCTTTTGCAGAAAAAGAGTCTTACAAAAGAAGAAATCCTGAACGGTGCAGAAGTATGGGAGGAGGTAATCGGCTGCCTGGGTGAGAATGACCGGTTGCAATGGCTGACAGGGCAGAATGCAAACGACCGGCAGATGCTGGATGAAATCATAGAATCTGCGAGAAAACTGGGGTGCAGGGTTGTGCTTAAAGAAGATGGGGAAATGAGCCGTAAGCAGGCGGGAATACTACGGATGGTATTGAGGGAAGCAATCATAAATGCGATCAGACATGCAGGTGCCAGTGAAGTTTATGTTGATATTATAAATGAGAAAAAACAATGGATACTCCAAATAACAGATAATGGAAAAAGTACCCCATCAGAATTAAAAGAGGGTGGTGGATTGACCGGGATCAGGCAGCGTGTAGAAGCATCAGGCGGAGAGGTGGAGATTCGTTTGGAGCCTCAATTCAAGCTGGTGGTATGGCTGTCCAATATAGATATCGATCAGGAAGAGATTTCTGCTGAAAAGGATGGAGGGAAGAGAAAGGAGGAACAGGATGTTTCGGATTTTATTGGTAGATGACTCCAGACAGTCCAGATATTATATCCAGGGATTGATCGCAGAAGAATCGGAATATGAGATAATTGCTTCAATCGAGAGCGCTGCAAATGCAGAATTGTATTGTGTAAAGCATAGTGTTGATATGATATTGATGGATGTGTGTACAGCGGATAATGCAAGCGGTCTGATGGCAGCAAAGCAATTAAAGAAAAAATATCCCGAAATTCAGATAATTATTATTACATCATTGCCGGAATATAGTTTTATGAAAAAAGCAATGGAAGCCGGATGCGAAGGCTTCTGGTATAAGGAGTATGGAGATGCAGAGCTGTTAGATGTAATGAAAAGGGTCAGAAGCGGTGAACGGGTGTATCCGGAGCGGGCACCGGTTGTACCGATTGGCGATGCATACAGCCCGGATTTTTCGGAACGTGAGCTTGAAATTATACGATTGTTGTCTGAAGGGTATTCCAGACAGGAAATTGCAGACCGGTTATTTATATCGCCTCGGACAGTTCGGTTTCATATTGATAGTATGAAGGAAAAGACAGGATATGAAGATACTATGCAGCTGGTGTCAGAGATGCTGCTGCGAAAGCTGGTAGCAGAAGACTTATAATTCGGGGAATAACTGCCATTTTAGGCAGTTATTTTTTTGTGGCGAAATAAGTAGAATATAAATAGAATATTAGCGGAAAAGACAAAATGTCAGATTTTATGGGAAAAGTAATTGCAGTAAGGCGGGATTTGAGCAGAAAATAAGAGGAGGTATGGAATATGGGATTAATAAGAGCACTTGCAGGTGCAACCGGAGGCGTGCTGGCAGATCAGTGGAAGGAGTTTTTTTATTGCGAAGCACTCCCTGCAGATGTACTTGTAACAAAGGGAGAAAAAAAACTTGGGAGTCGTTCTTCTAATACAAAAGGAGAAGATAATATTATCACAAATGGTTCAACCATAGCAGTGGCAGACGGTCAGTGTATGATCATTGTTGAACAGGGAAAAGTTGTAGATATTTGTGCAGAACCGGGAGAGTTTACATATGACAGCTCTACAGAACCCTCTGTATTTTGCGGAGACCTCAGTCATAATATTCCGGCGGTTCTTAAAAACATTGGAAAACGGTTTACTTTTGGCGGAGAGGCACCCAAGGATCAGAGAGTTTATTATTTTAATACAAAGGAATTGCTGGGGAATAAATACGGCACGCCGACTCCGGTTCCATTCCGGGTAGTGGATACAAACATTGGTCTGGATGTGGATATCAGTATCCGATGCTTTGGAGAATACAGCTACCGGATCACGAATCCGATTTTGTTTTATACCAATGTATGCGGAAATATTTCGGGGGCATATAACCGCGCAGAAATCGATGGACAGTTGAAGACAGAGCTGCTGACCGCACTTCAGCCGGCATTTGCAAAGATTAGTGATATGGGCATTCGATACTCAGCGCTGCCGGGGCATACAGTTGAATTGGCAGAGGCATTGAATGAGGTGCTTTCCAGAAAGTGGGGAGAACTAAGAGGTATTGAAATAGTATCCTTTGGTTTATCATCGGTGAAGGCAAGTGATGAAGATGAGCAGATGATCAAAGAGCTTCAGAAAAATGCAACCTTCCGGAATCCTAACATGGCAGCGGCACATATGGTAGGTGCACAGGCAGCGGCAATGCAGGCGGCAGCCCGGAATGAAAGTGCCGGACCGGCAATGGCATTCATGGGAATGAACATGGCCGGGCAGATGGGAGGAGCAAATGCGGCGACTTTATTTCAGATGGGACAGCAGGGAGGCTATCAGCAGGCACCGCAGATGGGACAGCAGGGAGGTTATCAGCAGGCACCGCAGATGGGACAGCAGGGAGGTTATCAGCAGGCACCGCAGATGGGGCAGCAGGGAGGCTATCAGCAGACACCGCAGATGGGACAGCAGGGAGATTATCAGCAGGCACCGCAAGGGGTTAATGGCTGGGTCTGCACGTGCGGAGCGGTAAATAAGGGTAAGTTTTGTTCTGAATGCGGAACTCCCAAGCCGGCAGGTATGCCATTGTACCGATGTGATAAATGCGGATGGGAGCCGGAGGATCCGGCACATCCACCAAAGTTCTGTCCGGAGTGTGGGGATCCGTTTAACGACAGTGACAGACTATAGATCGGAAAGGAGGATACTTATATGGGTTTATTTGGAAAGATGTTTGAAAAGAAAACATGTGCATTGTGTGGTGGCGACATAGGGTTGTTTGGAAATCGGAAACTGGAAGATGGTAATATGTGCAAGGACTGTGCAGCGTTACTATCGCCATGGTTCAGTGATCGGAAAAACAGTACGGTTGCCGAAATACAGGAACAATTAACATATAGAGAAGAAAACCGGGCGAAACTGGAAACTTTTCATACTACCCGTTCGCTTGGAAGAAATAATAAGGTTCTAATTGATGAAGAGCAGAGTCTTTTTATGGTTTCCAGAACGAAAAATATAAAGGATGAGAATCCGGATATATTGGCGTTTTCACAGGTGACAGGATGTGATCTGGATATTGAAGAAGAAAAAAATGAGATTACATATGAAGATAAGGATGGAAACGAAGTCAGTTATAATCCGAAACGATATGAATATGAATATAATTTTTATATAATTATTCGAGTGAATCATCCGTATTTTGATGAGATAAAGTTTCTGTTGAATTCATCAAGCATCAATGGAAAAGGAACAGAATATAATCAATATAAAGAAATGGGAAGAGAAATCTGCGATCTGTTATCGGATGCACGACAGAGTATCCGGAATCAGATTGCTGAGGCGAAGGCACCAAAAGCAGCTATGACTTGTCCGTTTTGTGGAGCGACTACAGTTCCGGATGCGAATGGTTGTTGCGAATATTGCGGTGGAGCCATGAATGTCTAGACAGATATTTTGCCCATATTATATGGTAAAATATAAATTAAAGAAGAGGAGGAACGTATTATGGAAAAAGCACCTGGAAAAGCAATAGCAGCATTGATCCTGGGAATTGCATCGCTTCTGACCGGTTGTGGAGGTGTCGGATTGATTTGTGCAATCGTAGACCTGGTATTATGCAGTCAGCTGAGCAAGGAGTATCCGGAATTGCCGAAGCAGGCAAAGGTCGGTAAAGTATTGGGAATCATAGGTTTGATTCTGGGTATTATCGGCTTGATAGTAATTATAGCTATGGCGGCAACCGGGGCAATCGCAGGATTGTCATCAAACTACTAATACAGAATAATAGGTGGCGGCAGAGGTATCTCTGCCGCTGCCGGCATATGAGCGGTAAGGCACATCGTGCCGGATGGACGAATATGATAAGATATAAAGTAAAATGGTGGTGAGCATTATGGTACCGACCATCGAAAATATCAATATTCGTCATATTATCCGGAAGGCAGTGGAAGAAAATGCGATTATCATAGATGTGAGAAGCCGACAGGCTTTTAATAACGGGCATATACCGATGGCGATGAGTCTTCCGTTTGAAGAAATCCAGAGTGGAAGAGTATGGATTCCGAAGAATCGAACACTGATCGTATATTGTGAGCATGGTGTCAACAGTATGAATGCAGCACGGATTCTGGCAGAGAGGGGATATCGGGTGATCAATACAGTGGGAGGAATAAAACAATACAATAAAGATTTAACCGTAAGCCGGCAGTAATGCCGGCTTTTTCTTGACAGTTGACGGGTAGAAACGTACAATAAACTAGAAGTAATAGACATTAATAGAAAGTGTAGAAATGAATGATGAATAAGGTAGAGTTGATAGCACCCTGTCATTTTGGACTGGAATCAGTGCTGAAGAGAGAAATACAGGATTTGGGATATGAAATTGTACAGGTGGAAGATGGCAGAATTACCTTTTGCGGTGATATGGAAGCTCTTGCACGTGCAAATGTTTTTATAAGAACGGCAGAACGTATTATGGTGAAGGTTGGTGGATTCCCGGCGAAAACCTTCGATGAATTATTTGAGGCCACCAAGGCTTTACACTGGGAGGATTATCTTCCGAAGGATGCAAAGTTCTGGGTGTCAAAGGCATCTACAAAGAATAGTGCATTGTTCAGTGCATCTGACATTCAATCAATTGTGAAAAAGGCAATCGTGGAGCGGTTAAAGACCGTGTATCATGTGAATTGGTTTGATGAGGATGGGGCAGAATATCCGATCCGGGTATTTATTAATAAAGATATGGTAAGTATTGCATTAGATGCGTCCGGTATTTCACTGCATAAGCGGGGATACCGGCAGCTGGTCGGTAAGGCACCGATTTCTGAAACACTGGCTTCCGCACTGATCATGCTGACACCTTGGAACAAGGATCGGATTCTGGTGGATCCGTTCTGCGGCAGTGGTACGTTTCCAATTGAGGCGGCCATGATCGGAGCGAAGATCGCACCGGGAATGAAGCGGACATTTACCGGACAGAAATGGACAAACATCACACCGGAGTCTGCATGGAAGGCTGCGGTTACAGAGGCAGAGGATCGGATACTCCGGGATGTTAAGATGAACATTCAGGGATATGATATTGATAGCAGCATTGTGAAATGCGCAATGGAAAATGCGAGGGTTGCCGGAGTCGGTGATCAGATTCATTTCCAGCAGAGAAGTGTGGCGGAGTTAAGTAATCCGAAAAAATATGGGTTTATCATTACCAATCCGCCATATGGAGAACGACTCGAGGAACAGGATGAGCTTCCGGATCTGTACCGGATGATAGGCAAGAGCTTTGATAGACTGGATACCTGGTCAAAATATATTATCACTTCTTATGCGGAGGCCGAGAAGTATCTGGGGAAGAAGGCAACGAAAAACCGGAAGATTTATAATGGTATGATTAAGGCATATTATTATCAATATTTGGGACCAAAGCCTCCGAGACAGCCACGGCCGGAGCAGGGAGAGAGAAGTATTTAGCAGAAAGGGATTGTACACTTGAAGAAATTAATTGGTGCGATATTCGTACTGGTATTTGCAATCATGATCATATTTTCACTGACCGGACATTCGGAGGTTCAGGTGAAGCGCACGACGGCCAGAAATTTTTCAAGCGAATTTTTAAGTGATCTGGCAGAGATGGATAATCAGAAAGGCGTGTCAGTTGTTGTCGGGCAAGAGACATTATCCTTTGTGGAGGAGAAACCATATGTGAGTGCGAAGGGATGCCTGATGTTTCCGGTTGATCAGTTAACGGATGCATTTAATTGTTCCACACAGGTATATGAGAATGGAAATATTCTGATCGAGAAGGGCTCAAATTCTATCAGTCTGTACACAAACAGTGCGGCAGCAAACATTAATGGGCAGCTTGTAGAACTGAAGGATAAGGTGCAGATCGTTTCGGATAAGTTATATGTGCCGATTGGAGATATCGCACAGTATATTAATTATGATTTTGTAATGAATTATAAAACTGCGTCAGCGTCTATGGCACGGATCGCAGCAGAAGTAGAGCTGCCAAAGCATTATGACATGAGAGAGCTGGAAAGAGTGACGCCGGTACGGGATCAGGGACTCTATGGTACCTGTTGGGCGTTTGCTTCATTGGCTGCTCTGGAAACGACTCTGACACCGCAGGAGAATCTGATGTTTTCTCCGGATCATATGAGCCTGTGTAATAGCTTTAGCCTGGGTCAGAACGAGGGTGGAGAGTATACGATGGCAATTGCCTATATGGCCAGCTGGCAGGGACCGGTGTACGAGTCGGACGATCCGTACGGAGATGGTAAAACGAACCCGGATCTGAAAGCAAGAAAGCATCTGGAGGAAGCACAGATTCTGGCACCGAAGGATTATGTGGCAATCAAGGAAGCCATTTATAAATACGGAGCGGTCGAGACCTCTATTTATACGCAGATGAAGACGGCAAACAGCTGGTCCGGCTACTATAACCGGGAGCGCGCGACATATTACTACAATCAGGAGGCCACCTGTAATCATGACATTATCATTGTAGGTTGGGATGATGATTTTCCCAAGGAGTATTTCACGATCACACCGGAAAATGACGGAGCCTTTATCTGTAAGAACAGTTGGGGCACGGAGTTTGGCGAGGACGGTTACTTCTATGTTTCCTATGAGGATGCCAATATAGGAACTACCAATGTGGTATATACAAAGCTCGGAGATGCAAACAATTTTGATAACATCTATCAGTCCGATCTTCTGGGATGGCGTGGGCAGCTCGGTTATGAGAAAGATCAGGCTTATTTTGCTAATGTATATCGGGCAGGAGAGGATGAAGAGCTGGCAGCAGTCTCGTTCTATGCGACAGATGTGGACACCACCTACCAGGTATATGTGGTGCCGGAATTCGAGGATGAAGACAGTCTGAATGACCGGAAGCTGGTAGCGGAGGGAAGCTTTGAACAGGCCGGTTATTATACGGTCCGGTTGGATGAGGCGGTAAAGCTGAAAGACAATCAGAAGTTTGCGGTGGTTGTGCATATACAGACGCCGGGTGCCATACATCCGGTAGCCATTGAGTATGATGCGGATTCCAGAACCAGAGAGTTCGATATTACGGACGGAGAGGGTTATATCAGTCTGTACGGAAATAAGTGGATGAGTGCGGAGAAGAATAAGGACTGCAATCTGTGTCTGAAGGCATTTACGAACGATAGAAGTAAGAAATAAAAATACAAATTGCAAAAAACAGCAATATAAGAAAATAGAAAAAATAAGGAAGGGTACAAGATGAAACGATTAATATTTGCAACGGGAAATAAGGATAAAATGCGGGAAATCCGGGAGATTATGGCAGGACTGGACTATGAGATTTTATCAATGAAGGAAGCCGGAATCGATGTGGATATCGTAGAGGATGGAACTACGTTTCAGGAAAATGCACTGATCAAGGCACGAGCAATCCATGCACTCTGCCATGAGCTGGTTCTGGCAGACGATTCGGGTCTGGAGGTAGACTATATGGATAAGCAGCCGGGAGTATTCTCTCATCGGTTTGGCGGCGAGGATACCCCATATTCGATCAAGAATCAGATGATCATCGACCGGCTGGAGGGAGTACCGGATGATAAGAGAACAGCACGGTTTATGTGTGCGATCGCAGCTGTTTTTCCGGATGGCAGAGAGGTCGTAAAAGAGGCTGCAATGGAGGGCATTATCGGTTATCATGAGGCAGGAGCAAACGGCTTTGGCTATGATCCGATCTTTTTTCTGCCGGAATACGGCTGCACCAGTGCAGAACTGACACCGGAGCAGAAAAATGCGATCAGCCACAGAGGGAAGGCACTTCGACTCATGCGGGAAGAGCTGGAGAAGGCTGAGTAAGAGATATGCTTGACGCTTCAGTGGAGGAACAAGGAACAGTGAAAGCCGACAGTAGGAGGATTGAAATGCGGATTTTGGTAGTGAGTGATTCTCACGGAAGAAATGACTATGTAGTGCAGGCGGTAGAGCAGGCAGAACGGACCGGCTATATTGATGTGCTGATTCATCTGGGCGATGTAGAGGATGATGTGGAGGAGCTGGAGTCTCTGATCGATGGTGACACTTATATTGTTGCAGGGAATAACGACGGAGGTCTGGCACTTCCGGATCACATGACGATCGAGTTGTGTGGCAAGCGGATATTTCTGACACATGGACACCGCTATATGGTGAACTATGATCTGAACCGGCTGGGGATGTTTGGAACAATGAACCGGATGGATATCGTGATGTTTGGACATACTCATTATCCATATCTGGATCGGGGTGAGGATATCACGCTGCTGAATCCGGGGAGTCTCGCGTATCCGCGGCAGGAGGGTAGAGCCAGAACATTTATGCTCATGGAAATGGATGAGCAGGGCAATGTGGAGTATCACTGGCAGGAATTGGAAGAAGAGGATAAGAAAGCGTCCCAAAAGGGATGGCTTGGCCGGTTGTTTGGTGATTGAGGATGAACGGAATCGGCGGGAAGAATTAAGGAAAACAGGCAGGAGAGAATGCATGAAAAAGGGCAGTGAACATGAAGTAATTATTCAGGAATACGAGTTTCCCAATAAGGGAATTGCATATATAGAAGATCGGAAGGTGACCATAAAGGGAGCATTTGCCGGGCAGAAGGTGCGCATCCGGATCACTAAGGCGAAAAACGGAAAGGCAGAAGGCCGTCTGCTGGAGGTGCTGGAGAAATCCCCACAGGAAACAGCAGAGCCGGTATGTAAGCATTTCGGACAGTGTGGCGGTTGCACATATCAGACATTTCCATATGAAACGCAGCTGCAGATCAAAGCAGATCAGGTACGGAGACTGATTGATCAGGTGTGTCCGGAATATACATGGGAAGGAATCATTGGAAGTCCGGTAGTAGAAGGATACCGGAATAAAATGGAGTTCTCATTCGGAGATGAATATAAGGATGGTCCGTTAGCACTCGGGCTGCATAAAAAGGGGAGCTTCTATGATCTGGTTACAGTAACGGATTGCAAGATCGTGGATTCGGATTATAATCAGGTACTGGCATGTACGCTGGAGCATTTTGCGGAACGAGGCATCCCTTATTTTAAGAAGATGAGTCATGAGGGAAGCCTGCGTCATCTGGTGGTGCGTCAGACGGCGAGATCCAAGGATATGCTGATCAATCTGGTAGTCAGCAGCCAGATTGCAGGAAAGACAGTGGGAGAAGCAGGCACAGAGGATGTGGATGCCTCAAGATCCGCGCAAGAGCCGGGAAGCAGTAAGGCAGCGAGCCGTGAGCAGATAGAGGAGTATCTGGATACAGCAGGCTGGTTGGAGAAGCTGCAGGCCCTGATACTTCACGGAAGAATTGCCGGAGTGCTTCTGACGATAAATGACGGACTGGCAGATGTGGTACAGAGTGATGAGACCCATCTGTTATACGGACAGGACTATATTTATGAAGAAATTCTGGGACTGAAGTTCCGGATCACGCCATTCTCATTCTTCCAGACGAATTCACTGGGGGCTGAGGTGTTATATGAGAAGGCAAGAGAATATGTAGGGAATATTGATGATCAGGTGGTATTTGACCTTTACAGCGGAACCGGTACGATTGCACAGATGCTGGCACCGGTAGCGAAGAAGGTAGTCGGTGTGGAAATCATAGAGGAGGCAGTGGAGTCTGCCCGCGATAATGCGGTGCTGAATCATCTGGATAACTGTGAGTTTATTGCCGGTGATGTCATGAAGGTGCTGGATGGACTGACAGAGCTCCCGGATATGATCGTACTGGATCCACCGCGGGATGGCATCCATCCGAAGGCACTGAACAAAATTATCCGGTATGGCGTGAAGCATCTGGTATATATATCCTGCAAGCCAACCAGTCTGGCACGGGATCTGGTGACATTGCAGGCGGAGGGCTACCGGGTGGAGAAGGTATGCTGCGTGGATATGTTCCCGGGGACTGCGAATGTGGAGACGGTTGTAATGCTTTCCCACAAAAAACCCGACAGCGTAATCAACGTAAAAGTGGAGTTTGGCGAGGGTGAGGGCAAAGTGCCGCTTGATAATATCGCCAAGAGAGCCGAAGCATACAAGCCGAAAGAGCGAGTTACCTACAAAATGATTAAGGAGTACATAGAAGCAAAATACGGCTTCAAAGTACATACCGCATATATCGCAGAGGTAAAACGGTATTTAGGATTGCCGATGTATGATGCTCCCAATGCGGTAGAGGAATTAAAACAGCCGAGGAAACACCCAACACCAGAAAAAGTTGAAGCAATCAAAGATGCTTTGAAGCATTTTGAGGTCATCTGAAATTATGAGCGTATCATTAGAAATAGTGGTACGCTTATTTTTTCCCCAAATTGCATATTTGAGCTGTCTGCCACTTTCTTATATAATGAAGCCAAGAAAGGACGGTGGCGATTATGAGGGAAAAGAAAACTCATTTGTATTTTGACAGCGAGGAAAGAAAGCTATTGCTACATAGCCTTGTGGAATTGAAAAATCAGCTTATTCAACAGGGCAGATATACCGACCCCGTTGACGAACTCATCTTCAAGGTTGTCAACGCCCCTGTTAAGAGAAGCCCTTGCACTCTCCATCGGGGAGAAAGCCTGTGTTGACCTTGATTATATGGCGAAGCTCACGGGCAAAACGCAGGAGGAAATCGTCACGGAATTGCGGGGCGTTATCTTCCGTGTGCCGAATACCGAGCCTGCACGGTACGCCGCCGCAGACGAATATCTTTCTGGCGATGTGCGGGAGAAGCTGAAAGTTGCGGAGATTGCGGCAAAGCAGGATGCGTCACTCTCCATCAATGTGGAAGCCTTGAAGCAGGTCATCCCGAAAGACCTCTCCGCAGCGGAAATCGCCGTCCGTCTGGGTACGACTTGGATACCAGAGTCCGATATTCAGCAGTTTGTCATGGAGCTTTTAACCCCGTCAAGCCACGCTGCAGGGCGTATCCGAGTACGCTATACTCAATATAACGGCGACTGGTTTATTGAGAACAAGACTTCCGACTTCGGGAATGTCAAGGCAGACAGCACCTACGGCACGAAAAGGGCGAGTGCCTACCGCATTATCGAGGACACCTTAAATCTGAAAGACACCCGCATTTTCGACTATGTTTATGACGAACACGGCAACAAAAAAGCGGTATTCAACCATAAGGAAACCACGGCGGCACAGGCAAAGCAGGAGGTTATCAAGCAGGCGTTCCAAGACTGGATTTGGAAAGACCCAGAACGTCGAAACCGCCTTGTACGCTATTATAACGATACCTTTAACAGCAAACGACCCCGTGAGTATGACGGGCGGCATATCACCTTTGGCGGCATCAGCCCAGAGATTACCCTAAGACCCCACTAAGTCAACGCCATCGCTCATATCCTTTACGGCGGCAATACACTCCTTGCCCACAAGGTAGGTGCGGGAAAGACCTTTGAAATGGTAGCCGCCGCACAGGAAAGCAAGCGGTTAGGGCTTTGCCAGAAATCCATGTTTGTCGTGCCGAATCACCTTGTGGGGCAATGGGCTTCCGAGTACCTGCGGCTCTATCCGAGTGCAAATATCCTTGTCACCACCAAGCAGGATTTTGAAACCGCCAACCGAAAGAAGTTCTGCGGCAGGATTGCCACGGGCGATTATGATGCCGTGATTATCGGGCATTCGCAGTTCGAGAAAATCCAGATGAGCGAGGAACGCCAGAGGGAGCAGTTAGAACGGCAGCTCAATGATATAGAGATGGGCATTGATGAGATAAAGAAATCCAACGGCGAGCAGTTCACGGTCAAGCAACTTATGAAAACGAGGAAAGGCATTGAAGCCAAGTTAAAGAAGCTCAACGACACGAAAAGAAAGGATACGCTGATAAATTTTGAGCAGTTAGGCATAGACAGGCTCTTTATAGATGAGAGCCATTTTTACAAAAATCTGTACCTCTACACCAAGATGCGGAATGTGGGCGGCATCGCCCAGACCGAAGCCCAGAAAAGCTCCGACCTGTTTATGAAGTGCCGTTATCTGGACGAGATAACGGGCAACCGTGGCACGGTTTTCGCCATGGGAACGCCCGTGAGCAACTCAATGGTAGAGCTTTACTCCGTCCAGAGGTACTTGCAGTATGACACATTGGCAAGGAACGGCTTGCAGCATTTTGACGCATGGGCTTCCACTTTTGGAGAAACGGTCACGGCTCTGGAGCTTGCACCCGAGGGCTATACTTTAATAGGACGATAAAATTAACTGTCCTAAATTGAAAATACATAAGGAAGGAGGTTAAGAGAATGTCAAGGACTTCAAAAATTACAGCACTTTATGAGAGATTATCAAGAGATGATGACCTGAATGGCGAGAGTAATTCCATTACCAATCAGAAAAAATACCTCGAAGATTATGCCCGTAGGAATGGCTTTGAGAATATCCGCCATTTTACTGACGATGGTTTTTCGGGTGTAAATTCCAATCGCCCCGGCTTTCAAGCGTTGATTAAGGAAATTGAAGTAGGCAATGTCGGAACATTGATTGTTAAGGATATGAGCCGATTAGGACGAAACTATCTGCAAGTCGGCTTTTATACGGAAATTTTGTTTCCGCAGAAAGATGTCCGTTTCCTTGCAATCAACAACAGCATTGACAGCAACAACGCTTCGGATAATAATTTTGCTCCGTTTTTGAATATTATGAACGAATTTTATGCCAAAGACACGAGCAATAAAATCAAGGCTGTATTTGATGCCCGAATGAAGGACGGAAAGCGTTGTAGCGGTTCAATCCCTTATGGATATAACCGATTGCCGAGCGATAAGCAGACGCTTGTTGTTGACCCTGTGGCTTCTGAGGTGGTAAAGCGTATCTTTCTGCTTGCCAATGAGGGCAAAAGTCCACGAGCCATAGCGGAAATACTGATCGAAGAAAAGGTTTTAATTCCTGCCGCATATGCAAAGGAATATCACCCAGAACAGTACAACGGGATTAAGTTTGCGACCCTTATATTTGGGGCATATCTGCCATTAGAACGATTTTAAGCAGACAGGAATATCTTGGGCATACTGTTTTGAGAAAGTCGGTCAGCTCCAATTTCAAACTGCATAAGAGAAAGACTACCGATGAAGATGAGCAGTATGTGTTTTATAACACCCACGAGCCTATCATATCGCAGGAACTTTGGGACAGCGTTCAGAAGCGAAAGAAACGAGCGAACAGAGCTGCGGCAAGAGGAACGCACAGCAACCGATTGAGCGGTTATCTATATTGTGCCGACTGTGGCAGGAGAATGACTTTGCAAACGCATTACAGCAGGAAAGATGGTTCTGTTCAGTATTCTTACCGTTGCGGCGGGTATGCAAGCAGGGTTAATTCCTGTACTTCCCATACGATTAGTGCTGATAATGTTGAAGCCTTGATATTATCGGCGGTCAAACGCTTTTCAAAATTCGTTCTGAATGACGAAAAAGCCTTTGCTTTGGAACTGCAATCCCTTTGGAAAGACAAGCAGGAGGAAAAGCCGAAGCACAATCAATCGGAGTTGAAACGCTGTCAGAAACGCTATGACGAACTCTCTACGCTCATTCGTGGCTTGTATGAAAATCTTATATCGGGATTGCTACCCGAAAGACAATACAAGCAACTGATGAAACAGTATGACGATGAACAGGCTGAATTGGAAGCGAAAATGGAAACGATGAAAAAGGAACTTTCCGAAGAAAAGGACAGCACTATGGATATTCAGCATTTTGTTTCGCTGATACGAAAGTATAAAAATCCTACGGAAGTTTCCGATTTGATGTTTACCGAACTCATTGACAAGATTGTGGTGTATGAATCCGAGGGTGTAGGTAAAGCAAGAACGCAAAAGGTTGACATTTATTTCAATTATGTCGGACAAGTCGATATTGCCTACACCGAGGAAGAACTTGCCGAGATAAAAGAGCAGGAAGAACAGGAAGAAATGGAACGATTGGCAAAACAGCGTAAGCGTGAAAAAGCCTACCGAGAGAAACGCAAGGCGAAGAAAATCGCTGAAAATGGCGGTGAAATCATAAAAAAGAAAATATGCCCTCATTGCGGGAAAGAGTTTACCCCTACAAGCAATCGACAGGCATTCTGTTCAAAGGATTGTTGCTATCAGGCAAGGCAGGATAAGACGAAAGCCGACAGAGAAGCGGAAAAAGGCGATCACTATTACCGTCAGCGTGTATGTGCTGTGTGTGGTAGTACCTACTGGCCTACACACAGTCAGCAGAAATTCTGCTCCGAGGAATGTAAAAAGGTAAACCACAACAAGAAAACCTTGGATTTTTACCACAAGAAGCAAAAGGAGGAAGCACTATGCAAAGATTTATTACAGACGAAAGAACAGGTATCCGATACGAACTCATCGGAGATTACTATTATCCCTGCCTGACAGTAGAGGAAAGTCCTCCCCTTTCAAAATATGGACGGTTGCGGCAACGATATTTGGGGGAACATAAGCGTGTGCTATATTTTAATCTGCTGACAAGTGGAAAGTTATATGAACACCTTGCCGAAATTGATACTTCGGCTCGTGATATGGCGGAATATCTGATAAAGAAAATGGCAAAGAAGCAGGGTGTAACGGAAGAACTGAAAGCAACGGATATGATGAGATGGATAGGATTGATGAATAACATTCGAGCCTGTGCCGATGAGATTGTATTGAATGATATTGTGTATTCCTAACGGATACCAACCGAAGAAGAACTGCTGTCAAACCGATGGCAGTTTTTCTTTTTCGGCAAGTATTCAAGAAGTCATTAAGTCGTGAGTATAATCGAAGTGGTAGAAAAGTTACCTATTATATCGGTTGTAACTTTTTTATGAACTCTATTGACAAGAAAACTTGGCATGTGTATAATTAAAATATGCAAAGAAAACTTGGTATGGAGGTGTTTTGATGAAAAAGGACGAAATCTTAAATGCAAGCAGAAAAGAACATCGCAATAAGGACTTGGCTGAAATGGAAGTGGTATATCAATCCGGAAGTCACGCAAGCAGAGTTGGTGCTTTAGTGTGTTGTTTGCTTTCGCTGTTATCTTCTGTGCTTGCTCATACTATGATTTACAGTCCGTGGGTTATATACTTCAGCATTATTGCAACACAATGGTTAGTTCGTTTTATCAAAATGAAGCGAAAGAGTGATTTGGTCTTGACCGTTCTGTTTTTTGTGCTTTCCATTTTGGCATTTGTTGGATTTGTTAGCCACCTTTTAGAGGTGAGAATATGAAAGAACAATTACAACTGAAAAATCACTTAAAGGAAGTTCGCACAGAAGCAAATCTTTCTCAAGCTCAGCTTGCAGAAATGGTAGGGGTATCAAGAAATACCATTAGTTCTATTGAAACAGGACAGTTTAATCCAACTGCAAAATTGGCTCTAATTCTTTGTATTGCATTGGACAAAAAATTTGAGGAACTATTCTATTTTTAGGAGGTCATTATGGAAAATATTATAATGTTGATTTTGGGAGTGTTCATATCTGTTGTGGGAATTGTAAATATCAAAGGCAATATCAGCACAATTCACTCTTATAACAGGCGAAAAGTAAAGGAAGAAGATATACCAAAGTATGGAAAAACAGTCGGCACAGGAACGCTGATTATAGGAATATCTCTTGTATTAGGTTTTATTGTTTCGTTTTGGAGTGAAATAATTATAGATTATATCATTCTTCCAGCAGTTATTGTCGGATTAGGCTTTATATTGTATGGACAGTTCAAATACAATAAAGGAATTTTTTGAGAATCAGGGAGGTATAAAGATGGAATTGAACACAATATCAGGTCTGGCGATAGCGGGAGTTATCTGCTCCGTTGTCCTCTCGATGGGGGTACCGATTGCTTTGTTCATTGCAGGAAGGGTGAAGCTTAAGGCAAGGATTTCCTCGTTCTTTATCGGAGCAGGAACCTATCTGCTGTTTGCCATGCTGTTGGAGCAGCTGCTGCATGTTCTTGTCATTCAGTTCTGCGGACTGAACGCACAGAGCAGGCCATGGCTTTACTATGTGTACGCGGCTTTGGCTGCAGCGGTTTTTGAAGAGACCGGAAGACTGATTGCCATGAAGTTCTGGATGAAGAAATGGCTGGATTTTCCAAATGCACTGATGTATGGAATCGGGCATGGCGGTGTGGAGGCCATTCTGCTCGGAGGACTCTCCGGAATCAGCAATCTTGTGTCCATGCTGATGATCAACAGCGGAGCCATGCAGAATACGCTGGCGGCACTTCCTGCTGAGTCTGCAAACCAGACCGTGTCACAGCTGTCGGCCCTATGGACAACACCGGCACCACTCTTTTTTGTAAGCGGAATCGAAAGAATCAGTGCCATCATTCTGCATATCGGGTTGTCACTGCTGATCTACCGGGCGGTAAAGGCAGGCAAATGCAGGACAGCGGCTTTTACAGCGGTTCTTGCATATGGGATTCATTTTATCGTGGACTTCTTTGCCGTGGCAGGTCCGGCGCTTCTTCCCATCTATGTGATTGAAATTGGTGTCTTTGTGATGGCAGCCGGAACTCTTGTTATGGCGCTGAAGATGGGAAGGATGGAAGAACTGTGAATTCCAGTTTTCTGCTATCATAAAACAGAATATATCTGACAGAACGCACCGTAGAAATACGGTGTTTTTTGTTACCCCAAACCCACAATTTCATACACAACCACAGGTTAGTACAAATACCTTATGTGCGTTTTTGAAAGGCTTAGAAAGGGATATTTACCCCGATTTTCGCCCCGAGAAATGACACAAATAAGGCTGAATGTATCTTCTCTGTGGTCTTTATATTTTCGGCAGGAAAGGAGGATTGCTTGCTATGCCGAGAATGAGCAAGAAGCGGAAACAAGAGTGGGCGTTGTTTCTGAATGAAAGAAATCGCATTACCTACAACGAACTTTGCAGAAAATGCAGGAATGACTGTAAGCAGAGTTTCCGCTGTATCGTGGTGCTTTGCCCGAAATATTTATCGAAAAGGAGAACAAAGAAAAATGATTGAAAATGAAATGACTGTCAGCGTACCTCTTGAAGTTGTCAAGGCAAGCGAAATCGAGCCGAAAGAAGTGAAATGGCTGTGGTATCCGTATATTCCGTTTGGCAAGGTTACGCTGTTGCAGGGCGATCCCGGCGATGGAAAAAGCAAGCTAATGCTTTCCATTGCCGCCCTGCTCTCAAAGGGCGAACCTCTGCCCTTTACCGAAACGGAAGAAAACGAGCCTATGACTATCATCTATCAGACAACGGAAGATGACGCAGACGATACGGTAGTACCTCGATTTAATTCTGCCGGTGGCAACGGTGAGAACCTTATCTTTATCAAGGAAGATGAAAAGTCTTTATCCTTTGGGGATAACCGTATTCGTGAAGCGATTGAGATGTACCACGCAAAACTTTTAATTCTTGACCCGATGAGTTCTTATATCGGAGAAAGCTGTTCAATGAACAATGCCAACGAAACTCGAGCCGAGTTTAATCATTTGATAGCGGTTGCGAAAGATACAGGTTGTGCGATTGTGATTATCGCTCATATGAACAAGATGAGGGATACCAATCCCCTTTACCGCACCAACGGTTCGATTGACATTGCGGGTGCTGCAAGAAGTATTCTTGCAATCACACGCACACCGAACAAAGAAGCACCTACGGAAAGATATTTGGTGCAGGTAAAATCAAACCTTGCTCCGACAGGCTCTGCCATTCTGTTTGAGGTGTCGGAGAAAGGTGTGGACTTCATTTCCGAAATGGAAATGACAGCAGAAGAAGCGTTCCACTCCCTTGCCCCGAAAATTGGCAGACCGAACGACAAGGAAGTCAAGGCGAAAGCATTTCTGATTGAAATGCTGAAAGACGGAGAAATGCTTTCTTCGGATTGTGAAGAAAAACTTGAAGCCGCAGGGTTCAGGAAATCGACCATTAAAAAGGCAAAGAAGAACGCAGGAGTTATCTCCCGAAAGAAAGGTTTTCTGTGGTACTGGTCTTTGCCGATGGGCGATATACCGAGAGAATATAAATAGGCTGTCTGTTGATAGGACAGTCTGTTTTTATGATTGAGGTATCAAAGGAGGTCAAGGGGGAACACCCTTGCCCACGACATCTTTGCAGACAAAGTCTGAAAGTGTCATAGTGGGTTACACACATTCAAAGAATGTTGTGTAATGGCTTCGCCCTGCCGAGAAAGGAGAACGAAATGGCGAAAAGCAACAAGGCGGATATGAGTTGTGCAAGGGTAAAAAAGTACACCGCTTCTGATGTGAGCAAGGCGGAAAGGCACAACGAACGCAAGAATGAAACCTATGAAAATATGAATGTGATTGAGGAACGCATACCCTATAATGTGCATTTCAAAAAGCCTTTTGCCCCAACCTATATGGAGCAGTTAAAGCAGATGGAAACTGATGGTATGGTGTCGCTTCGTGGGTTGAGAAAAGACGCAACGCTGTTCAATGAGATTGTGATTGATGTGAACACAATGTACTTTGAGCATAACGGTGGCTACGAATATGCAAAGCAGTTTTATGAAGAAGCGTTTCATTTTATCGAGGAAAAATTCGGTGCTGATAATGTCATATCGGCTGTTATGCACGCTGATGAAATCAATGTAGCGGCAACTGAGGAACTGGGAAAAGAGGTTTACCACTATCATCTTCACGCTATGGTTTTGCCTGTGGTGGAGAAAGAAATCCTATGGAGCAAGCGTTGCAAAGATGAAAAACTGCGAGGAACAGTTAAGGAAGTTGTTCATCAAATCAGCCATTCAAAGAAATGGAAATCGGATATTCCGCTGACCGATGAAAAAGGCAATCCGCTTCTCAGAAAGAACGGAAAACCTATGTTTCGAGCTTCGTACAGCATACTGCAAGACGAATTGTTTAATTATATGACGGAGCGAGGATTCAAAGGCTTTCAGCGTGGCGAATACGGAAGTACAGCAGAACACCTGACTTCCCTGCAATATCAAATCAAGCAGGACAAGGAGCGATTGGAGAAGTTGCAGAAGCGTATTCAGCGTGAACAGATAAAGTATGAGCCTGCCCGTAATGTTTCCAAAACCTATAACGAGATTGACAGTATGGGGCAGAAAACAATCACGGGTAAAATGGCAATCTCCAAAGAGGATTATTCCCAACTGACCGCCCTTGCCAAAGAGGGCATTACCAGTCGTGCAGAAATCAGCGAATTAGAACAGAGTGCCAACTATTACCGACAGAAATATTTTGACTGTGCAAACGCACTCGAAAGAATGAAAACTAAATACAACGAACTGAAAGAAAAGTGCAGACCTTTTCTTCAAGCGTTGGAGCATTTTCCTGAAGTTGCTAAACTTTTTACCGAAAAAGTGAAGCAACTTTTTTCTTTTAAGGAAGCACAGGAACGAGCCGAAAAAGAAGCAAGGGAAAAAGAACGACAGGAGCGTATCAAGGCTCGAAGGAACAAGCGTGGTATGGAAAGATAGCCTTTTCCATTATACTCACGACTTAATGACTTCTTGATATATTGAAAATCTGCGGTTACTGGGAGCTCTAATGTGAATGCCCAGCAATCAAATTTTATGAAAGAGAGGAACTGACTATATGAAAGAACAGAAATATTCTTATTCACAGCGAATTGGAAAGACAACATTCATCGTAAATGTAAAGCAGTCCGAAAGTGCCAAAAAGCCTTTGAATACGGTGTTTCAGGACATCTGCAAGCACGAGGTTTTGGGCGGCTTTTTTACGGACAAATCGTTTAATTTAGAAAATCCACAAAAAGTATCTTGACAAACTCGACCCCGAAGGCTCAAGCTATCGGGCAAAGACGAGGTTTGCCAAGTTCCACAACCTGCCAGAGCTGATGCAGATGTTTCGGGAGGTGGCGGATATTCAGACCGCCGATATGTTAAAACTACCCGTCCCCAAGGTCAACTACCACAATATCAAGACAAAGCCGAGCGAAATCCAGACCGATATGGTGGCGGGGCTTGCCAAGCGAGCCGAGAAAGTGCGGGCAAGGCTTGTCGAGCCGAACATCGACAATATGCTCAAAATTACCAATGACGGGCGAAAACTGGCACTCGACCAGAGATTGATTGACCCCATGCTGCCAGACGACCCCACCAGTAAGGTCAATGCCTGCGTGGATAATGTGTACCGCATCTGGGAGGAACACGCCGACACAAAAGCGTCACAACTCTTGTTCTGCGACCTCAGCACACCGAAGAATGACGGCACTTTCAATGTGTACGATGACATCCGAGAAAAGCTAATCGCCCGTGGCGTTCCCGCCGAGCAGGTGCGGTTTATCCACGAAGCGACCACCGATGCACAGAAAAAGGAGCTTTTCGGCAAGGTCAGAAGCGGCGAGGTGCGTGTCCTCTTAGGCTCTACCCAGAAGATGGGGGCAGGTACGAATGTGCAGGACAGGCTTGTGGCAATTCATAATCTCGACTGCCCGTGGCGTCCGAGTGATGTAGGACGGATTTTGCGGACATTCAAAATAAAAAAGAATGTGGAGGTAACA